>OGQK01000093.1_pt1 | contig 62854 bp, 58 predicted proteins | sample 1553221 | NCBI WGS metagenome assembly OGQK01 (sample SAMEA2579996, study PRJEB22360) | human gut metagenome | biome: human gut; feature: human-associated habitat; material: faeces | place: Denmark | collected 2008/2010 | reverse complement strand
CGCTTTTTGAAAGTGTCGGACATGGCTATGAGACAACCGATTACAAAAAACTGGACTCCCGTCTTGGAACAAACGAAGATCTCACCAATTTTGTAAAAGCCTGTCACGAAAAAGGCATCCGTGTGATCTTCGACGGTGTATTCAATCATACAGGCCGTGATTTCTTTGCTTTTAAAGATATCCAGAAAAACCGCGAGCATTCCCCATACGTAAACTGGTACTGCAATGTGAATTTCGGCGGAAACACCGAATATAATGATGGCTTTTCCTATGAAAACTGGGGCGGATACAACCTTCTGGTAAAACTGAACCAGCGCAACCCGGAAGTACAGAACTATATCTGCGATGTGATCCGTTTCTGGGTTTCTGAGTTTGATATTGACGGAATCCGCTTGGATGCCGCCGATGTCCTGGATTTTGATTTCATGCGTATTCTCCGCCACACAGCCGATGAAGTAAAAAAAGATTTCTGGCTGATGGGAGAGGTGATCCACGGAGATTACAGCCGCTGGGTAAACGGCCAGACCCTCCACAGTGTAACCAACTATGCCCTTCACAAAGCCCTTTACAGCGGCCATAATGACCACAACTATTTTGAGATCGCACACACGGTAAAATATCTCCAGAACATGGGAGATCTGGATCTTTACAATTTTGTGGATAACCATGATGTGGAGAGGATCCATACAAAATTACAGAACAAAGCACATTTTGCCCCGGTACACGTACTTCTTTATACTTTACCTGGCGTTCCAAGCATCTATTATGGATCTGAATTCGGGATCGAAGGAAAGAAAGAAAAATTTTCTGATGCCAGCTTACGTCCGGCACTTGATCTTGAAGATTATAAAGACGCCACAACAAAGAACCCCTGCACTGCTCTGATCGCGGCTCTCGGAAAGGTACGTCAGGGAACTCCTGCATTAAGCTACGGTTCCTACGCAGAACTGGCTCTTACAAACCGTCAGTTTGCTTTTGCAAGAGACCTGGAGGGTATGCGCGTGATCGTTACCGTAAACAACGATGACAGCGATGCCGAGATGAATCTTCCAACAGGAAGCGCACCAGAATACGTAGGTGCACTTACCGGACAGAAAGTTTCCGCACAGGGTGGACGTATCCGCGTTCGCGTTGCAGCAAACAGCGGTGAGATCTGGCTTCCTGCAGGCGAGATGCCGGAATACAAGCCGGTACAGGTTGAAGTTCCGGAAACTGCTGCAACAAAAGAAGAAAATACTACCCCTGAAGCAGAGGAGAAGCCGGCGAACGAAAACGGCACTGTAGCAGAAACTGCTCAGGAAGCAGAGGCTTCAACAGCCGCAAATATAGATAATGCTTCTGACGATACAGCAAACCCATCAGATGTTCCGTCCACTCCGGAAACAGAACCTTCCAACTCACAGGAAACTGCTGTGCCAAATCCAAACAAAACACCGGAAGAGATGACAGTAGGCGAACTTCAGGCTGCCATCCTCGCAAAAATGGCAGGAAACGGCCCTGTAGATGACCAGATGAAAAAGACGGTATACGATAACATCTGGCATGATTCCCTGGTGAACTGGCTGAAGAGCTTTCGGTAGGAAATAAATAATAAACGAACATTCCATAAAAAAACAAGGCAATCCGTTTTTATACGGTGAGCCTTGTTTTTTTGTAAAAATTCGTGAAAAATTGTGAAAACAATCCCAAACATTTACTTTACATAAAATAAATTATGTAAAGTTTTGTTCCTGTTTTTCTGTAAATCAGGAGAACAAAAAACAGCAGAGCTTTCCACATTAAATAAGACAGAAACCTCTACTGTTTTTATCATTTTTTTATTTATCTTTCATCAAACGGTACAAAATCTGTATGATGTCCCACATATTTGTAAGCAGGACGGATGATTTTGTTGGCACTGATCAGCTCTTCCAGACGATGTGCGCTCCAGCCTGGCATACGTGCAATGGCAAAGATCGGAGTGAAGAGTTCTTCCGGGATACCAAGCATGGTATAAACAAATCCGCTGTAGAAGTCCACGTTTGCACAGACATTCTTGAACAGCTTTCTGTGTTCCATGATCAGCTTGCCGGCAATGCTCTCAACTTTATCGTAGAGTTTGAATTCCTCTATCATGCCTTTCTCCTCTGCGAGAGCCTGTGCAAAACGCTTCAGGATCACTTCTCGCGGATCGGAGAGTGTATAGACTGCATGTCCCATACCATAGATCAGACCTGCATGGTCAAATGCTTCTTTATTCAGGATCTTCTGCAGATATGCGGTGATCTCTTCTTCACTTTCCCAGTCTTTTACATTGGCTTTCAGATCTGTGAACATGTTCTGGACTTTCAGGTTTGCACCACCATGGCGCGGTCCTTTCAGTGATCCAATGGAAGCAGAAGTAGAAGAGTAGCTGTCTGTTCCGGAAGAAGTTACTACATGTGTGGTAAAGGTAGAGTTGTTACCACCACCATGCTCTGCATGAAGGACAAGTGCGATATCAAGAACCTTGGCCTCAAGCTCTGTATACTTGCCATCCGGACGAAGCATCAGAAGGATATTCTCGGCAAGGGAAAGTCCCTTCTGCGGATTACGGATAAAGAGAGTCTCATCTTTACGGAAATGACGATATGCATGATAGGAGTAAACCGCAATTTCAGGAAGCTTGGCGATCAGTTCCAGAGACTGGCGGAGTACATTTTCTACGGAAATATCTTCCGGATTATCGTCATATGTATAGAGAGCAAGAACGCAACGCTCCATAGCGTTCATAATATTGGCATTGGTTCCCTTCATGACAACATCACGTACAAAACGTCCTCCCAGATCTTCCATATCGGAAAGAAGTTCCAGAAATCTAGAAAGTTCTTCCTTACTTGGAAGTTTGCCAAAGATCAGAAGATAAATTGTCTCCTCAAAGCCAAAACGTCTGTCCTTCAGGCCATTAACAATGTCCTGTACATTAATTCCCTGATAGTACAACTCACCGTCCGCCGGAATACGTCTGCCATTGACCAGCTTGTAGCCGGTAACATCAGAAATCTCGGTAAGGCCTGTGAGAACACCTTTACCTGCGGAATCACGAAGACCTCTTTTTACATCGTATTCCACATAGAGATTGGGATCGATGTGATGATTCTTCATCAGCTCCTGCTCAAAGAATTTCATTCTGCCTTTCAGCTGTTCGGAGTCTTCCAGACTCATCATTTCATGCTTTTTTTCCATAATCTTTTCCTCATTTCCCCATTGTATATTAAAAAACACTGATACAGTTAAGATTGGTTACATCTTCGTAATCAGTGTTCGGGTATGGCATACATTTGTGTTCACCTGGTTAGTAATTCTACAGTAAAAGTTCCGAAAATGCAAGAGGGTATTTCTTTTTTTCGTGCATAAATATTCATAAATCGATATATTTCATCTATTATTACATTTATTCATCAAAATCCGTCTGGTTTCCGCAACAAACCTGTGTTATGATTGTTCCGTAACTTTTTCTTATAATAGAAGGGAGAATTTAAAAGAATGCAAAGCAGCATCAACAACATTTACAAGCTGGACGGAACCGTCCCCATTGCCAAGGCGATCCCGTTTGGGCTTCAGCACATCCTTGCCATGTTTGTCTCAAACCTGACACCGATCACACTGATCGCAGCCTCAGCCCAGCCTGCTCTTACCCAGGCCCAGATCGCAATCCTGCTCCAGAATGCCATGTTTGTGGCAGGAATCGCCACTCTGATCCAGCTTTACCCCATATGGAAGATCGGTTCCAGACTTCCGGTGGTAATGGGAGTCAGTTTTACCTTTGTCACCGTTTTAAGTACAGTTGCGGCCAATTACGGTTATCCGGCCGTGATCGGTGCGGTTATGATCGGCGGTATCATGGAAGGAACACTTGGCCTCCTTGCAAAATACTGGCGGAAGATCATCACACCGGTAGTAGCCGCTTCTGTTGTAACCTCTATCGGATTTTCACTGTTTACAGTAGGAGCCAGATCTTTTGGCGGCGGATATAATGATGATTTCGGTTCTGCACAGAACCTGCTTCTTGGTACCATTACCCTTGCAGTGTGTCTGCTCTGGAATGTTCTCAGCAAAGGATATTTAAAACAGTTATCTGTGCTGGCCGGACTGATAGTCGGATACATCATTGCCATCTTTATGGGAAAAGTGGATCTCGGTTCCATCTTATCCGGCGGCCTTGTCTCTCTGCCTCATCTGCTTCCTATAAAACCGGAATTCCATGCTGGAGCCATTGTTTCCACCTGCATTATCTTCCTGGTATCTGCGGCAGAGACCATCGGCGATACTTCTGCACTTGTTTCTTCCGGACTGGATCGTGAAATCACCGGAAAAGAAATTTCAGGTTCTCTTGCCTGTGATGGTTATGCCTCCACGATCTCTTCCCTGTTTGGCTGCCCTCCTGTAACATCTTTCTCACAGAACGTAGGACTGGTTGCCATGACAAAGGTTGTAAACCGGTTTACCATTATGACAGGAGCTGTATGCATGATCCTAGCTGGCCTGCTGCCGCCTATCGGAAACTTTTTCGCCTCACTTCCGGATTCTGTTGTGGGTGGATGTACCATCATGATGTTCGGTTCCATTCTGACTTCCGGTGTGCAGATGATCGCTTCCTGCGGTTTTTCCCAGAGGAATATTACCATTGTTTCTCTTTCTCTTGCTGTAGGAATTGGATTTACTACAGCCAGTGAGAGCGGAATCTGGGATATCTTCCCGTCTATCATACAGTCTGTTTTTGCGGAAAATGTAGTTGCTGTTGTGTTTATCATATCCATTGTTTTAAGCTGTATCCTGCCTGAAAACATGGATATCGAAAAAATCAAGGAATAGGGATGTAAAAATGTTTAAAATTCTCATTGCGGAAGATGACCGGGAACTCCGCCAGCTTTTCCAGCATGTCCTACTGAAAAATGGTTATACGGTAAAAGGAGTTGCCGACGGGCAGGAAGCATTGGATGCCCTGGAAAAAGATTATTATGATCTGATCATCTCGGATATTATGATGCCAAACATGGATGGCTATGAACTGGTCCGTTCACTCAGAGATGCCGGGGATTCCATTCCTGTACTTATGGTCACTGCCAAAGATGCTTTTGATGATATGCGTATGGGATTTCTGTCCGGCACCGATGATTATATGGTAAAACCGGTTAACATCAACGAACTGGTTTTGCGGGTAGGGGCCCTTCTTCGCAGAGCGCAGATGATCAATGAGCGGAAACAACGGATCGGCGATACCATTCTGGAGTGCGACTCCCTGACAGTATCCACCTCCTCGGAAAGTATGGTCCTTCCTCAGAAAGAGTTCATGCTTTTGTATAAGATGGTATCCTTTCCGGGAAAAATCTTCACCAGACAGCAGCTTATGGATGATATCTGGGGATATGATTCCGCAAGCGATGCCCATACGGTAGATGTCCACATCGGAAGACTTCGGGAACGCTTTCGGGATAATCCAGATTTTAAGATCATAACGATCCGCGGAGTTGGATATAAGGTGGTAAAAGCATGAAAAAGAAGCCTTTCGAAAATTTAAGCATCCGCATACGTTTTATCTTTATGATCATGCTGGAACTTATCTGTGTATCTCTGATATCCTGGCTTGTTATGGATGTTTTACATATTTCAGATGTTCCGTACATTGTATGGATCATCCTGGCCAGTGTGATCGCAGGGGGCGTTCTCAACAACTTCCTCAGTATCCGGTACTTCGGCCCTGTATTAAAGCTGGAAAAAGCAATGCAACAGGTTGCAGAAGGAGACTTTTCCGTCCGGCTGAAAACCGGAAAACAGCTGAAAGAAATCCAGGATATTTATTCCAATTTTAACCTGATGGTCCAGGAACTGGAAGCAACGGAGATCCTGCAGACAGATTTTGTTTCCAATGTTTCCCATGAATTTAAAACGCCCATCAGTGCCATTGAGGGTTATGCAACTCTTCTGCAGGATAGCGACATGCCCATATCAAAAGAGCAGGAGCAGTACATCGACAAAATCCTTTTTAATACCAGAAGGCTTTCCCACCTGGCAGGAAATATCCTGCTTCTGTCCAAAATTGAACACCAGGCAATCCAGACCCGGCAGAACTGGTACCGCCTGGATGAACAGATCCGGCAGTCCATTGTTATGATAGAACCGAAATGGTCCGAAAAAGAGATCGAATTTGATGTGGACATGATGGATGTAGAGTATCTGGGAAACGAAAATCTCATCTGCCATGTATGGGATAACCTGCTTTCCAATGCCATCAAGTTCAGTCCCCGTGGTGGCACGATCTATATCCGGATGATGCCGGAAGGGGAAAAGATTCGTTTTTCCATAGAAAACGAAGGACCCCAGATCAGTGAAGACTCCATGAAACATATTTTTGACAAATTTTACCAGGGCGACAGTTCCCATAAACAGGAAGGAAACGGTCTTGGACTTGCCCTTGTAAAACAGATCCTGAATCTGTGCAAGGGAACAATCTCCGTGGAAAATGTTCCAGGAAGTGGCTGTCGTTTTACGGTTGTACTGTAAAATAAATGCTTTACTATATCTCGAGAATAAAAAACAACGGACATCTTATTTTTCTCATAATGAGGTGTTTCCGTTGTTTTTTGTTTTACACAAACTTTTTCATAAACTTCAACAATTGTTGAGAAACAGTTGATATTTAGTTGCAGATCATCTTTTAAAGTACAAGATAAGTATTTATGAAAAACTACAGGAGATATGAAATATGTTATTAAAAAAAGAACCTGCCTACCGTAAGGCAGAAAAAGAAGATTTTCCACTGATCCGGGAATTTATCCGGAGAAATTATAAAGACCGCTGGGAATTCGAGGAAGCACATACTGAAAAACGCCTGACCAGGCTCTTGTTTTATACCTATATGATTTCCAGAGACAACGTTACCGTAGCAACTTACCGGGATCAGGTAGTTGGAGTACTCATAACCGGCAAAGGCTCTCACGGCCATTTTGCCCCGTTTTTCCGTCTGAAAAAAGGCTATCATTTCCTGCGCCTGAAACTTACCAGGGAAGGCCGGAAGAACCTGGAGCATTTTAACAAACTTCAGGATATGAAAAAACAATTGACCGTTTCCCAAGAGAATCCTGCTCACGAAAATATCCTCTTTCTTTATGTAAGCAAAGATTACCGCAGAAACGGAATCGGCACCGGGCTTCTGAAACAGATTTCAACAGAGAAGGACTCGGATTGCTCCATATATATGGACCAGCTGGATTACAGAGCTTTTATGGAAAGTCATGGTTTCGTAAAGAAAAACGAGGTTTCTCAGATGCGGGAGCTGAACAAAAAACGCTTCCGGGAAAGCGTAGCTCTTTATCAAAAAGAACCACATTGCGAAGCACATTCATGAATTACACAGGAGAACATAGGATATGAAAAAAATAGGAATCATGGCAGACAGCCACAGTGGCATTTTAAAACAGGAAGCAGAAGAACTGGATATACATGTTCTTCCCATGCCTTTTTATCTGAACGGAGAACTTTTTCAGGAAGACTTAAATTTTTCCAGAAAAGAATTTTATGAAAAACTGCGTAAAGGAGCAGAGGTTTCAACTTCACAGCCTTCCCCGCAGGAAGTTATGGAAATGTGGGACAAAATGCTTTTATCTTATGAACAGATTCTCTACATTCCCTTAAGCAGTAGTTTAAGTGGTTCCTGTATGACCGCTGCCGCCTTGTCCAAGGAACCAAAATACGAGGACAAAGTGTTCGTTGTAGATAACGGTCGTGTTTCCACACCCCTTCACCGTTCCATTCTGGATGCGAGAGACCTGGTGGAAGATGGATATACGGCACCACAGATCAAAGATATTCTGGAAACCTCCCGTGAAAAAACCGTGATCTATGTCGGATTAAGCACACTGGAATATCTGAAAAAGGGAGGCCGTATCAATACCACCACAGCACTGGCCGCAAATCTTCTCAATATCAAACCGGTTATGAAATTTGGAACCGGTAAACTGGATGTTTTCCAGAAATGCAGAGGCATGAAAAAATCAAGAAAAGCCATGATCGATGCTATGCACAGAGAATTGGAAACAACTTTCAAAAAAGAATATGATGCCGGAAAAGTATATCTTATGGCTGCCTCCAGCAGCACTGCGGAAGTTACCGCAGACTGGATCTCACAGATCCGGGAAAGCTTTCCGGGAATGGATGTGATGTGTGATGATCTTTCCCTTGGTCTTTCCTGCCATATTGGTCCGGACGGGCTGGGGATCGGATGCTCCTGTATGCCTTTATAAAAAATAGCCCAATATTTTCTGCAAATGATCCAGAGTTGTGGTATGATATTGTTATAAATACATAACAGATAGATTTTATCTGTCATTGATCAGAAGGGAGAAATTACCATGGCAAAAACAATCAAAGAATTAACACAGGATCTTCTTCAGGCACCCTCTGCATGCAAAGAAGTAAAAGAAGCGGCACAGAATTATCTGGATGCTGCAGGAACTGAGAAAGAAGCAGAAGCGGCAACTGCTTATGTAAAAGAGCTGGAAGCAGATATCATGCCCATTGACGGACTGATCTCTTTTGCAGGTTCTGACATGGGCGCACAGGTATTTGGCGCAGATGACGCAAAAAAGATCCTGGCTCATGCTGAGGAGATCAAAGCTTCCGGTGCAAAATACTGTGACTGCCCAGCATGTGCAGCCTGCGAAGCACTTCTGAACAAAAAAGCAGAAATTCTGAAGTAATCACATGGCCCAGTTTGAAATTGAGATCAAGCTTCCATTAAAGAATCTTAAGGAAACCCTGAAATTTCTGACAGATCAGGGATTTCAGGAGACAGCACAGATCCAGGAAGAAGATACCTATTTTAACAGTGTCTATCATGATGTAAAAAAACGTGATGAAGCACTGCGTATCCGAACAAGCACAGACTGCAGATCCGGTATTTCTAAGACTCAGATTAATTTTAAGGGGCCCAAACTGGATAAAATCTCCATGTCCCGAATGGAACTGGAAACAGAAGTATCCGATGCAGAAGTGCTTAAAAATATTCTCATCCATTTGGATTTTTCTCCGGTAGCGTCTGTCATGAAAACGCGAAAGTATATGAAATGTGGCAGATTTACCGCCTGTCTGGATCAGGTAGAGGGACTTGGAGACTTTCTGGAGCTTGAGGTGATCGCAGAGCAGGAAAGTGAGCGGAAAGAAATTTTATCCAAAATGGAAGATCTGCTTGCCATATTGGGATATCACATGTCGGACACTGTACAGACTTCTTATCTCAGTATGCTTCCGAAAAAATTAAATAAAAATCTTTTTTAAACCAGCAGGAATATTTTCGTGTGAGTATCTAAGGTACAGAATACGGAAATGTTCCTGTTTTTTCTTTTCTTACAATTCTTCGGCGTTCCAAGTTTATCTACCATACTATAAATCCCACATCACAAAGCAACATCAAACCACATTCAATGTACATGTCATTACTATTGACCACTCGTGCTTTTTGTTGCTTTATGTTTATTTTTATGTGGTTTATTGAATGTTTACAAGATTTTTTGCATTTTGCATGTGGATTTATTGATATTTTTTCAAAAAAGCCCTTTACAAATCCACACAATCGGGCATATAATAAAGTCACAAACAACAAGAAAGCATATTGAAGCAATCGCAAACCCAACAATAAACCACATTTAAACACGGAGGGAATATATTATGAAAATTCTTGAATCTAAATTCGTACAGGGCTTTATCAAAATGGCAGATGATGGATATCAGCAGGGATGGCATGAAAGAAACGGCGGAAACTTAAGCTATCGTCTGAAAGCAGAAGAAGTGGAAATGATTCGCCCACGACTGAACGCCCCCGGAAAATGGACCCCCATCGGTGTTGAGGTTCCGGGACTGGCAGGCGAATTTTTTCTGGTAACAGGAAGCGGAAAATACTTCCGTAATATCATCGTTGACCCGGAAGTATGTCTTGCGATCATTGAGCTTGACGAGACAGGAACCAATTACCGTATCCGCTGGGGTCTTGTAGAAGGCGGTCGTCCGACCAGTGAGCTTCCAACTCATCTGATGAACCATGAAGTAAAGAAAAAACTTACCAACGGAAGACATCGTGTTATTTATCATGCACATACCACCAATACCATTGCACTTACCTTTGTTCTTCCTCTGGATGACAAAGTATTCACCCGTGAACTCTGGGAATCTGCAACAGAGTGTCCGGTAGTATTTCCGGATGGTGTGGGAGTTATCGGATGGATGGTTCCAGGCGGAAGAGATATCGCTGTCAAAACTGCTGAACTGATGAAAAAATATGATGTGGTTATCTGGGCGCATCATGGTATGTTCTGCTCAGGCGAGGATTTTGACCTGACCTTCGGACTTCTTCATACCGTTGAAAAATCCGCAGAGATCCTGGTTAAGATCTTATCCATGGCTCCTCAGAAACTGCAGACTATCACACCGAATGACTTCCGCGCCCTTGCAAAGGATTTCAAAGTAACTCTGCCGGAAGAATTCCTCTACGAGAAAAAATAAATCTCTTCATACAATGCAACTCATATAACCTGTATCTCTATCTGAAACTTTATCGGAAACAACCAAATATTTGCTGATTTTTGCTGATAAATCTGGTATGATAAAAACATATCTGGTTTATCAGCCAATTAATTTCAGAAAGGATATGGGATAAAGTATGGAAGAATTATATAAAGCGATCGAAGAGAAAATCAAAGCAAGCGGATACCCGCGAAAGATTTCCGGAGAGGACGTTTACGACGACATCTGCGATCAGATCGATGGGAAAGAGAATGGAAGCTATGTGCTGCTTTCCAAATTTGATGATGATGTGATCTTTGAATATCATATCTCAATTATGGACAGTGAATTTAATCTGGGTGTTCTTACCATGCGTACTCCGGAGGGTGTATTCGAGACAGATTTTGATAAATAAGTTAAGTACGGATTTTGATTTTGGGTCATGGATATAATACAGATGTCCATAATCACTGCTTAAGGTTTTTTGAACCCTACAGGGAATTTGAGATTTTCTTGATCTGATTAAATATATAGAGACAGTTGATTTACATAATTTATATTATGTGAACTAACTGTCTCTATATTTATATGCAATGCATGTCAAACGAATCAGTTGCTCCGCAGTCCCATTATTCATCAGTCCTCGCGAAGACGTACCGCCTTGGCCGCCTGACGCCGTCTGGCATCATCCAGAGCCGCATAATGCTTCTTAGTAGTATTGACATCCTTATGACCCAAAACATCCGCTACAAGGTAAATATCACCGGTTTCCTGGTACAGGGCAGTACCATAGGTGCTGCGAAGCTTATGCGGGGTGATCTTTTTTGTAGTTGTGATCTCCCTGGCATATTTTTTAACCAGATTCTCGATAGCCTGAACACCGATTCGGCGACGTTGGGTAGAATAGAAGAGAGCGTGCTCATGGCCTGCCAGAGGCGTAATATTCTCCCTGACTTCCAGATATTTCTTCAACGCTTTTTCTACTTCAGGACCAAAGTATACAACCATTTCATTTCCGCCTTTTCGGGTAACTTTGATTCCATTGTTTTTGAAGTCTACATCCTCAACATCCAGTCCGACACATTCCGATACTCGGATCCCGGTACCAAGAAGGAGAGTAACAATAGCAAGATCTCTGTCCTTCGTTTTTTCATGGTACATCCGTTTCTGCCCGGTCAGCGTATCTCCGCAATGCTCAATATAATCCAGCAGCATGGCAACCTCATCTGTATCCAGACGAATAATATTCTTATCATGGATCTTGGGCACATCGATCAGAACAGACGGGTTGGTGGTGATCATTTCATGTTTATAATAGTAAGCATAAAAACTTCTTAAAGCAGAAATTTTACGTTTGACGCCACGTTCACCATTTGTTTCCGTTTTGGAAGAGTCCGCGGATTTATAAACTTTGAGAAATTCTTCATATTCCTCAAGATCAACAGCCTTGACCTGATCCAGAACATCAACTGTGAAATCCGACATGGTTTTGTCTTTGAACATTGGATTTTGCTCCAGTAAAAACTGGAAAAATATACGAATGTCATATGCATAGGAAATTCTGGTCTTGGTTGTAGTCGTTGCATCAATAGCCCGGAAATAATCCCTGCAAAATGGCGGAAGCGTTTTTAAAACCTCACGGAGTTTTAAAGTATTGTCAATGTCATTTTGTTCGTGGTAAGTAATTTTGTTATCCATAAAAACTCCTTAATATATAAATTTTACATAATTTGCAGGAAATACCTGAAACACCTGTTAAAAGAAGTGGTTTTATACTTATCTATATCTATACGACAAACCCGAGTTTTTCAAATAGATGGGTAGTATAAACAGCTACTTCCTGCAAAATTGCCTGTTTTTGATAAATTTTCAAGTAAATAAAGTGCCTCCTTATGGAAGCACTTTTTATTATTATTTGTCGTTACCCTCTGAGGTTTTCATCAAAAATAACGGTAAACGGTCCGTCATTTTCCAGAGATACTTTCATATCTGCACCAAAAATTCCGTGTTCCACAACCGGAACATGTTTGCTGGCTTCTGAAATAATATATTCATATAATTTATTTGCTTCATCTGGCGCACCGGCTTCTATGAAACTTGGACGATTTCCCTTACGGCAGTTTGCATATAAAGTAAACTGTGAAACCAAAAGCAATTCCCCGTTTACATCTGCCAAGGATAAATTGGTCTTTCCATTTTCATCCTCAAAAATACGAAGTCCCAGAAGTTTTTTCAAATACCAGTCTGCATCTTCCCTGGTATCCCCACGTCCAACGCCGATCAGAACAAGAAATCCTTTTCCAATTTTTCCAACTGTTTCTCCATCTACTTTAACTTCTGCATGATTTACACGCTGAATTACAAATTTCATCGTTTATTCTTCCTCCGTCTGTTTTTCTGTTTCAGTCGAAAACCTATATATTTTGCCTGGACAAACTTGGCCAAAAATGCAAACATTCGTTTGATTTCGTTCCATGCTCCGGTCCACACTCTGTGTTTTTCTGCTTTTATTGCAACTGCCTGCATTTTTGCTTTTGTTGCAGATTCTTTTACCGGCATGGGCAACGCTTTTCCGGAAACGGGATCTACACAGTCAATATCTTTATAAAACTCAGCATCTGCAGACATCTCTTTTTCATCAAGGCTACGTCCGATCAGCTTCCATACAGCCGCATTCAGAACCGCAAAAACCGGAACGCCGACAATCATTCCCGGAACTCCGAATAAACCACCGCCAACCATAATTGCAACAATGACCATGAAACTGGACAATCCGGTAGATTCCCCCAAAATCTTAGGTCCAAGAATATTTCCATCAAACTGCTGAAGAACCAGAATAAAGATCAGGAAATACAGACTCTGAATCGGATCTACCAGCAAAATAAGAAGAATACACGGAATCGCTCCAAGATATGGTCCAAAAAACGGGATAACGTTTGTCACGCCAACGATCACACTGACCAGAATCGCATATGGCGTTCCAATGATGGATGTTCCCACATAACACAATACACCGATAATTGCAGAATCCAGGATCTTGCCACTGATAAATCCGCCAAAAGTCTTATGCGTAAAACGCATGGAATGAACAAGAAAAGTCGCCCATTTGGCCGGAAGAACCGCATAGGTAGCCATTTTGGCCTTTGCAACAAATCCCTCTTTATCTGCCAGGATATAAAGTGATACAATCGCTCCAATAAGGAAATTCTTCAAAAAAACAAGAAGATCCAGAAAACTCGCAGATATGTTTTTCATCATGGACTGCATCTGAGGAAGGATCGTATTTGTCAGATATTCCTGCAATCTGCTGGAATACTGGTTGATCTGGCTGATCATATCCGGATTCAGCTTCCAGCCCTTTTCCACAACGGAATTCAGCCAGTTCTCCACAACATTTACATAATGAGGAAAACTGTAGATGATATTCATGATACTTCGGATTAACTGCGGAAGGATCATCATGACAAGGGCATAAATGATCAGGAACATAAAAAACACAGAAAGAATTACACAGATCCAGCGTACTGCTTTCCTGCCCTTTTTCTGAAGGGTTTTGTGTCTTTTTTCAAAAATAGGAAAAATAATCTTCCGCTCCAGAAAATTAACAATGGGGGTTAACAGATATGCTATGGCGGCTCCATAAATGATCGGCGCCATAATGCTGAAAAATGTTTTAATTCCGGTAACCAGGGATTTCATATGGAAAATCCCGTAATAAAATAAAATACTGGCAGCAATGACCAGAAATGCAGTCACACCTAACTGCACGTAGCGATGATTCCAACGAATTTTCATAGTAATTTCCTCCACCATGTGATTATAACATAGCATCTCCGGTTTGTGTCTAAAAAAAGCATAAACATTCTCTCTCAAAACTCATAAGGATGAATTCTGTCTGTATTTTTTCGCTGATACCGAAAACACCCTGCCATAAAATGGCAGGGTGCCTATAAAAATCTGACGTTTATTTTTTCAGGCTGTCATAAATGTGAATGGCTTCAATAATGGCCTTCGCAGTTCCATCAATACCAAGCTTGCTGCTGTCCAGACAAAGATTATAGCTGTCGGCAGATCCCCATTTCTTATTGGTGTAATAATTATAGTAACTGGAACGGCTCTTGTCTGTTTTGTTGATCATGTCTTTGGCTTCTTTGGCGTTCTTATTGTATTTCTGGGAAATACGGTTGATACGCCAGTCAAGATTTGCATGGACAAATACGCTGAAACAATCCGGATTATCTGCAAGTGCATAATCTGCACATCTGCCTACCATTACACAGGGGCCTTCTGAAGCAAGCTTCTTGATCGCCTCAAACTGTGCAAGGAAAATCTTATGGTTCATAGGCATATCTGTAAACCCTGCGGATGAATATCCAAAAGAATACGTATCCATTACAAGAGAATAAAGAAAACTGTTTGTAGGTTTCTCATCATGATGCTCAAACAGTTCCTTACAGATTCCACTATCATTGGCTGCGTGCTCCAGCAGCTCTTTATCATAGCATTTAATTCCAAAATACTTAGCAACTTCCTGGCCGATCTGTCTTCCGGCACTACCATATTTACGACCAATTGTAATAATAGAACTTGTTGTATTGTTACTCATAACAGCCACATCCTTTCTGCTTCGATTCAGCAAATTCATAAATATGAACTTCGCTTCCTCTTTAATACAGCTATTATACACTATATTTCACAAGTTTTCCAGTTATTTTCGCAATTTTGACAGCAATTTAACAAAATATTCCGGAAGTGGAGCTGTAAATTCCATATATTCACAGGTACGTGGATGAACAAACCCAAGAATCATTGCATGAAGAGCCTGTCCCTCCAGATGATAGGGATTTTTTGAAGACCCATATACCGTATCTCCCAGAAGTGGATGTCCGATGCTGGCCATATGCACGCGGATCTGATGGGTACGCCCTGTTTCTAGCCGGCATTCCACATAGGTTGCCTGTCCAAAACGTTCCAGTACTTTGTAATGTGTTACCGCATCTTTCCCATTTTTGTAATTGATGGCCATTTTTTTACGATCTGTTGGATGACGTCCGATAGGACCTTCTATGGTTCCCTCGTCCTCTTTCAGATTTCCCTGTACAACTGCACGATAACGTCTCCGGATACTGTGGCATTTCAGCTGTTCTGCCAGATCCCGGTGGGCCGTATCGTTCTTGCACACCAGAAGCGCACCGGTAGTATCTTTATCAATTCTGTGGACAATTCCAGGTCTCATCACCCCGTTGATCCCGGAAAGGCTGTCACCACAATGGGCCATAACCGCATTTACCAGTGTTCCCTGATAATGCCCGGCAGCAGGATGTACCACCATTCCTTTGGGCTTATTAACGATCAGCACATCTTCATCCTCATAAAGAATATCCAGCGGAATATCCTCCGGAACAATATCCGGTTCACTGGAATCCGGAATCTCCAGATGAATTCTGTCGTTTTCCCTGACCTTATAATTGGATTTGGCAGCCTTATCCCCAACTGTAATCTGTCCATCTTTCAGAAGTTTCTGAATGAACGACCTGGAAAGACCGCTGTCTTTTTCTGCAAGATAGCGGTCGATTCGTATACCTGATTCTTCTTTTTCTACTGTATAATCGTATATTTCCATTTTATATCTCCTGCAAAATCAGATGAATCCATCATCCCCTGACCAAATCACCGTTTAATATTCAGAAATGAAAAATCATCATCTCTGTATTTGGTACACACAAACAGAATCAGAAAAATCCCACTTGCAACCACATAAATATCTGCCAGATTAAACACCGGAAAATCAATCAGGGAGAAATAGATAAAATCAATCACATATCCTCTGAAAAAACGATCAATAAAATTCCCCAGAGCACCGGCAGCAAGTACTGTGGCAATTGTAAGCAGCGGCAGATAAAAACGCTCTTTTGGAATACGGATCCATGCATAGAGAATCACTCCCAGAAACAGCACACTTACAATTGCAAAGAAAAGTACACTTCCCTGAAACATTCCAAAAGCAATTCCCCTGTTTTCCGGATAAAGATAATGAAGTTCAAGTACACCGGGAATCAGCGAAATCGACAGTTGTCCTTTCAGATACAGATATGACAGCCATTTCGCCACCTGATCTGCGGCTACAAGTAAGATCATCAGGAAAATATCCCCTGCCAGACATTTGCCAGGAGACATTTTCTGATGATGGTTAACACGGCTGATCATAAAGTTATCTCCTGAATACAGGATAACAGTTCTTCATCGGTAACTGTTTTGTCAATAAAACTTTTTCCGATGCCGTCCATCAGGATAAACTTAATATGACCCTGTTCCATTTTTTTATCTTTCTTTGTTGCCAAAAGAACTTCTTCCGGAATAAGGCCATCTACATGTACAGGAAGATCATAGTCCGCACATCCCTGACGAATTTCCTGATATTCTTCTTCTGTCAAAAGTCCTCGTTTCATGGAAAGATACGCCGCAGCTACCAGTCCGGCTCCCACACACTGCCCATGAAGCAAGGTGAAATTCTTGAGTTTTTCTACCGCATGACCTACGGTGTGTCCCAGGTTGAGAAGTGCACGCTCTCCCTGCTCCTTTGGATCACGCTCCACAACACCAGCTTTGATCTCACAGCATTTGCGTACCATTCTGGCAATCCGTTTCATGTCCAGCTTTTTAATCTCTTTCTGCTCACGGCATACAAAACGGAAAAATTCTTCATCACAGATCAGTCCTGTTTTCAGGATCTCACCCATTCCACACGCAAACTGTTCTGCCGGCAGAGAAGAAAGAGTACTCATATTCATATAAACAAGACGTGGCTGATGAAAAGCTCCAACCATATTTTTATACTGCTGGAAATCTACTCCTGTTTTTCCACCAACGCTGCTGTCTACCTGAGCAAGTAACGTCGTTGGAACCTGAATAAAATCAATTCCCCGAAGATAAGTAGCCGCTCCAAATCCGGTAAGATCACCTACAACACCGCCACCCAGAGCAACAAGAAGACTTTTTCGATCAAGTCCGTTACTAATCAGTGCCTGATACAAGCTGGAAACGGTATCCAGATTTTTATTTTTTTCTCCGGCCTCAAAAGTAAACACGGAAATATCAGAGCTTACTTCACTTAAAGCTTTTTTTACAGGTGCTTCATACAATGGATCTACATTAGAATCTGTTACAATACAGATTTTTCTGTCCGCAAGTCCTTCTTCTCTCATAACCTGAGCCAGATTGGAAAAATCCTCTTCAAAACAGATTGGATATCTAAAATCCCCCTCACGCTTTACAAGTAATTTTGATTCAGCCATCGCGTTTTCCTCCTTGCTGTCAGATATAAAGCAGAATACGTACACCGAGACGTCCTTTTTTCGTCCGGCGGGATACTCCATCAAAAATAAAACGTCCTTTTTTTCGAACGGATATAATATCGCCTTCTTTAGGCTCATAGCCATTGGATGTAATCAGTTTTCCATTTACAAATACAAGACCTTCTTCAATACAATGTACAATACTGCTTCTTGACGTCCCAAAAGCCAGTGCGATCAATGAATCCAGACGTACAGAAGCACAGGTACCTGTAATTGGTGTCATTTTCGGCTGTGGAAATTCACCGGGGTCTTCTATCCTGGAAGCCACAACGGTGGTATGTCTTACACGGCACAGATTCTCCAGAAAAAAATCTGTCATTCTATGCAGGCAGAAGAAACTTGCCGTATGATCTTCTATGAGAATATCCCCCACAACACTTCTATCAACACCAAGATTTAATATGGCTCCAAGATAATCCCGATGTGTCAAATCTTCCGAAAATTTTACTGCCTTGGGTTCCAGACGGATACAGTCAATAGGATATTCCCCTGTAAAAGTAAGAGCATCAGAATGAAAGGCTACCATCTGACGCTCTGCATTTTCATATCCTCCAAAACTTTCCGCTGTTACGCCCAGCTTATGAAAATTCTGGCTGTTTAAAATATTTCGTTCATTTAAATTAAGAAAATCCGTAAATGTGGTAATATCTCGCTGATATGCCATATTCGCCAGTTCACGGATTCTCTTGATAAAAAGTTCTTCTTTATCCATGAAATCAGTACCCTACTCTTACAGATGGTACAGATCCTCCAAGGATATTCTGAAGATCACCGGTAATATCTACATTATATGGTCCAAGTACAAAAATGTAGCTGGATACCTGCTGAAGACTTCCTCCCAGGGAATAACATGCTCCTGAAGTAAAATCAATGATCCTCTGAGCAAGTTCCACATCAATTCCCTCAAGATTCAGAATTACAGTAGAATTGTCAACAAGTGTATCCGCAATCTCTCTGGCTTCTTCCATAGTAGTCGGTTTAATTACACAGACTTCCATATTTACAGTCTGTGCGGAACGCTTACTTGTACGCATTGGTGTGATTTTCGAAGACGGAGCTGGTCTGGAAACACGTTCCTGTCTTGCAGGTGCTTTTGTTGCAGCAGTCTTGGCTGTTACCTTTGGAGAAGCCACTTTAATTGGTTCTTCTTCCGGCTCATCATCCAGAAAATCCTCTTCTTCCTCTGTTTTCTTTTTGGAAAATTTCTCAAAAAACTTTTTCTTCGGTTTTTCTTCCATATCATCGTCATCATCAAGGAAGTCGTCGTCGTAATCATCTTCTTCCTCAAGGATGCTGTCATCTAATAATTCGTCATCGTCATAATCGTCGTTCAGTTTGATGGCATCTAAAAATTTATCTAAAACGCCCATTTTAAATCTCCAATCTTATTAGTCTTATATTGCGTAATTTCTTGCACCGAAAATACCGGTACCTACACGCACCATCGTAGCGCCCTCCTGCACGGCGACCATATAATCTCCGGTCATTCCCATACTCAGAACACTCATAGTAACATTATTAATGTTTTTAGCTGCAATGTCAACACTTAATTTCTTGAGTTCACGGAAAATTTCACGATTTTCCTCAGCATTTTCTACATAAGGAGCAATTGTCATAAGGCCTTTGACCTGTATATGGGAAAAACCTGCAATCTGTTCAATAAAGGGCAAAACTTCTTCCGGTTTTAAGCCAAATTTGCTCTCTTCCTGAGCTACATTTACTTCTATAAGAATCGGTACGACTACATTCTTTTTCTCTGCCTCTTTTTCTATGGTTTCAGCCAGTCGAAGAGAATCTACAGAATGGATCATCGCAACCTTATCCACAATATATTTTACTTTGTTACGCTGCAGATGTCCGATCATATGCCACTGAACATCCGCCGGCATCTGATCATATTTATCCACAATCTCCTGTACTTTATTTTCTCCGAAAACACGTGCACCTGCGGCATAAGCCTCCTGAAGCATTTCCACTGGTTTGGTTTTGCTGACAGCAATAAGTGTCACCTCTCCCGGATCTCTATTTACCTTCTTACAGGATTCTTCAATATTTTTTTGTACCTGTACTAAATTTTCCGCTACCATAGCCGAAAGCCTCCTTTATTAATAAAGTATATCTTGTTCACTTACTTTATCTGCATTTTTTACAATACGGTCATATCTGACAAGTCCATTATATGTTTCTTTGGAAACAACCGCGTATTCTTCATTTTCATCCAGAATTTCAATTCTGCGAAATACAGCATACCCTTGGTTGATGCAGTAAACGCCCTCCAGAACTTCTGTATCTCCGATTACAAACTTTTCTCCACTGTCCGGATCAATGATTGCATCGCCCTCATTGAATTTACTTTTATCAACGTAATAAATATAACTTACTTTCTGTGTTTTTTCATCCGTAACCTCATCACGTCCGTAAATACCCGTATTTATAAACGTTGTAGTGCTGTTTCCTTTTTTGTTTCTGCCTGAAAGCATGAAGCCTGACTGCTGTGTATCTTTATCCGTTGTCATATATTTTGAGGGAATTGCATAAAATTCCTTCGTTACTATAGATGATAACGGAACTTTCAGTCCGGTCACATTATTGGTAACCAGCTCTATTTCAAGGAAACGATCTGATGCATATCGGATAAGGCCTTTATTGAAATCAATCCTTCCATATTTAGATCCGTCAATCTCCATAATGGAAAAATCTCCGGTCTGAGTCAAATCATCTTTTAAAAATTTGACACGTATGGACGTGCGGTCTTTCAGATTGGCAGCCTGTTTTTCACTTAGCGGAATCAACAGACTCCACCGTTCATCTGTAATAATTGTATAAACATCATCTCCGGCATTTACCTGGCCATCTGTTTTCAGATCTGTCTCCTGATAAGAATTCTGATCAAAATCTGCAGCTGTAACAGTGTCAACCGTTTTTGACTCGTATCCATCCGTAGAATACAAAATAATCCCATCGGTCTGTGCACGACGGATATTCGGATCACTGGAAACAGTTGTTGTAGTTGTTGTAACTTCCTCCCCATCTTCATTCACCGTACTGGTGGTAGACACACTGGAGTTATCAGAGGCATACTGAAGAATACTTCCGCTCAGTTGATATTTAAAACTGTATGTACTGTTAAATTTACTTGCATCAAAGCCTTTGGAAAAACTCTGCATATTACTGCGGATATCTGCCAGCTCATCCTTACTCAGAGAAGAACCACTGTCTGCGGCCTTGGAACTGTTTAAACTGTATACAGCTCCATTTGCATTGATTTTGGTTCCCTCTCTTGCATAATAGGTAACATACCCACCGGCATCTGCCTGTACTACATTTTCTGTCATAATAGACAGCCCGGTGTATGTTTCATTCATGGACAAGGGACCTGACGGAACCTGATAGGACTCCATATGAGAAGCCGTAAGATAAAGAATCACACTGAAAATCATATAAATAAGAATCGCTCCAAACATTACCGTTCCTATGTTCAGACCAAAAATTTTACGAAGTTTTGCTAGTATTCCAGGTGTGCTGCTGGAATGTGCTTTATTATCAGGCAAACGAATGCCTCCTTTACATCTTTCATTTCTTAAAATCCGTTTTATTGTAACATTTTCTTTTCCTGAATACAAGCTTTAAAACGTCCGAACATACTTTCCGAATATCCGTTTGCTATTTTTACAAAAGTATGTTATAATATTTAAAATATAATTTCGTGACGCTGTCATATTACGTCCGGCAGCAGATAAACTTTAACCCAGGGAGGTAAATACATATGACATATGGCAGAATCAGCAAAAAGCAGCAGGAAATACTGGATTATATGAAAAATGAAATTCTCAACAGAGGTTTTCCACCTTCTGTACGTGAGATCTGTGAAGCAGTAAATCTGAAGTCCACATCTTCTGTTCATTCTCACCTGGAAGCTCTCGAAAAAAACGGATATATTCGCAGAGACGCCACCAAACCCCGTGCAATTGAAATTATAGACGATAATTTCAATCTGGTGCGTCGTGAAGTTGTCAACGTCCCGCTTGTAGGTACCGTTGCAGCTGGACAGCCGATCCTGGCTGTTGAAAACATTGATGCCTACTTTCCAATCCCGGCAGAATATATGCCAAATGAACAGAGTTTTATGCTGACAGTAAAAGGTGACAGCATGATCAACGCCGGTATTTTTGATGGCGACCAGGTACTTGTAAAACAGCAGTCTACCGCCGAAAACGGAGATATGGTAGTTGCTCTGATTGATGATTCTGCCACAGTCAAAACATTCTATAAAGAAAATGGTTATTATCGTCTTCAGCCGGAAAATGACAATATGGAACCGATTATTATCACAGGAAACCTGAAAATCCTCGGCAAGGTATTTGGGGTGTTCCGTTTCTTTTCTTAAACTATGGTTTTCAGTTATGCGAAAACAGCAAAATGCGGTATCTGTTTAAAGGATACCGCATTTTTAGTGTTCAGCTTATTTATTCTTCACCCTCTGCCAGGAATTCCTGGGCATCAAGAATCTTTCCGTCTCTCCAGATTCTCTCCAGATCATAAAACAGTCTGTTCTCTTCGTCAAAGATATGGATGATCATATCGCCATAATCCATAAGAACCCAGCTGGAGTTTCTGGTTCCCTCGATCTGTTTTGCCTCATATCCGGCACGGCCAAGCATCTCATCTGCGTTGTCAACCATTGCCTGTACCTGATTCTGGTTGGAAGCACTTGCGATCACAAAATAATCTGCGATTACGGAAACCTCATGGATATCAATGATCTTGATATCTTTTGCTTTTTTATCATCCAGTGCCTTGCAGGCGATCCGGACCATCTCTTTTTCGATACTCATAGAATTTTAATCCTCCTGTCTGTTGGCTGCATCCTGCATTTTTCTGTCATGGAGGTCTTTATAATAAACATAAGCATCCCTGGTCGTACTGTCGATCTCCTTGGGATTTTCCTCCAGATATTCCAGTGTATCTTTCAAAATCTCATACATGCACTCATCCAGATCTTCAAAAGCGATCTTTCGAACTTTTGGAAGATTCGGGGCTTTGTCACGCATTGGTTCGATATAATCTGAGATATATACAATCTTCTCAAGAAGACTCATTCCCGGTCTTCCTGTCGTATGATACGTGATCGCTGTCAGGATCTCTTCATCTTTAATGTCATATTTACTGCTGGCCACATAAGCCCCCAGCTTTGCGTGAAGAAGAAATGGATGATCCTTTTCAAAATCTGATACCGGAATATCATGCTGGCTGCACAGTTTCAGTTTCTTTTTATTAGGAATGCACTTTGCACTGTCATGAAGAAGACCAGCAGCCTGTGCATCCTCCAGATCATAACCATAAACCATGGCAAGTGCGGCACAGGTGTACATAACTCCCATCGTATGCTCAAATCTGGCTTCATCCAGATATTTGGAAAGTTTCTTTTTTATCTTGATAAAATCATATTTTCCCATCTGAATCATTTCCTTTATATATATCGTTTTTCTCAATATAGGAAATCACAGGCTGAGGAACATAGTAGCGGAGACTCTGTCCACTTTTATGCCAGGAACGGAGAAGCTCGCTGGAAACATCAATATTCATCGTATCCAATCGGATAAAATTCCCGCTGTACTTCTGTGCCAGAAGTTCCATCTGCTGATCAAGCTCCTTTAACGGGGTATGATCTCTGGTTGCTACTACCAGCACTGCTTCCTGACAGATGCGTCCCGGTTCCCTCCAGGTATCAAAATTATAAAGGGAATCCGCACCGATAATAAAATAATATTCTGTATCCGGATTCGCTGCATTCAACTGTTCCAACGTCCGGTAAGTATACGTATAGCCTTCCTCATGCATCTCGATCAGAGACAGCTCAAAATGAGGATTGTCCTTTATGGCAAGACGAACCATTTCCGCACGCTGTTCATCGGTAGCCCGGCCTTTCCGGTTTCGTTTATGCGGGGGATTTCCACAGGGCATAAACAAAACCTTATCAAGGCCCAGCTGTTCATAGGCTTTTTCTCCCAGAATCAGATGTCCCATATGAATGGGATCAAAAGTGCCGCCCATGATTCCTATTTTTTTTACTTTTTTGCTCAATTATGACCTCCCGAAATTACGGAAGAATGATCTTTTTCTTATCCTTTTTACCTTCTCTGTAGAGGACGATCTTTTTACCGATCACCTGTACTACCTGAGATCTTGTTCTCTCTGCAAGGACCTGTGCCATTTCACGTGGGTCTTCCAGACAGTTCTGAAGAACACTGATCTTGATCAGCTCTCTTGCTGCAAGAGCTTCCTCAACAGCAGCAGTATTTTCAGGAGTAAGACCTCCCTTGCCAAGCTGAAGGATCGGATCCATGGTCATGGCAAGGCCTTTTAAATATGCTCTCTGCTTACTTGTCATTTGTTATACCTCTTATTTATAATAATCGAAATCAAAGCCATACATACGAACCGTATCGCCTTCCTGGATACCGGCCTTTTCCAGTTCTTCCAGAATGCCGCCTTCTTTCAGGAATCTCTGGAAGAACGCAAATCCCTTCTCGGAATCCAGATTTGTATAACCAAGCATTTTTTCAATCTTAGGACCTTCCACAAGGAAGACTTCCGGATCTTCTTCGCTGCGTTCTACAGTAAACGGAAGATTCTCATTTACCAGAACATCCTCAGGGAAGAATTCCTGCTCAAACACGACCGGTTTCATAGGACTCTTGTCCAGAAGCTCTTTCACATGGAAAAGGAGCTCTCTGACACCCTGTCCGGTAACAGCTGAAATCGGATATACGGAAATGCCCTGCGGCTCAAATTCTTCTTTCAGTCGATCGATGGGGTTTTCTTCACCATCGTCAAAAATGCAGTCGATCTTGTTGGCTGCGATCACCTGCGGTCTTGCCGCAATTTCCGGATTGTAAGCTTCCAGCTCTTTATTGATCTTGTGGATATCCTCTACCGGATCACGACCTTCTACAGAAGCTGCATCTACAATGTGGATAATAACTCGTGTACGCTCAATATGACGGAGGAATTCATGTCCAAGTCCCACACCTTCGGATGCACCCTCGATCAGTCCCGGGATATCCGCGATAACAAAACCACCGTTATCCGTATCTACAACGCCAAGATTCGGGCTTAATGTTGTAAAATGATAATTGGCGATCTTCGGCTGTGCATTGGTCACACGGGAAAGGAACGTGGATTTACCAACATTCGGGAATCCTACAAGACCAACATCCGCGATCACTTTGAGCTCAAGGAGAACTTCAAGCTCCTGAGCCGGCTGTCCTGGCTGCGCGTATTTCGGTACCTGCATGGTAGCTGTTGCGTAGTGCTGATTTCCCTTTCCGCCACGGCCACCTTTTAACACGATCTGTCTGCGGTTCTCACCGGACATATCTGCAATGACTTTACCGGATTCCGCATCCATGATAACTGTTCCTTCCGGAACTTTCAGGACAACATCTTTGCCATCAGCGCCATGACAGCGTTTCTTACCGCCCTCCTGGCCATCCTCAGCTTTATATTTTCTTCTGTGTCTGTAGTCTCCGAGAGTATTCTGACCCTCATCGATCTCAAAAATCACATCACCGCCACGGCCACCATCGCCGCCGTCCGGGCCACCATTCGGTACATACAGCTCACGGCGGAAGCTTACATGTCCGTCGCCGCCTTTACCGGAGCGGATAATGATCCTTGCTCTATCTGCAAACATATTACACCTCTATTCCAAAAAAAGGCTCCAAACCGGATCGATTTGAAGCCTTTTACCTATTTCATTACTCTGCGTCTACAGGAACGATAGAAACCTGTTTCTTATCGCGACCTTTTCTTGTGAATCTTACGACTCCGTCTGTAAGTGCAAATAAAGTATAGTCTTTACCGCAGCCTACGTTTTCACCTGGGTGAATCTTGGTTCCGCGCTGTCTGTAAAGAATGTTTCCGGCTTTTACAAACTGTCCGTCTGCTCTTTTCGCACCTAATCTCTTAGACTCGGAATCACGACCGTTCTTTGTAGAACCAACTCCCTTTTTATGTGCGAATAACTGAAGGTTCATCTTCATCATTGTTGTTACACCTCCTTGACTTTTACTGTCAAATATCGATTGTTATAACTACCAGCAATTTCCGTCAGACCGAGAAGTAAGGAATCCATAAGGAGCATTCCCTGTTCAGAAAGATCATTTCTGAAATGAATGGAAACAAATCCATCCTTTTCATGCACATCAAAATTATCATCTGTGAATTTCTCAAGAGAATTCACCGTGTTAATAATCAGCGCAGACACAGCAGCACAGACAATATCCTGCCCGGCTTCCGCATAACCGGCATGTCCCTTCGAAATAAATTCTTCGTAAGATCCGTTTTTCTTTCTGACTTTAATTGTAATCATGATGACACCAGATTAACCGTTAATCTTTTCGATCTTAACTTTGGTGTACTGCTGTCTGTGTCCGTTTTTCTTGTGATATCCAGTTTTGCGTTTGTATTTGTAAACGATGACCTTGCGATTCTTACCGTTTTCAACTACAGAAGCGGTAACACTGGCATCTTTTACATCTTCGCCAACCTTTAATCCGTCATTGCTAACTGCGATTACGTTGTCAAATGTTACGGTTTCACCAGCTTCTACACCGAGCTTTTCAACTTTAATTACGTCACCCTCGGCAACCTTGTACTGTTTACCACCTGTTGCAATAATTGCGTACATCTGTGGCACCTCCTAATTATTTACTCGCCAAATTCGGTGGCTTCTGTCCTAAAACCGAAGCGCTTTAACCTCTTTGTGCGGCATACTCGATTATCATAACAGTGACATGCTGTTCTGTCAATAGTTTTTTTGACATTTTTATTATTTTTTTGCAAGTTCCCGGATATCTTCGATCACAGGACGTCTTACTTTCTTTCTGGTCATTTCCAAAATGTGTAATGGCGTGATATCAATGGCACGGCTCTTTATCGGATCTTTTCTGAGAAGCTTCTGTAAAACATGGAACAGTTCATCTCTGTGATCCGGGTTTTCCATATTGATAAAATCGATCAGAATAATGCCGGAAAGATTGCGAAGCCGTAACTGCCGGCTGATCTCTGCCGCCGCTTCCAGATTGATCTTGCGGAACGTTTCTTCCATTTTCTTCTTTCCGGTATATTTCCCACTGTTTACATCAATGGATACAAAAGCTTCGGTCTGCTGGATCACCAGAAATCCTCCACTGTTCAGCCATACTTTTTCTTTCTGGATCGTATCTAGTGCAGTTTCTACGCGATACAGTTTATAAAGCGGAAGCAGTTTATCCTGATAAAAACGAAGCTTTTCTTTGAGCTCCGGGCTGATCTCTTCCAGATATCCCTGAATCGTTTCCCTGATCTCGGGCACATCGGTGATGATCTCATCCAGGTCACGGCCATAAGCATCCCGTACAGCCGCCACATAAAATGGTTCTGTCTCCAGTACCAGACTGAAGCAGGTGCGGTTACGCCCCTGAACTACAGCTTTGTAGTAACGGCCTTTCAGCCATTCCAGTTCCTTCAGGATTTCTTCTTTGGAAGCGTCTGCGGCATTGGTACGGACGATGATCCCGAATTCTTTATCCGGGCGGTCTGCTTCTTCTTTCAGCCATCCGCTGAGGCGATGGCGGTCTTCCTGTGTCAGTTTGGAAGACAGTCCAAATTTTTTATCTCCTGTCGTAAGAACAAGATATCTTCCTGTAAAATTCAGATTGGATGTCAGTGCAGGAAGTTTTCCCTTCATAGCATCCCTGCTCACCTGGACCAGAAGTTCATCTCCCGGACGCAATGGCCCGTTCCCTTTTCTTCCTGCGGAAAAAACAGCTCTCTGCGCTTCCGCAAGAGGATAGTAACATCTCTTTCCAGGTCCGATCTGGACAAAAGCCGCCTGGATATTGGATGCGATATTCTCAACCTGTCCGGTATAGATATTTCCAAGAATGGATTTTTCCTGATCGGATTCCAGCCGGACCTCCATGATCCGTTCCTCTTCAATAAGAGCCGCAACTGTACAGGGTACATCATGGATCTCCATCCTTGTTATGATCAGTTTACTCAATTTCCTCACCTAATGATTCCAGCGTTACAAAACGCGGGCTTGCATTTTCTCCCTGGTCTGCATACATTTCCAGACGTTTTACTGTAAAGGCAAATTCCGGAAGTTCTTCTCCCAGCCATTTGAAGAATGTATTTGTTACCAGTTCCGGTTTCGTGTAATTGGAGCTTGCGGATGCCAGCATATAGAAGAAACCATTATTTCTTACTTTCATTTTATAGATATTCGGACGAAGATCGATTTCCTTTTCACTGCGCTTTGTCTGTTTGGTCACTTTGATCTCCGGCTGTGCCAGAAATTCTTCCACACGGTTTTTCCATTCAATAGAAGGCTCCTTGCCCGGCCGGAACTCCACAAAGTAATCTGCTGCTGCCACCAGCGCCATCGCTTTACCCGCTTTTCCATCCTCTACCTTACGGACACTTACGATATGCATTCCCTCTGCCATCTGTTCATCCAGACGGGCTGCAATCTCAGCCGTAGACATATCTTCTGCCATTTCCAGGTCAAAATAATCTCCCAGGCTTTCCATTCCAACACCAAGTGGAACTGCAAAAGACATGATCATATGGGGGCTGTACCCACCGGAAAAAGCTACCGGAAGTTCTGCACGACGAAGTGCTTTCTGGAAATAACGCATGGTATCCAGATGTCCCACAAACTTCATAGGGCCTTCTTTACTGAATTTAATTCTTACCTTCAAGGCAGACACCTCCTTTAAATTTCATAGCTCCACATGCGGAACATTTCTGACGGCAGTTTTCTGTCACAACGCCCTCTTTTGCACGCTGCCATTCACGCTCCAGGAATTTACGGCTGACACCAGTATCAATGAAATCCCATGGAAGGATCTCATCCAGGCTTCTTTCACGAAGTGTATAGAATGTCATATCCACACCACACTCAGCCATGGCTTCTTTCCAGATATCATAATCAAAATTTTCTGTCCAGGCGTCATAGAGAGCACCTTTTTCATAAGCTTTCAGGATCACGTCCGCACATCGTCTGTCACCACGTGCGAGAAATCCTTCCAGAGCTGTTACATCCGGTTCATGCCAGTTGTAACGGATACTTCTCTGATTCAGCTGGGCGCGGACTTCATTTTTAACCACCTTGGCTTTTTCCACAAAATCCTGCTCTGTATACATTGGTGCCCACTGAAATGGGGTGAACGGCTTCGGCACAAAGAAAGATGTGCTGACGTTGATCTGTACCTTGCCTTTACGCTGTTCTTTCGGAACTACCTCATAATAGGTCTCTGCGATCTTCTGTGCCAGATGAGCAATTCCCTTCATATCGTCTTCTGTTTCTGTTGGAAGGCCAAGCATAAAGTAAAGTTTTACCTGATTCCAGCCGCCTTTGAACGCCTCGCCAGCACCATGGAGGATCACTTCCTCTGTCAGTCCTTTGTTGATAACGTCACGGAGACGCTGAGAACCGGCCTCCGGTGCAAAAGTCAGGCTGCTTTTCTTTACATCCTGCACTTTACTCATAACATCCAGCGCAAAAGCATCGATCCTGAGAGACGGAAGAGAGATATTGATCGCTTTTCCATGGAACTCCTCGATCAGGAAATTCACCAGTTCTTTCAGCTGGGAATAATCACTGGAACTTAAAGAACTGAGGGAAATCTCTTCGTGTCCTGTATTTTTCAGCATGATACGTGCGGATTCTTTCAGAGTCTCCACATCACGTTCACGGGTAGGACGGTAGATCATTCCTGCCTGGCAGAAACGACATCCACGGATACATCCTCGCTGGATTTCCAGAGTTACACGATCCTGTGTAGCTTTAATATGTGGAACAACCGGTGCTTCCACTGCACGGTATTCCTTCTCCATGTCTATAATCAGCTGTTTCTGGACTTTTTCCGGAACGCCAGCCTCTGTTGGCGCAAAGGATGCGATCGTGCCGTCTTCTTTATAGGTAACTTCATAAAGAGATGGAACATAAATTCCAGGGATCTTAGCTGCTGCCAGAAGAAAATCTCTCCTGCTGCCGCCAGCTTTCTTATTGGCCTTATAAGCATCAAAAAGAGCATCATAAACCGTCTCGCCCTCTCCAATATAGAACAGGTCAAAAAACGGCGCCAGCGGCTCCGGATTATACGCACAGGCACCACCACCGATCACAATCGGGAAATCCTCACCACGGTCCGCACTTTTCAGCGGAATCCCGCTGAGATCCAGTACCTGGAGGATATTGGTATAACACATTTCATAACCAAGAGTAATACCAAGAAAATCAAAATCACGGATCGGCTCCTGGGACTCCAGTGCAAATAACGGGATATTCTGTTCCCTCATCACTTTATCCAGATCCGGCCACGGAGAAAAAAGGCGCTCGCACCATACGTCCTCACGCTGGTTAAACATGTTGTAGAGGATCATCATACCGAGGTTGGACATGCCGATTTCATAGACATCCGGGAAGCACATTGCAAAACGGATTTCTACCTCATTTTTATCTTTCATTACAGAGTTGACTTCGCCGCCAATATAGCGGGCAGCTTTATCAACTTTGAGCAAAATTTCATCACTTAATGCTAGTTTTCTCATTCTATCCCTTTCTAAAATTAGTAGTATTTCACAAAGAATTTAAAGATATAAAATTCAGTGAAACATCAAAAATGTTTATATTTGTAAGCCAATTCTTGTGTAAAAAGTTGCTATAAAATGGTGCCCAAAACCCCGTTTGGTCAAAAATGGACATTTTTTCAACTTGCCAACAATGGTTATCATTACCCGCAAACAGTTAATATCCTGCGGATTTTCGCGAACTTATCGTAAAGAAAAATGGCATTTTGTATATTAAAATACAATGCAATGCCAAATATCACTAATAGCACAAAATTGACACACCTTCTCCCTATTATAATCATCTATGGTTAGGATTTCAAGAAAATTGTGTTCTTAACTGTATATAGCGATTGCATCCTTGTGCAGGGAGAATAATCCGGATCCGGACTCCAGTAAGGTTTCCTGGCATTTCATCAGTATTTAAAAAGAAATTCCACCATCTGCGTATTTGCACGTTTACTTTCCTCCATTTCAGGAAAAGTTGTACTAAAAGCATGCGGAAGTTTTTTGTCCACCTCATAATCCTCAAGATGACAGATCACACCGGCTTTTTTTATCGCTTTTGCATACTGTCTGCTGTAATTTCGAAGAGTATCTCCATAAGCTGTGACCAGAAATGACGGTGGCAGGTTTCGGATAATTTCTTTGTTTTCCGGATTTATATATGGATAAAACGAACTCTTTTTCCAGTGTTTCCCGTAAATATAGGAGGGAAGAAAAATCCCTATACTGTCCGGTTTGGTTGTATAATACATTCCACTTGCCAGACCCAGCGCCCGAATTTTCAGATCATTTGGAACAACCTGAAAAGCCTTTGCCAATTCAGGACTTTTTAACATAGCGGCCAGATATACGCACAGGCTCGCCCCCGCACTGGTTCCTGTCATATAAATATGTTCTCCGTCACCATCATAGGTTTCAAAATATCTCTTTGCATTTCCCATTCCTGTCATCAGATCCTTAAGAATCTGCGGAAACAACGCTTCCGGTGCAAGCGGATATTCAAATGAGAACACCAAAAAACCTCTCTGACTCATTTCTGCACAGAACAAATGGCCCTCTTCTTTTTTCCCAAGGAGAAAACCGCCTCCGTGCAGGTTAAACATGACTGGAAGTTTTCCTTCATAATTTCGGGGACGGTAAATATCCATGAAATGACAGGGCTTTCCATCTCCCATATAGTCAATGTCACAAATGAGTTCCACATCTTCCGGAAACAGATATTCCGCTTCATGTTTTTTCAGAAAATTATCAAGAAGTTTTTCTTTTTTTGCGGTTTGCTGTGCAATCATTTTATTAAACATGATTTCCCCTCCAGCTATGAAACAATCTACTATTAATACAAATGAATTTTCTTCTCCACAAGTCTGTCACCTTCATACTGCAATTTTACAGAAAAAAAGCGTTTTTCTCCTGAAAGTAGCAAATCAAGAAATACCTGATCCCCCTCCCATGCCGGAAGATTCGGCACCATGGCTTTGTCAACCCAGCAAAGTTCTCCCTCATCACATTCAATCAGTTCTCCTGTATATTCATCGGCCGTGAACACACACATAAGTTCTGATTCGCATTCACTGTTTATAAATGTCACCAGGCCACGGAACTTATAGGAGGTAAGTGTCAGCCCTGTTTCCTCTTTCACCTCACGAACAAGGCATTCTTCCGGAGTTTCCTGACTTTCCACATGCCCGCCAACGCCGATCCATTTGCCCTCATTCATATCATCCTGTTTTTTTACTCTGTGAAGCATCAGGAATTTATCATCGTTTTCTATATAACATAATGTCGTTGTCGTCATTTGATCCCTTCTTTCAGTTCCATCATCCTGCCACTGCCAGTGTGATATAAACCAGGATTGAGACCACACAATACAGAGAATTTGTTGTGGATGCATAGGCACTGCTCTCTTTCTTTCTCAGAAAAGTCTGCATACTGAATGTAGCAGGCGAGGACATATATGTAATAACCGCCAGGTTCAGAAGCCTGGAACCTCCTGCCAAATATTTTACTGCCATGAGAACTCCCGCAATCATCACTGCCTGCAAAAGGACTCTCAGCAATATGGTTTTGAGGCAGGGTCTGATAAGTTCCGGCGCAAGTTCCATACTGTACCCAACTACAATAAGAATAATCGGCGTAATGGCCGTTGTCAGAATATTCTCCACACTGAGATAACAATTGCCAAAAGGACTGTCCAGAAGCCGGGTGATCATTCGTGTCAGTCCCGCAATAATTCCAAGAACCGTTCCTATAAAAGCAGGGGTTCGCAATGCACTGTAAAACAGGCTTTTTGCATTGATCTTTTCCCCGTTTTCCGTCTGTCCCAGCATTCCCATATACACACTGAATCCAAAAAGAAGTCCCGCAATATCCAGCACTGCAATCTGTGAAAGATTTTCGCTGCCACAAAGACTTGTATACAACGGGTAAGCCATCATTCCACCTTCATAGATACAGACCAGAAACGGAAGATATTTCTTATATGGCTCGTCCATAAATCTTTTCATCCAGAATCCTGCCCCAAATGAAATCAAGAGCATCACAAACATGATCAGAACCAGAATTCCGATCTTTCCACTGTACTCTGCTGTTGCCAGTGCATGAAAAATTGCCACAGGAAGCATAATATTTGTTACCAGTGTTTTCATGTTATTGACACCACTCTGATCTAAAAGTTTCCATTTTCTGCACAGGATTCCAAGAATGATCATCGCCAGTACAGGCAAAACAATCTCCAAAACTTCCATCTCTCTGTCTTCCTCTCCATTGTCTTTAATCTTTTGTTTTTATCTGTTTCTGTGCATCTGCAAAATCTCCATCATCACTTCATATACCGCCATATTCTCTCTCACCACCAGAGCCAGGTTCTCTTTCGCCTGATTCAAAAGATGAAAAAGTTTTCGTACACTGGAATATTTTTCCGCAGAGCACCTGGATCTTAAATATCCTTTTTCGTCGTAATAATACTGTTCATCCAGCAATACAACGATCTTCTCCACATCTCTCACTGCCTGGATACCAAGCTGTCCAGAACCCTCTGGCATCCGCTGCTGATATCCCTGTCTCACAAAATCATTCATAAGATTTTCCGATTCTCGGCCATTACCAGCATACACCACTGCAATATTCGGATACCATCTGGGACTTCTTTTTTCCGGCAGGTGCATCATGTTCTGGATAAAAGTGGAAAGCTCCGCATTGGTACGGATCCGGTTTGTCAGATGAAATTTCTGGAGCCCCGGCAGATTCTCCAGTCTTTCCACAATGCTACGGTCCAGCTCTTCCGGTGAAATCACATCTTCGGAGTCACTGGAAAAGATCACTGGCCTGTGCTCACTCCAAGTAAGCAGAACCGATAATTTTTCCAGAGACAGAAGATGTGCTTCGTCTACCAGAATGCTGCTGTAGCAGCCAAGATCTGTCGTCTCTTCCAGCTGAGTATCTTCCAGAAAATCTATCCGCCGCAGACGTTCATGGAGGATCTTCCATTCTTTTCCCGCCTCTCCACAGTGAATGATACAGACTTTCTGGCGCACGGACAGCTTCATCGCAATATCATAAAGCAACAATGTTTTTCCTGTTCCGGGAAGTCCGCTGAACCAGAAATATCCTTTCCTTTCTCCACGGATCCTCTTCAGGATCTGCCGTTCAATATCTCGCTGCTGGGAAGTAAGGAAATACTCTTTTTTGAGAAAGCGCTCCGGTTCTGTCAGTGGAGAGATCAGATACAGCTCTGCCTGAAACAGATCCTCGATATCTCCCTCATAGTCCGGAGTTTCTTTCTCCAATGCATTGCAAAGCTGTTCCCAGTCCCCCTCCACAATATGATCGTGATTGGTCAGTCTCACCAGACGGTCTTCACTGCTGATATAAGTATACGACAGGATCGGTTTCCCGAAAACGGACAGATAATACCGGTTCTGGATCAGCTGTCTCCGGATGGCCTCGTCCGATACGCTGCCGCTTTTCAGTTCAATATTCACAATCTGGTCATCTTTGATCTGAAGAAGGTCAAACTCCTTTCCAAGCTTCGGAATCTGAAACGAATAAAAAAAACGGAGTTTATATACTTCTTCCATATGTAGTTCCAGCTGTTTCACCAGCGCTTTCATACTTTCCAGTTCCCACTCTTTAATCCGGAGGAAAAAATCTCTGCCAGAAAGCTGACGCTCCAGTTTCTGGATACATTCCATATTCTGATTTCTTGTAAGTGCATAGATCGATATTGCTTTCATATTTTGCCCCTTACTTTACCGTTTATTTCTTTATCCGCAGTGTCCTTAAATATTCCTTCTGCTCCGATGTAATCCGGTAACTTTCAATGGCCTTCTGTATCGTCTTGTTATGAGTCCAGACATCCATCTGACGCTTTTCCAGGAAAGGAAGAACTTTCTCATACTGTTTTGCCAGAGCTGTGGCAAAATACCAGGCACGCATCATATTTACATAATATTCTTCCGACCGGATCGCTGCTACTTTTTCAGGATATTCTGTCTTAAATTCCTCATCCAGATAATGGCGCATCAGCATACTGATCCCAAACCGGATGGTATACGGCTGATCCGATTCTATCCAGCGAAAAACTTCCCGGATAAATACATCCCGGTGTTTTTTCATCATATGGAGTGCCAGCAGATCACAGGTTGCCCAGTTATCAATAAACGGAAGAAAGCGCTCCAGTTCTTCCAGACATTTATCATAGTCTCTGATCTGTTCGATCAGCAGTCCATGGAGATTATTTTCCTCGTAATACTGATGGGGAAGAACCTGGAGAAATATTTCGGATTCTTCTGTTTTTCCAAACTTTTTGGCAAATTTCCGCAACATCGGTGTCCGGATCCCGATAAACTTCGTTTTCTCCATTGTAGGCACCAGTTTTGCATGAAAATCCCGATACTCTGCATCCTGCATTTCAAAAAGTCTTTTCTGCACATCGTGGATTATTTCTTCCTGATTCATTTCTTATCTCCGCCTTTCACACCAAAGATTGCGATCAGAGAACTTACAAGGAGAAGCATGGGATAAAACAGCTTCGGCATGATTTGAAAAGCGGAAAGCTCGCATCCCAGCTCATTTGCCGCAGAAATAGCCACCAGCATCTGGGCTCCGTAGGGGATCACCCCCTGGAAGATGCAGGAAAATGTATCCAGAATGGACGCTGTTTTTCGGGATGTGATCTTATATTCCAGTGCCATCTCCTTTGCGATTGGGTTTGCCATAACAATGGCTACCGTATTATTGGCTGTTGCGATATCCATAGCCCCAACAAGAAGTCCCATGCCAAGAAGTCCGCATTTTTTTCCTTTAAAAACTCTCTGTATTCCGGAAAGAAGTGCTTCAAAACCGCCATACTCCCGGATCAGCGCACACATGGCTGCTACAAGGATAGCCACCATACAGGTCTCGAACATTCCGGAAACACCGGAGCCGATATTGGTCAGAAGCTCCACTGGTGTGATATGTCCTCCAAGAAGCATGATAAACGCTCCGGAGACAATTCCGATCAGAAGTACCACAAATACATTGATGCCGATGATCCCGCCGATCAGAACCAGAACATACGGAAAGATCTGTATAAGATGATAATCCTGTACCACTCTTCCCTGGATCTCTGTCTGAAAAGACAGGATAAGGATCAGGATCAGTGTAACAACAGCTGCTGGAAATGCGATCCAGAAATTTTCCCGGAATTTATCCTTCATCTGACAGCCCTGACCGTTGCAGGCCGCGATCGTGGTATCAGAAATAAAAGAAAGGTTGTCACCGAACATGGCTCCTCCCATCACCGACGCCACACAAAATGCCATATCAAAACCGGAGGCTTTGGAAACCGCTACCGCAATAGGGGTAAGAAGCGTGATAGTCCCAACGGAGGTTCCCATCGCCACAGAAACAAAGCAGGCAACTACAAACAGTACCGCAACGGAAAAACGTGCAGGTATCAGAGAAAGCATGCAGTAGGCCACACTTTCTGCACTGCTGCGCCCCACAACGCCCACAAAAGAGCCTGCTGTCAGAAAGATCAGAAGCATGGTGATGATATTTTTATCTCCTACTCCTTTTGCCATAAGCTCCAGCTTTCTGTCAAAGCTGATCATTCTGTTCTGAACACATGCCACCAGGATCGCAACCAGAAAAGCCACAACGATCGGTACATTATAAAATCCCATGGGGATCTCCATCACATACTCGAACAATATTCCCAGTCCCAGATACAGGACCAGAAAAACACCGATAGGCAGCAGTGCGATCACATTTCCTTTTTTCTTCATTTCCTCCATAAAACAATTCCCTTCATCACTTATTATATTCCCGGCTTTTTTCTCCGGGTGATCTGTTTTCTATCATATCATATTTCCCTATTCCTGTCCTGCTGCTGACGGAAACTTCTTCATATTTCCGGCACGATCCTGTTATCTCTAATATTTTTTACCTTATTTAACAAGATTTTCATTAATTAAATCATTCCTTCCGTTGAAATCCGGAGCTTTTTTCAGTATAATTGGCTGTAGACAATTGTGAAAAAGATATCCGAAGGATTTATGGTGATATCTCTGATCACAGTCATTAAAGGAGGAATATGATTATGGCAACATGGAAAAATCTGGACACTCTTGCTTCTTACAGCACACTTAACGGTCTGAAAGATCACGTGAACATTGCAGAGGCAATGTCCGGCGAGCAGGGTGCAGAACGTGTAAAGAAGTACAGCGTACCGATGGCAGCAGGTCTGGCTTACAATTACGCAGCTAAGGAAGTGGACGAGACCGTTCTTGACGCACTTTCCAAACTGGCTGATGAAGCAGAACTGATTGAGAAATTCCAGGAATTATACAACGGCGCAGTGATCAACACAGGTGAAAAACGTATGGTCCTTCATCATCTTGCACGTACACAGCTTGGTGATCCTGTTGTTGTTGACGGTGTAGACAAGCGAGAATTCTATGTAGCTCAGCAGAAGAAAGCTGCAGATTTTGCAAACAAAGTACATGCAGGAGAGATCACAAACGAAGCCGGTGAGAAATTTACTACTGTTGTACAGATCGGTATCGGCGGAAGTGACCTGGGACCGCGTGCATTATATATCGCACTTGAGAACTGGGCAAAGGCAAACAACACCTTCAAGATGGAAGCAAAATTCATCAGCAACGTTGACCCGGATGATGCAGCTGCTGTTCTTGCATCTGTAGATCTTGCTCACTCTCTTTTCATCGTTGTATCCAAATCCGGTACAACACTTGAAACTCTGACAAACGAGGCATTCGTAAAAGACGCCCTTACAAAAGCGGGCCTGAACCCGTCCAGACATATGCTTGCTGTAACCAGTGAGACCTCTCCTCTTGCAAAGAGTGATGAGTACCTTACCGCTATTTTCATGGACGACTATATCGGCGGACGTTACTCTTCAGTTTCCGGCGTAGGCGGAGCGATCCTTTCCCTTGCATTCGGACCGGAAGTATTCGCAGACATCCTTGACGGAGCTGCCGAGGAGGATAAACTTGCAACAAATAAGAACATTCTTGAAAACCCGGATATGCTGGATGCCCTGATCGGCATTTATGAGAGAAACGTACAGGGATATCCTTCTACAGCAGTTTTACCATACTCCCAGGCATTAAGCCGCTTCCCTGCTCATCTTCAGCAGTGTGATATGGAGTCTAACGGTAAATCCGTAAACCGCTTTGGTGAGCCGGTGGATTATGTGACCGGACCGGTGATCTTCGGTGAGCCAGGAACCAACGGACAGCATTCCTTCTACCAGCTTCTCCATCAGGGAACCAATGTTGTTCCGCTTCAGTTCATCGGCTTTAAGAAGAGCCAGCTTGGTGTTGATGTTGATATTGAGAACAGCACAAGCCAGCAGAAGCTTTGCGCAAACGTTGCAGCGCAGATCGTTGCTTTTGCATGCGGAAAAGAAGATGAGAACCTGAACAAAAACTTCAAGGGCGGACGTCCTTCCAGCATCATTGTTGGTGAGGAACTTACACCGAAGTCTCTGGGTGCTCTTCTTGCACACTTTGAGAACAAGATCATGTTCCAGGGCTTTGTCTGGAACCTGAACAGCTTTGACCAGGAAGGTGTACAGCTTGGTAAAGTTCTTGCAAAACGTGTTCTTGCTCATGACACAGACGGAGCACTGAAAGTTTATAGCGATCTTCTGAACATCTGATAAACAGATTTTTACCGTCCTGGAGAACTTTTTCTTTCAGGACGGTTTTTCTGTCTTTCTATCTATCACGGAAAGGAATTTCATAAACATGCAGCAGATAAAAATGATCGGCCTGGATCTGGACGGCACTCTTCTGAATACCAAAAAAGAGCTTACAGACCATACCCGTCGTGTCCTTGCGGAGGCTATTAATGCAGGTATCCTGGTTCTTATGGCAACCGGCCGCCCCTTTACAGGCATTCCCGAAGAGCTTCGTACTTTTCCGGGTATCCACTATGCCTTAACTTCCAATGGAGCCCGGGTTCTGGATACCGATCACAACAAAATCTTAATTGAACAGCTTCTTCCCATGGAAAGTGCCAAAAAAGCTCTCCGAATCTTTGAGAAATATGATACATTAAGTGAGATTTATTTTGACGGCCAGGGATATGCGGACGCTGCCAAACTTGACAATGTGGGAAAATATCATCACGATCCCAATATGTGGAATTATGTACGCACTACCCGTATCGCCGTTCCGGATATCTGGGATGTTATTGCAAAAGAAAACAGAAACATGGATAAAGTCCAGGCACTTTTTGCAAATATGGACGAGCGTGCCGCTGCCTGGAAGGAATTAAGTGAACTTAAAGAGCTGGAACTGGTAGGCTCTTTAAGCTACAATATTGAGATCAACGCCGCAGGTGTCAACAAAGGAACTGCTCTTGTCGCTCTTGGCAAAATGCTGGGGATCCCAAGAGAATCCATCATGGCATGCGGAGACGGCGACAACGATGTCCATCTTCTCCGGGAAGTTGGTTTTGGCGTAGCCATGGCTAATGCACAGCCCCAGGTGAAGGAAGCAGCCGATTATATTACTGCTTCCAATGACGAAGACGGCGTAGCATGCGCCATTGAAAAGTTTGCACTGCACCGATGAGATATTCTATTATGTATGTCAAAAAGGAACCGACAGTTTTTACGCTGTCGGTTCCTTTTTTAGAATGGGATTGAATAGCGGTACATTCACATTCGATCAATATTCATAGTTTCCTGCCGGCTGTTTGATCCTGGTAAGAAGATCCTGGTAAGAAGATCATGCCAGGACTGATCCCAGATATACCATTTTCCGGTTTTGGAGTGCTTATATGTACAGATCCATCTGGAACTGTCACTGCCTGCAAAATCAGTAAATGATCTGTAGATCGCAGGAGTGGTCTGGGTCGGTTCAAAATACGGGATATCTTCACTGATGGAATTTCCTTTACCCGGAAGTGTGTCCTGTCTTAACGTAATGGAAATCGGTTTAGACGGAGTATAATTGTTGGCCGGAGTTGCTCCATTCAGGTAAGAATTGCCAAGATATTTATATCCGTTATCCGCTTTCATACGATCCCTCAAAAAGTTTTTGTAATACTGGGTCATCTCTTTATTATTGAGATAAGAAATCATCTCCTCGCAGTCCGTCGGATTGGTCGGTGTCCAGGTACGATATGCAAGGATCAGAAAAGCCATGGTCTTATAGCGGCTGTCTGCCGTTGTGATATCATACTGTTTCAGCTCCTCCGCATTGGTCGGGATCGTGGTAAAGGTGTAAGTATAGGTATTTATCGTTACATCAATGACTTCCTTCTGTCCTTTATCATTGGTGATCTCTTTTTTTGCAGATTTAGTTCCTTTTGTAAGAACCGGCTCCACCTGTTTCTTTACTGTCTGTGTCACGTGGACAGTACAGCTGCCTCGCCAGGTACTCTTATCCCGGACCTGGATCTTTGTTGTTCCCACATTCACTGCCGTTACTTTGCCTTTACTGTCTACAGTTGCAACAGATGTATCATCACTGGTCCATACAAGAATCTCTTTATAATTCTTTACCTGAAGCTGTCTCACATCACCTTTATTCATATTTAAGGTGGTGGCACTTAAAGATGGTTTCGGCACCGGTGTAGGTGTCGGCTTCGGTTTCTGCGCTGCTTTTACTGTAACCTTACAGTTAAATTTCTTAGTATTTGCCTTCGCTGTGATCACTGCCGTTCCTTTTTTCACTGCGGTGATCTTTCCTTTGGAATCCACACGTGCGACCTTAGGATTAGAAGAAGAATATTTCACCTTCACAGTTGTTCCTGTCAGTTTAATGGCACTGGAATTCTTTTCTGTTAATGTCAGCGATGTCCTGCTGAGCTTTGGTGTCTCTACCTTTACAACACATTTGTATGTTTTTTTGCTTACCTTTGCATAGATCGTTGCGGAGCCTTTATTTTTTGCAACCACCTGGCCTTTGCTGTTTACGGTTGCAACGCTCTTTTTGGAAGATCTCCAGGCAACCTTCTGTCTGGTTCCGGTAACCTTAAGTGTTGTCTTCTCACCTTTTAAAAGAGTTACTTTTGTTCTGTTCAGTTTTGGTGCGGCGCTGACAGTCACACTTCCAAATGCCATCGTAAAAACAAGACTGATCAGCAGCATAAAACATAACAGATTTTTTTTCTTTTTCATTCTGATTTCCCCCTTTCCGGTAAAACGTATATTTACGTCATATATTGCTTTAATCACATTTTAGAGGAAATCCCTGACAAAAACACTAGCACTTATGATAGTATCATTATAAACATTTATATTCTTTCGTCGTCCATACCGGGCTTATTGTCAGGAAACCAAAATAAAACAGGACTGATTTTTGATACAGATACTTGAAATCAAAAGTTTCATCTGTTCAAAAATCAGTCCTATTTATAAAAAAATATTATGTTGATCTGTAACACCAGGCCGATAAAGGCATTCGCTATTTGCCCATAATGATACAGTCACGTAACATCGCCAGTGCATGCGCTGTAGTCTGCTCGCGGATCCGCATGCGGTTTCCTGTAAAGTGGAACTCTTTGGCAATAGCCTTGCCCTTATAGCAGCAGCCCATAAATACAGTACCAACCGGAGTTTCCTTTGTTCCGCCTCCCGGTCCTGCCAGACCCGTCACGGAAATACTGATGTCTGCTCCGGATGCTTTGCAGGCGCCCTTTGCCATTTCTCTGGCACATTTGGCGGAAACTGCCCCCTGCTCCTTCAGAGTGCTCTTCTTCACTCCCAGGCATTTATGTTTGGCCTTGTTACTGTAAGTCACGAAGCCGTAACCAAATACCTCAGATGCACCAGATACATTGACAATACGCTGAGCGATCATACCGCCGGTCAAAGACTCCGCCAGGGAAAGCTTTAGATCTTTTTCTTTCAGAAGATCGATCACTGCTTCCTCCAGGGTCTTACTCTCATCGGTTGCAAACACATTCTCACCAAAACGTTTCTTTAACTCTTTGACAACCGGTTTGATCAGCTTTCTGCAGGCTTTTTCATCCTCTGCACTTGCTGTCACACGAAGATGCACTTCACCGGTTTTGGCATAAGGTGCAATGGTAGGATTGGTCTGACTTTCGATCAGATCCTGGATCTCTTCTGCTACCTGGCTCTCACCGATCCCGCTGATCTTCACCATCTGGGATACAATGATCTCCGGCTGGTTTTTCTGCAGATACGGAACAATGTACTCCTCAAACATAGGCTTCATCTCATTTGGAGGCCCAGGAAGAAGGATGGCGGTTTTTCCTTTTTTCTCAAGGATCAGTCCCGGTGCGGTTCCGTTATGGTTATCCAGGACAATGGCTCCCTTTGGAACCATGGCCTGTTTATAGTTATTCTTTGTGATACGTCTCTGAGGATTGTTTTTTTCATATTCCTTCAGATACTTATCGATCAGTTTCTTTGAGTGGGAATCTTCCACTAACGGCATTCCCATCAGATCAGCAGTTACTTCCTTGGTGATATCATCCTCTGTCGGTCCAAGGCCTCCGGTCAGGATCACAACATCAGAACGGTCCAGTGCGGTACGGATCACGTCGCGCATACGGCCTTCGTTATCACCTACTACATCCTGATAGTAAACACTTAATCCAAGCAGAGCACATTTTTCAGAAAGATAGGCACTGTTGGTATTTACGATATTTCCAAGAAGGATCTCGGTTCCTACGGATATCAGTTCTGTAATCATGGAAAGAAACTCCTTTCGTATACTCCGATCCCTACTCCTGCATGGAAAGGACCTTTCTGTTCTGCATGATATAAGTCAGCAGGGAGATAATGGTCAGTGCAACGGACAGCCAGATAAATATCTGTGTCAGCACTGTAAAAATACCTCCAAAATCCAGCATCAGAAGTATGATCATGATCATCTGGGAAACGGTTTTGAATTTTCCCCAGTAGTTTGCGGCAATGACAATTCCGTTCTCCGCTGCGATCAGACGGAAACCGCTGATGATAAACTCGCGTCCGATGATGATGATCACAACCCATGCCGGAAGTTTGTCAAGCTCGATCATGCAGATCATAGCAGAACATACCAGAAGCTTGTCTGCCAGAGGGTCCATAAATTTTCCAAAATTGGTTATCAGGTTATATTTTCTGGCAAGGTGGCCGTCAAACCAGTCCGTTACACTGGCTGCGACAAAAATCGCAAGACAGATCCAGCGGTTGGCTTCTCCGCCCCATCCTGTCAGCAAGAAAACTACAAGAAACGGTACAAGTATCATTCTTGCAACTGTCAGTTTATTCGGTGTATTCATCGCTCAGCACTCCTATCAAATCATACTCAAGCGCACCTGTCACACGTACCTTCGCAAAATCACCAGTCATAAGCAGTTCGCCTGTCTGAACGAAAATGTATCCGTCAACTTTCGGTGCATCCCCGTAGGTACGTCCGATATAGGCACTTTCATCTGCAACTTTTCCCTCGATCATGACAAGAAGTTCCTGTCCGATACGATCCTGTCCTTTGTCGTAAGAGATCTCCTGCTGGAGTTCCATCAGTTCGTCTCTGCGTTCTTCTTTCACTTCTTCCGGAACCTGGTCTGCCATCTCTGCTGCCGGGGTATTCTCTTCCGGAGAGTAAGTGAAGACACCAAGACGATCAAATTCCATCTCATCTACGAACTCTTTCAGTTCTTCATGGTCTTCTTCTGTCTCTCCCGGGAATCCGGTGATCAATGTTGTACGCAACACGATATCCGGAATTTCCTTACGGAGTTTTCCGACGATATCGATCAGTTCCTGTTTGGAAGTACGGCGACCCATTCTCTTAAGAATGCGGTCCGATGCATGCTGGATCGGAATATCCAGGTAATGACAGATCTTCTTCTCATCACGGATAGTCTCGATCAGCTCATCGTAGATCTCCTCTGGATAGCAGTAAAGAACACGGATCCAGCGGATACCCTTGATCTCACAGAGCTTCTTTAAAAGAATGTGAAGAGATTTTTTGCCGTAAAGATCTTTGCCGTAAACGGTGGTCTCCTGTGCTACCAGGATCAGTTCCTTCACACCCTGCTCTGCCATATCCTCTGCCTGGGCAATGAGGCGCTCCATGGGAACGCTTCGGAACTTGCCACGGAGTTTCGGGATGATACAGTAGGTACAGTGCTTGTCACAGCCTTCTGCGATCTTCAGATAACCGAAATGTCCGCCAGTGGTAAGGACACGTTTGCTTCCTGTATCCGGAAGATAATCAATATCACGGAACTCTTCGAAATGATTTCCGGCTACTGCTTCTTCCAGCGCCTTTACGATGTCTCCGTAAGATGTAGTTCCAAGGACAGCATCTACCTCCGGAACCTCCTCGATGATCTCCTTCTGATACCGCTGTGCCATGCATCCGGTAACAACCAGAGCATGGCAACTTCCTGTTTTCTTATATTCTGCCATCTCAAGAATGGTTTCCACACTCTCTTCTTTGGCATCCTTGATAAAACAGCAGGTATTGATCACAATGGCATCTGCCTGTGTCTCATCGTCTACGATCTCATGACCTCTGGCTGTGAGAAGTCCCAGCATCTCCTCAGAGTCTGCCAGGTTTTTATCACAGCCAAGAGAGATGAATAATATCTTCATACAGTTACTCCGCTTCTGTCTGAGCTGTCTCTGCAGTCTCAGTGTTCTCTGCGGTCTCACCTTCTGCTGCCTCAAGAGCCTCTTTCTCTGCTTCCAGAGCTTCGATCTCTTCCTCTTCTTCCTGTCCCGGAAGGATCTTTACTTTGCCTTTATAAAGCTCGTCAATGGCAACAGAAAGCGGTTTCTTGCCTGCTGCACCTGGTACAAGGGGCTCTGCTCCTGCAATCAGCTGACGTGCACGTTTGCTTGCTGCAAGTACAAGAGAATAACGGCTGTTCAGCACGAGAGCCTCATCGTCGTCCTCGTTATTTGTGTTGATAGCCTCAATTAATTCTGAATAAGATGGATGTATCATATCTTTTCTCCCTTCTGTAACGGCAGGGCCGTATTTAACTTGTTAATTGGTATTTATAAAAAAGCTTCCGCTTCTTTCTGAATTCTGGATACAAAATCATGGTTTCTGGATGCGCGCATACGCTCACATCGGATGGTTTCATGAAGTGTATCAACACATTCCTCCAGATCATCGTTGATCAGGAGATAATCGTATTTATCCATTCCCTTGGATTCTTCAACGGCTCTTCTGAGACGTCCGTTGATCACATCCAGAGTTTCTGTTCCGCGGCCTACCAGACGGTTTTTAAGCTCTTCCATAGATGGCGGGCAGACAAATACAAGCAGAGTATCCGGGAATTTCTCACGGATCTTCATGGCTCCCTGGATCTCGATCTCAAGGATCACATCTTTTCCTGCTGCAAGCTGTTCCTCCACATATTTACGAGGAGTACCGTAATAATTCTCCACATACTGTGCGTATTCGATCAGTCCGTCTTCCCGGATCAGCTGTTCAAATTCTTCTTTTGTGCGGAAGAAATATGCCTCTCCGTCTTTCTCTCCTGGTCTTGGATTTCTGGTGGTAACAGAAACGGATAATGCATAATTGTCATATTTCTCCATCAGCCGTTTCATGACGGTGCCTTTTCCGGAACCGGAAAAGCCAGAAACAACAACTAAAATTCCCTTACTCATTTCCTTCCTCCCTCTCTTCCTCTCCGTAGGCTTCCGAAAATCTCTTGGCAATGGTTTCCGGCTGCAAAGCGGAAAGCACAAGATAATCATCGGAAGTAACGATCACTGCTTTTGTTTTTCTTCCCTGTGTGGCATCGATCAGGGTGCGGGTTCCCTTGACACTCTGTATCATGCGCTTCACAGGAGCGGCATCCGGACTTACCACAGCCACGATCTTGCGTGAATTGACAACATTTCCAAAGCCTACATTGATCAGTTTCGCCATTTCCGCTCTCCTTTTCTGTCTGTGTACAGTCTTTATCTGTCCGATTACTCGATATTCTGGATCTGCTCACGGATCTTCTCGATCTCTGTTTTCAGATCGATGGCCGCGTTGGATACGGTAAGATCATTGGATTTGGACAGGATGGTGTTCGCCTCGCGGTTCATCTCCTGTGACATGAAATCCATCTTACGTCCCACGCCTTCGTTCTCATCCAGGATCTTTCTCATTCCGTGGATGTGGCTCCGAAGACGTACCGTCTCCTCGTCATTGCAGATCTTATCTGAAAAAAGTATCACCTCTGCGGCGATCCTGGAATCATCGATCTGGTTATCCTCAAGAAGCTCATGCATCTTGGCTTCCAGCTTCTCTCTGTAAGCCTTTACAACTTCCGGCGAACGTTTCTCCACAATATCAACTTTCTCCTCCAGGCCGTTAAGCTTCTCCAGAAGATCCTGTTTCAGATTGGCGCCCTCACGCTCACGGGTTTCCACAAATTTCCGACATGCCTCATGAAGAGGTCCCTCCAGAAAGTTCCAGAGTTCTTCCTCATCCGGAGCCTGTTCCTCCATTGTAAACACATCCGGATATCTGGAAAGTGTGGAAACACGGATATCATTCTCAATCCCCAGTTCCTCACTCATCTGGTTTAAATAGCCCAGATATTCCTTTGCCAGCTCTGCGTTATATTTCAGAGCCATTCCGCCCATTGTATAGTCTTCATAGGTGATGAACACATCAACCTTGCCACGGCGGATATAGGTCTTCATCACATTTCGGATCTCTCCCTCAAAATAGCTGAGTCGCTTCGGCATTTTGATGTTCAGGTCCAGATATCTGTGATTGACGGATTTCAGCTCAACAGAAACCTTACGCTCCCTGGAAACTGCTTCTGCTCTGCCAAAGCCAGTCATACTTTTTATCATGTTATCCTCCAATACTGCCTCTTAAGTTTATCGGCTGCAGATAAATGCAGCCAATGATTGCATACGGATTTATTATAGTTCATTCCAAAACCCTAGTCAAACTCTTTTTTTACTGTTATAATAACTGATGTTGAAATGGAGGTAAAAATCATGGCATTTGACGGAATTACAGTCTCCGCCCTTGTGGCAGAGATCGATGATAATTTAAAAGGTGGACGTATCAACAAGATTGCCCAGCCGGAAAACGATGAACTTCTGATCACAGGAAAAGGCGCCAACGGACAGAAACGTCTTCTCTTAAGTGCAAGCGCATCTCTTCCTCTGATCTATTTTACAGATAAGAACCGTATCAGCCCTTTAACTGCACCCAACTTCTGTATGCTTCTTCGAAAGCATATCGGAAGCGCCCGAATCCTGGATGTAAAACAGCCGGGAATGGAGCGTGTGGTGGAATTTGAGCTGGAGCACCTCAATGAACTTGGCGACCCCTGCCGGAAGCGCCTGATCATGGAGCTGATGGGCAAACACAGCAACATCATCTTCTGCGATGAAAAAGGCATGATCCTGGACAGTATCAAACATGTCTCTTCCCATATGAGTTCTGTCCGTGAAGTCCTTCCAGGAAGAGAATATTTCATTCCAAATACCCGGGATAAAGAAAATCCGCTGACAGTTTCCGAGGAAGAATTTACCGGACATATCTGCAAAAAACCGGTAAACATTTCCAAAGCGCTTTATACTTCCCTCACCGGTATGAGCCCGGTAATGGCTGAGGAGATCTGCTACCGTGCATCTATTGACGGAAGTGATGCGGCACAGTCTCTGGATGAGACGGCCTGCACCCATCTTTACCACACCTTCCTCCGCCTGATGGAACAGATCCAGAACCGAGAGTTCACTCCGAATATTGTCTACCGCGGAGAAGAACCTGTGGAATACGGTGTCTTTCCTTATCAGCAGTTTGGCAGTGAATACCGCAGCGAAACTTTTGACAGTGTTTCTGCCATGCTGGAGACTTATTATGCTACCAAGAGTTTGCTGACAAGGATCCACCAGAAATCTTCCGATCTTCGTCGCGTAGTACAGACTGCTCTGGAACGTAACCGAAAAAAATATAACATCCAGAAAAAACAGCTGAACGATACTGCCAAGAAAGATAAATTCAAGGTTTACGGCGAACTGATCAACACCTACGGATACGGGCTTGAGGAGGGTTGCAAATCGTTTAAGGCTCTGAACTATTATACCAACGAGGAGATCACCATTCCACTTGATCCGACGCTGACTCCGGCACAGAATTCCAAAAAATATTTTGATAAATACGGAAAGCTGAAGCGTACCGAAGAAGCTGTCACAGAGCAGATCGCAGATACGGAAAGTGAGATCTCCCATCTGGAATCCATCTCCAATGCTCTGGATATTGCCAGATCTGAAAGTGACCTTTCCCAGATCAAGGAAGAGCTCACCGAGTACGGCTATATCAAACGTCACTACACCAACAAGAAAGGCCAGAAAGCCCAGCCGAAATCCAAGCCGCTCCACTACATATCCAGCGACGGTTTTGATATCTATGTGGGCAAAAACAATTTCCAGAATGATGAGCTGACTTTCAAGTTCGCAACTGGAAATGACTGGTGGTTCCATGCAAAAAAAATGGCCGGTTCACATGTGATCGTCCGCACCAAAGACGGGGAACTTCCGGATCGTACCTTTGAGGAGGCCGGACGTCTGGCTGCCTGGTATTCCAAAGGTCATTCTGCTCCTAAAGTAGAAATCGACTACATCCAGAAAAAACATGTAAAGAAGCCTGCAGGTGCAAAACCTGGTTTCGTTGTATATTATACCAACTATTCTCTGATGGCTTCTCCGGATATCTCGGATCTGAAAGAGGTTACAGAATAATAATTAATCAATAAAAAACCTTCCTGTGTTTTAGTATTTCTTCTGGCCAGGATACCTGCATCTATGTAAGTATCTGTCCTGAGAAATCTTTCTGTAAACACAGGAAGGTTTTTATTTTTGCAACAAACATTCGCATTCCACTTCGTTACATGCCCATAAGTGGAAATCACTTTATGATTTTTGTTCAGATTTCCAGTTTTTTCTTTACGGCAGGCGCAATGGATGTATCTGCCTTATGATACGGGATCAATGTGGACTGCAGCGCATGATACAGGTCGGATTTTCCCGGCCATACGGTTCCTTTCAGATGATTATGCTCGTCCAGCTGATGGAACCAGGAGCCATTCTCGTGATCCATGACCACTTCATCCAGATACTTCATGAATTCTGCATAGTCTTTCGCATATTTTTCCCTGCCGGTCACATGATAAAGAACCGCAGAAGTATTGATTGCCTCTGCAAGTGTCCAGTGCATACGGTCATGTACCACAGGTTTTCCCTGCCAGTCTGTTGTGTATACAATCCCCGGTGCACCATCTGCATCCCAGCCGTCTTTTATGGCTGTTGTATAAAGGTTCTCTGCTGCCTGGAGATAATTTTCCAGTTTTTCTTTCTCTTCCCCGCAGTTTGCAAGTGCCCATTGAGTGATCAGCCTTGCCCACTCAATTCCATGGCCCGGTGTTGCACCATATGGCTTGAACGGGTCATCCGGGCGGTCGCGGTTGCAGTCAAGATCTGCCACCCATTCCTTTGTGAAATGTTCCGGAATCCTCCAGGAGTTATCCTCTGCCCAACGGATCACATGGTCAATGATCCTGCCTGCGCGGATGTGATATTTTTTGTCCCCGGTGACATCTCCTGCTGCCAAAAAAGCTTCCACAGTATGCATGTTTGCATTTAATCCCCGGTAATCGTCCAGCACGGTAAATTCTGTATTCCAGGTATCGCAGGCCAGTCCTTCCTCTTCATTCCAGAAATGCTGATCATAAACATCCAGCGCCTCCTCAAGGAGTTCTTTTGCCCCAGGCCTTCCTGCTGTCAGTGCGGAAGAAGCTGCCAGGATCACAAATGCATGGGCATAACACTGTTTGTTCGGCACAATGCCACCCTCCGGTGTCACTCCTGCATACCAGCCACCGTTTTTGTCATCGTGAAGTTCTCCCTTAAGGCCTTTCAGCGCCGCATCCACAAGCTCTCCGCTTCCCTCGTGGCCAAGCATCAGTCCCAGGCTGTATACATGTACCATACGGCAGGTGATCCAGGTTTCCCGGTTTCTGTCCTTCCATGGTGTTCCGTCATCCCCCAGATAGTAGGAACCTCCATTTGGAGAAGGAAACCTGTGTCCAAAATTCAGAAGATCCTCACAGGACGCTTTCAGGAATTCCCGGTTTTCATTTGTGTTGATCTCATATTTGCTGTTCATTTTAACCACCCCATCTGCTTTTTTCCTTAGGATACCATTCTTTTTCGGGGACTTCAATTCTTTTGGATCTTTTTGACAGATTGACGAAAAAAGGAGAATGCCATATACGCATTCTCCTCATATTCAGACTTCTTAATTCCATTACCGTAACGGTCACAGATATCCTCATTAATCTTCAAAACAGGTGATCACATAGCGGTCACTTTCTATGATCACATCAGAAACATTATCTCTGTCCCAGATCGCATCGCTGATGATATCTTTCAGCTTATCATCCATAACGATATTAAAATTCTCCTCGATCACCTGAAACGGAACTCCCTCATTCTCCTGTGCATACTCCATGATAAAATCAAGAATCTTCTCTTCCATACCTCAAAATCTGCCTTTCTGTAAATACTAACGTTTAATATATTACATCAGATTTCCGCAGATGTCCAGATATTTTCCAGCCATGTCCATGCAGTATTCCATAAGATATTATGCCAGTATACACACCCCTTTACATTTCGTTCTATATCAGAATCTGGTATGTCGGTTCACATATTTTGCTTTATATTTGGAGTACACAATGGTCTGATCCTTGTAAAGGCCATAATATCCCGATGCTGCATAGCTGATAGATACTGCGATCAGATAGAAGGATACTCCCTTAAATCCAAACATTTCAAAAGCGATCAGGATCGAAGTGATCGGACAGTTGGTCACACCGCAGAAAACTGCTGCCATTCCGCAGGCTGCACAGATCGACGGAGAAATTCCCATAAGATTACCCATCACACAGCCAAAGGTAGCTCCAATGCAGAAAGAAGGTACGATCTCTCCCCCGCGGAATCCTGCGCGCATAGTCAGTGCTGTAAGCACCATTTTCCAGAAAAAGGCGAAAGTATCCGCCTGTCCGTTTTCCACCGCTTTTTCAATAAGCTCCGCACCAGCGCCCATATATTCATCTGTTCTCAGAATAAAGGTGACAACAATGACCAGGCAGGCGCCCACTGCAACCCTGACATATTTATTCTTAAACCATCTGCCATAAAGTCCTGCTGCACCATTCAGCGCAATACAGAACATAATGCTGACAACTGCACAGCCCAGAGCGATCACTCCCATTTTCAGTCCAGTTTCCACAGTCAGTGCCGGAATATCCGTCACATGAAAACTTTCCGGTGTGACTCCCATTCCGGCTGCAAATCCGGAAGCGATCAATGACGCGATCATACACGGCATCAGTGCTGCATAATACATCACGCCCACACTGACCACTTCCAGCGCAAAAACTGCCGCTGCCATCGGTGTTCCAAACAATGCGGAAAACGCCGCGCTCATGCCGCACATGACAATTACATGACGGTCCTCCTCGTCCAGATGGATCCATCTTCCAAGCTGGTTGGCAATACTTCCTCCAAGCTGGATCGCTGCTCCCTCACGTCCCGCAGAACCACCGGTAAGATGAGTCAGCGCCGTTGTGATAAAGATCAGAGGCGCAGAAAGGATCGGCACATCATCTCTGGAACGCACGGTAGAAAGAACCTGATTGGTCCCTCCATCCTCTTTTCCAAGCTTCTCATACAAAAATACAATGACAAGTCCGGATAATGGCAGCAAAAGAAAAATCCATTCATGCGCCTTCCGGTAACTGGTCACTGCCTTCAACGTAAAAGAAAACAGTGTGCTGGCAGCACCTACGATACATCCTGTAATGACAGCAAGAACCAGCCACTTGATCAGATTTGAAATATCCCGGCTGATTCTTGCACCGTAATAATATAAATGTTCCTTTAATCTTTTGTTATGATCGATCCCCATGTTCCTTCCCTTCTTTTCTTTACTGTCTGCATTATACTACATTTTTCCTCTCAGTAAAAGCAGGAAGAGAAAGCCCTGTTATTTTTTCTTCCAGGAAATATGCCTGTGTATCAGGATCGAGAACACACTGATCATCACAAGAAGCACTGCAGAGAGCCAGAATGCCGGAGACTTCGGATTTTTGATATTTGCTCCAAATATTGTAGCGAGAATAACTCCCGGCAGCGTTCCAAGCACGCCACCTGCCATATAGGTTCCAAATGGGATCTTTTCTGCTCCGAGAAACAGACTCACAGCATCTCCCGGTAAAAAGTTCAATGTCCGCATAAAAAATGAAATATACAGGGAATTTCCGTTCTGGTAATCTACTACTGTTTTCAGTTTCGGATATTTAGCTGTAAGACTTTCCACCATGGATGCACCTGAGAAGCGTCCCATCCAATATGGAAGTGCCAATGTGACTGCTCTTCCCAAAAAGTTCACCAGAAGTGCTGTTCCTGTAGCAAACAGATGCCCTACAGCAAGCTGCAGGATCGCAATTGGAAATATAAAAGAGACACTTTTCACTGCATAAAGCCCAAGCATAAGTAATGCAGCCTTAACAGGTTCCTCCGGTGTATATCTTAAGATCCTTTCCACAGACAGATCCTCTCTATAACGGATACAGAAAAGGAGAAGCAAAAGAAGGAGCACCGCCGGCAGATATTTTCTGATGTTATCAATCATTTTTTTCATGGTCTGATCACTCCGTTTTCAAAAAAAGAGCACCGGCACCTGTTTCCGGTACCGTGCTCTTTCATAAGTTCTGCTTTTTTAAGTTTCAGGATCAGCAGACTTTCTTCACTGCCTTTCTCTCCTGGTCTTCCTTCCACATTTCCTCTGCTACCGGTTTCCAGTTTTCAGCATACCGGTCACATTTCGCACAGAGATGCTCTGCACTCTCCGGTGACTGAAGATCTGTGGAATGTGCTCCGGATTTTTCTACCATTTCTCTCAGCTTCTGCGGGTTTTCAAGCATCGGACATGGGCGGTACATATTGTCATTAAACGGCTGTCCGTCATGATATGCCATCATCATCGGAGACTGCAGTGCTTCCAGAAGTGTTTTCTCGCGGATATTGGAATCAGAATAATGGATAAACACACATGGATCGATATCGCCGTTTGCATTGATATGCAGATAGCGACGGCCGCCTGCAATACATCCTCCCACAAACTCTGCATCATTCTGGAAATCCATGGCAAACAACGGCTTTGTTGCACGGTATTTACGGATACGCTCATAGGTTTCTCTTCTCTGTGCAGGAGTAGGAAGCAACTCCGGTGCTGCATCATTTCCAACCGGCATATAATGGAAATACCAGATAAAGTACGCTCCAAGATCGATCAGGCTGTCGTAAAATGCCTCTGATGTGATAGACTCGAAATTTGCACTCGTATAACATGCAGAGATACCAAATACAAGTTTCTTCTCTCTGAGAAGATTGATGGCCTTGATAACCTTCTGGTATACACCATTTCCTCTTCTGCCATCTGTTGCAGTCTCAAATCCTTCCAGTGAAATTGCAGGAACAAAGTTTCCTACCCGAAGCATATCATTTGCAAAATCCTCATCGATCAGTGTGGCATTTGTGAAGGAAAGGAAGATACAGTCATTATGTTTCTCGCAAAGACGGATCAGATCCTTTTTTCTTACAAGTGGCTCTCCGCCTGTGTAAATATACATATAAACGCCAAGCTCCTTACCCTGGCGGATGATGTCATCGATCTCATCGTAGGTGAGGTTCAGCTTGTTTCCATACTCTGCTGCCCAGCATCCTGTACAGTGCAGGTTACATGCACTTGTTGGGTCAAGAAGGATCGCCCACGGGATATTACAGCCATATTTCTCACGGCATTCATCCTGTTTCTTCCAGCCTGCAAGATTTGCATTGATAAAGAAGTTTGCAACCAGAGTTTTCATAACATGCGGATCAATATCAGTTACCAATCTATGAATAAACGGATAATACGGATGTTCCGGATTAGAAATGGCTTCGCGGATCATTGCTCTCTGTGTAGGGAACCCGCCACCTGAAAATTTATCGGCCCAGTCCATGATCTTGATAAAGTTTTTATCCGGATCTTTATAAACATAGTTGAATGCCTGCTCAAGTCCGAATTTCTTAAGTGTGTTCATTGCGCTCATACTATCTCTCCTTATTTCTCTCAATGTAAATATGCAATCCAGCTAAACGAACATCTTCATTCCGTCACACTGCATTTCGAGTACCAAAGCTTTCTTACTATCTTTGCCTGACTCATGGTGTTACTGTACGTTTTTTCCATTTGAATAACAATAGACAATATAATTGGTATGACCAAAAACTAGGCAAATCTGTTAAAATGCCTAAATATTATTGGCATTTATTCTAAATAACATTAGTTATTTTTGTGCATACTTACTTCACGATGTTTATCCATATAAAAAACACCCTGGCAAAGGCAGAAATATCTTCCGCCCTGCTTCGGGTGTTTTTGATTTATCTTATTACTTTACTACGATATTGATGATCTTCTTCGGTACGTAAATCTCTTTGATGATATTTCCGGAAATCTTATCTGCAACTGCCTTCTTTCCTTCGGCAATCGCATCTTCTTTGGAGATTTCTGCCGGAATACTGATAACAGCCTTGGTCTTGCCGTTGATCTGAACCGGAACCTCGATCTCATCATCCTTCATAAGCTCCTCATCGTGAGCCGGCCACTGTGCATGGAAAATGGAATCCTCATGACCAAGCTTCTCCCAGATCTCCTCTGCAATATGAGGAACAAACGGTGCAAGAAGAATGGTAACTGTCTCGATGGTTTCTTTGTCAACAGCGCCGTCGTTCTGCTTTGCGATAGCGATCAGCTTGTTTGTGTATTCCATAAATCCGGACACTACGGTATTCAGGCTGAAGGCCTCAAGTCTGCTGGTGATATCGTATACCATCTTATGACGGGTCTTCTCCATCTCTTTGGTAGCCGGGATATCTTTCTCAATGCTGTCAAGAGCCAGATTCCAGAAACGTTTCAGGAATCTGGATACACCATCGATTCCTCTGTCATCCCATTCTGCATCCAGTTCCGGCGGTCCTACGAACAGCTCATACATACGTAAGGAATCACATCCGTAATCATTTACAAGATCATCCGGTGAAATAACATTTCCTTTGGATTTACTCATCTTGATTCCGTTTTTACCTGTAATCATACCCTGGTTGAACAGCTTGACAAACGGCTCATCGAAATCAATAGCTCCGATATCATACAGGAACTTGGTGTAGAATCTGGAGTACAGAAGATGAAGAACCGCATGCTCTACACCACCGATGTACATATCTACCGGCAGATACTTGTCTGCTTTCTCTTTGGATACCAGTTCGTTGTTGTTCTTGTTATCTACATAACGGAGGAAATACCAGGAAGATCCTGCCCACTGAGGCATGGTATTTGTCTCACGTTTTGCAGGTGCACCACAGCATGGGCATGTGGTATTTACCCACTCGTCGATGGCAGCAAGCGGTGACTCTCCGGTTCCTGTCGGCTGGTAGCTTTCTACCTCCGGAAGTCTTAACGGAAGCTGATCCTCCGGTACCGGTACAGCACCGCATTTCGGGCAGTGTACGATCGGGATCGGCTCACCCCAGTAACGCTGGCGGGAGAATACCCAGTCTCTCAGTTTGTAGTTGACAGTCTTACGTCCGATACCCAGCTTCTCGATGATATGCGGTGCTTCCTTCTTCAGTACGGAAGATTCCATTCCATTCCACTCACCGGAGTTGATCATGGTTCCGGAAGCCTCTGTGTAAGCTTCTGTCATATTCTGAATTTCTTTACCATCTTTTGCGATAACCTGGATGATCGGAATATCGAATTTCTTTGCAAACTCAAAGTCACGGTCATCATGAGCAGGTACACACATGATAGCACCTGTACCATAATCAGCAAGTACATAGTCAGAAAGCCAGATTGGAAGCTTCTCGCCGTTCAGCGGATTGATCGCATAAGTACCTGTGAACACACCGGTCTTCTCTTTATCCTGAAGACGGTCTACATTGGATTTCATGGAAGCATCAAAGATATATTTCTCTACAGCCTCTCTTGTCTCGTCTGTTGCAAGAGATTTCGCAAGAGCATGCTCCGGTGCAAGTACCATGAATGTTGCTCCGTGAAGAGTATCCGGTCTTGTTGTATAGACGGTGATCTTCTCATCTCTTCCTTCAACCGGGAAATCTACCTCTGCACCGTAGGATTTACCGATCCAGTCTGTCTGCATCTTCTTAACTTTTTCCGGCCAGTCCAGTTTGTCCAGGTCATTTAAAAGTCTGTCTGCATATTTTGTGATGCGGAGCATCCACTGACGGAGGTTCTTTTTGGTAACCGGAGTACCACAACGCTCGCAGCATCCGTTTACAACCTCTTCATTTGCAAGACCTGTCTTACAGGAAGGGCACCAGTTGATCGGGAATTCCTTCTCATAAGCAAGACCCTCTTTGAACATTTTTACAAAGATCCACTGTGTCCATTTATAGAAATCCGGATCTGTTGTGTTAACCTCCATATCCCAGTCATAGATCGCTGCGATATCGTTGATCTGACGTTTGATATTTTTGATGTTTGCTGCAGTAGATACTGCCGGATGAACACCCATCTTGATGGCATAGTTCTCAGCCGGAAGACCAAAAGCATCCCATCCCATCGGGTGAATCAGGTAATAACCCTGAAGCATTTTATAGCGGCTCCATACATCAGAGATCACATAGCCTCTCCAGTGTCCTACATGAAGACCGTTTCCGGACGGATACGGGAACATATCCAGACAGTAGTATTTCGGTTTCTTGCCGTCGTTGACATTTACCGGCTTTTTCTCCCAGTTTGTGCGCCATTTCGCTTCGATGGCTCTATGGTTATAAGGTGCAGCCATTTTTTTATTCCTCCTGACAAATTACTCAGTATTAATACTTTAATGCTTTCACACACTGCTATTAATTTTAACTACTTATGATGTATTTGTCAAACAGAAATCCAAAAACAGCCTTTTTCCATCAAAATATACATGCACCTGCAATCCTGGCCTGGTTTAGTTGACGCTTCTTTTTTCACATGATATAATTTCCTGCATGTATTTTCCTATATTATACATACCATACATATTTATCTTAGGAGGGAACGCATAAATGAAATCTTTTTATTCCTGGTACCGGAAGCATATTACCGGTGCGATCTTTACAGGACTGATCCTGGGTATCCTCACAGGACTTTTCCTGGCCGGACGGTTTGAACCTGTCCTCACTGTGACCAGTCTGATCGGAAGTATCTACATGAACGCCCTGAACATGATGATCTTTCCCATGGTCTTCTGTTCCATTGTCATTGGAATCTGTTCCATCGGAAACGCGCGTACTACCGGCAAGATCACTGCAGCATCCATGATCTTCTTTCTCTGTACAACTGCTCTTGCCAGCCTGTGCGGACTGATCATCCCTCGCCTTATTCACCTCGGTGAAGGCGTAAAATTCGAAATGGCAACCTCAGATATCCAGGCTACAGAGATGAGCAGCATCCTGGACACACTGAAAAACCTGATCCCGTCCAACCCCATCGCTGCATTTGCCAACGGAAACATGCTTCAGGTTCTGGTGTTTGCCCTGATCATTGGTTTCACACTGATCGCAGTTGGTGAAAAAGGAACTCCGTTCCTGAATCTGATCGATTCCGTCAATGAGGTATGTCTGAAGATCATCACAACGATCATGTACTTCACTCCGATCGGTGTTTTCTGTACTATCGTACCAGTTGTGGAAGCCAACGGAACCGAGACTATTATTTCCCTTGCAACACAGCTTGTCATCCTGTATGCGGCATTCTTCGGTTTCGCTATTGTGGTGTATGGCCTGTCTGTAAAGATCATCGGAAAACAGAGCCCGTTTAAATTCCTGAAAGCGATCCTGCCTGCTGCCCTGAACGCCTTCGGAACCTGTTCAAGTTCCGCTACTATTCCACTCAGCAAACAGTGTATGGAAGAAGAAATGGGCGTTTCCAATCAGATTACCAGTATCGCCATTCCTCTCGGTGCTACGGTTAATATGGATGCCGTATCCATCCTGATGTCCTTTATGATCATGTTCTTTGCAAATGCCTGTGGAATCCATGTAAGCGTTTCCCTGATGATCATCATCCTTCTTGCAAATGTTCTGCTTTCTGTGGGGACTCCTGGTGTTCCTGGCGGAGCTATCGCATCCTTTGCGGCACTTGCAACCATGGCCGGACTTCCAGCCGGTGTTCTTGGTGTTTATATCAGCATCAATACACTCTGCGATATGGGTGCTACCTGCGTTAACGTTATCGGTGATATGGCATGCTGTGCGGTACTGAAAAATGTTATCAAAGTTGAGGAAGAAGCATAAAAACAAATCTGTCTGAAATGTTGTTTATGCGGAATGTAGAAATACTTTACATAAAATATTTTATGTAAACAAATAACAATAAAAGCCGTAAGATATATGTTTAAGAAACTTTCACATATACTTACGGCTTTTCTGTTTTATCATTTATCGGTTGTTCAACATCCCGTATTCTTTATACTGTTTAACATAAACGATACAATACCGAAATTTACATTTCACTTCTTGCTGTCCTTATTTTTTCAGAACACGATAATTTTCTTCTCTGTCGTAATCCTTATGGACCCCATCGTCCTCATATAAGGTATACTCTGCACCCTCATATCCAAGAAGCTGCATATTTTTCGTATCCAGAGCTGCCACACATTCCGCTGCTTCTGCAACCGGAATACATTTTCCCTTCCGGATAAACAACGGAATCTCATTCAGTGCCACCTCTACATAATGAACACCCTTTTCAAGGATCTCCTCTGCAATGGTTCCATCCGGAAGGAATTTCACAAACTTCATCTCCTCCGGAAGATATACATAACGGCCTCTTGCGTTCTGTTCATAAACCGGAGCGATCATGATCTCATTTCCAAGAAGCAGCTGGTCTTCCACATGTACAGCAATCTTATCCTCCGGATAAACAAAGCCCAACGGCCGGAAATACATATCATCGTTCAGAGCCGCCTTCATATATTCACTGTAAAGATATGGAATAAGACGATATCTTACACCGATCACATGACGGAAATCTTCCACATTTTCAAACTGGTAGCATTCCTGCTCTCTGGTACCGATCGCTGTATGATCACGCATCAGCGGTGTGAATACTCCAAGTGCCAGGAAACGAAGCAGCAGTTCTCTTGTTGTATCAGCGCCAAATCCACCCAGATCTGCTCCTGCATACAGGAAACCACACATATTCAGAGAGGGCATCATCTTCAGGTTCAAAAGGATATGAGCCCACCAGGATTTATTATCGCCGGTCCAGATCCCACCATAACGATGCATACCAATATAGGATGATCTGGAGAACATCAGAAAACGTTTTTCCGGATCGATCCGTTCAAAAGCCTCCCCTGCTGCTCTGGTCATATTGTAGCCAAACAGGTTATGGACTTTGTCATGGCGGATCTTTCTGCCATCCACATTATGGTAAAATCTCCGATAATCTTCCGGATTGTTTGCAACATTGCGAAGTGCACTCTGCATCTTCCAGATATGGATCTTTCCTTCCGTATCTTTTGCAAATTCTCCTGCAAGCTCTTTGACCTCTTTCATTCCCTCTGTGGAATAGAAGATCGCCGGCTCATTCATATCGTTCCAGAAACCGTCGATTCCCTTCTCGATCAGGAAACGGTATTTGTCACCGAACCATTTTCTGGCATCTTTGTTCAATACATCCGGAAAATGAGTATCCCCCGGCCATACAGCAGCTACAAAATCACTGCCGTCCTCTCTCTGGCAGAAGTAGCGGTTTTTGACACCCTCCTCATAAACATCGTATCCCGGCTCTACCTTGACGCCAGCATCGATGATCGGGATCAGACGGATATCCTGATCCTTCAGTTCCTTTACGAATTCCGGAAAATCCTGAAAATTCTCTTCACTTAATGTAAAGTCCTTATAAGACTGCATATAATCAATATCCATATAAATCATATCAATAGGAATATGATTTTCACGATATCCAGCTGCAACCTTCCGGAAATCCTCTTTTGTAGTATAGCCCCATCTGCTCTGGCCGAATCCAAAGGCAAATTTCGGTGGGATATAGCTTCTTCCGATCACATGACGGAACTGCTTTACAATATCATAGGGACTCTCCCCTTCGATCACATAAAGCTTCAGGTCTGCATTTTCGCAGGTTACCTTCATGGTATCCATTCTGGTATAGCCAATGTCAAAGGTGATCGCTGCCGGATAGTCAAAAAACATTCCAAAGGTTTCTTTTCCGGACACAATGATAAGATTATGTGCACCGTACAGGGAATGTTTATCCTCTGTATGCTCCGGATCATCGGTACAGTTACTGGTGTAAATGAATCCTCTCTTGTTGATACCGCGGTTGGACTCTCCCAATCCGTAGACGATATCCTCTTCATCCATGATATAAGTAAAAGAAAATCCATCTTCTGCACAGATTTCTCCATATCCTGGCTTTCCTTCTGCTGTCTCAATGTTTTCTGTCAGTGCCTCAGTCTCAAAGGGCTCTCCATATACATATTTTTTTATCATTTTTCCCTCTCCTGTTACAGATTTCTGTAAAGAACAAATGCCTCATAAGGTTTCAGGATCACTTTCTTTCCAAAATCCTTTCTTCCAAGATTTGTGATCAGACATTCTGCATTTTTCTGAAATTCTTCCGGAATTTCCATTTCTGCCACATGCTCACTGAAATTGCAGACTGTGAGAAGCTTCTCTCCCTCAAGGGTTCTGGTATATGCAAAAATCTGATCATGATCTCTGTAAAGTGCCTCAAAAACACCGTAAACGATCACCGGTTTTTCTTTTCTTAAACGGATCAGCTTCTGATAATAATGGAAAATAGAATTCGGATCTGAAAGCTGCTGCTTCGCATTGATCTCCTTATAATTAGAGTTTACCCTGATCCATGGCGTTCCCACCGTAAAGCCGGCCTGATGAGAATCCTCCCACTGCATTGGTGTTCTGGCATTGTCACGTCCTCTCAGCATCAGGCACTTCATCATATATTCCGGTGTATAAATACCTGCTTCTGTATATTCATGGAAATACTGAATACTCTCGATATCACGATAATCCTTAAGTTCTGTAAAATAAGCATTGGTCATTCCAAGCTCTTCTCCCTGATAAACATAAGGAGTTCCCTGCATCATATGAAGACAGGTTGCCAGCATCTTGGCTGAAGTTTCCCTGTATGCCGGATTATCATTTCCAAATCTGGAAACACTTCTTGGCTGGTCATGATTTCCAAGAAACAGACTGTTCCATGCTTTTCCCGCAAGCTCTTCCTGCCATTTGATCATAACCTTTTTAAATTCCTGGAAATCGTATTTCTCGGTAGTCCATTTACCATGTTCTGATCCCTGGCCCTCTACATGCTCAAACTGAAACACCATGTTCAGCTCATTTCTGTCCTCACCTGCATATTTCTGTGCCTCTTCGATAGTCACACCGGAGGTTTCTCCAACTGTCATCACATCGTATCGGGATAAAACCTCTCTGTTCATTTCCTGAAGAAACTCATGGATCCTCGGGCCATGGACGCAGTAAGGACCAAAATCACCGTATAATCCTCCATTCATTTCTCCATCCGGATATGACTGATCCTTGGAGATCATGCTGATCACGTCCATTCGGAAACCGTCGATTCCTTTTTCACACCAGAAATTCATCATATCGTAAACTTCCTGACGAACCTTTTCATTTTCCCAGTTCAGATCCGGCTGTTTTCTTGAAAACAGGTGAAGATAATACATCTCTGTCTGAGGATCATACTCCCATGCAGGTCCTCCGAACGCACTTCCCCAGTTATTCGGTTCTTTTCCATTCACCGGCTCTCTCCAGATATAGTAATCCCTGTAAGGATTATCTTTGGATTTCCTGCTTTCAATAAACCAGTTGTGTTCATCGGAAGTATGGTTTACGACCAGATCCATGAGGATCTTAATGCCCCGTTTATGCGCTTCTTCAAGAAGCTTTTCATAATCCTCCATGGTTCCATATTCATTATAGATCCTGCGGTAATCGGAAATATCATAGCCATTGTCATCCTGCGGGGATTCCAGCATGGGTGAGATCCAGAGAACATTTACTCCCAGCTCCTTCAGATAGTCCAGCTTTTCTATAATTCCGGGAATATCACCAATTCCGTCTCCGTTGCTGTCCTTAAAACTTCTCGGGTAGATCTGATATACCACGCTTTCTTTCCACCAGTTTTTTTTCATGGTAAATTGCCTCCTTTTTCTGTTGATTCTGAAATCAGCATATCCTATCCACCCTTTAAAATCAACAAGTTTCTCGTGAAACTTAAATTACTGCCAAACTTTTCTGTTTTTTTTATGCAGTTTTAACAATAAGTCACTACTGTCCGGTGAAAGAATTTCCACCGTATTTCGATGATGTGCCAGGAAAAGTCATCACAACATAAAAAAAGAGATCCTGCTACTCTTTTACAGAATCTCTCTTTACAAGCCAGACAGGGCTTTTTACATTTTTTTCGGCAGGTTCCTTTCCCTCTGCCATAAGAAGCAGCTTCCGCAAGGCCAGAACTGCTTTCTGATGAACATCCTGATGAATGGTGGTCAGCTTTGGCCTGACGATCTGCGCATAAAAATTATCATCAAAGCCGGTAATGGAAATCTGATCCGGAATCCGGATTCCCCTGTCTGTAAAAAAATTGATGGCCTCCACAGCTGTGTAATCCGAAGAAAATGCCAGAGCCTTTGTCTCCAGAAAATGAGGCAGCAGCTCTTCATATTTTTTCAGTCTGCGCCGGGGTTCCTGGGGAACCACCACATAGCGGGAGCGGCTGCAG
>OGQK01000089.1_pt1 | contig 63386 bp, 60 predicted proteins | sample 1553221 | NCBI WGS metagenome assembly OGQK01 (sample SAMEA2579996, study PRJEB22360) | human gut metagenome | biome: human gut; feature: human-associated habitat; material: faeces | place: Denmark | collected 2008/2010 | reverse complement strand
CGCTTTCATCTCGGCAATTGAATTACCGAGGATTCCCGCTTATCTTCCTAAAAAAATAGATAATTGCAAATTCGTTTCCCAGTGCCATGCAATCATCAGAAAAAAATGTCTAGGTTGTTTTATGACCACATTTTTACCCAGTTTTTGTTACTACTTGAGCGTATTCCTTACCACTGAGTACCATTTACTGATAGAAGTTCATGAGTCGTTAAACCGCATATTTCCTGTATTTATGCGAGTTTCCGTAGATACTGAAATTTCACTACCACATTTTTGGACTCAATGCCATTCTGTCTAAATCTCCTATTCTATACGGTGTAACACCGTTTTATCTTAAATCTGACCATGTTTGTGCCACAGTGAAAATTGCTTTTTAGATCTGTGTATAAACATGGCCAGATAGTAGTTAGTTGCATTTTTAAAACTTATTAAGTTTAACATATCCGGGCAGGAGGTTCAAGATACTGTGATGAGAAAATTTTATTAAAATTGTTTTCGGCTTATTTTATCAAAGACTCAGATCATTCTATATTGAATCGAAGTTCTAAAGGCTTTCTTTTTAATAGCCTTTCACTTCGGCGATCCGGCTGGGAAGTTCCAATATAAACAGAAAATTCATCACTGTCTATATACCTTTTTCCTTCTTCATCCACAATCTGCAATGCATCTTTATCAATTTCTATTTCAAAAGTTTCTTTTTCTCCGGCATTCAGATGTACTCGTTTGAATGCACAGAGGTGATAATTTCTTACCGCATATTTTGATTTCCAGTCCTTGATATAAACCTGCACTACATCGTCGGTGTCTGCCAGACCTTCATTTTTTACAGTACATTTTAATTTTAAATTCTTATGTTTCTGTGGCTTTTCCGTAAATTCCGCAGCTTCTGCAAATACATCTCCGTAGGTAAGCCCAAATCCGAAGGGATATAATGCTTCCTTCTTCATATACCGGTAAGTTCTGTTTTCCATGGAATAATCGGTAAACTCCGGAAGATCATCGGTATCATAATAGAATGTAACTGGAAGCTTTCCGCTTGGGGACACCTTGCCAAATAATATGTCTGCCAGTGCTGTTCCGCCTTCAGCACCCGGATACCAGGCTTCAAGAACTGCATTTGTATGTTGATCTGCATAACGAAGATCCATTGCACTTCCTGACATTAATACGGTGACAACTGGTTTTCCAGCTGCTGCAACCGCTTCCAGAAGCTTCTGCTGGCAAAGAGGAAACTCTAGAGATTCTTTGTCTCCCGCCTGACCAGCATTTCCCTCATCCGGTTCTTCCCCCTCAACGGTTTCATCCAGACCGAGCACAAGAATAACAAGATCACTGTGTTTTGCAGTAATTATCGCTTCTGAGATCCGGTCATCCGGCCATGCCAGAGACTCGGTTTTATCCTTATACAGATGGCAGCCTTCTGAATACAGAACTCTGCAGGTTTCTCCCGCCTCCTTTTGGATTCCATCCAAAACAGTTACATAATGTGAGGAAGTTCCGTGATAATTTCCAGAAAGCACTCTTCTGCTGTTTGCATTTGGTCCTATTACACCAATTGTCTTTATTCTGCTTTTATCTAAAGGAAGGATTCCATCATTCTTTAAAAGAACGATTCCTTTCTCTGCCGCTGTGACCGCAAGTTTTCTATGTCCCTCACACTCCACAACTTCATAAGGAATACTGTCATATTCACTTCCATCAAATAATCCTAATAGAAACCGCGTTGTATACAGTCTGACACAGGATCTGGTAATCTGCTCTTCCGTGATCAGTCCCTTCTTCAGCGCAGCCATTATATAAGCATACGTGCATCCGCAGTTTAGGTCACAGCCCGCATCCAGCGCCATTTTTACAGATTCTTTTGGCCCTTCCGTCACTTTGTGGTTCAAATGGAAATCCCGGACTGCCCAGCAGTCTGATACAACATGTCCTTTGAATCCCCAGTCATCTCTTAATATATCTTTCAGCAATGTTTTACTTCCACAGCATGGTTCGCCATTTGTCCGGTTATAAGCTCCCATTACAGCTTCAACGTCCGCTTCCTTCACAAGGGCTTCAAAAGCTGGAAGATAAGTTTCATACAAATCTTTTGGAGAAGCCTTCGCATCAAATTCGTGTCGGAGTGCTTCTGGTCCGGAATGTGCTGCAAAATGCTTTGCACAGGCTGCTGCCTTCATTGTATCCCCATCGCCCTGAAGTCCTTTTACAAATGCGACCCCAAGTCTTGAAGTCAGATAAGGATCCTCTCCATAAGTTTCATGTCCTCTTCCCCATCGAGGATCCCTGAAAATATTGACATTGGGAGACCAGAACGTAAGGCCTTTGTAAATATCCCTGTCCCCTTCCCTGGAAAATGCATGATACTTTGCTCTTCCTTCTTCTGCGATTACATCTGCAATTTCTTTTAGTTTTTTATCATCAAACATTGCAGCCAGTGCGATCGCCTGCGGGAAAACAGTAGCAGTTCCGGCCCGGGCCACTCCGTGAAGAGCCTCATTCCACCAGTTATAAGCGGGAATTCCAAGGCGTTCAATTGACGGTGCATCAAACTTCAGCTGCCCTGCTTTTTCTTCTACCGTCATTCTGGCAACTAACGCTTCCGCTTTTTTTCTTGCTTCCTCTCTGTTCATCCTTATTCCTTTCCTGGTACAATTACCGTTTCATTTCTCTTTGATGATTCCTGTGATTAGATCGATACTCATCCATGCATTATGTACATGGATATAATGTATGGATCTGAAACGACTGCACTTCCATTAAAATTCCGGTATATTCATAACCGTCTCCTGCCATTCTTTCGGGGACATTCCGTATTCTTTGCGGAATGCTTTATAGAATCCGGAATAATCTTTGAAGCCAAACAGCAGATAAGCTTCGCTGATCTTCATGTTATTCCGGATTGCCTCTCTGCATGCCTCCAGTCTCTTTTTCTGCACATACTGATGAACTGACATTCCAATATGATCCTTAAAAAATGGGCAATATGATATTTACTGACAAAAAATTCTGCTACCATCCTGTCCAGAGACAATTCTTCTTCCAGATGCTCTTCAATATAGTCTATCAATCTTTCTGACAGCTGCTGTTCCTCCTGAACACTACGCTCATGTCTTTCATTATATACAGTCCGGTTTAAATGAAGAAGCAGATCGCTGACGCACAGGGAAACCTTCGCCGCTTTTCCAAAACGATTGGAATAAATTTCCTCCAGCAAATGAAATACTTTTGTCTGAATCGTATTAAAAGCGATTCTGTCGTGATGGAAAATATATTCTCCTTTTGTCTGCACCAGCTGTATCAAATAGCCATACTCCCTAGCATCTTCCATCAAGCGGTTCAGATAGTCAACCGTAATCCAGAATACAAACCTTTTATAGGGCACGCTTTCATCGTGAATGACTGCATGATGCTCCAGACCAGGAGGCACTACCGCCACGTCTCCGTATTGCAGCGGATATTCTTTTTTCTCTATCTCAAGAGATACATCACCCTCCAGAAAAAAATAAATCTCATAGTAATCATGGATATGGTTGGCAACCTTTTTCATATGCTGATCTTTATAATAATAAATTTCGAAGTCTCTTGAAACCATATACTGCCTTGTATTAAATTGGGTGTTTAACTTCTTTCTCATCTTCCGCCTCCGAACCACCGAAATATCGTTCCTATCCAATAAAATCAGCATATCATTTTACCGCAACTTTGGCAATGTATACAACAATTCTGCCAATCGTATTTTCCATATATTTTCTTATAATAAAATTAACAAAAAACAACATTCACAAAAAGAAAGGATCTTAAATACTATGGAAATGACATTGAGATGGTATGGCTCAAGTTTTGATACGGTAACCTTAAAACAAATTCGACAGATTCCCGGAGTAACCGGAGTGATCACAACCTTGTACGATACGGCTCCGGGAGAAGTCTGGAGCAGGGAACGTATCCACGCAATGAAAGAAGAGGTAGAAGCAAACGGGCTGCATGTATCCGGAATTGAAAGCGTCAATGTTCACGATGCGATCAAAATCGGAAATAAAGACCGTGACCTCTATATTAACAACTATATCGAAACACTTGAAAATCTGGGAAAAGAAGATATTCATCTCGTATGCTATAATTTCATGCCGGTTTTCGACTGGACGCGAACGGAGCTTGCAAGAAAACGTCCTGACGGTTCTACCGTCCTTGCCTATACTCAGGCTGCTGTTGATGCATTAAATCCGGAAGACATGTTCCATTCAATTGCTTCCGACACAAACGGATCTATCATGCCAGGATGGGAACCGGAACGTATGGCACATATCAAAGAACTTTTTGAAATGTACAAAGATGTTGATGATGAGAAGCTTTTTGCAAATCTAAAATATTTTCTCGAACGCATCATGCCAGTCTGCGACAAATATGACATCAATATGGCCATTCATCCGGATGATCCGGCATGGAGTGTGTTTGGTCTTCCACGAATCATCATTAACAAGAAAAACATTCTCCGCATGATGAAAATGGTGGATAATCCACACAATGGAGTTACCTTCTGTTCCGGTTCTTACGGAACAAATCTAGAAAATGATCTTCCTGATATGATCCGCTCATTAAAAGGAAGAATCCACTTTGCTCATGTGCGTAATCTGAAATTTAATTCTCCGTCAGATTTTGAAGAAGCTGCACATCTTTCCAGCGATGGATCCTTTGATATGTATGAAATCATGAAAGCTCTCTATGATATTGATTTCCAGGGCCCAATTCGTCCGGATCACGGCCGCATGATCTGGGATGAAGTTGCAATGCCCGGGTATGGACTCTATGACAGAGCATCCTACAACCGATTAAAAGAAATTTTCGGAAATGGATCCCTGCAGCTTGCTTCTTTTACCATTACCGAAAAAGGATATTCCTTAAATGACAGCCAGGGACTTCCTCTTCCAGATGTTTTGGCAGATTTTACCGGCGGTCCAAAAACTCCGGTCAGCTGCATGGGAAAAGTAGCCGCTCTTTTATACCATCGTTTTACAAAAGGCGGTCTCCCAATTGCTATGGTCAGTATGGATAACTGTTCGCACAATGGAGACAAACTGAAAACAGCAATCACTGCATTTGCGGAAAAATGGGTGGAAAACAATCTTGTTGAGCCTGAATTCTTAACTTATGTAACTTCAAATAAAGTATCGTTCCCATGGACAATGATTGACAAGATCACGCCTCGTCCCAATACCTCTGTGGAGGAACTTTTAAAGAAAGATGGTGTACAGGATCTTGATCCGGTCATTACCGGCAAACATACTTATGTTGCACCTTTTGTCAACTCAGAAGAATGTGAGTATCTTGTAATCGAAGATGTCTTTCCAAACGGCCGCCCTGCATTAGAAAAAAGCGGGTTTATTTTCACAGACCGCGAAACTGTAGATAAGGTAGAACGAATGAAAGTATGTACCTGTCTGAATCCTCTCCATACCGCACTTGCTGTTTTTGGATGCCTGCTTGACTACAAACTGATTGCCGAGGAAATGAAGGATTCCACACTTAAAACTTTAGTGGAAAGACTGGGATATCAGGAGGGCCTTCCTGTTGTTATGGATCCAGGAATCCTGAATCCAAAAGAATTTCTGGATACTGTGCTTGGTATCCGCATTCCAAATCCTTTTATGCCTGACACGCCGCAGCGAATTGCTACAGATACTTCCCAAAAGCTTTCTATTCGTTACGGGGAAACTATCAAAGCCTACGAGAAATCTTCTACTCTGCAAACATCAGACCTGAAAATGATCCCTCTTGTATTTGCCGGATGGCTTCGGAATGGCATCAGAAATTGGCAAAAGAAAAAGAACAGATTGGATTTCTGGTACTGCCCTCTTTCCGTCCTGGAAATGCACTCGACATTGAAAAGAGAGGATTTTCTGACTACATATCTCTGTTAAAAGAGATTACAGGCATTGTTACCTCCAGCCTTTCGGGCCTTTTGAATGCACTGGAAAAGCGATTGGATTTCTTTATAAAATGCGGCTGCCGTGTCACCGATCACAGCCTGGAAAAGAAATTCTTTCTTCCGGCTTCAAAAGAGCAAATTGAACAGATTTATATTCGTGCATTAAACAAAAAAGCCATAACAGAAGATGAAGGTGCAATGTACAGAGGCTATCTGCTTACCAGGCTTGGAGAATTTTATGCAAAGCGTAATCTTGTCATGTAGCTTCATATCGGTGCAATCCGAAATAACTCTTCCAGAATGTATGAAAAACTGGGCGTTGATATCGGATGTGACAGCCAGAATGATTTTTCTTATGCAGATCAGCTGTCTGGCCTTCTTAACGCTATGGATCAAAAGAATCACCTGCCCCGCACTATTTTATATTACCTGAACCCAAAAGATGCTGCCATGCTTTCCACAATGGCAGGAAATTATCAGGGAAATGAAGAACAGATCCGCGGTAAAATTCAGCTTGGAAGTGCCTGGTGGTTCTGCGATCATAAAAACGGAATGGAACAGCAAATGGATACGCTGTCAGATACAGGACTCATTTCCACCTTTGTTGGAATGCTCACAGACTCAAGAAGTTTCCTCTCTTTTCCAAGACACGAATATTTCCGCAGAATTCTCTGCAATAAAATTGGAAACTGGGTAGAAAATGGTGAGTACCCCAATGATCCTGCCTATTTAAAGCAGCTAGTGCAAAATATCTGCCACGATAATGCCAAACAGTTCTTTCAGTTTTGATTTGAATCATTCACTTTTCCACAAACAGGATCTTTCCAAGGGTATCCAACAGTTCCGATACAATGATGGGTTTTGCAAGGTGGGCATTCATTCCGGCTTCATAGGAAGCTTCTCTGTCTTCATCAAAGGCATTGGCGGAAAGGGCGATGATCGGGATACGGGCGAGGGACGGATCTTCGAGAGCACGGATTTTTCTGGCGGCAGTATAACCATCCATAACCGGCATCTACAAAACCTTTGACGATAGTCATTCCAAGTCCGGTTCCCTGGATGCCGCTGATGGTAGAATTGTTCTGGCGCTCAAATGGTACAAAAATTTTCTCCAGAAATTCCCGGCTCATACCACAACCGTTGTCTTTTACATGGATTTCGTAATTGCCGTATCCTACCTGTTCCCATGCAGTCTGGATTATGCAAAGGGAGATCTTTCCTCCGTTCGGAGTATACTTTACAGCGTTGCCAAGAAGATTCACCAGAATTTCCTTTACACGAAGTTTGTCACAGTATATATACAGATCCCGGACCTTCCAGATATCAATGGTAAATTCCTGTTTCTTTTTCAGCGCCTGTTCCCGGATGATAACATCCGTCTCATTGACAATATCTATGATGCTGCATACGGTTTCCTCCAGTTTCGTCTGACCGCTTTCAATCCGACTGATCTCCAGCACTTCATTTACAATTCCAAGAAGATGATTTCCCGAAATCCGGATTTTTTTCAGATAGTCCTGTATTTTTGCGGTATCATTACCTGCCTGGATCGCAAGATCTGTAAAACCAAGTACTGCATTCATAGGGGTGCGGATGTCGTGAGACATATTCTGGAGGAATACTTTTTTGGCGATGGATGCCTGGTTTGCCGCACCAAGGGCTTTTTCCATTTTTCAAGAGAAGTGGTCATGCGCTGATCATTTTTCAGAGTTCCAATCTTTTTCCCATGATAGGAACTGATATTTCCACACTGCATGGAATTGTCGTTTTCATCCTTGTAAATATAGAATGTCTCGTTGATCATTTCAGCGTCCGGGTAACTGATAAGATCTTCACGGTCTTTTGAGTAAGCCACACCGGCCATCAGATCGATGTCTCCATTTTTTAATTTTTCAAACAGATCATTCCATTCTCCGTAAATATACTCATATTTCCATCCTGTGTAGGAAGCTAGTTTCTGCAGATATTCATAACCGTAGCCGCTTTTTGGCGAGGTATCATCGGTTCCTTCCTGAAAATTATGAGAAAAATAATAGCCTACTTTTACAGTTTCCTGCTCTTTTGCAGAAACACTGACATTGGAAAAAACGAAAACTCCCATACAAAAAAATATGGATATCATGACAGGAAATATCTGTCTTATCGATCTAAAAATAGAATATAGCAAAGCCTGTTTTGTGCCCTGATCTGCTCCCGTTTTGCTCATAGGAAATCCCCACATTGCCCACATTATATAAATTTCCCTGAATATCAAAAATAATTAAATTTATTAAACTCTTTCCATTAATATGCTGTCAATTTCCTGGAAAAAATTAATTTATATAAACAAAAATCAGGAGGGAATCTGAAATATCGACGATAACTTTTTGACCAAACGGAACCAAATAAACAAAACGGGACAGACAAACCGCAGGGATATGCTTATGTAGGAGCCGGTGATATCAAGCTGGATCGCAGACTTACCCATACCGGTCGGTTTACGTTTCCATCCAGTCACTATCATGGCCTGACCGTTGCTTTTGACATGGAGATCGCTTCAAAGGCACTTTCCGGTGAGGTGAGGGATTTTCCGGTGGATCTTCAAAAACTTCAGGAAAAATTCTGCCCCGGGCAGTACCCTGGAGTGATCCATGAAAAAGGAGCTGCGGAGCATATTTTCGGAGAACTGTATCAGGTTCCTGAAAAGATCCGGATTCCCTATTTTAAAATCAAGATCCTGGAACTTCTTTTGTACATGGACGCACTGGAACTTCCCAAAAACAGGGGAGAACGCCCCTACTTTTACAAAACCTAGGTGGAAAAGGTAAAATCCATACAGATATTTCTCACTGAACATATGGCAGAGAACCATACACTGGAAGAGCTGTCCGATCGCTTTGAGATTCCGCTTACAGGGATGAAAAACTGTTTCCGCTCCGTATACGGTACTTCCATCAAAGCCTGGCTCACAGATTACCGGATGAACCAGGCAGCGGAACTTCTGCGTACAGACCGTGGCAAAAGTGTGGCGGAAATCGCAGGTATGGTAGGTTATGACAGTGCCAGTAAATTTGCCATTGCTTTTCGAAAAATCATGGGAATGTCCCCTCTGGAATATCGCAATGCCATTCGTTAGGAGGATAACTTTTATGAAAAAAAAGAAAGAAAACTGGCTGCGGACTCTTCTCGGGTATGCCGGCGGTTATCGAAAGAAATTCGGACAGTCCATTGTTCTGTCCGTAATCAGTGTCACTGCCGGACTGCTCCCCTTTTTCTGTATGTACGAGATCATATGCCGGTTTGTAGATGAAACGGTAACAGCAAACACCATTCTTATATGGTGCGGACTGGCACTGCTCTCCTACTGCATCCGGATCTTATGCTATGCAGGCTCTACCGCAGCATCCCATCAGGTAGCCTATCATGTATTGGAAGGTCTGCGCCTGAAACTTGCAGATCGTTTTCTCCATGCACCCCTCGGAGAAGTGCAGTCTCATTCCATCGGCGAAATCAAAAATATCATGATCGACAAGATTGAAGGGATCGAGCCGCCGCTGGCACATGTTGTTCCGGAAAGTGCAGGACATATTGTGCTCCCGGTGATCAGTATTGTTTCGCTCGCAGTGATCGACTGGAGAATAGCCCTGGCATCTCTTGTTACATTTCCGGCTGCTTTTGTATGTATGGCACTCACTTTCTGGATCAGCGGAAAAAATTTCGACACGTATAACCGATCCAATGCACGGATGAACAGCATGATCGTAGAGTACATAGAAGGAATTGAGGTCATAAAAGCTTTTGGCCGTGCCGGAATTTCCTATGAGAAATATGCCCGCTCTATTACAGACTACAGAACCTTTGTGATCCAGTGGCTCTCTTCCACCTGGATTACTATGAAGCTGGCCTTTGCCCTGTTTCCGTCCACACTTCTGGGAACACTTCCCGTGAGCCTGGCGCTTGCATCAAAAGGCAGTATCACAGCTCCACAGGCAGCACTTGCCGTAATGCTGTCCATTTCCATGGTAGGTTCCCTTGCAAAACTGGAAGTGTTTGCCAATGAAATCAAGCAGATGCAGCTGGTCGTGGAGGAGCTGGAATCCATGCTCACCATGGAAAGCCTTCCGGAGCCGGAACACCGCACAGAACCGACGAGCACAGCAGTAAAACTGGAACAGGTACGGTTCTCCTATACAGGAAAATCCGAAGAAGAAGTTCTTCACGGGCTTGATCTCACTCTTCCACAAGGAAGCTTTACCGCACTGGTAGGTCCTTCCGGCGGTGGAAAATCAACCGTGGCAAAACTGATCGCAAGATTCTGGGACGTAAGTGATGGTTCCATTACCATTGGCGGTGTGGATGTCATAAACATGACTCTTTCACAGATCTCAGAATATGTAAGCTTTGTTTCACAGGATAATTTTCTCTTCCGCTGTTCTCTCCTTGAAAATATCCGGCTGGGAAACCCAAGTGCTACGGATGATGAGGTAAAAGCAGCTGCCAGGGCGGCACAGTGCGAAGAATTTATCCAAAAACTTCCAAAAGGCTATGATACTCCGGCCGGTGAAGCGGGAAAACAGCTTTCAGGGGGAGAAAAACAACGGATTGCCATTGCACGGATGATTCTGAAAAATGCTCCCATCGTTATCTTAGATGAGGCTACTGCATTTACAGATCCCGAAAACGAAGATAAGATCCAGCAAAGTATTGCAGCTCTGACAAAGGGCAAAACCCTGCTTGTGATTGCACACCGTCTTTCTACGATCAGACAGGCAGACAATATTGTTGTGCTGCAAAATGGTTCTATTGTGGCACAGGGAAGCCAGGAAGAACTTCTTGATTCCTGCCCGTTATATCTGGATATGTGGAAAGCTCATATCGGAGCCCGTGAATGGGCGGTATCATCTGCCAAAAAGGAGGAAAACGCTTATGTTTAAAACCATCCGGCGTATTATAAACTGGTGCGGGGAATTTAAAGGAAAACTGTATATCGGATTTGTATTTTCATTCTTTTCCAATATTTTTGCAGCCATGCCCATTATGGTAGCTGCCTATACCGTTGGCATGCTGATCTTCTTTCGATTTCTCTTTGATTATCTCAGAGCGAAATTTCAGGAGGCCATCAGTTATGAACTGATCGCCAGAGACAGGCTGGCTATCGGTGATGCACTGAAAAGAGTTTCTCTTGGATATTTTCAGCAGATGAATACCGGAAATTTCTGGATGAGGCAACCGCAAGTGTTGACCCGGAAAATGAACATCTGATCCAGAATGCCATAACAGAACTTACCAGAGGGAAAACCATCATCACCATCGCACACCGCCTTTCCACGATCGAGCAGGCAGACCAGATCCTGGTTGTAGCGGATGGCCAGATCGCTGAATGTGGTACACATGAAGAACTGATACGTAAGGAAGGAAAGTATCAGCAGTTTGTAAAAATCCGCGAAAAAGCAGAAGGCTGGAAGCTCAGTTAAGCAGCTGGTTACGTATCTCCTGCATGCGGTTGTCAAGCTCCGCACTCTGAATGGCATCGGAACCTGCACGATCAGATGAAGACTCCGGTATCCGCTTGGCTTGGGATTTTTGATATAATCTTTTCTCTCTATGAGAACGATATCATCCTGTTTCAGAAAACTTTCTTCCAGTTCATAGATATCGTCGGGAAAGGAACAGATCACCCGAACACCGGCGATGTCTTTGATATTTTCTTCAATAGAGGTAAGACTCATGGGGATATTCTTGCGCCGGATCTTTTTGGCAAGACTTTCTGGAGATTTCACACGGCTTTTGATGGCTTCGATGGGGTTCTTGTCGTATTCCAGAGAATATTCCTGATCCAGTACACGGAATTTTGTCTCAATCTCCATGATCGCACACTGGTAATACGACATCATAAGATCAAACGGTTTCTTGTTTTTCTGAATAAGATCAAGAAATTCATCAGAAAGAAGACTTTTTCGTACAAATTCATCTCTGCGGGATTCTCTTCTGATCCTTCCCTGTGTCATTAATTCTTCCAGATTTTTCATAATAATACAGATCCTTCCGTTTCGGTTATTTCTCATGAAATTTTACCATGGAAGGATCTGTATGTAAAGCGGGCGTACGCATTTGGCATCTGATATATCGGTTATTTCATCCATTTCTCCACAGTCCGGATGATCTGTTCTATCTGTACAGGTTTGGACATATGGTCGTTCATTCCTGCTTCTTTACATTTCTGGGCATCTTCCAGATAGGCATTGGCAGTCAATGCGATGACCGGGATCTGTTTTGCTTCCGGGAATGGAAGCGCTCGGATTGCCCTGGCTGCGTCAAGACCATTCATCACAGGCATCTGCATATCCATGAGAATGGCATCATATGTTCCGGATGGAGCCCCCTCAAAAAGCTGTACGCATTCTTTTCCATTTACTGCCCGGACACAGTGAATGCCGTACATTTCCAATTGTTCTTCCAGAATCTCATAATTCAGGTCATTATCTTCTGCGATCAGAAGCGTTTTTATGATTCTGGATGGCCTGAGTTTGAAGAACGGAATTTCCGCGGTTGTCTCTGATACTTCCTGCTCCCTGATAAAAGGTACATCATCTATGAGATATTTTTCCCGCCTTTTTTCCTCACTGATCACGCGGATTACAAGCAGAACCTGTCTGGCTGTTCCATCTTCCGTTCTTGACTGGACAATAAACCTGGAAAGATGCCAGTTGTTATCTGTGGCAAGGTAATCAATTGCTATAAACTCCTCTTTTTCCATGCTTTCAAGATTTTTTTCCAGAAGCGTAAACATACGGAGATTTTCCGTGGCTGTATTCAGATGAGCACCTACGAACGCAAGCTGATGAATAAACAGTTCTGAGATTCCTTTATAAAATGATCCATTCCGATAAATCCGCTTAAATGGTCTCTGCTGAAAATAGGTGCGAGGACGCGGGAATATGTGTGATGTTTCTTCATCAGGTTGTATTCCTGTTCCATAGGAGAAAGTTCTTCACGATCTGTAATCTGGATCGTCAATCCTTTTTTCAGTTCGTCTGTCCAATGTGGAATATCCTCTACCGCGATTTCTGAAAATAACTGTTCTTTTTCTAATATGTCGTCCTCATTTTTCCATTCACACTGAAGACAGAAGTATTCTTTTCGGTTCTTTTCTTTTTTATCAAAAATATATACTCGATCGGCACCACTGCATTTTCCAAGCAGTTGCAGCATTTCGTAAATTGCGCCATCCAGTTCTTCGTTGTTTTTTACACGATCGATCATGGGAAGTTCCCGCAAAATAGCGGATGCATACTCCTGCATGGCCTTTGTTCGGTTGTAATTGTCGGTCGATCTCATATTTTTCACCTTATACCTTATTCTTCCGGTATGCGGATATAACTGTTTACCAACGCATCTACCTCATCATTGATCAGTGCGTTGGTCAGTTCTGTTGGTGTCTCATAATATATGCTCTTACAGTCAAAGCCCTTTTCTCTGGCAAAATCCAGGAATGAGTCATTGTATGTATGGCGTTTCAGAAATCCGATGCGGATACCATTATAAGTAGAATAATCCCCAGGTACGATCCTGTTATTTCCAACTTTTACATTCATACAGGTAGACGAAGTAATAGCCGGATGAGTGGAAAATGCAAACTCCTCTTCACGCTGGGGTGTTTTCTTTGCTGCAGTATAAATATCCACATCCCCGTTTCGAAGCATTTCTTCACATTGAGAAGCTGTTTTATCGTATCCAACATAAGAAAAGGTACATTGCAAATACTTGGATACATCCTGCATCATTTCATATCCATAGCCGGTTCTTTTCCCGTTTTCGTCCTGCATATGATAACAGTCGAAGGCATAGAATGCGATTTTATAATTGGGCGTTTCAGATTTGGAAATTTCAGATGCACTTACCGGATATACAGCTGAAATAATAAGCAGTATTCCCCAAATTACTCCAGTTGCTCTTTTGTTCATGTTGATCCTCTCCACGGGGTAAAATAAAAAAAGCACCATGTTCAGACAGAGAGAACTATAGTGCTTTTGAATTATACAACTGGCTGCCATTTTACAGGCCCTATAGCTTTGCGCCACAGTCTTTCGGCTGCTTTGCCCGTGTTTATTTTTTTAATAATTTTAGTGTATATTTATACGGAAAATTTGTCAATTATTGTTTGGAATTTTTTTCAACTGTGAAAAGGCTTTTAGCATTTCTTTTTCGCCGTAATCATCAAATTGTATCACAATGGTATCTTCGTTTTCGGAGATAATGGTTCCACGACCGTATTTGGGATGTTCTACAAGTTGCTTCGGTGTTTCCAATTTTCGGAGTTTTTCTTCCAGGATCATCTTTTTCAGGTCCTGAAGGTGCCGGGCAGCTTCTTTTGTATCTCTTGTGGCATCTGCCGGATGGGCAAGATATTTTTCCGGAAGACTGGAAAGGTAGCGACCTGGACCTGGAAATACCCGCACAGTTCCGGGATTGATGTAAAAAGATAATTCCAGGAATTTCCCTGCTCTTGTCATTCCCACATAAAACAGTCTCCTCTCTTCCTCTTCTGTAGAAGCATCACGGCTGTTCAACGGAATCAGCCCATCATTTACACCAATGATAAATACGTGATCGAATTCCAGCCCTTTGGAGGCATGGAGCGTCATCAGTTTTACAGATTCTCCGGAAACCGCATCTTTTTCCGGTTCCATGCCATTCAGTACAAGATCATTAAGAAAATCCCTGATACTGTGATAGGATTCCATTTTCTTTAACAGGGAAAGGATTTGCCTCCGGTTTTCTTTATAGTCGCTGGAAGACGGTCGGAGATATTTTTCCAGAGAAAGCTGTTCCCACAGATTTATGTAGTCGGAGCCTGTGTCCCGATACTCCCACATGGCCTGAAAAAGTAAGGATTTCGAGAGAAATACGCTCCCTTGTGTAAAATTCAGAATCTCTGTCCGGGCCTTTTTTGAGGTCCATCCTTCCCCGAAAGTTTTGTCGCAAAGGACATAAGTTCCGCTGGTAAGATCCTCATGATTACTTAAAAAACGCAGTATATGAAGAAACCAGGCAAGAACCGGAATATCCTGAATGATTTTCTTCTGAGAGATTTCATATGGGATCTGATGTTTTTCCAGAACCTTTGAGAGGATCTCTGACTGGCTCTGAAGTCTGTAAAATACTGCGATTTCTGTGAGGGGGACACCGCTTTCGTGAAGAGAACGAATCTTGTCTGCCAGATACTCTGCTTCCTGAAAAGGATCATAGTGATTTTTGACAGAGATTTTTTCTCCTTCTTCCTGTACGCCGGTAAGAGAATCACCGGATTCCTGAAATCTTCTGGAAACTGCCAGGATCGTTTGGGAAGAACGGTAATTTACAGGAAGGGATAGTTCTTCTGCGTGATACAATTCACGGAATTTATAAAAAATATTGAACATACTTCCACGCCAGCTGTAGATCACCTGATTGGGATCGCCCACTGCAAAAAGCCCGACTTCCGGTTTCTTTAATTGTCGGATTAACTCAAACTGCAGCTCATCGCAATCCTGTACTTCATCAATGATGATCCATTTCAGCTGTGGAAGAAGATGGGGATGAGCTTTTAGAAGTTCCGTAGCATTCTGCAGCAGGTCTTCGTAGCTCATTTTGTTCTGTTTCCGTTTTTCTTCTGTAAGGAGAGTTACCAGTTTCGGAAAATCGTCCTGGTATCCGGGCTGTCTGGATGTGGCCGCCCGGTTTTTCTGATCCAGTCTTTTTCGAAGACGGTTTTTATATTTGATTTTGAGTGTATGCTGGCGGATCAGCTGGTTGGCAAGTTCCAGTTCTTCCTCAGGCAGGCAGACCTGGAAATCTTTTGTATAGCCAAGTTCTTCTATGGGAAGCACTTCCTGAAGGAGCTTCAGGGCAATGCCGTGGAATGTTCCGTAGAAAAGAGACGAGGGGTTTTCTTCTATATTTTGGATCTTCAGCCTTTCTCTGATCTCGTTGGCTGCTTTATTTGTAAAGGTCAGAACGATCATATTTTCCAGGGGGATTTTTTTCTGCTGGTGAAGATAACGGATCTTTTCGATGAGAACCGTTGTCTTTCCGCTTCCTACATTTGCACGGACCAGACAGGCGTTATGTTCATCCAGAACAGCTTTTTTCTGATTATCATTCAGTTCCATATGTTTCATCCTTTTTCAGAGTGTGATATCTTCGCATCATTTTTTCTCTTTTCAGCGTATCTTCCGGCTTCTTTGCATCTGTAAGGATCGCAAAGCGGAAATCTCCCGGAAGAAAAACGTAAGTATTGAGCACATTGGAGATTCCTGTTCGGTTCTCCAGCATATTGGCCCATTCTGCATAAAACGGATCTCTCAGATAGAGGATCAGAGAGGAGTCTTTGACTTCCAGTCCGGATACCATGGAGAAAAATCCTGCAAATGTATTGCTGTTTTCTTTAACCCGACTGCAGAATAAATCCCACTTCTCCTTCAGATCAGATAATGTGAATTCCCGCTGCCTGGATCGATCCCATTTTGCATTCTTTTCATCCGGATAAGAAGTATTTCTCGTTTTCTGTACAGTCAGTTCCGATTCTTCAGATAAATTTTTCAGCCCCCACAGGATCACATTCCGATCAAGTCTGTCGTTTCCGATGCACACTGCACAGCCGTTTTTGCACCTGCAGCCGGAAACCATGCGGATAGCCTGTTCTGTCACCTTTGGGATCAGATCATAGATCTTTTCCGCAAATCCAAGACCGCCTACATAACGATCGTAAAAATAGAGAGAAACCTCCTCAGAAGTGCTTCCGGAAAGTTCCAGCGCATTGGTGGACATGGCCACTCCAAGATCAGAATCTTCTGTCATTGTCACCATCAGAGCCGCATTTTTCAATGCAAACATCAGACCTTCAAAGTGGTTATTTCTTACATAATAACCATTTCTGTCCGGCTGTAAAAGATTGCGGTACTGTCTGACTACATTTTCAGGAAGTCTGAGCTAGGCAGCTTCTGTGTCGTAGTTCTTGGAAAGCGGTTTCGTGAGCTGTTCAAAACCTAAGTTCTGGTGATTATGAAACTGCATTTTTTTATACATGTATACAAAATCTGCAATATTTACATCTCCGAAAGAAAATTCACTTCTCTCCCACTGCTGTTTTTTATGTCTGTGGATGATGCGGATATTGGTCTCGCTTCCAGGTACTGTGTAATAATTTCCATGAAAGGGCACAGCTTCCACAATCTTACTTTCCAGGTTCATTTTTACAACCTGGTAAAAATCTCCGTCGTGCATGTAAACGGCACCTTCATGAATCTCATGAAAAGCCTGTTCCTCGTCCATCTCCGTGATATTTTTTCCAGTTTCTTTGTTAATGAGCTGATACTTATTCTGATCAATATTCCGGAGAGAAAATTCTCCTGCAGGATAAAGGCCTCCTGACCAGGCAAAGCGTCCTCCCATATTCCGGACTTCATCTACCTTCATAAGTACAGGGATCGTCTCCCCAAGGTCTGGAAATAATGCACCATCATCCAGGGTTAGCGGAAGTTCCGCTGCCGCAGCCCGGATATGTGCAAGCTGAATCAGAAGATTGTTAGGATCAACGATGGCATTTTCGCTGCTATGTTCAAAAAGCCATTCTGGTTCCAGGGCGATATACTGATCCATGGGAAGGTTGGCAAGGATCAGATAATTGGTGCATTTTCCACTTCCTCGTCCTGAACGGCCGGTCTGCTGCCAGAAAGACGCTCTTGTTCCCGGATAACCGGCCAGTACCGTCGTACTGATCTTTCCGATATCGATTCCTAGTTCCAGTGCATTGGTGGACACAAGGCCAAGAAGTTCCCCTGAAATCATACGCTGTTCGATGCTTTTTCTCTCCAGAGGAGTGTAACCACCACGGTACCCGGAGATTTCTTCTTTTCTGGCTGTTCCTAGAAATCCTGCCGCATCCAGATGGTCTCTGGTTTCTTTCACCAGGATCTCCACATTTTTTCTGGATCTGGCAAATGCCAGAAAGCTTTCTTTTCGTTCCATCAGCTGAGGAAGAAGGTCCGCCGCAACATTTATGATAGATTCCTTTCCGTAGGGAATGCCGTCTTTATTCAGCTTTTCTTCTGGCTGAACCAGGCAATAGGTTCGTTCTGACATTCCGGCACCGCTTTTATCAATATTGATAAAAGATCTTCCGCAGATCTTTTTTGCAAGTTCCAAGGGATTGGCAATGGTGGCGGAACTGCATAAAAACTGAGGATCTGCGTGATAATATCTGCAGATTCTGGTTAAACGGCGAAATACATTGGCCAGATGGGAGCCAAAAGCTCCTCTGTATACATGCAGTTCATCCAGAATAATGTATTTCAGATTGGAAAAAATAAAGTCGAATCCATATTTGCTGTGATTTGGAAGCATGGAGCCGTTTAACATATCCGGATTGGTAAGGATGATATTGGCACGTTCCCGGATCCTTTTTCGCTCAGCAGGCGGTGTATCTCCGTCATATACGCCGACAGATAAACGATGCTCACCAAGCGCTTCCACCCAGGGGAGCAGCGCACGGTACTGATCAGCTGCCAGGGCCTTCGTGGGATAAATAAAGATCGCACGGGTCACAGGATCTTTCAGGATTTCCTGAACCACCGGCAGATAAAAGCACAGGGATTTACCACTGGCGGTAGGTGTGGTGATCACGATATTTTCTCCAGCCATAGCATGGGAAAAAGCTTCTGCCTGGTGGGTATAGAGAGACTTTATATTCTGGCCGGACAGAAAATCCTGGATATCCGGATGCAGGCTTTTGGGAAACTCTGCATATTCCGGAGATCTGGCAGGGATTGTTTTTTTGTAAATGATGTTCCCCTTCATGCTTGCTCCTTTGCTGTCAATTTATTCGATAGATATTATTTTTAATAAAAACAGTATAACATAAAAAAAGCGATACCATATAGTTTTATCTTCCCATATGACATCACTTTTCTATTTTTTATGCAGATTTTTCAAGTATATGTTACAGTGCAGTGCCTTTCTTTGGTACAAAGAAACGGCTCATATCTGCATGTTCCAGCTTAAGCAGTGAAATTTTTCTATCAATTCCTCCTGCATATCCTGTGAGACTGCCATTTGTGCCTACTACACGATGGCATGGAATGATAATAGAAATTTCATTATGTCCAACTGCACCACCAACAGCCTGGGCGGACATATGGGAAATATTTTCTCTTTCAGCTATTTTACTGGCAATTTCTCCATATGTGATCGTTTGTCCGTAAGGAATCTCTGATAAAATCTGCCACACAGCTTGTCTGAATGTTGATCCCGCAGGATGAAGAGGAGGTGTAAATGTTGGCTTTTCACCGGAGAAATAGATATCCAGCCATTTTTTTGCTTCTGAAAGAATCTCCGTTTCCTGTGAAATCCTCTCGTCCGGAAGTGTATTCGCAAAGTATTTCTGTCCTTCAAACCATAAGCCTGTAAGTCCAATTTCATCTGCTGCCAGTAAAATTTCTCCTAACGGTGATTTATATTTGCATGTATAGATCATAGTTTTCCACTCCTTATTTCAGTAGTGTTACCTCAAGTATAATTTATGTGAAATAGTTATCTTTAATTATGTGAAAAAACGGAGAACACAGCAAGGTATCCTCCGCATATAATATAGTGGTATGTTATCTGCTATTTTTACTGTTATATTACATTTTACTGCTATTCACAGGTGCTTTAATTCCAGTAATCTGTTTTTTGCTTCAGATCAATATTTTTACTGAAGAATACAGGATTTTTTTTCTGCCGGATCTGTCCTTCGTAATCCTTTAATGCTTTCAATACGGTGTTGGACAATAGCAGGATCACCGGAATGTTGATCAGTGCCATTACTCCCATCAGTACATCAGAGATGTGCCACAGTAATGTCATCTCCATTCCCGCTCCCAAAAACACCACCAGTGCTGATACAAGGCGAAATCCCGTCATGAATTTCTTACCCGGCTGCTTTTTAAGGATATAAGTCAGCAGATTATCACAATAGAAGCAATTTCCCAGCAATGTAGTGAAAGCAAATAATACCATTGCGATCATAATAAAATATGGTCCAAAAGAACCAAGAGTCTTGTGAAGTGCTGCCTGCACCCACGGTGCTCCCTGAAGCTCTTTTGCCGGTGTCACACCAGATACCAGACACATCATGGCAGTTGCAGTGCACAATAATAATGTGTCAATAAACACAGACAGCATCTGTACCAGTCCCTGTTTAACCGGATGACTGACCATTGCAGACGCCGCCGCATTGGGGGCAGAACCGATACCTGCTTCATTGGAATACAGACCTCTTCGTATTCCCTGCATCATAGCTGATCCGGCAAATCCGGCAAAAATTGCTTTAAAATCAAATGCTTCTTCAAAGATCTGTGCCAGTACCGATGGAAGCTGTCCGATATTTAGTACCACTACCAGCAGGGATATCAGAATATATACAATGCCCATAAATGGCACTAAAGTAGAAGTTACTTTCACAATTCTGTTACCGCCACCCAGCAGACACCATCCCGTTACCAGCGCCAGAATTCCTCCAATGATCCATGGCGTGATCTCTGCATTATAAAATGGCTGACCGGAAAATGTAGACTGCAGATTATAGGAGGCCAGCATATTAAATCCAAACGCGTAAGTCAGGATCATGGCTATACAGAAAACCACTGCCAGTCCTCTGCTGTGCAATGCCGCCTCTATGTAATACGCCGGGCCGCCGTAGCACTGGCCGTCTTTTCCTTTTTTCTTATATATCTGCGCCAGTGTGCTCTCTGCCAGAGCTGATGCGCTTCCAAGAATGGCAATGATCCACATCCAGAATACGGAGCCCACACCACCGATACAGATGGCAGAAGATACTCCTACAATGTTGCCTGTCCCTACACGAGATGCCGTGGAGACCATCAGTGCCTGAAAGGATGATACACTTTCGTCTCCCTCTGGTTTCTCCATTACAGCGCTGCAGGCGTTTTTGAATAAACGTACCTGTGGAAATCTGGTCCGGACAGTAAAGTAGATGCCGGAACCAATCAATATTACAATCAGTAATTTGCTGTAGAGAAACGTGTTGATTGCGTCAATGATCGTTTCGAACATAAATCCTCCTCGTAACAGAATTTTTTATCATACGATAATATCGGATAAAAACCCGAATTGTTACCATAATACAATATTTCTGCTATTTTGAAAAGAGGTTATCCGCAGGAGTTCATGAACCTGGAAGATTTTTCTTTCCGTAAATTTCATTAAGCACAATTTTCCCCACAAAGTTCCCTGTTTTTCAGCTTTTCAAATCTGTTTCCACCGATCAGGATGTCCCTGTATTTTTTTACGATCTTCATTTTCAGAGGAGGGGTTACCTGCAAGGTTGCCGACACAACAGCCAGGTCTACTTTGCCCTCTTTCAGAGCATTTACGGAATCTGTCGTACTGTTATTCAGAATTTTAAAATGTACGTTCGGGTACAGGATATTGAAATCCCGGACCGCCTCAAACAGATAACAGTGAAGAGCCGTTTCAGTTGCACTGATATAGATGGTTCCGTTTTCCAGGCTGATCAGGTTACTGAGATTGTTTTCTCCCTTAAAAAACTGAGCACATCCGGCAGCTATATATTCATAAAAAATATTTCCTTCCGGTGTCAGCTTCATTCCGCTTTTGCTGCGTATGAATAATCTGCAGCCCAGGATGTTTTCAAGGTTGTGGATCGTTCTTGTAACCGCAGGCTGACTGGTTTTTAAAACTGCTGCCGCTTTTGTGAGATTTCCATATTTGGCTACGTAATAAAATACTTTATAATGCTCAAAATTGGTGTCCATGATCGTCCTTTCTTCTGCGTAAGGTTTTTATCCGTTTTAAAAGAGAAACTGTTCTTTCAGCTCCCTTTTTCGTTTACCGGAAGTAAATGCTGCTTCCACGGAATTCAGGAGCAACTGTTTTTTCTGTTCCTCTGTAAGGTTTAACAGGGAATCCATATACTGAAACTCATGGGAAAGGGTTGTTCTTTCAATGGCAGGATCATCTGTATTTAGTGTTACCTTAAGTCCCTGTTCCAGAAAATTTTTCAACGGATAGGAAAACATATCTTCCACTGCCCTGGTCTGCCGGTTGCTTGTGGGACACATTTCCAGAAAAATCCCGCTGTTTTTTACAAGTTGGATCACCTCTTCATTTCCTGCGATACGCACTCCATGCCCGATCCTGGATGCTCCCATACGGATGGCTGTTTTGACATCCTCGGCATCGCCGGCTTCACCTGCATGGATCGTAAATGGAACGTTGTACTCTTTTGCTTTCGCAAAAAGATTCTTATAGCTTTCTGTTGGAAAAAGTGCTTCTGCACCTGCAAGATCCACGGCAACTACTCCTCCATCCTCTGTGAGATATCTGCGAGCCAAGTCCAGAGTTTCCATATTTTCCTGCTGATTGGAGCTTCCACGCATGCAGCATAAGATCAGATTGCCTGGAATCGGAGATTTTTTCAGGCCACGTAATGCAGACTGGATCGCCGTTTCCTGGGTCATTCCTTTTTGTGTATGGAACTGTGGTGCAAAACGAAGTTCTGCGTAGATCACACCGTCTTTTCTCATTTCAGAAAGGATAAGATAAACGGCTTCTTCCAGTGCTTCTTCTGTCTGAAGAAGGGAAAGAGGCAGGTCAAAGCATTTCAGAAAATCATTGAGATTTTCGCAGGTATCCGGAACGGAAAGAAGGGAAAGAAGTTCCTCGTCTGTTGCAGCCGGAAGCGTGATCTGCTGCAATGCGGCAAGTTTTTTTGCAATATCCACGGTAATACAGCCATCCAGATGTGCATGTAGATCGATGTAGTGATTGGTTTTGTTTTCTGTTTTCATAGGCATTAAGTACCTCGCTGTTTGTATTTTTCTATATTATAACACAAAAATGAGCGCATGAAATTCCACATTTTATGGATACATGCGCCCTTTTCTGTTTTAACCAAATCAAGCAAGTAGCGAAGCGGATTGCGAATATCCGCTTGACTGCTTCTTCACATTTTATGAAATATTCTTATCCCTGAAATGGTTTTACATTCTTTACGGCATCTGCAGGGAGGATCTCTTTATCATCCTCATCAATGTTGATAAGATGATATCTGTCATTTCCCATGTGCATTTCTTTCATATAGCTGAGCTGGCGAAGTCCGTGACGTGTCTCGATCCTCTCTACCAGATCTTTATGATCAGAATCCTTCAGTGCATACACAAGATCTACAGAAGCCTGGTCTGCTGCAAGGATATCTGTAGATGCCACGATTCCGATATTCGGTGTTACGACAGGTGCTGCTCCAACACCCTCACAGTCGCAGGAAACAGACATATTTCGAAGAACGTTGATAAATACAATACGCCTTTTACCGGGAACTTGGCAGTTCCGTCCTCATCCAGGATATCTACCGGGCAGAATGTCCAGCCATTTACCTTCAGAGTTTCACGATGCTTCTCCGTTGTGTAACGGTCTCCCTCGTAGTAGGTGTTTGTCTCTACGATATGGGCTTCCGGGATCTTATCTGCGATCAGTTCTTTTACCCACGGTGCAGGGATGATATTCGGTCCATGCTGCTCTCCTGTGTGAAGCTTGACTGCAATCTTACCCTTAAGGCTGCCGCTTACACGCTCAAAAATCTTCTTCAGTCCCTCTGCGGAAAGATCCTCTGTAAAATATACGGTGGATTTTTCTCCGGAACGGTCCTTATAAGGAATGTAATGTTCTCCACCTGTTCCAGGTACGATTTTTTTGTGTACCATTTGTAATCCCTCCTGTGTTATATTCATAAAAAATCTCACTGCTTTTATGATACAACCTAAACTCAGGTTCAGGTCAAGGATTTTTTGTTAAATATAAAGGTTAATTCCAGACTATAAAATTTCATTCCGGTTTATATTGCCTGTGTGGCTTCTTTTAACCAGCCTTTTTCATCCTCATCCAGATACGGAGAAATTTTCTCATATACAAAGGCATGATACTGGTTGAGCAGTGTGCGCTCTCCGGTTTCCATCTGTTCGGGATCTATACCTTCCAGGTCAAAGGGTACCAGCGTCAGAGGTTCAAATTTCATAAACTGACCGTAGGCTGTTTTTTCGGCCTTTTTGCAGACCACAAGGTTTTCATGGCGGATACCAAATTCATTTTCCGCATAGTATCCTGGTTCATCGGAGGTGATCATTCCTTCTTCCAGAACAGGAGCCGGACGATCCACGAGATTTTTCCAGCGGAAGCTCTGAGGACCTTCGTGTACATTGAGAAGATATCCTACGCCATGACCGGTTCCGTGATTGTAATCCTCTCCCATAGCCCAGAGTGGTCCTCTTGCCAGGGCATCCAGATTCAGTCCGGTACAGCCATAGCGGAATTTTGCGGCTGCAAGGTTCAGGTGCCCACGAAGTACTGCTGTGAAATATTTCTTTTCTTTTTGGGTAACCGGGCCAAGTACAACGGTGCGGGTGATGTCTGTGGTTCCCTCCAGATAATGGCCGCCGGTATCCATCAGAACCAGTCCCTCTGGTTTCAGAGGAATACTGGTTTCTTCTGTGGCACTGTAATGAACAATAGCTCCATGTGCACCGTAGGCAATAATGGGATCAAAGCTGTTCCCCTGGAAGTTCTCCTGTCCGGAGCGGAACTCATAGAGTTTGTCCGCTGCGGAAAGCTCGGTGATCTCCTGCTTTCCCACATTCTTTTTCAGCCAGTGGATAAATTTTACCATTGCCACGCCGTCTTTGATGTGGGCTGTTTTTTCATTCTGGACTTCGATCTCATTTTTGATGGCTTTTGGAAGAAGGGACAGGTTTTCTCCATTCAGGATTGTTACTCCATCCGGAATGCTGCTGACCAGACGGCTGTTTACATTACTTTTTGAAAGATAAACCCTTTTCGATTCAGGGATCGTCTGCACATAAGTGTAAATATCATCATATGGATAGATGGTAACGCCATCTATGGCCAGAGCTTCTTTTACAGAATCCGGAAAAGCCCTCTCATTGGCAAAAAACCGGATTTCTTTCTCATCCATTACAAGATAGGAAAGCACTACCGGGCAGCAGTGGATATCATTTCCGCGAATGTTCAAAAGCCACGCAATATCATCCAGTGACGTGAGGACAAAGAGATCTGCGTCTTTTTCTTTCAGTTTGCTGCGGATTTCCCGGATCTTGTCTGCTCTGGATCTTCCAGCCCATTTTTCGGATAATTCCATTACCGGTTCACAGGAAAGTGCCGGACGGTCATCCCAGATATTTCCAATCAGATCCTCATTTACAGAAAAACGTACCTGTTTTCCCTGAAGGATTTTTTTCAATTTCCCGGCTTCCTCTGCGCTGACAGTACGGCCGTCGAAGCCGAGGCACATCCCTTCTTTCAGGTTTTCTTCCAGAAATTTATGGATCGTCGGTACATCCGGTTCCCCCATCTTAAACAGGGTAACCGGTGTTCCTTCTAACTGCTGTGCGGCCTGGATAAAATATCTTCCGTCTGTCCAGAGTCCCGCCATATCCGGCATGATGACAGCAGTTCCGGCAGAACCGGTAAATCCGGTAATATATTTCCTGCATTTAAAATAATCTCCCACATACTCGGAACCGTGGAAATCATCGGTCGGAACCAGATAAGCATCGATTCCCTTTTCTTTCATCTGTTTTCGAAGAGCGGTGATCCGTTCTGTAACTGTCATAACCTTATGCCTCCTCTGTATAACTGTTCTTTACTGCAAAACCATGATCCATAGGACCGCTTCCTTTTCCGAGATCCAGCATGGCAGCAAGAGCTCCGGAAATATAGTCTTTGGCACGATTTACAGATTCCACCATGGAAAATCCTTTTGCAAGGTTGGATGCGATGGCCGAGGAAAGAGTACATCCTGTTCCGTGGGTGTTGGGATTGTCGATCCTTTTTCCCTCAAACCACTGATATGTTCCATCCTCATAGAGAAGATCATTGGCATCATTAAGCTTATGGCCGCCTTTGCAAAGAACTGCACAGTGATACTGTTCGGAAACCTGTTTTGCAGCTTCGATCATATCATCGGTGTTTCTGATCTTTCGTCCGGTAAGCACTTCCGTTTCCGGGATATTGGGAGTGAGAAGATCCGCAAGAGGAAACAGTTCTTCTTTCAGAACATCCACAGCTTCTTCACTGATCAGCCTTGCACCGCTGGTAGCCACCATAACCGGATCCACTACGATATTTTTCGCCTGATACTGCCGGAGCTTTTTGGCGATCATGCGGATCAGATCACTTTCGGAAACCATTCCGATCTTTACTGCATCCGGAAAAATATCTGTAAAAATACTATCCAGCTCCTGACCAAGAAATTCTGCCGTTGCATTCTGGATGGCTGCGACACCGGTGGTATTCTGGGCAGTCAGTGCGGTGATGGCACTCATGGCGTATACCCCGTTTGCCATCATGGTTTTGATATCGGCCTGGATCCCTGCGCCTCCGCTGGAATCGCTGCCTGCGATGGTTAATGTTGTTTTCATCTTTCGTTTCCTCCGTTTTCTGTAAATATATGATTCTGTAATTCTGTCAGATTCTGGCAGTAGATCTGTGCGTCCTTTTTTAACTGCTCCTGATCCGGTTCTCCTAAGGCGTCATAAATGCCTGCTGTCAGAAATCCTGCTTTTCCTGCGGTCTGCAGTGCATAGAGTGAATCTTCCACTACCAGTGTCCGGGATGGCTCCGTTCCCAGCGCTTCTGCTGCTGTAAGATAGATCTTCGGAGAATATTTGCTTTCTCCGATCTCACTGGTGGTATAAATTTCTTTTAAAAAAGGAAGAAGTCCGTTTCGCTTTAGTGCCCTGTAAATATGTTCTTTTGGGCTTGAAGTTGCCACCACAGACGGAATCTCCTGTCTGGCAAGATATTGAAAAAGTTCTCTGGCGCCTGATTTTGCAGGGACTTTCTCAAAATAGTAGTTTTGGATCCGGGCCTTCAGATCTTCCATAATCTTTTCTTCGGAAAAGCCAAGAGCGAACCTGCTTTTCAGCCATGCCGCCCCCTGCTCCATACTCATGGGAAAAAGGATCTCTTCCATTCCCGCAATTGGGTGATATCCAAGATCTGTAATATATCGTTTTCCAAGTTCCCTCCAGATAGAAAGAGAGTCCAGAAGGACACCGTCCGCATCAAATATTATGGCTTTTACGGGAGAAATCATGTTTTTCCTCCTGAATAAAATTTTTTATGATATAAAAAACACGGATATACCACAAAAGATATATCCGCATTTTATTATAAGCCGCAGGTCCCCAAAATGCAACCGGGAGTTATCTGACAGTTTCTTTTTCCAGTCCAACTGGTTCGTACAGCTTTTTTAATGTTTTTACCAGTTCATCTTTCCCGGTGTCTTCGATACAGACATCGTATCTGCCTTCCACACTTCCGAATGTAATAACTTTATCCAGATTCAGCAGTGCTTTCCATGTTTCCTGATGTGTTGTGTGCCTCCATGATGCCGTAAGCCATGGTGCCGTAAGCCATGGTGCCCTTTCTTGCTTCAAATTTCTCTGCTTTTTTTCCAGTGAGTGCTTCCACTTTGGCTGCTTCTGCTTCCGGTACGATCTCTGTTCCGTTTACCAGATATGCGCCGCCATCATATAACTTTACCATAATGTATTCGCTCCTTTTTCTTTTTTCACGATGTTTGTTCTTCGTGACTTTATTGTATCGCATCCAATGCATTCTGACTAATTGCCAAAATGAATGCTGTTATAACTTTTTGTGAAAATAAATTAGAATTAAAATGACCAATCTTATAAAGAAATGTTGACAGAAATTCGTTACTATTTTATAATTTTCTTATAATTATGAAGGAGGTATGAATAATGAAAAAATTCAAGAAACTCTTGGTCTGCATGCTGGCAGTTATGATGCTTATTTCATCTGCGATCCCGGTTTCCGCAGCCGCACGCCCGGCAATTCCAACCATAAAGAATGCAGAGGTGACCAGTACCGGACGTATGTATCTCAGCTGGAAAACTGTAAGCAATGCAGATGGATATAAACTGCGAATCTACAACTGTAATACGAAAAAGTCAGCATCCAAATTTTTTGGAAAGTACAACGTCAATTATTCCACAAAAAAGAATGCCAATACTGCTTATCTTGTATCTGTATGGAGTTACAGATGGGTAAACGGACAGAGAATATACAGTACTGATTCAGATGCATTTGTATGTACACCAAGAGATTTAAAAACAGTAAAAAGCACAGCATCAGCTTTAACCGTTAAATGGTCCAGACTTTATGGAATCAGTGGATATTATGTTTATAAATCTACCAGTCCTAATTCTGGCTACAGACGTACAGCAACCTTAGCTGCCAACAGGACTTCTGTAACAATACATAGATCTTCTTCCTCAGGAAGTACTTATTTTTATATCGTGCCGTACAGAACTTATAACGGAAAAAGATATCTGTTACCTCACAAAATTTACCGTATGTATACCGTATACTATTAAATCAAACGGATATCCAGAAAGTAAAAAGGCTTTCCTGTCAGACCAGCTCTGACAGGAAAGCCTTTTTTATACATTTATCATTCTTTTCCGTTAAAGCAGTATGTACATACATTACACGGATCAATACCTATGGATTCCAGAAGATCATCCAGTCTGTGATAACGAAGAGTCGTAAAATTCTGCATCTTGCAGATATCCTGCACCATCTGCTCATATTTCTCTGTACGTGGATCTGCGTATTCGTCCAGTACTTCCTGTGGACAGTTCGGACCTTCCCTCTTCTCGATCACCTGACGGGCGATCAGCTCCATCTCGGATTTGGAGCGGGAGAAGTTTAAGTATTTGCAGCCGTACATGATCGGCGGGCAGGCAGGACGGACATGAACTTCTTTTGCACCGCTACGGTACAGAAATTCAGTTGTCTCGCGAAGCTGGGTACCACGTACAATGGAATCGTCGATAAGAAGAAGTTTTTTGTCCTTGATCAGTGCACGTACCGGAATCAGTTTCATTTTGGCGATGAGGTTACGCTGGTTCTGATTGGTTGGCATAAAAGATCTGGGCCAGGTTGGTGTATATTTAATGAATGGTCTTGCATAAGGAATGCCGGATTCATTGGCGTATCCGATGGCATGGGCGATACCGGAATCCGGAACACCGGCTACAATATCCGGGTGAACAGAATCTCCATCTCTCTTTGCAAGCATACTTCCGCAGCGGTAGCGCATCTCCTCTACATTTACGCCTTCATAAGATGCTGTCGGATATCCATAGTAAACCCAGAGGAAAGAACAGATCTTCATTTTCTTTCCAGGTTCTACCAGAGTTTTCACTCCATCTGCCGTAACAAAAACAATCTCTCCCGGTCCAAGTTCCTTATAGTCTTCGTAACCCAGATTAATATAGGCATGGCTCTCAAAGGAAAGGCAGTAGGAACCTTCCTTGTGACCAATCTCCACCGGAGTTCTTCCCATCTTGTCACGGGCTGCATAAATTCCGTCTTTTGTCATAAGAAGCAGTGTCATGGAGCCGTCAATCAGTCCCTGTACGTACTGGATACCTTCCACAAAATTATCCTTTTCACAGATCAGGGCTGCGATCAGTTCTGTCACATTGACAGTTCCGTTGGTCATCTCCTGAAAATGTACCTTGGTCGTATCGTACATCCGCTGCAGAAGTTCATCATAATTGTTGATCTTTCCCACAAAAGTAAGGGCAAAGCTTCCAATTCTGGAACTGAACAGAAGGGGCTGCGGTTCATAATCGGAAATACATCCGATTCCCATATTTCCCTTCATGGAACCTACATCTCCGTCAAATTTTGTACGGAAAGGTGTGTTCTCGATGTTGTGGATGGCACGGTCAAATCCATGTTCTCCGTAAACAGCCATACCGCCGCGGCGTGTTCCCAGATGAGAATGATAATCCACTCCGTAAAAAAGTTCCAGTACACAGTCGTCTTTTGATGCTACTCCAAAAAATCCGCTCATAATGTGCTCCTCTCTGCTTCCATAGTATTAACGATTCCTGGTATCGTTCGTACATCCATAATCGCTATCAGTATAGCATAAGAGAATTGTAAATAACAATCAATTCGGCGGATATTCCTGCTTTTTCAGAATAAATTATAATGATATTAGCCGGATTTATAAAAGCAGAAAGCATTTTATGCGTGAGGCAAATGTTCCGTCAGTTCCAAAGTGCGATAAACAGATTCAGGTAACCGGCAAAAGTCAGCCATGCCAGATACGGGACCATCAGATATGCAGCATTCCGGGAAAACTCCCCGAATGTGCAGATACAGCAATATACAAGTCCCCACAGAAAAATAAGCCAGAGAAATGCAAAGCCATACCATCCTACCCCAAAGAAAAAAAACGGCCATAGGAAATTCACAGCAAGCTGGATCCCATATAAAGTAAGAGCCTTATCTCTGGCTCTGCTTTTGGGCCTGGATGCGATCAGGAACGAAGCAATCCCCATCATGATAAAAAGAATCGTCCATACAACCGGGAACAGCCATCCTGGCGGCGATAAGGGAGGCTTATTTAATGTTGCAAATACTTTCATTCCGTTTCTGGTAAAAAAACCGGAAACAGCTCCGGTCGCCAGAGGCACTGCAATGCAGGTGATCAGTTTTCTGGTATCTTTTTTCAAAAATATCCCCCTTTCTGGTCTGAGAAGATCTGCGGACAGCATTCATTTTCTCTGTTTATTATATTTCAGGATGCCGGTTTCTATACAATCATATACAAAAAAGAAACAGCTCTGTTTTTATGCAGAACTGTTTCTTTTTGTAGATCGTTTAAAACTTTTGATCATTTAACACAGGTACACGTTTTTTTATATTCATTACTCCTGAGTGATTCCCTTGAACTCGTAACCGGCTTCTTTGATCACTTCTTCCACTTTTGCCTCGTCAACTTTCTCAGGTACTGTGAATACAGTTGTTCCATTCTCGTGGGAAGATACCACATCCTCTGCTCCGAAAGCCACCTGAATTGCTTTGTTTACGTGTGCCTCACAGTGTCCGCACATCATTCCTTCTACATTGACTGTTACTTTTACCATTGTTTTGTTCTCCTTTTCTTCTTTTTTATTTTTATCATGACTGATGTTTAATGTTACCGGATTTTTGATCGCCTTGTCTCTGGCTGTGTTGTGGATCTTAAACAGATTCAGGCGCAGCGCATTTGTTACAACACAGAAACTGGAAAGACTCATGGCTGCAGCTCCGAACATCGGATTCAGTGTCCATCCGAAAATCGGGATCCAGACGCCTGCTGCCAGCGGAATACCAATTACATTATAGAAAAATGCCCAAAAAAGATTCTCGTGGATATTCCGAAGTGTGGCACGGCTTAAACGTACTGCTGCCGGAACATCGCTTAACTGGCTCTTCATCAGAACAACATCTGCCGCATCAATGGCAATGTCTGTTCCTGCGCCGATGGCAATTCCGATATCTGCTCTTGTAAGTGCCGGTGCATCGTTGATACCGTCACCCACCATGGCGACTTTCCCCTGTTCTTTTAAGGAACGGATCACACTCTCTTTTCCATCCGGAAGGACTCCTGCGATCACATCGTCAACTCCTGCCTGGGCTCCGATGGCTCTTGCGGTACGCTCATTGTCACCGGTAAGCATAACTACGCGGATTCCCATGTTCTGAAGCTCTTTTACCGCACGTGGACTGTCTTCCTTGATCACATCCGCAACAGCGATAATTCCCAGAAGTTTTCCGTTTCGGGTGAAAAGAAGAGGTGTTTTTCCCTGCTCTGCAAGCTGTTTTGCTCTCTTATCAAGGTCTGCGGAAACCTTTGTCTGGCTGCTGATAAATTTCATACTTCCGCCGGTCAGTTTGTCACTGCCAAGTACAGCGGAAAGTCCGTTTCCTGGAAGTGCCTGGAATCCGGTTACTTCACCTGCAACAAGTTTCTCTTCCTCTGCTTTTTTGAGAACTGCTTTTGCCAGAGGATGTTCGCTTTTTTTCTCCAGTGCACAGGCAAGTGTGAGAAGTTCTGTTTCTGTGACTCCCTCTGCCGGAAGAATATCGGTTACTTCCGGCTGTCCGCTTGTGATGGTTCCGGTTTTATCCAGTGCGACGATCTGGACTTTTCCGGCTTCCTCAAGGGAAACGGCCGTTTTGAAAAGAATTCCGTTCTTGGCACCCATACCGTTACCGACCATAATGGCAACCGGTGTTGCAAGACCAAGTGCACAGGGGCAGCTGATGACCAGCACGGAAATTCCTCTTGCCAGTGCATAACCAAAAGGATGCCCGGTAAGAAGCCAGATGATCGTTGTGATCACTGCAATGGTGATCACTGCCGGTACAAACACACCGGAAACACGGTCTGCGATCTTTGCGATCGGTGCCTTGGTGGCTGCCGCGTCGCTGACCATTTTGATGATCTGGGAAAGGGTGGTATCCTCTCCCACTCTGGTTGCTTCACATTTAATAAATCCGGACTGATTCACAGTTGCCGCGGAAACCATATCTCCGGCTTCTTTGTCCACCGGAATACTCTCTCCGGTCAGCGCGGATTCGTTAACTGCTGTGGTTCCTTCCAGGATCACTCCGTCCACCGGAATATTCTCTCCCGGGCGGACAACAAAAGTTTCTCCTTTCTGAACCTGTTCGATGGGAACGGTAAGTTCCTGCCCGTTTCGTACTACAACTGCAGTTTTTGGTGCCAGTTTCATAAGACTTTTTAAAGCATCGGTAGTCTTTCCTTTGGAACGGGCTTCCAGCATTTTTCCTACAGTGATCAGTGTCAGGATCATGGCTGCGGACTCAAAGTAGAAGTCCATCATGTAATTCATAACTGCGGCAGAATCCCCGTCTACCTGTGCTCTTGTCATGGCAAACAGTGCATAGACACTCCACAGGAAAGATGCCATAGAGCCGAGGGCTACCAGAGTATCCATATTCGGGGAACGGTGCCACAGGCTCTTAAATCCGTTGATAAAGAATTTCTGGTTGATCACCATAATGATGCCAGCCAGGAGCAGCTGTACCAGTCCCATGGCTACATGATTGCCGTCAAACCATTTCGGCAGTGGCCATCCCCACATCATATGTCCCATGGAGAAATACATCAGCACCAGCAAAAATCCTACGGATGCGATGAGACGTCTCTTTAAAACCGGAGTCTCATGATCTTCCAGCGCTTCTTCTGCTGCAGACATGGAGATCTTTTCCCCGGCAGCGCCTTTTAAGGATGCACCATATCCGGCGGCTTTCACAGCGGCAATGATCTCGCTTGGGGAAGCAGTCCCTTCCACTCCCATGGAGTTGGTCAGAAGGCTGACTGAGCAGCTGCTCACTCCCGGAACCTTGGATACGGCTTTTTCCACACGGGTAGAGCAGGCAGCGCAACTCATACCGGTTACGTTATATTGTTCCATTTCCTTTCAGTACCTCCTAAAATCTAGTATGTCCCTTTATTTCATCAGCTTCTGGAGGGTTGTTACCAGCTCATCAATGGTCTCATCCTTACCTTCCCGGATATCTCTGGCAACGCAGGTACGGATGTGGCTGGCAAGCAGCTCTTTATTAAACGCATTCACTGCGGCATTGACCGCGGCGGACTGGATCAGGATGTCATTACAGTAGGCATCATTCTCCATCATTCCTATAATGCCTCTGATCTGGCCTTCAATACGTTTCAGACGGTTGATCAGCTTTTTTTTCTCCTCTTCTGAACGTGCAGTGTGTTTTTCACAGCAGCAGGGACAGACTTTCTTTTCAGACATAAGCTGTCTCTCCTTTCCTATAAATACCCTCATAGGGTATCCTCTATATATGGAATAATATATACCCTCATGGGGTATTTGTCAATAGAAACAGTATTTTTATAATAAAAAAGCCCGCTCATCCGATAATGGCAATGAGCGGGCAATATAAACTTATAATTAGCCGAATCAGGTAAGTCCCCAACGGGGTTGCGAAAAGCAATAAGCAGTGGGTGGGGACTTGTCTATAATTCTACTCTTCCACGATATGTCCGAAATAATAGAATCCCTTGCAGGTATCCAGGCTTACTTTTACATATTTGCCGATGAGATCTTTTTCTCCCGGGAAATGAACCAGAAGATTATGCTGGGTACGGCCAGTAAGAGTGCCTTTCTCCCGGTTTTCATCTTCTACCAGGATTTCCTGTACGCTTCCCTGGAAACGGGAGGAATTCTCCCGGCCCTTTTCCTGTACCAGGGTAAGAAGACGGCTGAAACGGTCTTTTACCACATCCTCCGGCACCTGATTTTCCATGCCGGCTGCAGGGGTTCCGCTTCGTTTGGAATAAATAAATGTGAAGGCAGTATCGTAATTTGCTTTTCTTACAACATCCAGTGTTTCCTGGAAGTCTTCTTCTGTCTCTCCCGGGAATCCTACCATGATATCCGTTGTCAGTGAAATATCCGGGATCGCCTTACGGATTTTATCTACCAGTTCCAGATATTTCTCCTTGTCGTAACGGCGGTTCATTTCCTTTAAGACTCTGCTGCTTCCGGACTGCAGCGGAAGATGCAGATGGTGACAGATCTTCTGGCTCTCTGCCATGGTCTGGATCAGCTCATCGGACAGGTCCTTCGGATGGGAAGTCATAAAACGGATACGCTTCAGCCCTTCGATCTTTTCCACTTCTTTCAGAAGTTCTGCAAAGGTAACCGGTGTTTCCAGAGTTTTTCCGTAGGAATTTACGTTCTGGCCAAGAAGCATGATCTCAGTAACGCCATCTGCGACCAGTTCCTCGATCTCGTGGATGATGGCCTGTGGCTCGCGGCTCTTTTCGCGGCCACGGACATAAGGAACAATGCAATAGCTGCAGAAGTTATTGCAGCCAAACATTACGCTGACTCCTGTTTTGAATGAGTATTTGCGGGAAGTTGGCATGCCCTCTACGATCTCATCGGATTCCTTCCAGATATCAATGATCTGGTCGTCGGTCTGCAGCGTCCGGTAAAAAAGCTCCGGGAATTTGTGGATATTATGGGTTCCGAATACAAGATTTACATATTTATAATCCTTGCGGATCTTTTCCACTACGTGATGCTCCTGCATCATACATCCGAACAGTACGATCTTCATATCCGGGTGCTCCCGTTTGATGCTCTTTAAATGTCCAAGATGTCCATAGATCTTCTGATTGGCATTTTCCCGGACTGTGCAGGTGTTAAATACAACTGCATCAGCATCCTCGGTATCTACCATTTCATATCCCATTTTTTCCATGATGGCCGCAATAGACTCTGTCTGGATGGAGTTCATCTGGCATCCTTCATTCTGGATGTGGAAGGTGGGACGTTTCGTACTGCTTTTGGCAAGAAGCTCTTTACATTTTTCAATGTACTGAAGCTGGATCTCTGTTTCTTTGTTCTGGCTCAAATCAATTCCTCCAATAACTAAAAATTTCATATGTATCTATAAATTATTTTTCTTTAGACAATATCAGACGGGAGCATTGAACTCCCGTCTGATATATCATACAGAATTTACAGTTATCTGTCAAAGAGTTTTTATAATAGCGGTGCAAAAACTCTCAGTACGTTTTGAATGGCACGTACCACAATATTTCTCTTCTGGCAGAATGCCAGATCAATGGGATCACAGTACTCCAGGGTTTCTGTAAAATCATCCCGGATGTCCAGGATCACATCATTCTTATACATCCAGACGCCATCTTCAAAATGCAGATAAAGGCTTCGGTAGTCCAGATTGATAGTTCCTACAACACCTACCTTGTCATCGCAGACAAACGACTTGGCATGTAGAAATCCCGGCTGGTATTCATAGATCTTTACTCCTGCCTCCAGAAGCTGCTTATAATAGGACTGGGTCAGAAGAAATACCATTTTTTTGTCCGGAATTCCAGGCGTCATGATCCGGACATCCACACCGCTTTTTGCCGCGAGGCAGAGCGCTGTCATCATCTCGTTATCAATGATCAGATATGGCGTGCAGATATAAACATAACTTTTTGCACGGTTGATAATGTTAAGGTAAACATTTTCCCCTACAACCTCATCATCCAGAGGAGAATCACAGAATGGCTGGACATAACCGCTTCCCGTAAACTCGTCCGGATGCCATCTGTGTGGAACATAATTTCCGAAATCAGAGGAAGTGTCTGTTCTGGTAACAATTCCCCACATATACAGGAACATGGCCGTCATATTCCAGACGCCTTCTCCTTTCAGCATAACGGCTGTATCCTTCCAGTGGCCAAAACGGTTCCTCTGGTTGATATATTCATCCGCCAGATTGATACCGCCGGTAAAACCGGTCCAGCCATCGATCACACAGATCTTACGGTGGTCACGGTTGTTCTGGATAATATTCAGGATCGGGCGGAACTTGTTAAAGACTTCGCATTTGATCCCACGCCGGCGCATTTCCTGATCATATTTGTATGGCAATGTGGTAAGGCAGCCAAAACCATCATAGATCAGGCGGACATCCACACCTTCTTTTGCCTTTTTTTCCAGGATATTGAGGATTGTCTGCCACATTACTCCGTCATTGATAATGAAGTATTCAATAAAAATATAATGTTTCGCCTGTTCCAGCTCATGCACCAGAACCGGAAACATATCATCTCCTACCTGAAAATACTCTGCGGTTGTATTCTCATGGACCGGATATCTGGAATACTGCCAGATATAATCCGACTGGATCCTCATGGAACGGTCATCTTCATTCAGATGTTTTCTGGTGCATTCCGATCCTTCCAGATATTCCGCGGTCTCGTCGATCAGATTCTGATAGTGCTGTTCCATTACAGTACCGATCCTGGATTTACCGAACAGAAGGTACAGGGAAACACCAAATACCGGAAAAATAAGGATCAGCATCGTCCAGGCAAGCTTATAAGATGGATTGATCTTCTTGTTTACGATCCACAGAACGACCAGAAATCCTACAACCTGCATTCCGATCGTCACCCATCTGGAATACTCCATAAGCCGGAAAAGAGCGATCAACAGCCATGACAACTGTACTACCAGAGCCAGAGCTACATAAAAAATTCGATTAAATAATAACTTCAGGAGCGATCGCAATGGTTTGATAATTAGTTTGATAATCAAATTCATACTTTTTTCCTTTTGTCAAACGGTCTTGCGTCTCTTTTTAATTAAAAATCCCTGACCATACAGCCAGGGATTTTTGTGCACAATTAATTATATTTACGTTTTCTTGCGGCTTCAGATTTTTTCTTACGACGAACGCTTGGTTTCTCGTAATGCTCTCTTTTGCGGATTTCCTGCTGGATACCTGCTTTTGCACAGCTTCTCTTGAATCTGCGAAGAGCGCTATCTAAAGTCTCGTTCTCTTTTACGATAACGTTTGACATAGACTCACACCTAACCTCCCTCCAGTTGTAGATTGTGCTAAAATACAACTGTCTGGGTATTTTTCTTGCACGAGTGTTATTATATAGCATAACATGTGGTTTCGTCAACATCTTTTTCGATTTTTATGAAAAAAATGTCAAAATTGTAAATCACACACAACGTTATTATTTTGTGAGCTGTTTCTCAAGGATTCCTGCTGCTGCGTCCATAGCTTCCTGGGCTTTCTCCGGATTTTTTCCGCCGGCCTGTGCCATGTTCGGACGTCCGCCGCCGCCACCGCCAACGATCGCTGCTACTGCCTTGATCAGATTTCCTGCATGAGCGCCTGCTTTCTGAGCTGCATCAGTTGCCATTGCAAGGAGATTTACCTTGCCGCCGTTTACTGCTGCAAGAAGGACAACACCCTCACCAAGCTGCTCTTTCAGTTTATCACCGAGATCTCTGAGACCGTTCATGTCAACGCCCTCAACTTTGGCTGCAAGGAGTTTCACGCCGTTTACTTCAACGACTTTATCCATAACATCGCCAAGTGCACTCTGCGCTGCTTTGCTCTTGAGAGATTCATTCTCACTCTGAAGAGCCTTTACCTCAGCCTGAAGATGGCCGATCTTCTCTACAACTTCCGTTGTGTTTGCTTTTAATGCTTTTGCTGCCTCGTGAAGAAGCTCTTCCTGTTTTCTGTAGTACTCGATTACGGCTTTGCCGGTAAGTGCCTCGATACGGCGTACACCAGCTGCGATACCGGATTCGGACACGATCTTAAAGAGCATGATGGAGCTTGTATTCTTTACATGAGTACCACCACAGAGCTCTTTGGAAAAGTCTCCCATGGATACTACACGTACCTTCTGGTCATATTTCTCACCAAAAAGAGCCATTGCTCCGGATTTCTTGGCTTCTTCCACATCCATGACATCTGTATGAACATCAAGCCCTGCCTGGATCTCTTTGTTTACAAGCTCTTCTGTTGCCTGGAGTTCTTCTGCTGTCATAGCCTGAAAATGAGCAAAGTCAAAACGAAGTCTGTCCGGAGTTACCAGAGAACCCTTCTGCTCTACGTGGGAACCAAGAACGGTCTTCAGTGCTTTCTGAAGAAGATGTGTTGCACTGTGGTTTTTTTCGGTATCTTTTCTTGCTTCTTCGTTTACCTTCAGGGATACTGTCTCACCTGAGGAAATCATACCTGATTCCATATGTCCTACGTGGCCGAATTTACCGCCGCGGAGTTTGATGGTGTCCTCAACAACAAATTTACCGTTTGCAGTCTCGATCACACCGGTATCACCTTCCTGTCCACCCATTGTTGCATAGAAAGGAGTCTGCTCTACAAATACGGTACCCTTCTGTCCCTCTGTGAGAGAATCTACGATCTCTGTTTCTGTGGTAAGGACAGTAACCTTGGAATCAAAGGTAAGATGATCGTAGCCGACGAATTCTGTTGTTACGTTTACATCAATATCATCGTATACGGTTGCGTCTGCACCCATATAGTTGGTTACTTCACGGGCAGTACGTGCCTTGACTCTCTGTTCCTCCATTGCTTTCTGGAAGCCTTCCTCGTCAATGCCGTAGCCTTTTTCCTCAAGGATCTCTTTTGTAAGGTCAAGAGGGAATCCGTACGTATCATAAAGCTTGAATGCGTTGTCACCGGAAAGAGTCTTTTCACCTGCTTTTTTCATATCCTCTTCCATGTCGGAAAGGATACGAAGTCCCTGATCAATGGTCTTGTTGAACTGATTCTCCTCATTTGTCAGTACACGGAAGATGAACTCTTTCTTCTCCTCAAGTTCCGGATATCCGGCTTTGGAGCTCTCGATTACCTGTGCACTTAATTTTGCAAGGAAAGTTCCCTCGATGCCAAGAAGACGTCCGTGACGTGCCGCACGGCGGATCAGGCGGCGGAGAACGTATCCACGTCCCTCATTTGTCGGCATGATTCCATCGGAAATCATAAATGTTGCGGAACGAATATGGTCTGTGATCAGACGGATGGAAACATCGTCTGCATAATTTTTCTCATATTCTTTATGTGCGATTTCACATACAAGATTACGAAGTGCACAGATTGTATCTACATCAAAAATAGAATCTACATCCTGAACAACGACAGCAAGTCGCTCAAGACCCATACCAGTATCGATGTTTTTCTGTTTCAGTGTTGTATAGTTTCCGTTTCCATCATTCTCGAACTGTGTGAAAACGTTGTTCCATACTTCCATGTAACGGTCGCAGTCACAACCTACGGTACATCCTGGTTTTCCACAGCCGTATTTCTCACCACGGTCATAGTAGATCTCAGAACATGGACCGCATGGACCTGCGCCGTGCTCCCAGAAGTTGTCCTCTTTTCCGAAACGGAAAATACGTTCAGACGGAATCCCTACTTCTTTGTTCCAGATATCGAAGGCTTCATCATCATCCAGGTAAATGGATGGGTAGAGACGGTCTGCATCAAGCCCTACAACCTCGGTAAGAAACTCCCAGGACCAGTGGATGGCTTCTTTCTTGAAGTAATCACCAAAAGAGAAGTTACCAAGCATTTCAAAGAAAGTACCGTGACGTGCGGTTTTACCTACATTTTCGATATCTCCGGTACGGATACATTTCTGGCAGGTTGTCACTCTTGTTCTTGGCGGCTTCTCAGCACCTGTAAAATATGGTTTCAGCGGAGCCATACCTGCATTGATCAGCAGAAGACTCTTATCTCCCTGAGGAACCAGGGAAAAGCTTTTCATTACAAGATGGCCCTTGCTCTCCATAAAGTCAAGGAACATCTTACGAAGTTCGTTCACTCCGTATTTTTTCATGTTGTTATCCTCCTTGTGTCAACCCTACCTGTCAGCATTTCCGGAATGCCGTAGCTTTATCCCGGAAATGTCACAGATATGGGAAATTATTTTACACAGATCTTTTTGAATTTCTTTTTGCCTCGCTTGAGAACGATTCCGTCTCCTGCAAAAGCATCTTTCTCAACAGTATGATAGATATCTGTGATCTTATCACCATCGATGGATACACCACCCTGCTGGATCGCACGGCGTCCCTCGGAACGGCTTGGTACCAGTTCTGCTTTTACAAGAAGTGTGATCAGATCGATCTTTCCTTCCTCGTCAAAATCCTCTTCTGCAAGCTCGGTTGTTGGCATATGAGAAGTGTCTGCACCTGAGAACAGTGCGCGGGCACCTTCCTGTGCTTTCTTAGCTTCTTCCTCGCCGTGTACAAGTTCTGTCAGCTGGTATGCAAGGATCTCTTTAGCCTTATTCAGCTCGCTGCCTTCCCATTTTGCCATCTCGTCGATCTCTTCAAGCGGAAGGAAGGTAAGAAGACGCATACATTTGATAACGTCTGCATCATCCACATTTCTCCAGTACTGGTAGAAATCAAACGGGGATGTCTTGTTCGGATCAAGCCATACAGCTCCGGACTGTGTCTTGCCCATCTTTTTGCCTTCAGAGTTGAGAAGCAGTGTGATAGTCATGGCATAGGCATCCTTGCCAAGTTTGCGGCGGATCAGCTCGGTTCCGCCAAGCATGTTGCTCCACTGGTCATCACCACCGAACTGCATGTTGCAGCCGTATTTCTGGTACAACATGTAGAAGTCATAGCTCTGCATGATCATGTAGTTGAATTCCAGGAAGCTTAAGCCTCTCTCCATACGCTGTTTGTAGCACTCTGCTGTCAGCATACGGTTTACGGAAAAGTGAGCACCTACCTCACGGAGAAGCTCTACATAGTTAAGGTTCATAAGCCAGTCTGCGTTGTTTACCATAAGAGCTTTTCCATCGGAGAAATCGATGAAACGGCTCATCTGCTGCTTAAAGCAGTCAATATTATGCTGGATGGTCTCCTTGGTCAGCATCTGACGCATATCGGTTCTTCCGGAAGGGTCACCGATCATTCCTGTTCCGCCGCCAAGAAGGGCGATCGGACGGTTTCCTGCCATCTGCAGTCTCTTCATCAGGCAAAGAGCCATGAAGTGACCTACGTGAAGGCTGTCTGCTGTGGGGTCAAAGCCGATATAAAATGTGGCTTTACCATTGTTTACCATCTCTTTGATCTCATCTTCGTCTGTAACCTGCGCGATCAGGCCACGTGCTTTCAGTTCTTCCCAAACTGTCATTGTTCTTTCCTCCTGTATAGTCATATAAAAAATGCCCGGTTCCTGTCCGTTTAGGACGAGAACCGGGTCCCGCGTTACCACCTAAATTTACAGAAAACTCGCATTTCCTGCCTCATAAAGTGAATCTATATCCTCTTATATCCAATATAATACGATATAAAATCACTTCAGCACAATAACGGGTGCTATTCCGTCGCAGCCTATCTATAATACGTTGTTATTATAAAATTTATTATTTACAGTATTAAGTCCCGATTCGGTGCGCAGCTCCGGGATGTATTCACAGAAGTTCCACCCTGCGCCTCTCACCTGCCGGCTGCTCTCTGTGGGCTTTCCTTAAGTTACTTCTTCCCTTCCATGCCTTTTACTATACTATATGAAGTATACAAACTGCTTTTTTGTTTGTCAAGAAATTTTGATATTGCTTTGACAACTTAAAGTGGCAGAATATCCCTGTCCCATTTCGTCCGGAACCGTTGGAATTCTCATTACAGTTATCCGTTTAAACCTTCATCCACGTAAAGCTCATCACCGTCTGCTGCAGACGTGGCAAGCTGGTCACAACGCTCATTTAAGGGATTATCCGCATGCCCCTTAACCCAGTGGAAGCTTACCTGATGCTGTTCTTTAGCTTTTAGAAGGCGTTTCCAGAGATCTACATTTTTCACATTTTCATTCTTACCACGTTTCCATTTTTTTTTCAGCCAGGAATCGATCCAGTGCTGATTGAAGGCATCTACCAGATATTTGGAATCGGAATACAGATCCACCTGGCAGGGACGGTTCAGTGCTTCCAGCGCCACGATAGCTGCCATCAGCTCCATCCGGTTGTTTGTGGTTTTCATGTAGCCTCTGGACAGTTCACGTTCATGTAACTGGCCTTTGGTATCAATATACTGAAGAACTGCTCCGTAACCGCCTGGGCCGTCTGGATTTCCGCGTGCTGCGCCGTCGGTATAGATTTTTACCTGCATATTTGACTCTCCTTGGATTTCAAGTTAAATGTTTAAATAAAAGTGTTTATATAAAATTTATATTTTACAGTTACGCTGCTCTTGATTATACCTGCTCTTTTCTTTCGGCGCAAGAAATTTTTGCCCATATGCCGGTGCGTTCAAATTCAGCTGCCGCATTTCCGGCATTTTTCACAAGCTCCTGATCATATCCCAGCATATCCAGAAGACGGATGGCATTTCGTGTAGTTGCTCTTCCAGGCTTGAGAAGATAATTGAACACCACTTCCTGTTCCCGGACTTCCTCTTCAAAATGATAATTTGTATAAATTTCATCCAGAATATAAGAAAGCTCAATATCATGAGTCGCCGCAAAAGGCAGTATCCAGTTTCCCCGAAGAGAATTTAAGATCTGCGAGGAAGCCGCGATCCGCTCAATGGTGTTTGTACCCCGGAGAACCTCATCGATCACACAGAGCAGAGGTTCTTTTTTCCTGCTTTCATCCAGGATCCGTTTCAGAGACCGGATTTCTACAATGAAATAACTTTCTCCGCTGCTGATATCATCCCGCAGCGCCATGGAAGTCATTACTTTCAGAAACGGTGTCTGACAGGATGTGGCTGTACAGGTGTGGATGGTCTGTGCAAGAATACTGTTGATCGCCACATTTTTCAGAAATGTGGATTTGCCGGAAGCATTGGAGCCGGTAACCAGGGTGCCTCCTGTTGCAGTGATACTGTTTGCCACCGGATTTCTGATCAGAGGATGATAGAGATCTTCTATTTTAAGCTGGATCGCAATATCAGATTCCTCTGACCAGGGCATAAACACGGGTATGCTCCAAAGTGACAGTGTCCGGCGAAAAGAAGCTATGGAAACCAGCGCGTCCAGTTCCCCGATATTATCGATCAGCAACATGATCGTATCTGCTTTGTCTTTGATTTCTTTTAATAGGGAATTGTATGCCAGAATGTCCACATGAAATACCATCCGCACATAACTCATCAGCAGCTGAAAAGGATCTCCGGAATCTGCATTTTTGCCGGTGATCAGAAAGGCTTTTTTCCGGAAACGGCGGAATTCTTTTTTTCCTTCCGCGATCGCTTCCATCTGTTTTTGGGCTTCAGGATATTTCACGATCTGCATCTGATCTGCCGCTTCCAGCATTTTCAGAAGATGGTTAAAGCAGTCCATATAAGCTTCTATGACCTGCTGCCCTGCACTGGCATAATAGATTGCGATATTGGCGATCATCAGACACATGAACACCAGAAATCCCATCATCGGATACATTGGAAGCAGCACAAAAATACTAACAAGAAGCGCCACCAGCATCAGAATATGGATTTTTATATTGATCACAGGTGCATCATTGAGGGCAAGCACTGTGTCCGCCAGAGAGCCAAGCCTTGTCTTCCCGATGGAGGCCAGAATCAGCTGAAGATCTGTCCGTTCTTTTTCGTGGGTATCAAAAAAATGTATCAGTTTCTCACGTTCTTCCAGAATTTCTTCGTTAAAAACAGGCCTTCGGAGAATATTATAGAGAATATCTTCCCCAGGTGAGGAAAACGTCTGATTGATCTGTATAAAGATCCGATCCATATCCAGATCGTTCCAGGTAATATCATCAATATAAAATTCCCCGTTTTCTTTTCTACGGAAATAATGGGAAATACGCTCCAGATCATCCGGGGAATATTCTCTTTCCGGAATTTTTCCGAAAATTCTTTTTATTCTGTTTTTCTGAGTTTTTTTCCACTTGTGATTGTTCCATGCCATCATGACAATAAACAACACAACAATTCCTACTGCCCACAGGATCACCTGTAAATAAGGGTTCATGCTATATCTCCTTCCCGTTTTTAACTGAATCAGGGAAGTCTCCCTGCAAGGTTGCGTGCGTATATCCTCTTGATACAAAAAGTCCCCGTCAGCGGCTGAACTGTTGCTGACAGGGATATGGCTTTATTATACCCAGTCTACAAAAAATGTGTGGTCTTTATAAACTTCGTATTCCACTTTGCTGAAAGTCAGTGGCTGTTTTTTAAATGCACTGTTCATCATAAAATACATATAATTAAAGTCTTTCTTTTTAAATCCGCTTAAGGTTCTCGCTTTTCCGGTTTTTACATAGTTGTTGAAAATAGTCATCGCTTCTCTGGCAGCCTGATATGCAAGTGTACGGTTCTCAAAAGTTCCTTTGAGCCGCTTCGCAAGTGCACCATCTCTTACAACAGAATACTGTGGTGTCGTACTGCTTCCAATGTTTTCGTAAATTACACCTCGAATTGTTGAAGGAAACTCTTTATCGGACTTAATTGTACGGTTCAGAACACAAAGTGCGACTGCTTCCATACCGATTTTTCCCTGATTTCCCGCCTCTGCTTCACAAAGTGCAGCCAGAAGAGCCTCATCCGTTGTTTTTCCGTTTGCAATTCCCGGATGGCTTTTATATTCCTTAACCATTGTATAATAACGGCTGTTTGTGGTGTCATAAACCTTAACATTTCCGTTACTTACATTCACATTTGGTTTACTGGTCTTTGCAGTTGCCACACCTGTTGCGGATATGGAATATGTAACACCATTTACTGACACGGTTGTGCTGACAGCCATGACTCCATTACTCTTAAAGTAATAAAGCTTACCACTGATCCGATTCAGGCCGGTATACATATAACCGGTATCTGTATCAAAATAATACGTGATATTTTTGGAGGTATTCTTAAGCCAGCCTGTCGCCATCACACCGGAATTACTGTAGAAATAACGTTTCTGCCCTTTACTGTTTTTCATCCAGCCAGTAGCCATAACGCCTTCACCGCTTGTGAAATAATACTTCTGGCCTTTGCTGTTCTTCATCCAGCCCCTGGTCAGTTTACCGGTCTTTGGATTGAAATATCGTTTATGCTTCTTGGAATCCGTCATCCAGCCAGTTACCATGGCTCCTTTTTTGCTTGTAAAATAATAGGTCTTTTTTCCAGATACACTAAGCCAACCCTTGACCTGAACACCGGTTGTTTTATTGAAATAATACTTATATTTTCCTAATGTCAGCCAGCCTTTCTGCTTACTTCCGTCACTTTTTATGTAGTAAGTTTTTCCTCCAATGGTTTTAAAACCGGCAGTTGCCGCCTGAACGTCCGTTGTGGAATTTGATAGAAACATACATCCTGTGAAAAGCAATGCAACCAGAATCAGACCTTTCAACCATTTTCTTGTTCTGAAATTCTTCATAATTTTCCCCATTTCCTTATAACTGATACAAATGTATCAACTCTGTTTCAAAAATTACAAAAATGTTACATCGCGTTTATTATATCGTAACGAATAAATACTGTCAACTTTTTTGTAACTGTGGACAGCTTCCGGCCATATGATGAACTGTAAACAAAATTCTGGAGGACTTATCGATGAGTGACTTAGCTGCTACAAACTGTAATGACTGCGGATGCGGCTGCGATTCCGGATGCGGAAACAATAGTTGCGGATGTAACGGTGGATGTAACAATGGATGCGGATGTAACAATGGCTGGGGTACTTCCCTGTTTGGCGGCGGAGGAAGCAGCTGCTCCTGCATTCTCTGGATTATCTGTCTCCTGTGCTGCTGCGGAAATAATAATGGATGCGGATGCAATAACAATGGCTGCTGTAACGACAGCTGCTGGATTATCATCCTGCTTCTGCTCTGCTGCGGAAACAACGGATGTGGTTGCAACAATTGCTGCTGATCTTTCCGGCAAGAAAAGGCAGAGGTTATCTCCTCTGCCTTTTCTGCTGCCGTTTCTTTGCTTCCTCCTGTTTCTTTCTTTTTTTCTCCAGACATCTCAGATCTATTTCATAAAAAGCATTTCCATCAATTACCAATTTCTGCTTCTTTTCAGATTCCATAAAACGCTCCAAAAAAATTCTTCCATATATAATATGGCAGGGGGCGGGTTTTCGTCCTATTTTTTTTTTGACTGGCAGCAGGTTTTCCGTCATATTTTCATTTATGAAATCATAGATTTCAGGAAAAAGGATTTTTTATGGAACAGGATTATATTGCCAAAACTGCGTTGGATGAAATGGTTGAAAGTGACCGGGATCAGATGCTAAAAGCCATGGTTCCGTATCTTCCCCCATCCGGCCAGCAGTTTCTGTCTATGTATACAAAAACACAGGAGCTTATGAATACCATGTCTCTTTTCCGAAACCGGAAAAAATCTGCGGATCTGCAGGCTGCCAGTCTTTCCGGCATAGATCCTCTGGAAATGCTGCAGGATATCCGAAAATGCTGCAGTGGGGAAAGCCGTCGTCAGATTGACCAGATCACCAATCTGATGGCGACCATTCAGATGCTGCAGATTATGAACGAAAATTCCTGAAGGAGGGGAAAAATCCATGAGCGATGACTGGAAAAACAATCCAAAACTTTCCCAAATGGATCCGCAGAAACTTTCCATGTTACAGAATCTTGCAGATCAGGGACTTGGGAAAAATCCTTCTGAACTGATGCCGTTTATTATGGGCGCAGCTTCTCAGGGAAAAAATGCGGGATTAAATTTTAGCTCTGATGAAATCTCTGCGATTATTGAAGTGCTTAAGATGGGAAAAAGTCCCACGGAAATCGCCCGACTTGACCGTATTGTAAATCTGATGAAAATGATACGACATTAACAGTTCTGTGATCCCGGAACAGCACCTTTTCTGTTCCGGGAATTTTCTGTCTTATATTCCTTTTCATGTCTGTCTGAATAAAATCTGTCAAATCCATAGATTCTATTGCATAATTCATAGAACATATTCCCTATTTTTGTGATATTTTTTTATCATTTTCCCTTTCTTATTATACCAGTATATGGTATACTTGTCCGTGAAATGAATGATATGCAAAATAGGACTTTATGCGTCAAGTGTTTGGCGAATGGGGAGTTGTCGCCAGAACGAAAAGTACGTCTTACGGTATGAAGTCCGCACCCGTTGCAGCAATATAAGAGGATATCTCATATTGTGTAGGGCTTTTTTCGACATACGTTCTATTACAATTGGAGATATCTTTTTTGTGTGCAAAAATAAAAAAGACAGTCTCCGAAAAACGTGATTTTTTTAACAAATGGAGGTTGTTATTTATGGTAGACAAAGCAAAAGTAGAAGAAGCAATCAAACTTCTTCTCGAAGGAATCGGCGAAGATGTGGACAGAGAGGGACTGCAAGGAACTCCGGAGCGTATCGCCCGTATGTGTGAGGAAATTTATGGCGGACTTGACAACGAGGCGGACGAATATCTTCAGAAACAGTTCCATGTAGAAAACAACGAAATGGTCCTGGAAAAAGATATTACCTTTTATTCCATGTGCGAACATCATCTTATGCCGTTTTACGGAAAAGCTCATATCGCATATATCCCAAATGGCAAAGTTACCGGCTTAAGCAAACTGGCTCGTACCGTTGATGTGTACGCGAGAAGACCACAGATCCAGGAGCGCCTGACTGTGCAGATCGCAGATGCTCTGGAACGTGTCCTCGACCCGAAGGGAATCATGGTAATGCTGGAAGCGGAACATACCTGCATGACCATGCGCGGAATCAAAAAGCCGGGAAGCAAGACCATCACCACTGTCACAAGAGGTGAATTCAAAGAAAATATGGAACTTCAGAAACAGTTCCTCGCTATGGTCAAAGACTGATGGACAGAGTAAATCAGATCTGGAAGCATCCACTCTATCAGACTGAACTTCATAAGCTTCAGCTTCTGGAAGCTGACCGTGAATTCTGCAGACATACCCCGGAACATTTTCTGGATGTGGCACGTCTTGCCTATATCAGAGCCCTTGAGGAAAATTATTCGGTTTCAAAGGAACTGATCTACTGTACTGCCCTTCTTCATGATATCGGACGGGCCAGACAATATGAAGATGGTACGCCTCATGATGAAGCCGGTGCGGTTATCGCCGAACAGATTTTAAAGGAACTTGGATTTTCTCCGGAGGAAATCCAAGCAATTGTTTCGGCGATCCGCGGTCACAGAGCCGAGACTAACCAGACGATTCTCGGACAACTGATCTATCGTGCGGACAAAAAATCCAGAAACTGTTTTTCCTGTAAGGCAGAACCAGAGTGCTACTGGTCTTCTGCAAAAAAAAATATGACGATCCAATATTAGGAGGTCTTTCCATGAAAATCGGAAATCGTGAATTTGATGTAAAAAATAAAACATATATCATGGGTATTTTGAATGTCACACCGGATTCTTTCTCAGACGGTGGAAAATGGAACGACATGGACCATGCCCTGAAACATACAGAAACTATGATTGCTGAAGGTGCTGACATTCTGGATATCGGTGGAGAATCCACCCGTCCGGGCCATACACCGGTTGGCGCTCAGGAAGAAATCGAGCGTGTACTCCCTGTTATCGAGGCAGTAAAAAGCCGTTTTGATATCCCGATCTCTGTAGATACATATAAGGGATGCGTTGCGGAGGAATCCCTGAAACACGGAGCAGACCTCATCAACGATATCTGGGGACTGAAATATGATCCGGAAATGGCTCCTGTCATTGCAAAATATCAGGCTCCCTGCTGTCTGATGCACAACAAAGATAATACAGAATATAACAACTTTATCGTGGATATGCTGGCAGAAACACAGGAATGTGTCAATATCGCCAAACGTGCAGGTATTGCCGACGACAAGATCATCCTTGATCCGGGTGTGGGATTTGGTAAAACATACGAGATGAACCTGATGACAATGGATAATCTGGAGCTTTTCCAGAAACTGGGATATCCGGTACTTCTTGGTACTTCCAGAAAATCCATGATCGGACTTGCCCTTGATCTTCCGGTGGATCAGCGTGTGGAGGGAACTCTTGCCACATCCGTGATCGGTGTTATGAAAGGCTGTGCGTTTGTCCGTGTTCATGATATCAAAGAAAACAAGCGTGTCATCCAGATGACAGAAGCCATTCTGGGACGCTAGGAGGAACCGATGGATAAAATCGAAATCAGAGATCTTGAGATTTTTGCAAACCATGGTGTATTTCCGGAAGAAACTGCTCTTGGACAGAAATTTGTTGTTTCTGCCATTATGTATACAGAGACACGTCCGGCAGGGCTGACAGATGATCTTTCCGCTTCCATCAATTATGGGGAAGTCAGCCATATGATCACCGATTTTCTTCAGAAAAACACTTATAAACTTCTGGAAGCTGCTGTGGAGAATCTGGCAGAAATGTTGCTGCTCTCTCTTCCGCTTCTTAAAAAGATCACTCTTCGTATTGAGAAGCCATGGGCTCCGGTAGGCCTTCCACTGAAAACCGTTGCTGTGGAAATTACCCGTGGCTGGCATACCGCCTATATTGCTTTTGGTTCCAATATGGGTGATAAGAAGAAATATCTGGATGATGCGATCCAGGGGCTTCGGGATATGAATGAAATCGTTGTTGAGAAAGTTTCAGAGTATCTTGTGACTGAGCCTTATGGCGGTGTGGCGCAAGATGAGTTTCTCAATGGTGCTTTAAAAGTCCGGACTTTGCTTTCTCCTGATGAGCTTCTTGACAGGCTGCATGTGCTGGAGCAGGCTGCGGATCGGAAGCGGATCATACATTGGGGGCCACGGACACTGGATCTGGATATCTTGTTTTATGATAATGAGATCATTGATACGGAGGTATTGCATGTGCCTCATATTGATATGGAGAATCGGGATTTTGTGTTGAAGCCTATGGTGGAGATTGCACCGTATTTGCGGCATCCGGTGTTGAATTTAACAATGGAGCAGTTGTTAAAAAAGCTGCTTGAAAATGCATAATAATCTAATTTTATTGCAATTTGGAAGTTGTGAAAAGCGTGGGGAAGGGAAGCATTCGTAGTTGCGAAGGCCATTTCCCTTCCCCACACCCCTTCCCTCCGGCCACGCTTAGAACATTTTGGCTGTGTGACTTTATTTAATTATAAATAAAAAAAGATGACAAGCCCGATACAGATGTCTTGGCTACAATCTGTATCGGGCTTGTTTTGTTTGAGTGTAAGTTATTGAATAAAATCCTTAATTCTTTATTTCTGGTTTACCTGATCGAATTCGTCGGTGATTTCTTTGGATGGGGCTTTGGTGAGGAGGCTGACGATGATGTTTGCTGCGATGGCTACCATGAAGGCGGGAAGGAGTTCATAGATTCCCCAGGCGCCGCCGAGTTTGCTGATTCCGTATTTCCAGATGAATACCATGGATCCGCCGCAGATCATTCCTGCCAGGGCTCCCTGCCAGTTGGAGCGTCTCCAGAATAATGCCAGGAGGACTACAGGGCCGAATACGGCTCCGAAACCTGCCCAGGCGAAGGATACGATGGTGAAGACGGAACTGTTCGGGTCACGGGCGATGAACATAGCTACTACTGCGATCAGAAGAAGTGTGATCTTATCCGCTACCATGCTTTCTTTTTTGGTTTCTTTATCCTTCAGGATGCTTCCGAGAAGGTCGGAAGAAACTGCTGAAGATGCTGCCAGAAGCTGGGAATCTGCAGTTGACATGGTAGATGCCAGGATTCCTGCGAGGATAAGTCCTGCAAGGATCGCTGCGATCACACCGTGCTGGCTGAGAAGATTTGCAATCTGAACGATGATGGTCTCAGATGCGGAACCTTCCAGAAGATCAAACTCTCCTGCTGCTGTCATTCCAAGTCCTACCACACCGATCAGTACTGCTACTGCCAGTGAGATCACTACCCATGTAGTTGCCACTCTTCTGGAAAGTGTAAGTTTCTCTTCATCTTCAATCGCCATGAAACGAAGAAGAATATGTGGCATTCCGAAATATCCAAGTCCCCATGCAAGCATGGAAATAATGTTAAGCAGTGGATATGCCTGTTCTGTTCCGGTTGTGGGATCATATGTAGTAAACATAGTCAGATATCCCGGCAGGGATCTTGCATGGTCTGCAACTGCCTCAATACCACCGGCAGTGCTGATCCCGAATACGAATACGATCACAAGTGCGATGGACATGATGATACTCTGGATAAAGTCTGTAGTAGATGCTGCCAGGAATCCTCCCAGTGTAGTATAGCCAACGATAACCAATGCACTGATAATCATAGCCGGCAGATATTTTACGCCAAAGAGACTTGCAAAAAGTTTACCACAGGCTGCAAATCCGGAAGCTGTATACGGAATAAAAAAGATTACGATAAAAATCGCTCCGATGGACTGCAGGATCTTCTTCTCATCTCTGTAACGGTTACTGAAAAAGGATGGCAGTGTAATGGAGTTTCCTGCCACATGTGTGTAGCGGCGGATTCTTTTTGCCACGATCCTCCAGTTTACGTATGTTCCGATGGCAAGGCCAATGGCTGTCCAGCCTGCGTCTGCAATACCGGTAAGATAAGCAAGTCCCGGTAATCCCATCAGAAGCCAGCTGCTCATGTCAGAAGCCTCTGCACTCATGGCTGTTACCAGAGGTCCAAGTTTTCTTCCTCCCAGATAGAAATCAGAACTGTCATTATTGTTCTTGGAGCAAAGATAACCTACAAAGATCATTGCACCCAGATAGACGATAATGGCTGCCATTATACAAATATGTGCTGTTGTCAAGAATAGTTCTCTCCCTTCATTTATCTATGTATGTTTTCACATATTTATAGATTTTATTATATTAACTTAAGAAAGTAAAGAGGATTTTCCATTTTTTTGAATAAAAATGTCTTTTATACGAAGAAAAAGGGCTGAACCCATAAGACAGCCCAGCTCTTTTCCAAAATTTCTGTTTAGTTTTCCTCAATACGCTTCTGCACATCTTCCACTGTGTACGCTTCTGTCAGTGCTTTCAGATCATCCGGTGTGGTATCTGTACTGTAAGCTTTGATAACTTTCATCAGATCCGCACAGCTGTATGCATTTTTGTAAATATCCTGTGTATATCCGCAAAGCTCATTGAAGGTATCTTTATCGGATGCGCTCCAGAATCCCTGATACAGACGAACAGTATTGCTATCTGCATCATCGGTGTTTGCCTCCGGATGACCGGACATTGCATTGTACAGGATCGCAAATGCAGGACCGCCCATGGATGCATATTTTCCTGCAATGTAATCAATCTTCGGATTACCAAAAGAATCGTTATCATTGATCTCATCATGATTTTCCATGGAGAAGCAGTCAACAGCTCCGACCTTGATATTGGAGCCCTGCTCTTCTTCCTTGGAAGTAATCGTCTTCATGATCTCATCTACATTGAAGGTACAGAGAACTGCATCATAATTTCTATCTACAAAAGCATGTTTCAGGTTATTGATTCCTTTCGGATCTGTCATATATCCAGGGCAGATGGTAATGCTGACATCATCCTTTCCTGCATCTACAACCGTTGTTTTCTCAGATGACGCAAGTTTTTCAACATCCTCCGAATAAGTCAGTCCTTCTTTTTCAGCCAGTCCTTCCAGAACACCAATGGTTCTCTGAAGGTGCATGTAGTTTCCTGCGGAAGAACCACCGGTCAGCACAATATAACTGCTGGTATCTGCATCTGCAAAATAATCTGCCATATTGTAGCCGGCTTCATAATCTGCCTTTGCATCCGGTCCTACACTTCCAAGAAAATACGGGCTGGTTTTTACCTTGTCATAATCTTCATCGCTGATACTTCCGGAACCAAGAACATAATACATTTCTTCTTCATCACAGGCTTCTACAATCTTCTGAATATCCTGTCCATAAAAAGAAATGATTCCGCTTACGCCCTGCAGCTTCATTGCGCGGATAAAATTGATCTCGTCCTCTGCAGAATTAATGCTGCCTGAAAAATAGAACTTTACCGGAAATCCCTGCTGGATATATTCTCTGTAATAGTTCATAAACATGTTCATTTCCGGGCTGTTCTGATTATATACTACAACACCTATTGTATATTGAACATCTCCGTCTTCCACAGCAGCGGAAACTTTTTTCCCGCCAACTGCAAAAACGGCAAGCAACAACAGCAGAATGCCCAGTACTTTAAAGTTTTTTAATGTCATACTGTTTTTTGCCTTTCTTTATTTCTCAGTTACATAATGGCAGGCTACTTCATGTCCGGACTCTACCTCTGTAAGCACCGGACGGATCGTCTTACATTTCTCCATGCAGTGCTCACAGCGATTCTGGAACGGGCAGCCATGAGGAACATCCAGAGGGCTTGGAGCCTCACTTTCAATACTCTCGATCTTTTTGTTCTGATCCATATGAATGGAAAACTGAGCGCCAAGAAGAGCCTGTGTATATGGATGAAGAGATTTTTCTGCAACATCCTCTCCTGGAATTACCTCCACGATATTTCCAAGATACATTACCGCGATCTGATGAGCAAAAGAACGGATCAGCGCCAGGTCATGGCAGATAAAGAGCATGCTGATGTTTTTCTCCTTCTGGAGACGTACCAGCAGCTGGATCACGGACTCCTGTACAGAAACGTCAAGTGCAGAAGTCGCCTCATCACACACCAGGATCTCCGGTTCCAGGGAAAGTGCACGTGCAATACTGATACGCTGTCTCTGACCACCACTCATGTTATGAGGATAGCGGTCTACAAAATCTCCGGGAAGTTCTACCATTTTCAGAAGTTCTCTGGCTTTGGCTTCTTTTTCGCTTCTTTTCAGTTTCCCGTAATTGATCAGCGGCTCTGTAAGAATATCCACGATCTTCATTTTCGGGTCAAAAGATGCCAGTGGATCCTGGAATACCATCTGCATATTCTGACGGTTCAGCCAGGTTTCTTTCTTGGAAAGATTGGAGAGATTTTTTCCATGATAAAGGATCTCGCCACTGGTCGGCTTGTCAAGAGAGATGACCATACGGACAAAGGTGGATTTACCACAGCCACTCTCTCCTACGATTCCCAGAGTCTTTCCTTTATAAACATTCAAGTTCACATCATTGCAGGCTGTCAATGTTCTGCCACCGGAAGCCGGGAACTGTTTTACGATATGTTTTGCACTGAGCACGATATCGGATTCCTTAAACATAACGCTGTCCCTCCATTTCCGGCACTGCAGCCAGCAGTTTCTTTGTATAGTCACTGGTCGGATGATTCATGACTTCATCACGTGTTCCCTGATCCACAACTTTTCCGTGCTGCATAACAACCAGCTGATCGGCCATATAAGCCGCTACACCAATGTTATGGGTAACGATGATGATGCCGGTTCCGAAATCATCACGGAGCTCCATCATCTGGCGTACGATCTGTGCCTGCGTGGTTACATCCAGGGCACTGGTCGGCTCATCTGCAAGAAGCAGTTCCGGGTTAAAAGTCATAGCCATGGCAATACCAACTCGCTGGCGCATACCACCGGAAAGCTGGTGAGGATAACTTTTCATGATATTTTCCGCGTCTGGAAGACGCATTTTCTGAAGCATGGAGCAGCCTTTTTTCCATGCTTCTGCTTTGGATACGTCAGTATGTGTACAAATATACTCCACATACTGGCTTCCGATCTTGCGGATCGGATTCAGGGTTCCACCACAATCCTGAAAAATCATGGAAATGCGGGTACCTCTTAAATTTCTCCATTCATCCTTGGTATTGGAAAGCAGGGAATGTCCGTTGAACTGAATATCACCGGCACTGACCCGGCCACCCCCGGCAAGAGCGCCGAGGACAGCACGGATCACGGTTGTTTTTCCACTTCCACTCTCTCCTACAACACTGATGATCTCACCCTTCTTCATGGAAAGATTGAAATGCTCAATGGTAGGTGCCTGCTTTCCGTACTGAACAGAAAGATCCTTGATTTCAAGCATAAATAAACGCTCCTTTACTCGGCAAGAGTGATATCCTTTGTCAGCCAGTAGTAATCCATCGGATACATCTTAACTCCAGTTACTTTCTTATTGGAGAAGAGATAAGTTGTCTCATAACCGAAGAATACAGTTGCTGCATCATCCATAATATCCTGCTGGATGTCGATGATCAGATCTTTTCTTGCATCCTCATCGAATGTCTGAGCAAGCTCATCAAGAAGCTTATCTACATCCGGATTGTTGTATCCTGCAGTATTGTTTGAGGAAGAGCTGTACCAGTTCTCTCTTAAGTAGTTCTCCGGATCACCTGTGTTGGCAACCAGTACGTTCCAGATCAGAAGGTCATACTGACCGGAATCTCTCATGTCAAGAAGTGTCTCATAACTTACAGTATTCAGGTTTACATTGATACCGATCTCTTTCAGGCTGGCCTGTGCTGCCTGTGCGTATACACCAAGCTCTGCACGGCTTGTGTAAATAACGAAATCAAGAACAAGCGGATCTCCGTCCGGAGTCTCTACAAATCCGTCACCGTCAACATCTTTGTATCCAGCTTCCTCAAGAATCTTCTTTGCACCATCCGGATCGTAAGCATTCTCATCGTTCAGATCATCAAATCCAAAGTCAAGTGTTGGCGGAACCGGTGCTTTACCAGCTGTTGCACCACCCTCAAGAAGAGTGTTACAGTATGTCTCTTTGTCAAGTCCGCGGAGAAGTGCCTGGCGAAGTGCCTTGTCGCTGAGTGCATGATCCTCGTTCTGGTTCATAAACGCATAGGTGGAACGAAGAGACTGAAGTTCCTGAATATCATAGTTGTCATTTCCCTCGAACTCAACCAGGTTCTCTGTTTTCAGGTTGTAAGCGATATCGATCTCACCTGTCTGAAGAGCCATGGAACGTGTTGTCTGGTCATCCACACATTTCAGTGTAACTTTGTCAAGGGGAACTTCGCCATCCCAGTAGTTCTCATTCTTTACTACAACACAGGAGTCTGTCGGGCTGAAAGACTCTACTGCGTAAGGTCCTGTACAGATCGGTCCTTCCATTGCAAATGTGGAATCATCGACATTTGTATCAACAATGAGGAACAGCGGGTCTGCAAGGCAGCCAGCCATGTTTGCGTTAGCTCTGTTCAGGTGGAAAATCAGGTTCTGTCCGTCAACTTCGATGTTATCAAGATCAAAGAACTCCGGAACTCGGTCGCTCTTCTCGGCAGTACGCTCGATGGAAGCTTTTACCATCTCCGGTGTCATGTCATCACCGTTGGAGAATTTTACGCCCTCACGGATCTTGAATGTCCATGTTTTTCCATCTTCGCTGTTATCCCACTCTTCTGCAAGACATGGAACGATCTCACCGTGCTCATCGAATTTTGTAAGGCACTCACCGATTGCATAACGGGATACAACCCAGCTGAAATACTGCTCTGTCGGCTCCAGTGTATCTGCAAAGCTTGTTACTCCGATTGTGATTTCCTTATCGCTGTTTTTGTCACCTTTTGCCTGAGCCACTGTTGTCATGGAAAAAGTCATCATACATGCAAGTGTAGCAGCCAGCACTTTTTTAACTACGTTATTTCTCATTTCATCCTCCTAAAGATAAATATACTAATAATAGGGTGTTGGTTTGTTACAGAAAATGTTTTATTAATCCTGGCGTGGATCCAGTACGTCGCGGATGCTGTCTCCAAGCATGTTGAAAACAACCACGCAGATCACAATGGCAATACCAGGGTAGATCATAAGCCATGGCGCTTTTGCCATGTAGGTTCTTCCCTCGTTGAGCATCAGTCCCCACTCCGGTGTCGGCGCAGTTGCACCAAATCCCAGGAAAGAAAGGGAAGCCAGCTCCAGCATCATGGTTCCGATATCTGCTGCCGCAGTTACCACCATCTGTGTTACCATGTTTGGAAGAACATGTACAAGAAGAATCTTCCAGGTCTTTGTTCCGTTTACCACAGCTGCCTCTATGTAAAGACTCTTCTTGACTTTCAGAACCATACTTCTTGCAAGACGGGCATATTTCGTCCAGCTTACAGCCGCGATGGAGATAACGGCATTGACAAGGTTCGGTCCCAGCATACCGGCAATGGCGATGGCCAGCACAAGGCCCGGGAAGGAAATCATCATATCCGCAATGCGCATGATCACCGCATCTACAATACCGCCAAAATATCCGGCAATAACTCCTAAAAATGTACCGATCACAAAAATCACCGCAACCAGACATAAGGTCATGATCAGAGACGTTCTTGTTCCGAAAATAACACGGGAAAGAAGATCTCGCCCAAGTTTGTCTGTTCCAAATGGATGGGCGGAGCTCGGCTCCTGCAGTGATTCGGTCATAACTGCATCCAACGGATCATATGGGGAAAGCTGCGGTGCAAAGATCGCAACACCGATCACCACAAGACCCAGAATAAAGAAAAGAGTGAATTGTTTGTTTTCTTTGAATATTCGTAATACTTTTTTCAATTATCTATCCTCCTTAAGTCTTGGATCGAGATAAGTGTAGGACAGATCCACAAGCAGGTTGATGCACATGTACAGGATCGCGATCCAGAGTACATAGCCCTGTACAAGAGGATAGTCACGACAGGAAATTGCCTTTACTGCCATATTTCCCATTCCCGGCCAGTTGTAAATGATCTCTACAACTGCGGTACCTCCAAGAAGGCTTCCAAGGGAAAGACCCAGCAGCGTTACCAGCGGAAGCATTACATTAGGAAGAACATGTTTCCAGAGAATTACGCTTTCCTTAATTCCACGCATTCTCGCACCTGTTACATAATCCTGGTGAAGTTCCTCCAGTACCGCACTTCTTACCTGTCGGGTATATTTTGCAGACATGGCAAGTGCAAGGGTGAGCGCCGGAAGAATCATGGATTTGAAATCTGTACTGCCTCCTGCCACGTTGATCCAGCGAAGCTGAACACCGAAGATACTGAGAAGGATCAGCCCCAGCCAGAAGCTTGGAACAGATACTCCCACAAAAGTAATCCCTCTTACAAAATAATCCGGGAATTTGTTCTGATATACAGCGGCCAGAATTCCAAGTGGTATGGAAATAATGACCATCATCAGAAGTGCCAGCAGTGACATCTTCAGTGTGGGCCAGAAACAGGATACCAGTTTATCTGTTACCGGCATTTTGAAAGAATAGGACTGTCCCATATCTCCTGTTACAACACCTTTCAGCCAGGAACCATACTGCACAAGAAATGGCTGGTCAAGGCCGAGATCATGTCTTGTCTGTTCCAGAAGTTCCGGTGTTGGAAGATTACCACACTCTGTCAACATGATCTCCGCAGGATCACCAGGTGACAGGTAGGTCAGTCCAAATGTGAAAAAGCTGATTCCAAATAATACAATGATAATCTGGAGAAATCTTTTTCCTACTTGTTTCTTTGTCACGTTTTACTCCTTTCCTCATTTGATGTGATTTTTAGCATAGCCGTTTCAACTTATATAAGATAATAATAAAACTATAATGGGATTCTTTATATGCAGAAAATGCATGGAATTTTAGAAATACGCACGAAAAAAGCCCGTGACGAAATACGGGCACACACAAAAAACATGCTTCCTATCTTCCGTAAGAATCATCTTAAAACAATTACAAGCAGGTCTCCTGACTCAGGCTCCTCACCCTCAGACACCTTCCCGGCCCTATTTCTCACGCACCCGGCCAGTGGTATTTTATCTGAGGATTCCCCATTACAGTGACGGGATCGTACCGGATTTATACCGGTTTCCCTATTAATCCTCTCGGAACTTGCAACGACTGATGTAAAAATCAGCAAATGCTGTTAAATTACGCGCATTATTATATGATAGATCCACGGAGTTTGTCTATAGAAAAATGTTATATTTTTAGAATATTTATCAATTTTGTCAAAGTTATTTGAATTGTACATATACCCCGTTAGGTATTTAACAACTGAATTTATCCGATCTGTCAAAAAAATACGGATTTTACACGTTTGTTTTTGCAAATAGAACAGCAAACGGTAAAATCCGGTTTTCTTATCGTTTCTATAGGAATTGAATAAAACAATTTTTGGTGGAAAAGCTCTGCAAATATCAGGTCAGCGTCTCTGTGATCGCTGCATAGGCGATCATCGGTCCGTCCTCAATAATATTCAGGCTGGCTGTCTGATAAAGTACAACTCCATTTTCTGTTGCAATGGATGTATAAAGCAGGTTTCCGTAGTAATCTCTCAGTTCACCCAGGTCTTCTCCTTTAAAGAAGTACTCTCCAGGCTTTTTGGATGGATACCAGCATCCGGTATATGGTGCATATTCATATACCACATTTTCCAGAAGCATCTGACGGTAATGTTTCAGTCCGTGACATTTCTTCCCCTGAAGATGAAACACAAGATGACGGACGTCTCTTTTGTCCTGTTCCACTTCCTCCCAGGTCCAGTAACTGTGTCCGCCCCTCTCGATGAGAATACTTGGAATTCCAAGAGAAGAGGCATAATTATAGGCACCACCTGTAGCAGTTGTAGAGCGGACCACATATTTGACACCGATATGTCTTGCCATATGTAAGGACTTCTCCGCCGTCTCTTCATCTACAACCCCTACATAATAAACATATGGATGAAGCTGCTCATATCCGTCTCCGCTGTGCAGATCAATATAATAATCCGTTATGGAAAAAAGCTTCGTCACCATGGTATAGGCAATGCGATCTGCAGCTGTCCCCTCAGGATCTCCCGGGAAAACACGGTTCAGATTCTTACCATCTTCATAGACCATACTCATGGTACGATGTTCAAATCCGCTGACATTGACCAGCGGAATGATGATCACATTTCCCTTCAGTTCCTCCGGCTGAAATTCTTTCGCAAGTTCCATCGCCGCCTGTATTCCTACATACTCGGCGCTGTGTACTCCTGCTGTGATCAGGATCGTCGGTCCGTCTTCCACCCCGCAGATCACAGTCGCCGGCATCGCCATGCCGCATCCTGTGATCTCAATCTTACCTTGTGCTTTTTCTCCTTTTTCGATCACCCAGTCATCAATTTTGATCATTGGCTGTTTCCCTTTCCCTTTTTCTTATATTTCCGCACTTTGTTCCGATAAGTATACCATGCCTAACCAAAATTGTATATATCTTTTTTTAATTCTATCTTTTTGCCAGTTCTCTGGTGATCTCTTCCCAGCTGACACCTTTTTCCACCATCAGTACCATCATGTGATAGAGAAAATCTGAGATCTCATACTTGATCTCTTCTTTATCCGGATTTTTGGCGGCAATGACGATCTCTGTACATTCTTCACCGACTTTTTTCAGGATCTTGTCAATTCCCTTATCAAAAAGATAATTGGTATAGGAACCTTCCTTCGGATTCCCTTTCCGGTCTGTGATCACATCGTACACATTCTGGAATACGTGGAGTGGATTGGTATCATCGTACTCTTTCTTCATCAGTGGTTTAAAGAAACAGGTACGGTTTCCTGTATGGCAGGCAGCCCCCACCTGATCCACCTTGGCAAGAATTGTATCATTGTCACAGTCAATGGTAAGGGATTTTACATACTGTACATGGCCGGATGTCAGGCCTTTGGTCCAGAGTTCATTCCGACTGCGGCTCCAGTATGTCATTTTTCCCAATTTCAGTGTGGTATCAAAAGCCAGTTCATTCATATAGGCCAGCATCAGCACTTCATCTGTCCGGTAATCCTGGACAATAACTGGAACCATTCCATCACTGTTTAATTTAAAATCGGACCATGCAATATTGCTTTTATAGGTATTCACCGGAATTCCGGCTTTTTCGCAGGTCTCTTTTAATGTATGCAAATCATTTTCAAGGCTGCTCACATAAGCACCGCAAAGTCCGGACACGGCGGTTTCCCCTAAAAGCTCCAGAACTTTTTCCTGACTGCTTTCGTCCGTGTGGAGAACAATGGAAATCTGCGAAATCTGTGCGATTTCATTTTCCACTGTATCCAGAGCCAGAACACTGTCTGCATAAGTTTCGATCAGCTCCTGATTTTCTGTAAATTCCTTCAGATCAGAAATACTGATCATCATACGTTCTTTTCCAAAACGTCTGGATACTTCCTCAAGAAGCTCAATATTACTTTTCTTTGAAAAATTTAATACAACCTTGGCACAGCCTGCATAGATCAGTTTTTTTACGTCTTCCATACGTTTGATGTTTCCTGCTGCGATCACCGGGATCTCGGATGCCTGGCAGATATCCCGGATCTTTCCGATCGCACGGTCATGCTCAGCATCTGCGGAAGAAAAGTCAAACACCAGAAGCTCATCTGCTCCATTGTCGCCGTAAAATTTTGCAAGTGTCTCTACATTTCCATCTCCGAAAAGATTTCTCTGTCCAAATCCTGTTACTGCCTTTTCTGCCTGAAGATAAAGGCATGGGATCAACTGTTTGTTCATAAGTAGTCTCCTTTATGTATCAGAGGCTTCCCTTGGTAGAAAGCACGTCTGTGATCCGGGAATCGTACTGTGTTGCCGCATCAAGGGCTTTGGCAAAACTCTTAAACATAGCCTCTGCCACATGATGGCTGTTTCCGCCGGAAAGAACTTTGATGTGAAGATTCATTGCTGCGGAATAAGACACTGCATAAAAGAATTCCTTCACCATCTCGGTTGCCATATCTCCTATTTTCTCCGTGGAAAACTCCGCATCCCATCCAAGATAAGGTCTTCCGGAAAGATCCACTGCACAGAGCACCAGAACTTCATCCATGGGAAGAATACAGCTGCCATAACGTTTGATTCCTTTTTTGTCCCCAACTGCCTCACGGATCGCATTTCCAAGGACAATACCTGTATCTTCAATAGTATGATGATCATCCACATTCAGGTCACCGTGTACTCTCAAAGTAAGATCATACAGTCCATGACGCGTAAAACCGTCCAGCATATGATCAAAAAAGCCAATACCTGTATCAATATCGGAACTTCCTGTTCCGTCAATATTCAGCTGCAGACGGATCTGTGTTTCTTTTGTGTTTCTTTCGATCAGTGCTTCTCTTGCCATTATTCGTTCTCCTTATCCTCTTCCTCAAAACGGACTGCAATGGAGTTTGCGTGTGCAGTCAGCTGTTCCGATGTGGCAAACTGGATAATGTCCTTGTGGATCTTCCGGAGTGCTTCTCTGGAATAATACACAATGCTGGATTTCTTAATAAAATCATCTACAGAAAGTGCGGAGAAAAATTTCGCGGTCCCATTGGTAGGAAGTACATGGTTCGGTCCTGCAAAATAATCTCCAAGAGGCTCAGAGCTGTGCTCTCCGATAAAGATCGCACCTGCATTTCGTACTTTCATCATATCTTCAAACGGATTCTTTGTGACGATCTCCATATGCTCGGAGGCAATTTCATTGGCTGCCTCAATGGCCTCGTCCATATCTTCTGCGATCAGGATATATCCAAAATTCTCCAGAGATTTCTCAATGATAGCTTTTCTGGAAAGTTTTTCAACAAAACCTTTTACCTCTGCGTCAACCTTATCTGCAAATTCTTCATTTGTTGTGATCAGGATCGCGGACGCCATCTCATCATGCTCTGCCTGAGAAAGAAGATCTGCCGCGATATAACGTGGATTTGCAGTCTCATCTGCAAGAACAAGGATCTCGCTTGGTCCGGCAATGGAGTCAATGCTGACATAACCATAAACTGCTTTTTTTGCAAGAGCAACAAAAATATTTCCAGGTCCTACGATCTTATCAACTTTCGGGATACTCTCAGTTCCGTATGCAAGAGCTCCGATAGCCTGAGCTCCGCCCACTTTATAAATTTCATCTGCGCCGGCCTCATTGGCAGCAACCAGTGTGCTTGGATTCACCTTTCCGTCTTTTCCCGGAGGAGTTGTCATTACAATACGGTCCACACCTGCTACTTTGGCAGGAACGATATTCATCAGTACAGAAGATGGATATACAGCTTTTCCGCCTGGAACATAAACACCTACACGGTTCAGTGCGGTTACTTTCTGGCCAAGCATAGTACCGTCTGTCGTACTTGTGAACCAGCTGTTCTGAAGCTGCTTTTCATGATAGCTGCGGATATTTACCAGCGCTTTTTTGATCACATCAATCAGAGACGGATCTACCAGTTTATAAGCTTCCTCGATCTCCTCCGGAGTAACACGGATCGTCTCCTTTGTCACTTCAACTTTATCAAATTCTCTGGTAAAAGCAAACAGAGCTTCATCTCCCTCTGCCTTTACTTTTGCGAGGATATCTGCTACAGCATCCTCATATTTGCCATAATTATTAGGACTTCTTTTTAAGAGAGTTTCCAGAATATCTTTTGTAGATTCCTTGGTGAGTTTTA
>OGQK01000085.1_pt1 | contig 64174 bp, 45 predicted proteins | sample 1553221 | NCBI WGS metagenome assembly OGQK01 (sample SAMEA2579996, study PRJEB22360) | human gut metagenome | biome: human gut; feature: human-associated habitat; material: faeces | place: Denmark | collected 2008/2010 | reverse complement strand
CTAAAGATCTTCCCTCCCCCTGCATAGCAGGGGGTTTATTTTTACTGTCACACAAGAAAAGATTGCAATGTATAATTCTTTTTTACCATACATTGCAATCTTTTGGAATACTATGTTCTAACTAAATGGCATTGCGTTCGGGCTTCGGAACTCTGAGATCGCCTTCCCTCGCACTTACCGCATTGAAATGCGACCTGCGTAGCCATCCGCCCACATGGCAATGTAAAAAAACAAACTTTACAAGTTTGCGTACCTGTGCTAAAATATCAGATGCGCAGCCAGGCCAGGTGATCGCGGCTGGACAGACGAAAGGGTCCAGACGAGGAAAGTCCGGGCTTCACAGGGCAGGATGCCGGATAACGTCCGGTGGAGGTAACTCCCAGACCAGTGCAACAGAAATAAACCGCCTCCTTTGCGGGGTAAGGGTGGAAAGGCAGTGTAAGAGACTACCGCCGCTGTGGTAACAGAGCGGGCACATGTAAACTCCATTCGAAGCAAGACCGAGAAGAAAGCCATACGGCGGCCCGTCGTGCTTTCAGGTAGGTCGCTGGAGCCTTCTGGCAACGGAAGGCCTAGATAGATGATCACTCAACGACATAACCCGGCTTATCGGTCTGACTGTGTATAATAAATAAGCATATAATAAAAGCAACTGTATTTTGCGGCCAGTTTATAGATCCGCGAAATAGCAGTTGCTTTTTTGGTAAAGAACGTCAGAAACTTTATACTTTCATAGTTTGTTCTTTTTTCAGTTTCAGAATCACATCCAAAGGCAAACCTGTAGTTTCAGCAATAGAAGCATCACTGAGTTTCCCTATCAGATTTCTGGCAATCTCAAGCTGCTTTTTCTGGGAACCATTATTGAAACCGTCATTAAAACCATCATTAAACAGCATCTGACCCAAACGTGTCATACGAATTCCCTCCTTAACATGTTCAAAATCATCATTTTCAAGAAACTTATCTGCCATGGTATAGATCATTGCCTCGATTTTCTGAAGATCTTCCGATGGAATATCTTTTGTATTTTCAGTCAGAGAAAATGCCTGAAGAAATCGTTCTTTTTGGGAAAGCTGCCCGTCCATCAGAGGAATCAGAGTCAGTGGAACGAGATCAGCTTTTGTAAGAATGTCTCCAGAAGAAGCTTTCTCTTTCAGCGTTTTGATCAGTTTATCTGCACTGTGATCCTTCATTATGATCGGAATAACATGATAAGTATTTATTCCTTCGGTAAATGAAGTGACCGGATTCCGTATATTTCCCGAATAAAAAACGTATGTGGTGACAGAAACATCATATTGATAACTGGTCACAGCTTCATAGGAACGAAAACGTTTCAAACCGGGAATTCCCTCATTCTTGCTCTGGAACTCAAAATGCTTCCATGTACCATCTTCCATAATAAGATTGATATCTTCATAGAATTTCTTAAGATTGAGGACAATGGACTCTGTAGGAGCAGAAGATATAACCTTCCCATCAATACCAAGATAAGGAAGCAACTCCTTAGCAAAGAACTGAGCGGCAATTTTTAAAACCGCATCCTCATGCTGAACTACAGTTGCAGAACCGATTTTATCATTTGTAATCATTTCTTTCCGTGTCATAAAAAATCCTTTCTGCAAAAAGACACAAGAAAGAAATTGTCTGATTATAATATAACAGAAAAAATAAAAACAGACAATACATTTTCCTTTGCGTAACAGCTATGTATATATAAACTTGATAAAATGAAAAAATACCAGAATCGGTGGAACATAAGAATAAAAATAGAAAACTAAAAATGTAATACAGACAATTCCTTTCGAAAATGTAAATCTGTTTCAAACAGAATAAAATATCTAACACATAAAGTCAACAATAAAATATTTTGACATAAGACAAAGATATAAAACTGATACATTTCACTATACAATTATTACCCAAAAAACCAAACGTCGAACGAGCTAAAATAAAAACATCCATGCAACAGCCAAAAAACAGCGCCCGATCCCCGGTTCGATATTCAGGCCTTTGCAGGAGCCGTAGTATTCCTAGACTCCGAAACAGCCGAATATCGAACCGGGGACCGGACGCGTCCGTTCGTTAATACAGTTATACAGTCAAAAAAATCTATTTATTCCGTTTACCGCTATACTTCTCTTCGCAATACTTACACCGGTAAACTTCCCTTTCCTCATCAGCAAGAACAAAAATCTGATCCAGTCCCTGCTCGATGGAAGTGATGCAACGAGGATTCTTGCATTTGATCACATTCACAACCTGTTTCGGAAGCTTCAGCTCTTTCTTGGCAACGATCTTCTCGTCTTTGATAATATTTACCGTAATATTATGATCGATAAAACCAAGGATATCCAGATCCAGATCTTCGATCGGGCATTCAACCTTGATGATATCTTTTTTGCCCATTTTCTGGCTGCGGGCATTCTTGATAATGGCAACGGTACAGTCCAGTTTATCCAGTTTCAGGTCATGATAAATAGTCATAGCCTTGCCGGCTTTGATATGATCCAGAACATAACCTTCACGAAGAGCACCTACGTTTAACATGGCAGTTCCACCTCCAGTAAAGTAAGAATCAGGGCCATACGTACATAAACACCGTACTGGACCTGTTTGAAATAAGCGGCACGCGGATCAGAATCCACTTCAACAGAGATCTCATTGACACGCGGAAGCGGATGAAGAATATACATATCCTTCGGCGCAAGCTCCAGTTTCTGTTTGTCCAGAACATAGAAATCTTTCATGCGGACATAATCCTCTTCATTGAAGAAACGCTCCTTCTGAACACGGGTCATGTACAGGATATCAAGACTCGGAAGAGCATCCTCCAGACGTTCCTCTTCAACAAATTCCACATTGTTACGTTTCAGAACATCCTCACGGATATAACTTGGAATACGAAGTTCCTCCGGAGAAATCAGGACAAATTTTACGTTTTCATAACGGACCAGAGCCTCGATCAGAGAATGGACAGTACGTCCGAATTTCAGATCGCCGCAGAGACCGATCGTGATATTGTCAAGTCTGCCTTTCAGGGAACGGATAGTTAAAAGATCAGTTAATGTCTGAGTAGGATGCTGGTGGCCGCCGTCGCCGGCATTGATCACCGGGATATTGGATGCCATAGAAGCTACAAGCGGAGCACCTTCTTTCGGGTGACGCATAGCACAGATATCTGCATAGCAGGAAACAACGCGAATAGTATCGGCAACACTCTCGCCCTTGGAAGCGGAGCTGGAATCAGCGGAAGAAAAACCAAGAGCCTTTCCTCCAAGATTCATCATGGCTGCCTCGAAACTTAAACGTGTACGTGTACTTGGTTCGTAAAACAGTGTCGCAAGCCTTTTGTCATCACAGGTATGCGCGTACTTTTTGGGATTTTTCCCGATGTCATCGGCGAGATTCAGAAGCTTCTCGAGCTCTTCAACCGAGAAATCCAACGGACTCATTAAATGTCTCATGTTGTACCTCCAATTATTTACTGGAAATCAGATTCCTTCCAGTTATCATATAATATAACTGTGAGATTTTCAAGAGACTTTCCGAGGATTTTGTCGAAGAAGCCACTCAAAAAAGAGACCGGTGAGAAACCATAAGGGTGCATAGTCCAGCCGGATCACCCCTTTATACTGGAGCGGAACGTGAGAATAGTCCCAGGGACAGATATGAAGCTTCTGAAAAAAAGATCCGATTAAAAATTCCACGAAAAAAATCCCGCAGCTGTAAAAAATCCCCCGTACCATAACCGGAAAACCTTTGAGCTTACGGTAAGCCGGCCGGATCAGGGCCGCAAGACCATAAACCGGGAACATCAGAAGAGAGGTTTTGCCCATCATGGTAAAATGGCCGGTGACAAGAGAGTGCAGCCCTGTCCAGAAAATCTCCAGACACCAGCCCGTAAAACCGCACAGAAAAAAATCCTTCTTTTGCATCTCAAAGCTCCTTCTCATCAGCAAAAAAACTTCTCTTTTCGAAAGCAGAAAATGGGAAGTTTAACTTTATATATATTTAACGTGGAAAAGCGTCTTTAATAGTCTCCCCTGCCTTGAAAAAAATATACACGTGGGTTATAATGAACGAAATTATTTATATTTTCAACACATGCGGAAGGAGAAAACAGACGATGAATTATGAAGAAAGTCGTGCCTACATCAGAGCCGCAGAACTGAAAAAAGGGATTGTTCTGGGACTGGAAAATATGAGGGAGCTGATGAGGCGGCTTGGAAATCCCCAGGATGAACTGAAGTACGTTCACGTAGCGGGAACCAACGGAAAAGGGTCTGTGATCGCATATCTGTATTCCGCTTTATCAGGTGCAGGCTATCGTGTGGGAAGATATATTTCCCCGGCAGTCTATTCCTACAGAGAAAGGATGGAAGTAAACGGAGAGCCTGTCAGCAGAGAGAAATTTGCAGCATATGTGACAAGGATCGCGGAAGTGATCGATGAGATCGTAAAAGAAGGCAAGCCGCATCCGTCAGTATTTGAAATTGAAACAGCAGCCGCATTTCTTTATTTTCAGGATGAGAAATGCGATCTTGTATTAATGGAAGTTGGTATGGGTGGCGATCTGGATGCCACCAACATTATCCGTACCACAGTTCTTTCCATTCTGGTATCCATCAGTATGGATCATACGGCATTTCTTGGAAATACCCTGGGCGAGATAGCAGAAAAAAAGGCCGGCATTATCAAAACGGACAGCCATATGGTGACGGTAAAACAGCAGCCGGAGGCAGAAGCGGTCATACGAAGAGTATGCGAAGAACAGAATGTACCATACGAAGTAGCAGACCGGGACTGTGCAAAAGTACTGGAAGCATCCATAACAAGGCAGACGTTTCTTTATAAAGGAGAGAAATATACGATATCCCTGGCAGGAGCTTACCAGAAAGAAAATGCAGTGGCAGCCCTTCGGGCACTGGAGATCTTAAATGAGCAGGGATACCCAACCACACTAAAGCAGAGACAGGATGGACTGAAACGTACTACCTGGCCGGGAAGATTTGCACTTCTTGGAACGAAGCCGGATTTTGTGGTTGACGGAGCTCATAACCCGGCTGCGGCAGACATGCTGGCTGCATCCATTGAGCGGTATTTTAAGGGAAAAAGGATTATTTATATCATGGGAATGTTCCGTGACAAAGATTACCGCAAAGTCATCCAGAAAACAGAAAAATATGCAGATACCATCCTCACCATTGCGGCACCTGACAACCCCAGGGCATTGACGCCCCAGGAGCTGGCAGACGCAGTGCGGGAGTTTCATTCCGATGTAAGGCCTTTTGATGACATCGAATCTGCAGTGGCAGAGGCCTATCATCTGGCAGGAAAAGAGGATGTGATCATTGCTTTTGGTTCCCTGGCATTTTTGGGGGATCTTACAGAAATTATCAGGAAACATAACGGAGGAAATGAATGACAGATTTGGAAAGATACAGAGACGAGATCGATGAGATCGACAGCGAGATCGTACGTCTCTTTGAAAAACGAATGAAGGTGAGTGAAGAAGTCGCTGAATACAAAATAAAAACAGGCAAACAGGTACTGGATCCGGCACGTGAGAGCCAGAAAATCCATACCCTGAAAGAAAAAGCCCACGGAGACTTTAACAGCCTTGGCGTGCAGGAGCTTTTTCGCCAGATCATGGCTATCAGCCGCAAGAGACAATACCAGCTGCTTACAGAACATGGAATTTACGGAGAACGTAACTTTACAACTGTAAAGCATGTTCCCCTTGAAAACGCAACCGTTGTATTCCAGGGAGTAGAGGGAGCCTACAGCTATGCTGCCATGCGCCAGTACTTTGGAAAAAATATCGAAAGCTATCACGTAAAAACCTGGCGTACAGCCATGGAGGATGTAACCCACGGAAAAGCAGACTATGCGGTACTTCCCATCGAGAATTCCACCGCAGGTATCGTGGCTGATATCTACGACCTTCTCATGGAATACAAACTTTATATCGTAGGTGAGCAGATCATCCGTGTGGATCATGTGCTTCTTGGAATGCCGGATGCAACGGTGGAAGATATCAGGGAAGTCTGCTCCCATCCACAGGGACTTGCTCAGTGCAAAGCCTTTCTGGAAGAGCACCCGTCCTGGAAAAAGAAAGAAGTGGAAAACACCGCAGGCGCAGCCAAAAAGGTCAGCGAAGTGGGAGATAAAGGTGTGGCAGCCATCGCAAGCCGTGAGGCAGGCGAGGTATTCGGCCTTAAGGTCCTTGCGGAAAACATCTGCCGGGAAAAAGCAAACTCCACACGTTTCATCATTGTAAGCCGGAAACCGGAGTATGAGGAAAAAGCCGGAAAGATCAGCATCTGTTTTGAGCTGCCTCATGAAAGCGGAACCCTTTACAACATGCTTTCCCACATCATCTACAACGGACTGAACATGACCAAGATCGAATCACGTCCGATCCCGGGAAAATCCTGGGAATACCGTTTCTTCGTGGACTTCACAGGAAAACTTGGCGAAAGCGCTGTGGAGAATGCATTAAGAGGAATCGAGGCGGAGGCGAATGTTCTCCGCGTTCTTGGAAATTATTAAGATACAGAGGAGTTTTATTATTATGTTAGCAAGAATTCAGGAATGTATCCTTTACCGTAATTTTTCAAACGGTGAGATACTGAACGATATGACAGAGCTTATCAATCTTTATGAATCTGATGAAGAAGCTCTCAAGGCAAAAGAAGACCAGTTTTTCAAAAGTGTCAACGGGCTGGTGGAACTGGCAGGAATGTATGGATTTTCCGGAAATATCTGGCATACATATCTTACATTCCTTCTGGTAAATCATGAGAACGCTTTCAGCATGGCAAGCGAGATCCGGGGAGCCATCAAAGGCAGTATCAACGAGCTGGCAAAAAACGATTTCCAGATCTTCAAGGAACTGTACGATTTTGACATTACAGTTTTTGACAAAGTGTTCGGGACAGCATGCTGCAAGGTGATCTGTGACTATCAGACACCGGATGAGAACAGTAAGCTCTTTAATACCAGGATCCGTGACCGTATCTGCCAGATGAGCAAAACTCTGGCAGCAGCCACCACAACCGAAGAATTCATGGATGACATGGTATCCTTCTACAAAGATTTCGGCGTTGGCAAGCTGGGCCTTCACAAGGCATTCCGTATTGGTCATGACGAGGACGGCAAGGTAGAGATCCAGCCTATCACAAGGATCGCACATGTGAAGATCGATGACCTGGTAGGATATGAGATCGCCAAGAAAAAACTCATCGACAACACAGAAGCGTTTGTCCAGGGAAGAAAGGCCAACAATTGCCTTCTTTTCGGTGATGCGGGAACCGGTAAATCTTCCAGTATCAAGGGTATCCTGAACCAGTATTATGATCAGGGGCTTCGTATTATTGAGGCCTACAAGCATCAGTTTCAGGATCTCAATGAAGTGATTGCCCAGATCAAAAACCGTAATTATCGTTTTATTATTTATATGGACGATCTTTCCTTTGAGGAATTTGAGATCGAATATAAATATCTGAAAGCAGTGATCGAGGGCGGTCTTGAGAAAAAACCGGACAATGTCCTGATCTATGCAACAAGTAACCGACGTAATCTTGTGCGTGAACGTGCGGCAGACAAGCTGGAGATCGCAGATGAAGATGATCTGCATTCTTCCGATACCGTACAGGAGAAACTTTCCCTGGTATATCGTTTTGGAGTCCGTATCTATTTTGGCAAACCGGACAAAAAACAGTTCCAGGAGATCGTCCGCACACTGGCAGCCCGTTATGGCGTTACCATGCCGGAAGATGAGCTTCTTCTGAAAGCCAACCAGTGGGAACTTTCTCATGGTGGCCTGACCGGACGTGCCGCACAGCAGTTTATTGATTATATTGTGGGAACAGAGGAAGAAAAGAGAAAATAGTCCACCTGTGTATTGGGGGAAAGGATGATGAACTATGGCGGTGACAACCTTTGCGGCAATTGATATAGGATCCTATGAAGTCAGCATGAAGATTTTTGAAATGTCAAAGCGGACCGGTTTCCGGGAGATTAATGACGTTCGTTACCAGCTGGAACTGGGGCGGGGAACTTATGCGGCTGGACGGCTTGAGATGGAAACTGTGGATGAACTCTGTGGGATCCTTGATGATTTTAAACGCATGATGGCTGACTTTGGGGTGGAAAGCTGGCGTGCGTGTGCCACAAGCTCCCTGCGTGAACTGGAAAATCCGGTGATCATCCTGGAACAGATCTTCCAGAGGACCGGAATCCGTGTGGAGATCTTAAGTAATGCGGAACAGCATTTTCTGGGATATAAATCCATTGCGGCCATTGAATCCGGCTTCAAAAAAGCCATTCAGAAAGGCACGGCAATTCTGGACATCGGAGGTGGAAACCTGCAGATTTCTCTCTTTGACAAAGATGCTCTCGTACTGACTCAGAGTATCCGTATGGGAAGTCTTCGTATCCGTGAACGGCTGAAAGAACTGGAGAAAACGACTCCACATTATGACCGGCTGGTAGAGGAATTTATCCGTAATGACCTGATGTGTTTCCAGAGACTTTATCTTAAGGACAAAGAAATTTCCAATCTGATCCTGATGGGAGATTTTCTCACAGATACGATTTTTCAGGACAGATCCGGGGAAAATATGATCACAAAGGAAGAGTTCCTGAAAAAATACGAGACTATCGTAAACATGTCCGACTATGATCTTGCAGAATCCATGGGGCTGGAACCGGAATATGCTTCCCTGATTGTGCCGAATATGGTTATCATCCGCAATTTCATAGAAATTTTTCAGGCGGAAGCACTGTGGATCCCCGGTGTTTCTCTTCTGGATGGAATTGCCTATGATTATGCGGAAAAAAACAAATATCTGAAAAGCGCCCACAATTTTGAAAATGATATCCTGGTGGCGTCCGCAAATATTGCCAAAAGGTATTCCAGTGGAAAGAATCATATTGCAGGAACCACCGATCTGGCACTGGATATTTTTGACAGTACAAAAAAAATCCATGGCATGGGAAAACGTGAACGCCTTCTTCTGCAGATTGCGGTTCTTCTTCATGACTGCGGAAAATATATCAGTATGAGTGATGTTGCAGAATGTTCCTACCGGATCATCATGGCGACGGAGATCATAGGCCTTTCCACAGAGGAACGGCAGGTGATCGCAAGTGCGGTGCGGTATAATACCAGAGAATTCGGCTGTTATGAAGAGATCAACCGTGAAACTTCCATGAACAGGGAAAATTATCTCCTGACTGCGAAGCTGACAGCAATTCTCCGTCTGGCCAATGCCATGGACAGAAGCCATTATCAGAAGGTAAAAGCCCTCAATGTAACATTGAAGGACAGAATCCTTTATCTGGTGATAGACTCCGCGAAGGATGTTTCTCTGGAACTGGGGCTTCTGAAGGATAAAAAGGAATTCTTTGAAGAGGTGTTTGGCATCCGGCTTGTAATGAGACGGAAAGGCAGAAGATAACGGAGGAGGTTTTTGTATGAAATTTAAGGAATTTGACAAACCGGAATATTTTGTAAACAGAGAGCTGAGCTGGATCAAATTTGATGACCGCGTGCTCAGTGAGGCCAGGGACAAAAATCTGCCTCTGTTTGAAAGACTGAAATTTTTGAGCATTACCTCATCCAATCTGGATGAATTCTACATGGTCCGTGTGGCATCCCTGAAAGATCAGGTCCATGCAGGGTACAAAAAAACGGACATTGCGGGAATGACAGCCAAAGAGCAGCTGAAAGCCATCAGTCAGCAGGCCCATGATCTGGTTCACGTACAGTACAGTACATTAAACCGGTCTCTGGTTCCTGCCCTTGAAAAAGCAGGACTTCATGTGATCTTTGAGCATGAGGCATTTTCCGAGAAACAGAAAGAATTTGTGGACCGGTATTTTGAGGATAATGTATATCCGGTTCTGACACCCATGGCAATGGATTCTTCCAGACCATTTCCGTTGATCCGTAACAAGACACTGAACATCGGAGCACTTCTTTCCAGAAAAGATACCAAAAAAGGAAAAGAAGAGATAGATTTTGCCACCGTGCAGGTGCCTTCCGTGCTTCCGAGAGTGGTGATCATCCCTTCCGAAAAAAAAGGTCATACAACGGTAACGCTTCTGGAGCAGATCATTGAGCGGAACATCGACAAACTGTTTTTAAGCTACGATGTGATCTGTGCACATCCGTACCGGATCATGCGTAATGCAGATCTTTCCATCGATGAGGATGAGGCGGAGGATCTTCTGGTGGAGATCCAGAAACAGCTGAAAAAGCGTCAGTGGGGCGAAGTGATCCGTCTGGAAGTGGAAGATAAGATGGACCCGAGGCTTCTGGATATCCTGAAGATGGAGTTCCAGGTTCATGGAGATGATATCTTTTTTATCAACGGACCGCTGGATCTGACCATGCTGATGAAGGTTTATGGTATCGATGGATATGATCAGTTCAAGGAGCCGAAGTACAAACCGGCAGCAGTACCGGCATTTCAGAATGATAAAGACATTTTCCAGGTGATCCGGGAAGGGGATGTGTTCCTGCATCATCCATATATGAGTTTTGATCCGGTGGTGAATTTTGTGCGCCAGGCGGCAAAAGATCCGGATGTACTGGCAATCAAGCAGACACTGTATCGTGTCAGTGGCAATTCCCCTATTATTGCGGCGCTGGCTCAGGCTGCGGAAAACGGCAAGCAGGTTTCTGTTCTTGTAGAGCTGAAAGCACGTTTTGACGAGGAAAACAATATCGTCTGGGCCAAAATGCTGGAAAAAGCAGGCTGCCATGTAATTTATGGTCTGGTAGGACTGAAGACACACAGCAAGATCACCCTTGTTGTGCGGAGAGAAGAAAACGGAATCCGCCGTTATGTCCATCTGGCAACCGGAAACTATAATGATTCCACAGCCAAACTTTATACAGACTGCGGTATTTTTACCTGTGATGAGCGGTTTGGTGAGGATGCAACGGCTGTCTTTAACATGCTTTCCGGATATTCCGAGCCGAAACGCTGGAATCGTCTGATCGTTGCGCCCATCTGGATGAAAGACCGTTTTGTAAAAATGATCGAGAGAGAAGCACAGCATGCGAAAGACGGAGAAGAGGCTCACATTGTGGCGAAGATGAATTCCCTGTGTGACCCTGCGATCATGGCGGCACTGTATTACGCTTCTTCCTGCGGTGTAAAGATCGATCTTCTGGTTCGTGGTATCTGCTGTCTGAAAGTGGGCATTCCGGGTATCAGTGAAAATATCCATGTGCGTTCCATTGTCGGCAATTTCCTGGAGCACAGCCGGATTTTCTATTTCCACAATGGTGGTTCCGATGAGATCTACATGGGAAGTGCAGACTGGATGCCACGTAATCTTGACCGTCGTGTGGAGATTGTTTTCCCTGTGGAAGATGAGGGAATCAAGGACGAGATCAAACATGTGCTGGATCTGGAATTCCGTGACAATGTAAAAGCGCATATCCTTAAGCCCTCCGGTCTCTATGAGAAGCAGGACAAACGGGGAAAAACCCTGATAAATTCCCAGATGGAATTCTGCCTGGAAGCCACCGAGCGGGCCAAAGCCGCAAAAAAAGAGAAGAAAGAAAAGAAGAGAGTCTTCGTACCGGCCGAGCCGGCGGAGGATATTGAAAAATAATATAGGAACGAGAATTGAAGACAATCAGGAAATGCTGGAAATTGAACTTCGAATAAGAGACAATAATCAGCCAGAATCTATCCAGGCATAAGCCAGGACCCTACAGAAGAGAAAATAATAAGATACATAAAGAAAAGGACAGCCATATCATATCAATGTATGATACAGCTGTCCTTAAATAATATTCTTAAAGATTATCCATATTACGTTAACATGACATAATACTCACCAGGCCTGAAATACATTGTCGTTTCTAATAACACTTCTTACAAGCCTCATACCCCGCAGCTTCCGCCTGTGCGCGGGTCATCTCCGTAGCGTTATCCGGGTTCATATTTCCGCAGTTGGGGATCCGGTGATACTTGCTTCCGGTAGCGGAGATCCATACCATATCTCCGACCGGTTCCGGATCAGCCTGCACTTCAGCCTGAGAATCCCCGGCCCCATTGGAAGAACTATATCCGGATGTACCAGAATTATCATAAGCAGAAGAAGGCTGCGTACCAGTATCTGATTCATCACCCGCAGAATAATCATTACACGGACTCTGGTTCCACTCAATGTTATTTCCGTCACTGACCGCGATCACCGTACCTTGCTCATCCGTACGGAACACCTGGATTCCCATATCGGCAAGTTTGTCCATAGTATCCTTATGTGGATGCCCGTAGGAATTACCTGCGCCGCAGCTGATCACTGCATATTCCGGAACTGTCTCCTGGAGCAGATCCCAGGTAGTAGCAGTGGCAGAACCATGATGCCCCGGAACAATCACATCGCAGGAAAGATCCAGTCCCAGATTACAGATCGCTTCCTCACCGGCAGACTCCGCATCTCCCGTAAACAGGAAATGATTGCTTCCGTTTTCCAGTCGGATCGCAACAGAATTATCGTTATCATTGCTGCTGATGGACTGGGGAGAAAGAACCGTAAATTTCCCGCTTCCGAAAGAGAAATCCGTTCCAGGTTCCGGATGCTGCACAGTCAGTCCCTGAGCGGCAACGCTGTTTTCGAAAGACTGATAGATCTTCGTATCCTGCACATAATCCGCACCGATCACATTTTTTACGGAAAAACTGTCCAGACATCCAACAAGACCGGCCACATGATCCTCGTCATAATGGGAGGAGATCATATAATCGATGGTGGAAATATTCTGTTTCTGCAGATACGAAACCACGAAACTGGAATGTCCCCGGTCACCGCCGTCATACAGAAGATTCTTACCCCGCGACTGGACCAGGATGGAAAGTCCCTGTCCAACATCCAGAAAATGGACAGCCATCGTCGTGTCAGCAGAAGCAGCCTCAGCTGTATAAGCAGCAGAGGGAACTCCTGCCGTTGTCAGCAGAACAAGCAGCAGCGAAAGAAAAAACGCCTGCAGTTTTCTGCGAAAAGAAAGTTTGTGATGCATGAGAAGTCACCCCTTATCTTAAGTTTTTTTTCAGGGGAAATTATAAAACAGAAAATAAAAAAATGCAAAAAAGTATCAAAACATATAGTTGATTACACTTTTGATTACACCCCTGTTTTTCATCACTTCCGGAGCAACGAAAAAAGCAGTTAGAATAAGGTTTCTAACTGCTTTTACGCAATAGCCAGTACGGGAATCGAACCCGTGTTTCCGCCGTGAGAGGGCGGCGTCTTAGCCCCTTGACCAACTGGCCATATTCATTTGTTTCTGTCGTTTAAGTTGTTTCCCTCAACCGACTTCGTTAGTATATAACACTTTTTTTCAAAATGCAAGTACTTTTTTCATTTTTTTTAAAAAATTTTTCGGGGAGTTTCAGGAACCGGATTTTACTTGCAGTTTTAAAGGGGGTTTGATAGAATAGATAGGCTGTGGCGGCTGAAGAAATCAGTCTTTTAACCAAATTAAGTAAGTCCCCTGCTTGACCCGAATTAAAGAAGTCCCCAGCGGGGGTGCGAATATCTGCCTGCCGGACAGACAGATTTCCTGAGCTGCTATACTGTGAAAAGAAAAAAGGAATATTTTACAGAAATCAATATAGTAACTATATAATATAGTAGGAATATAAATGTCTGCTTTACGAAAAAGCAAATTTCTGATATAATACAAACAAATGTTCGAAAAGAAAAAGAAAGGAATCAGTGGAATGGCAAAAAAAGACACTTATGATGCGGACAGTATCTCTGTCCTGGAAGGCCTCGAGGCCGTACGAAAGCGCCCCGGTATGTACATCGGAAGCGTATCCAGAAAGGGACTGAACCATCTGATATATGAGATCGTAGACAATGCGGTAGACGAGCACCTTGCAGGATATTGCAGCCTGATCCATGTAGTTCTTGAGAAGGACGGTTCCTGTACAGTAGAAGATAACGGACGAGGAATCCCGGTAGATATGCATGCCAAGGGCGTGTCAGCGGAACGACTTGTTTTTACAACTCTTCATGCAGGCGGTAAGTTTGATAATTCCGCATATAAGACAAGCGGTGGACTTCATGGCGTGGGCTCTTCGGTTGTAAATGCATTGTCCACCTATCTGGATATTAAGATCAGCCGTGACGGCTATGTACATCATGACCACTATGAGAGAGGAATCCCTACCATTGAACTGGAAGCAGGACTTCTCCCGAAGCTGGGGAAAACCAGAGGAACCGGAACCTGTGTGAACTTCCTTCCGGACCCGGAGATCTTTGAGAAAACAAGATTCGGGGCAGCCGATGTAAAGAGCCGTCTTCACGAGACTGCTTACCTGAACCCGGAACTTACGATCCATTTTGAGGACCGAAGAGGGGATACGATCGAAGATATCCAGTATCATGAGCCGGAGGGAATCGTGGGATTTATCCGTGATCTCAATAAGAACGCACAACCACTTCATGATCCGGTCTACTTTAAAGGAGAGGCAGACGGAATCCAGGTGGAGATAGCTTTTCAGTTTACCAATGAATTCCGTGAGAACGTCCTTGGATTCTGTAACAATATCTACAATGCAGAAGGCGGAACACATCTGACCGGTTTTAAGACAACCTTTACAACCGTAATGAACACTTACGCACGTGAGATCGGTGTACTGAAAGATAAAGATTCCAACTTTACAGGAGCAGATATCCGAAATGGTATGACAGCCGTTGTCTCCATCAAACATCCGGCACCCCGTTTTGAGGGCCAGACCAAGACCAAGCTGGACAACCAGGATGCGTCCAGAGCCACCGGTAAAGTGACAGGGGAACAGCTGGTACTCTTCTTTGACCGAAACCTGGAAACACTGAAGACGGTACTTTCCTGTGCGGAAAAAGCGGCCAAGATCCGTAAGACGGAAGAACGTGCCAAGACCAATCTTCTCACCAAGCAGAAATACTCTTTTGATTCCAACGGCAAGCTGGCCAACTGTGAGAAGAAAGATCCGTCTCTCTGCGAGATCTTTATTGTAGAGGGAGATTCCGCCGGCGGTTCTGCCAAGACTGCCAGAGACCGTAACTATCAGGCTATCCTGCCTATCCGCGGTAAGATCCTCAATGTAGAGAAAGCCACCATCGACAAGGTACTGGCCAATGCGGAGATCAAGACCATGATCAACGCTTTTGGATGTGGCTTTTCCGAAGGATACGGAAACGATTTCGATATCACCAAACTCCGTTACGATAAGATTGTAATTATGGCCGATGCCGATGTGGACGGAGCCCATATCTCCACGCTGCTTTTGACATTATTCTACCGTTTTATGCCGGAACTGATCTATGAGGGACATGTATATATTGCCATGCCGCCTCTTTATAAAGTGATGCCCAAGAAGGGACAGGAGGAATATCTCTACGATGACAAGGCTCTGGAGAAATACCGCCGGAGCCATAAACCGGGAAGTTTTACCCTTCAGAGATATAAAGGTCTGGGAGAGATGGACGCCCAGCAGCTGTGGGAGACGACTCTGAATCCGGAGACCCGAATGATGAAGCGTGTGGAGATCGAAGATGCCCGCATGGCTTCTGATGTGACAGAGATCCTTATGGGAAGCGATGTTCCGCCACGTAAGGCATTTATCTACGAGCATGCTACAGATGCAGAACTGGATATCTGATCGGATAGAAATTGGGAGAATAAACTATGAATACGAAACAGGACAATATCATCCGCACAGACTATGCGGAGATCATGCAGAAATCATATATCGATTACGCCATGAGCGTTATCATTTCCAGAGCGCTGCCGGATGTACGTGACGGACTGAAGCCGGTACAGCGCCGTACTCTTTACGATATGTACGAGCTGGGTATCCGGTACGACCGCCCGTACCGTAAATGTGCCCGTATCGTAGGAGATACCATGGGTAAATATCATCCACATGGAGACAGCTCCATCTATGATGCCCTTGTAGTAATGGCACAGGAATTCAAAAAAGGCCGCACACTGGTTGACGGACATGGAAATTTCGGTTCCATCGAGGGAGACGGAGCTGCAGCCATGCGATACACAGAAGCCCGGCTGGAGAAGCTGACACAGGAAGTTTTTCTGGAAGATCTGGATAAGAACGTTGTGAACTTTATGCCGAACTTCGACGAGACAGAGAAAGAGCCTGTGGTACTTCCGGTGCGTATCCCGAACCTTCTTGTAAACGGAGCAGACGGAATCGCCGTAGGTATGGCCACCAGCATTCCGCCTCACAACCTGGGCGAGGTGGTGGATGCAGTGAAGGCATACATGAAAAATAACGATATCAGTACCAGAGGCCTGATGCGCTATCTGAAAGGACCGGATTTCCCGACAGGTGGTATCGTAGTAAACAAGGACGACCTTGTAAAGATCTATGAATCCGGAACCGGCAAGCTTCGTATCCGCGGACGTGTGGAAGTGGAGAAGCTGAAAGGCGGCCGCCAGCAGCTGGTGATCACAGAGATCCCTTACACCATGATCGGTGCCAACATCGGAAAATTCCTCAACGATATCGCAACTCTTGTAGAAGCCAAGAAGACAACGGACATTGTGGATATTTCCAACCAGTCATCCAAGGAGGGAATCCGTATTGTTCTGGAACTGAAGCGTGACGCAGATGTGGAGAACCTTACCAACATGCTCTACAAGAAGACCAGGCTTGAGGATACCTTCGGTGTCAACATGCTGGCAGTTGCAGACGGAAGACCGGAAACACTGGGACTGAAGCAGATCATCGCCCATCACGTAGACTTTGTATTTGAAGTCAATTCCAGGAAATATACCACGCTTCTTGCAAAGGAGCAGGAAAGACGGGAAATCCAGGAAGGCCTTATCAAAGCCTGCGATGTTATCGACCTGATCATCGAGATTCTCCGTGGCAGTAAGAGCCGTGACCAGGTAAAAAAATGCCTTACAGATGGCATTACGGAAGGAATCCGATTTAAAACCAAGACTTCCGAAAAAACGGCAAAAGCCCTGAAATTTACAGAGAAGCAGGCCACAGCCATTCTGGATATGCGCCTTTATAAACTGATCGGACTGGAAATCGATGCCCTGATGAAAGAGCATGAGGAGACCATGAAGAATATTGCAAGGTATGAGGATATTCTGAACAATTATGATTCCATGGCAGCTGTGATCATGACAGAACTGGATCAGATCAAGAAGGAATACGGCAGCAAACGTAAGACTTCCATAGAGAATGCAGAGGAAGCGGTTTACGAAGAGAAGAAGATGGAAGAGACAGAAGTCTGCTTCCTGATGGACCGTTTCGGATATATCCGCCTTATTGACAAGAACGCCTATGAGCGAAACAAAGAAGCTGCCCATGCAGAGAGCCGTTACGTGTTTATCTGCATGAACACGGACAAGATCTGTATTTTTACAGATACCGGAAAGCTTCATACAGTGAAAGCAGAGGATATTCCGCTGGTGCGTTTCCGCGACAAGGGAGTTCCTGCGGACAATCTGGGTAATTATGACAGTACTACCGAGCAGATCCTCTATGTGGCTCCGCTGAGCCAGGTAGCAGCTTCCACAGTACTTTTTGTTACAGAAAATGGTATGTGCAAGCTGGTAAAGGGTGACGAGTTCCGCGCTTCCAAACGTACCATTGTTTCCACCAAGCTTATGGAAGATGACCGTCTGGTATTCGTAGGTGCGGCAGACGAGATGGATCAGGTAGTATTCCAGTCAGAAAAAGGCTACTTCCTCCGCATCATGAAAACCGAGATTTCTGTCACCAAGAAAAACGCCATGGGCGTCCGCGGCATGAAGCTTACCGGCGAAGACCGCATCCACCATGCCTACCTCCTGGAAAGCCGCCAGGAATACGCTATTACCTATCATGACAAGCAGTATGTGCTGAATAAAGTCAAACTTGCCAAGAGAGACACCAAAGGTGTGAAGCCGAGAGTATAATTAAAAACCCACCAGTCAAATTACAGCCTCCACTGTAATCTGTCTGGTGGGATTTTTTTACCCTCTTGACAGCGGTGTGGGCCATCTCCTATAATGAATTAGACTAAACTAACACAGCCGCAAATATAAATGAAGTTCAGAAAAGAAAAAACAATGAAAAAGAATCAAGAGTTTACAGAAGAACTGGGCCACAGTATGCCTTCTTCCCGGCGGGAAACCGAGGAAGATATGCTGGAAGAGCTCTGTTTTCTTGCGAAAAAAAGTGCACAGATCACCATCCCAGAGATCTGTGGACGGATGGAGATGACCAGGCGGGAGGTGCTGGCTTATCTGAAACAGCTTGCTGCTCAGGGTTACGTAAAAATGGAAGAAAAAAACGCCTACGTCTGTCTTACAGAACTGGGCCGAATCCGGGGAGAGGAGTGTCGGCACCGCCATGAAACCTTTACCCAGTTTCTGCAGTATGTTGGTGTAGGCAGCAGTACTGCGGAAGAAGACGCCTGCAGGATGGAACATGTGGCAAGCGAGGAGACGGTACAGCAGATCTGCAATTTTGTTAATTATGGAAGCACTTTTGAGAGAGTGATGCGAAATACAGATCTCCGGTACCGCTATGAGCCGGGAGACTATCCTTTTATGATGGGCATTTATTACATGGAAAAAACATGCCCCAGAAGGCTGGCCGGTGAATTTAAAGATTATAAAGAACAGACCTGTCTCCATGTAAAAAAAGAAGACAGCTTTTTTGAGCTGTTCTGCACTTCCGGGGAGGAGAACAGACTTGCGCTCTGGTATATGGATCCGGAGACCGGCTGGACAAAAGCACGCAGAGAAAACGGAAATCCGGTAATTCCTACCGGTATATTTGAATATTTTATCCGGCATCACGATCCGGTCATAGAGGGAACCGCTCTGGTTGCTTTTGCCAGAGAAGGAGAGAAACCGATGGACTGGAACAGCCGTGAGCTAGATGTACATATCTGGTAGGAGGTTATTATGGAAAAAGAAAATACCGAAGATCTGCTGCATCCATCTATGTTGCAGATCCGTTATCTTACAGAACTTGCCAAAATCGGCAAAAAAAGAGGCAGTGTGGCGCTGATTGCGGATACCTGCGGTGTCAGCCATGGTCCTGTCAGCCGTTTCTTCAAGGAATGCATGGGCGTGGGATATCTCACAGATACTTATGAATTTACGGAAAAAGGAACGCAAGCACTTAGAACTTATCAGAGGATTCTGAAGGAAGTGGGACTATATCTGGAGCGGATTGGGATACCGGAGGTGGAAATCACGGAAAAGACCAGGCAGCTGGTTGAAAATGTGGATTACAGTCTTCTTATGACGATGACCAGGAATTCCGGGCAGGTAAAGGAGTCCAGGAATCAGCAGATTGCGGAGGAGGAAACTTCTTATTATCTGGAGAATGTTCTGGAAAAGGGCCGCTTTGATGTGGGGATTGCCATTTATCAGCTGGGTTCGGAGGGTACCAGGCTTTCCATGGCGAATAATGGATTTGAGCATCTGGCCTGTATCCGTAATAACAACAGAGGGAACTGGATTGAACTGATTATCAGGGAGATGCATGCTCATTCGCGGATTGACGGGGCTGATATGAGGGGACGGCTTTCTTCTCTGAAGTATGAGGATCAGGGGCAGCTTTATGAGGCGGCTATCCGTGAGGGGAAGGTTCGGATTCCTTTGAGTGCATGTCGGTTTATGAAAACGCGGCTGGGGAATGTGAAGGGGATGGTTCCGATTACAGTTACTTGCAGTGTGGGGAAGGCACATATGCCGGAGAGTACGGCGCTTTTGATGTTTTGGATGTAGGATGTATGGACGGATGGATGACGAACGGACGCCTGCGGGAGAGGATATCGATCTGGGCAGGGACTCCGTCGGGGGATACTACTAGGACTCCGTGAGCTGGCTAAAATCATTGCGGCAGAGCCAGAACTCGCCGTTGGCTCAGACAGCTGACTCTGCCGCAATAACGCCATCTCCCGCAGTCCAAGTAGTAATCACCCCTCCTACGCAACAGCCCAGATCGATATCCTCTCCCACAGGCTGATGCATCCAACCGATAAGAAAGAACCGCGGACGGAAGTGGACTTGGCGTCCTGTCCTGTGATTATGAAAGTGTAGCTGTATTGGCGTGGCGTTTCATTCTGAATACCGAAGAATCTAAGAACCAGATCGGCACGTTGTATCATTCTGAACACCGAAGAACCCAGGCCCCAGATCGGCACAGTGTATCATTCTGAATATCGCAGCATACAGATAAAAGTTAATAACGTTACGCATACAACAACGAAGAACTTCTTCCGTGCCCAAGAGGGTGGGGGGTGCAGGGGGAGGGCCTTCGGGCTTACGGAACTCTGAGATGGCCTTCCCCCTGCGTATTCTCGCATTGAAAATGTGACCGCCGTAGCACTACCGCCCCGCGAAGGAATATTAAGTATTATTTTTCGTACACAGATTAAAAGCCGAAATGAAGAAATTTCGGCTTTTTTTTGTACTCAAAATCTGGAAAAGCTGATATTTAAAGGCTTTTCTGATTTCAGAAACGGTTCTTGCCGGGAACGGAAGGAGAAAAAATAGTTGACCGGAACTAACACTTATGATTAAAATGTCACCAGAGAGTTAGCTTTGGATAACAAGCGGCTGTTTATCCGGGTAACTTAAAAGAACGGTGTATGACACCTTGTACGACATAAGGAGGAAAGAAATGAGAAGAAAGAATTTGTGGCTTCGTCTGTCATCCTGCACGATGGCAGCGCTGATTGCGACAACATCCATTGTACCGGTATCTGCGGCTGATGTGGAGTTTCAGGATGAGGTTTCTGCGGAAACACCTGACACAGAGGCAGAAGAGGTAAGTGAGGCTCCGGAGGCGGAAGTGCAGGAGCAGGAGGATATTACGCTTACTACTGAGGAGAATACAGATCAGGCAGCGGAGGAACTGCAGGATGCAGAGGATGCGGCGGAACTTACTGCAGAGGATGGTTTCTCAGATGGCGATGCAGTGGTACAGGAAGCAGCGGCAGATGCGGTTTCTGATACGGTTCAGACCGGATTTGGAAGCGCAAATACCAGCCTGGAAAAAGGTGCCTATGCGGTAACGGTTACTTTGATGAATGCAAGTGATCCGACAAAAGAATCTATGGCAGCTTCCTGCATTGCGGGAAAGGGTACTCTGGTAGTTGCTGAGGATGGAAGTGCAAAACTTACGGTTCCGATTCAGGCGGCCAATGTCAGAGGACAGGTTGCTTATGCAAAAGACTGGAAGGTTTACAAGAACTCCGAAAAAACAGAGTCCACGGATGCAGAGTATACTGTAGATGAAGATGGAAATGTAAACAGCATCACATTTGATATTCCGGATAAAACACAGGATGGTGTCTATGTAAGCATGTACATTGAACTTATGAATGCAATACAGGATGCATTTATGAATGTGGACTATGCAAATGCGGAAAAAGAGCAGGTTGGTGTAGACACCACAGCACTGGAAGCAGCCATCGCACAGGCAGATGCCCTGGATGAGATGGCTTATACAAAAGCTTCCTGGGACGGAAACAAGGAAGCTATTGACACTGCAAATGCAGCAGCAAAAGAGGCTCTTGAGAAAAAAGAATCTCAGGAGGCTGTGGATGCGGCAGCTACTGCGCTGACAAATGCGATGGGCAAGCTGGTTGCAGCCGGAGATCAGACAGAGCTGAAAGAAGTGTTGGCACAGGCAAAAGCGCTGAACGAGACAGATTACACAGTGAAAACCTGGAAATATGTACAGGATGCAATTGACACCGCAGAAGAAGTCATTGCAAACCGTGATACAAAAACAAAAGTCAGAAGAGCAAAAAGTTCTCTGAATACATGGATGGGTCAGCTTGTACGAAAATATGATACTACAGTACTGGAACAGAAAATTGCACAGGCAGAAGCTTTAGATAAAAACGACTATACAGCAGAGAGCTGGAAAGCTGCAAATCTGGCAAATACTATCAATGCGGCTAAGGAAGTAATTGAAAATCGTGGAAATAAAGATGATGTTCACGATGCAATCGAAAAACTTGAAACAGCAATCGAAAAATTAGTACCTGTTTCAAATGAGGTTACGGTTGGCCGTGGCAATTTTCAAAAGAAACTGGCACCTGGAACTTACAGTCTTCCAATTGAACTTTTGAATGGCGGAAAATCAGAAACTACCAATCAGTATACCTCTGCAAATTATATGAGCCAGGTTTCCATGGCCGCAGGATGCTTTACAGGAAATGCCACTCTGGTAATCCATGAAGATGGAACCGCAACACTGACAACAGGAGTACAGGCAATTTCAGCGATGGGAATGACAGGAGCAGCATCTGACTGGACGATCTATGAGAATACACAGGATTATCTGGACGGAACTGCAAATGCTACTACAGGAGCCCGCTTTAAAGCCCGTGTAGATGCATCAAAAGTACAGGCTGGTAAGAAAAAACCATCACAGATCAGTTTTACAATTCCGGATCTGAAACAGAACGTAGTTGCTACCCGTATGTATATTGAAGTCATGTCTGTAAATCAGGATGCCTGCATTGGTCTGGACTGGTCTAATGTAGAAAAAGTAAGTAATGACACAAGTGCAACCTCTACAGTTGAGAAGGAATATGTGGTAAAAGCAGATACTCTGACTCAGCTGAAAAACATGAAAGCTGGAAGCACTGTGAAATTAGACGAGGATGTTACTCTGACAGAAGATCTTGCAATCAGAGGTGGTACACTGGATCTTAATGGTCATGTGCTGGCGCAGGCAGACAATCTGATTATGATTAAAGGTGATGTGACTGTAATCGACAGCAGTGCAGAAAAAACAGGAAAAATCACACGTGAGAAATATTCTGAAAGCAGTCGTTCCTCAACTTCTATCTCTGTACAGAAAGGTTCATTTACAGCAGAAGGAGTTGTTATTGACGGACAGATTGGAAACAGAGTTTACAGTGGTGCACAGGCAAGTTTGAAAGATAATCCACGTGTAACTGTCAAATTGACAAATTGTACTCTGATTAATACTGTACAGACAGATACATCCATTGGTGGTGAGATGAATGTTACTTTTGCATCTCTGGAAAATGGTATTGACGTTATTATGGATTCCTGTACAGCAGATAAAGGAGTTTATGTTTCCAGTGGAACAGGAGAAAAAACAACAATAAATAACTGTAATCTGGGAGGATTGAATTTAAGTGGTACTTCTGCAACAGTAACCAACACAACAGTAACAAATAAGGCTACTATTGATGCAGACGAACTGACAATTCATGATGACAACTTTGGGGGTCTTGCAGTTGGTGGAAGTGGCGATGTGACGCTGGAAAATATCGTTTCTAAAACATCTGCAAATTACTATGGAGCACTGGAGATTACAGGATCCGGTCTTGTGACTGTAAAAAATGGTGTCTATGAGAATGAAGCTGGTTATGCTGTAAAATCCCAGGGATTCCCGGTTCGACTTGAAGGCGGATATTTTAAAGGTTCAGAAAGCAGTATCGATGGTGCATATATAACACCGGAAGGAAAAATTCTTGCGAATGTAACCGAAGGAGAATATGCAGGCTATCAGACAGTTATGGATGGAAAAGAGCCGGAAGTAGTAGATCCGGTAGCAACCGTTTATGATAAGGATGGAAATGTAGCAAAGCAGATTTCAGAAGAAAATGCTGCACTTACATTATCTTATGCAACCGCTGGACAGACTGTAAAATTAAATAAAGATGTGAATACATCAACAGTTTCATATTATAAAAACTGTACATTTGATTTAAATGGTCATGTATTAACAACAGAGTCAGGAATTACTGGAAATGCAGGAACCTGCCGTGTGATTGACAGTTCTGCTGAGAAGACTGGAAAAGTAGTCAGTGAAGATGGTATTTTTGCAGGAAATGCAGCAAACGCAACAATTATTCTGGATAATATTACCTGCGTGGGAAATTATTTACAGGGAATGTCAGCTGGTGCTGCATACGTTACTAATGGAACAAAAGTCAGTGGAACATTTGCTCTGAATGCAGTTATGGGTGGTGGTCTTACCCATGTACAGGATAGTTCCTGGACAATTGCAGAGACTGATTATAATGGAAACTCAGTAGATGCGAAAGCCCTTCTCGAAGGTTCCACCCGTACCTCCCAGTACACCATCACCCAGACCGGTGACCGTACCTTCACAGTTACAGCTAACGACCTGGGTAAAGCCATGAGAGCTTTCGAAGCGGTAAATGCTTCCGCATACACCAAGGCAAGCTACGCAGCAGCAAAAGCTGTTTACGATGAAATTGATGCTTCTGCAGATGAGGATATCCAGGGTGATGTTGTTGCACAGAAAGCAAAAGAGCTGAATGACGCAGTTGCAAAACTTCAGGCAGTAGCTACCGCAAAATCCGTCAGCGCTCTGAAATCCGCAGTTACAGCAGGCAAGAAGCTGAAATCCACAGATTACACAGCTTCCACATTCAAAACATTCACAACAGCCCTTACATCTGCTGAGAAAGTCCTAAATAATGCGGATCACTCCGAGGCTCAGGTAACTTCCGCAACCAAGTCTCTGGCAGCAGCGAAGGCCAAACTTGTGAAGAAGAATACACAGACCATCACCGTTACCGTAAAGAATACCAAAGGTACTGTCACAAAGAAATACGGTGACAAGGTGTTCTACATTGGTGCAAAGGCAAAAGGCGGACTGACCTACAAGTCCTCCAACACAAAGGTTGCAACGGTAGACAGCAAAGGAAAAGTTACCATCAAGGGTACAGGTGCAGTAAGAATTACCATGACTGCAAAAGCGACCTCCACATATAAGGCAGCAACCAGGGATCTTGTGATCAAAGTTGCAAAGAAGACTCCCTCCATCACAACCAAGATCAGCTCCAAGGCGATCTCCTACAATACACTGAAAAAGAAATCCCAGGTATTTACACTTGGAACTTCTGTGGCAAGCAAAGGAACTCTGACTTTTAAGAAACTTTCCGGAACTTCTGCCATCACAGTAAACAGCAAGACTGGTAAATTTACTGTAAAGAAAGGTCTTAAGAAAGGAACTTACAGAGTAAAAGTTCAGATCAAATCTGCTGCAAAAGGCAACTACAATGCAGCCAGCAGAACCATGACCGTAACTGTAAAAGTTAAATAAACAAATTCTTTCTATTCATTGATTTCACTTATGTGCACGCACCGGCTTTTCTCCCGAAAGCCGGTGCGTTGTATTAAAGGCCGAAATGAAGAAATTTCGGCTTTTTTTTGTGCCAAAAATCTGCAAATCCCTGTATTTACGGTATTTTTTGCTATTCATAACCGTTCCCGGAGGGAACCGAACCTAAGAAAACAGTTGACCCGGACTAACACTTGCAGGTAGAATAACCACAGAGAGTTAGCCTGAGACAACAAGCGGCTGTTTGTCCCGGGTTTGTATCACAAAAAATAAAAGAAAGGCGAAAAAGAATGAAAAAGAAAGTAATTGCAGTTCTTCTTGCCTCCATGATGGCAACTTCCATGGTTCCGGTAACAGCCATGGCAGAGGATCAGCCTCTGATAGAGAGCACAGAAGACGCACAGGACCTGGCTGAAGAAGCGGAGACAGAGGGAGAGGCAGAGGACGTTTTTGCAGAAGAAAATGAAGCAGAAGAAGCCGATGCAGAAGAAACAGAGGATCTGGAGCAGAGCGAAGATGCCCTGGAGATTTCTCAGGAAGCGGCAGATCCTTTCGGACTCAGCGACGGAACCGCAGTTTTTTCTGATGAAGAAAGAACTGTAACCATCAACGGCGTATCTTTTGACACCACAAAAACTTACATCGTACCGCTCACTTTAAAGAACGCCCACAACCTGGATCAGGACAGTGCGGCAGTGGCATGCCCGGGAAAATTCGGAACCCTGACTTTTGAGGCAGACGGAACCGCGAAGATTTCCACAAACCTTCGAAGCGTAACCGTAGGAACCCTTACAGACTATGCTTACGATTTCAAGGTTTACCAGGGAGTCAAACCATCCGGAGATACCGTTGCGGCAGATGTGGTTGCCACACAAAATGTATCGAAGGCAGACGGAAGCGGAAACCATGATGTTCCGGAAACCATCTCCTTTACCATCCCGAAAGATACCTATTCCAATAACGGCGTGTATTTAAGCATGTATGTAGATGCCATGGGTTATGCGCCGGACGCTTTCCTTCAGATTGATTATGCAGAAAAAAAAGAATCCGGCGATCCGTCCCTGAACTTTACAACCGAGGTCAGCACTGCAGAGGTGGAGCAGTTTGGTAACTACAACGTAACTTCCCAGGTAACAGTAAAAGACGGACGAATTACCGATGTGGCTCTTGCAGGAAATGATTTCAAGGGAACCCATGCAGATGATAACCAGATGTACCTGAACAAGGCAATCAACGGCCTTGGAAGCACAAAGGGAATGAAAGAGAAGCTTACCGGCCTTTACATGAACGATGCCCAGAAACTCAATGATCTGGATACCGTTACCGGAGCTACCTATTCTTCCAACGCAATCAAAAACGCAACCATGAATGCACTTGGTGTAAAGATCGAGCAGGAAGTAATTCCGGATGCTCCGTCTGAGAAACCGGCTGCAGGACTTTATTACATTGAGATGAAAGACCGTACTGATGTGGTAGACCACGGTCTGGTAGGCGAGAGCAAAAAAGCCGGCGCATATCTTCGTGTAGATGATGCCGGAAAAATGTGGCTGACCTACAAGATGGTTTCCGGAACAACCGGCGAGCCGCTGTACGTTCTGGGCTATAATGGATACTATCCAAACGGAGATACCAGCAAAGCTCTTTCCATGGAAGGTGTCACTTATTCCACAGAAAAGATGACAGCACCGACCATCGGTGACTGCTCCGTTGTTACAGATATCACCGTTCCGCTTGACGGAATCAGCCAGACTTACGTCAATAACGTATCCCTTTATGTGGAAGCTATGAAAAACCTCAACGGCGAGGTTTCCGGAGTAAACTTTGACCACGGTAAATTTAACATCAATTCTACCATCACCCTGTACTGGGATACTCTTGACAATCTTTCCGAGGGTACCAACGCTACCAAACTTGCTACACTTTCCGACGGCGTTTACAAATTAAACGGCCAGATGGTCAAGGTAAACAAAGTGGATATGTCCATGAGCAACAATGCTATCAACCACAATGTAAAACTGGTAATGAAAGATGGACTTCCATACATCAGCATGAACTTCAACAGCCTGACGGTTGGTTCCCTGAAAGGTTACCTGAAGGATCTGAACTATTATGCAACCGGATACACCGTTTCCAAGACCGGTGAGCCAAGCGGTACACTGCTTCCGGTTCAGGTAGATTCCCTTCAGAAGTTCTCAAATGGAAAGACTCTGAAAGATGACTTCGGAACCAATTATCCGAATGATGTAACATTCCCGCTCTGCCAGGAGGCTATGACGGAAGAAAATGGGGAATATGTTCCGATGCAGGTATTTGTTCCGATTATGGATGCCATTACCGCAGGTACCGGAAAGCAGAATGTTTACCTGAAACTGGATTACTCCACACTGAAGAAAACAACTGCAGATGACAAGGATTTTGCAGAGACAGAGAAAGCTCCGACAGATCCGTCAGCCATCAAAGCACAGACCATCACTGTTACCGTAAAGAACACCAAAGGTGTTGTTTCCAAGAAATACGGGGACAAAGCATTCTACCTTGGCGCAAAGGCAAAAACAGGACTGACCTACAAGTCTTCCAACACAAAGATTGCTACCGTAGACAGCAAAGGTAAAGTTACCATCAAAGGTGTCGGAACTGTAAAGATTACCATTACCGCAAAGGCAAGTACAAGCTACAAGGCAGCAACAAAGACCATGACCATCAAGGTTGCAAAGGCAACTCCGGTACTGAAAACAAAGATCACTTCCAAGGCTATTTCCTACAGCGCACTGCGTAAGAAATCCCAGGTGTTTACACTTGGCGCTTCCACAAGCAGCAAAGGAACTCTGACTTATGCAAAAGTATCCGGAAGCTCTGCCTTTACCGTAAATAAGACAAACGGAAAAATCACCGTGAAGAAGGGCCTGAAAAAAGGAACTTATAAGGTCAAAGTGAAAATTTATTCCAAAGCAACCACCAGGTACAATGCAGGAAGCAAGACCGTTCTTGTTACTGTAAAAGTAAAATAAATTTCTGAAAAACCAATAAATAAAGTTTAACTTTCCCCCTCGTCCTGCCGGGTGCTTCCCCTGGCACAGAAAGCAGGATGCAGGGGGATTTTTCATATGTTTTGTGATATACTTTGCATAGCGGAGGAATGCTGGTAAGAATGTATACAGACAGGAGAAAAATATGAAATTTACGATAATAGCCGTTTCGGTACCTGCCCTCCGGCAGTGCACTTCTGAAAATGTACCGGATGCGGCGGATGGCACTGATGATGGGAAATATTCTGCCCTTTGGAATCACCAGGGATATGAAAAATGTGTTTCTGCTGATGGATTACTGGCAGCAGGCAACCAGGACGGATATGGAATCTTTTATGCATCTGATTCTCAGGCAGTATGGCGGCCGGAAATTTCTTCCAAAAGAAAAGCCGTGTACCATGGAATACGGAATTTATCTGAAAGATCCTTTTTCTCTGGAAACCTGAGATAATCCGTCGAAGTTCTGGAAACAGAAAAAATATGACCGGAAACGGGAAACCATAGCCCTTCTTTTTTACGGCCATTCCTATCCCAATGATTTTCTCCCTGTGGTACAGGCTGTGGCAGAGAAACTGGGAGAAAAATATAATATTCTGCCGGTGGCTTTTTCCCAGAATGAGGACGGAGATCTGAAAAAACTGAAAGCTTTTCTGAACCAGCCGGGAATTACGATTTCCGCAGTGATCAGCCTGATGCCTTTCCGGCTTGGGGCAGGTCCCATGGGCGGTGACGCGGATCAGGCCGTGGAAATTCTGAAAGAACTGGATGTTCCATATCTGAAACCTTTTTGCCTGACCAGGGTTTCCGGGGAAGAATGGCAGATGGCAGACGGAGTAAATCCAGGCGCTGGATGGGAGACTTTCTGGACTTCTGGCTCTGCAGAAAAAGAAAAACAGTGAAAAACATCTGGCCATTGTGTTCTATAATTATCCACCGGGAGAGAGCAATGTGTTCGGAGGGGCTTTTCTGGATACGTTTGCATCGGCGGCGGAGCTGTTAAAAGGGCTGAAAGAGGCCGGTTATGATACGGAGGAATGTTCCGGGGAAGAACTTCAGGAGCTGTTTGTCATAGGCGGACGCCATCATTCATTTCGGAACCCACGGGACGTTGGAATTTCTTCCTGGAAAGGAGAATGGCATGACCGGAGACTGCTGGCCGGACCGGCTGGTCGGTACGGTGCCTCATTTTTATTACTATTATATTGTAAATCCTTCGGAGGCCATGATTGCCAAACGCCGTTCCCTGGCAACCCTGATCAGTTACCGGGCGCCGGAACTGAAAAAGAGTGATCTGTACGGGGATTTTCAGGAGCTGAAAGAGATGATCGGAGAATACCGGGAAAGCCTTCAGAGTGCTTCGGAGCGCTGCGGGGATCTTCTGGAAAATATCGGGGTGCAGTCTGGAAAATGTGGCTTTCTTAAAAGAAATGCAGGAGAAAGCTGCTCAGAGAAGGATCTGGATTTTCAGGAAGAACAGCTCTATGAATATGAAAACAGCCTGATTACGGACGGACTTCATAAGATCAGCCAAGAAGAAATCAGTGGGCTGCTCCATGGATTAAACGGCAGATATGTTCCGGTGGGAACAGCTGGTGATGTGGTGAAAAATCCGGACATCCTGCCTTCCGGCCGGAATCTGGTGCAGTTTGACCCGAGACTGGTATCAACTAGGACTGCCTGGGAGAGAGGACAGAAGGCAGGGCGAAACCATACCTGATTGACAATCTGAATGCCATGCTCCGTCAGATCCTGCTTCTTGGGGAATCACCGCAGCAGAACTATTTTACGGAAAAAATGGCCGAAAAACTCCAAAAAGACCATCCGGAAATGGATGAGCAGACAATCCTGGATCTGTTTTACGGTTATTCCTTCCGGAAGCATGGTACGCAGGCAAAAGAGGTATTGTGTGAGTAGACTTTTGTAAAAAGCGCAGTGCTGTCCATTCTGGAGCGGGTGTACAGTGAACGGGAACGGGCCGGTATGGTGGTGTTTGAAAACCGGAAAGCCATAGAGGTTCTGGAAACAGAAAAACGGAAGAATCCGGAAGAACCGGGAATTCTTGTGATTCTCACCGACGGAAAGGCAAACTTTGATACCGGAGAAGGAAAAGTTTCAAAACAGAGATCAATCCTACAGAAGAGCAGAAGATTAAAATACATAAGACAATCGGCACATGCAGATATATCTATAATTTTTACCTGTTTCATAATAAAGAACTTTATACTTTGGGTAAAAAATTTATGAGCGGTAAATCGTTCAGCGTATGGTTGAATAATGACTATCTTCCGAACCATCAGGAATATTCCTGGATCAGGGAAGTCAGTTCCAAATCGGTAAAACATTCGATTGAAGATGCCTGTACAGCTTTTTCAAGATTTTTCCATCATCAAAGTGGTTTTCCACGGTATAAGAAAAAAGGACGATCGAATGTAAAAATGTATTTTGTAAGAAACAATCCCAAAGACTGTCTTTGCGAAAGGCACCGGATTAAGATTCCGACGCTTGGATGGGTAAGGCTGAAAGAGAAAGGTTACATCCCAACATCTAAGGATGGATACATAATCAAAAGCGGAACTATTCAAATGGAACTGTCTATAGAAATATTAATAAAACAGCACGAATAAGAAAACTTGAAAAACAATTAAGGCGGGCACAGCGAAAGCTCTCCCGTAAATATGAAAATTTAAAGAAAGGAGAGCCCACTCAAAAAGCAAATATACGTAAACAAAAGCTTAAAGTACAGAAGCTTCATCAGCGTCTGGAAAATATTCGTACAGATTATATCAATAAGACGATATCTGAGATTGCGAAAACCAAGCCATCTCATATAACGGTTGAGGATCTGAATGTATCCGGGATGATGAAAAACCGGCATCTTTCAAAAGCAGTTGCATCACAGAAATTTTACGAATTTCGCACAAAACTGAAGACAAAATGTGAGGAATTTGGAATTGAATTACGGATAGTCAGCAGATGGTATCCTTCTTCAAAGATCTGTCACTGCTGCGGACACATCAAAAAAGACCTGAAACTTTCAGACAGAGTCTACAAATGTGCATGCGGTTATACGGAAGACAGAGATTTCAATGCAGCACTGAATCTGAGAGATGCAGAAACTTACGAAATTGCATGATCCCGCAAACGTAAGCATGTACCGAAGGCTATTTCGGGAATTTACGACTGTGGAGTGTACTTAGGATCTGTGAGTAGAGATAACTCCGGTTGCTCAAAAACATACACGAAGAAACAGTAAGTGGTATTCGAGAGAAGCCACATTATCTCAATGTGAGTATATTTAATCATATTTTGAGTGGCAGGCATCATGAAAAAAACACAGCATAATTCCGGCACCAGCCTTTTTCTCATGGAAATGATCCTGGCTCTTTTATTCCTGTCCCTTTCCTCTGCTGCCTGTATTCAGATTTTTGCGGCAGCCCGGAAAAACCGTATTCAGGCAGAACAGTGGAACCAGATCCAGGCACTCACTACTTCCGCCGGGGAAGCACTGGAGGGTACCGATGGTTCTCCGGCAGAACTTCTGTCCCTTCTTCCAGGCGGCATCCAAAAAGAGGACAATCTGATCTGGTATTATGACGACACCTGGCAAAACTGCTCCGAAAAAAACGCGTCTTATGAAATGATTTTTTCTCCGGATACTTCCTCTTCTGAAAAATCCGGAGAGCTGTCTTTCCTCCAGGTTTCGGACAAGCATATGATTTACCGGATTCCCTTAAGTTTTCCGGCTGAATACAGCGAAAAGGAGGGTTCCTGATGAAACAGAAGCATACTTTTTTTGTAACCGTGGGAATTCCCTCTCTGTTTCTGATTTTTTCTGTTCTGTGTCTCTGTGTACTGGCTCTTCTCACTCTTGGAAGTTCACGGTCTGGCCTGAACACCGCCAGGTATTCCATGGAACAGACTGAAAAATATTATAACGCCTGCAGCAAAGCCACAGAAACCGTATCTGAAATTCGAAATGAGCTGTCTCAGTACGCAGATAACGCTTCTGATGAAGCAAAATATTTTTCCCTGATACAGGCAAAAGCAGATACTGACAGGAATTTTTCCTGGGATTCCACGAAACATACCTTAACTTTTTCTACTGAAATCTCAGATACCCAGCAGCTTTGTACTGTACTTGAAATTTTTTACCCAGCAAAAAACAATGGTTCCGTTCTGGAAATCCGGCAGTGGAATACTGATCTTACCAATTCCTGGGATCCGGATACACGCCAGAATCTTTTTAAAGGAGAGTGAAATTATGGATATAGAAACCCCTATTCCCGATTTTCTGACAGAAGCAGCCAATAAACGCGTTTCTGATATCTTCATCATTGCAGGCCGCCCTCTGGCCGAAAAAATCGACGGTCATCTTCTAAGCAGTGGAGAACGACTGATGCCTGCGGAAACCGAAAATCTGCTTCGCATCATTTACAAACTTGCCGGAAACCGTGATATATCCCGGCTTCTGGAAACCGGTGACGATGACTTTTCGTTTTCCATTCCCGGCGTCTCCCGTTTCCGTGTCAACGCTTATAAACAGCGTGGTTCCCTGGCTGCCGTGATCCGTGTAATCGCCTTCAAACTGCCGGATCCTGCAGAGCTTTCCATTCCGGAGGATGTGATGAGTGTTTCCGATTATACCCGTGGTATGGTTCTTGTTACCGGTTCTGCCGGAAGCGGTAAATCTACCACTATGGCCTGCCTCATTGACCGGATTAACCATACCCGGGAAGGCCACATTATTACCCTGGAAGATCCTCTGGAATATCTTCACCGCCATGACCGCTGCATTGTCAGCCAGCGAGAGATCTGCACCGACACCGAGAGTTACTTGACTTCTCTTCGTGCCACCCTCCGCCAGAGCCCCGATGTAATCCTTCTGGGTGAGATGCGTGATTATGAAACCATACAGACCGCCATGACTGCCGCAGAAACCGGACATCTGGTTTTTTCCAGTCTGCATACTCTGGGCGCTGCCAACACCATCGAGCGTATCATGGATGTCTTTGAACCTTCCCAGCAGCGTCAGATCGCTATCCAGCTTTCCATGGTCCTTCAGGCGGTTATTTCCCAGCAGCTGATCCCGGATGTGGACGGCCGCAACATTCCTGTTTTTGAGATTATGCGCCTGACACCTGCCATCCGAAATATGATCCGTGACAACAAAGTTCATCAGATCGAAGGCGTAATCTCCACTTCCAGCCAGGATCAGATGCGTTCCATGGACCAGAGTCTTCTGGAATTATACAAAAAAGGCCGTATCACTAAGGATACAGCCGTGAGCTATGCAATGAATCCGGATATGCTGAAACGCCGGCTTATGTAACAATGCCTGAAAATACAAAATTCCTCATCACCTACCAGACTTCGTGACAGTGATGAGGAATTTTTATTTTTCTTAATCAGTGCACTACATTTCCTACAATTCCATAGGAAACAATATACATAATGGCACTTGCCATAAAAAGTCCGCACAGGATCGCAATGGAGGATTTTTTGATATCCACCTCAAGAAGAGAGGCGATCAGTGCACCTGTCCAGGCGCCGGTGCCCGGAAGGGGGATTCCCACAAACAGCAGAAGTCCCAGAAATTCATATCTCTTGATCTGGTCACTCTTTCCCATAGCCCTGTTTTCCAGCTTTGTGATCAGACCTCTGAACGTCTTTGTTTTTTTCATCCATTTAAAGATCTGCCGGATAAAAAGCAGGATAAACGGAATCGGAATGATATTTCCCACGATACAGATCGGCAGTGCCTTTGCAGCCGATATCTTCAGCAGAGAGGCTGCCAGAAGGCCGCCTCGAAGCTCCAGTATCGGGATCATTGAAATGATGAACACAGCTCCCTCAGGAGAGATAAACTGTGCAAGGTGGTGTGAAAACCACTGTACCAATACTTCCATAATATCTCCTTAATCGTTATTTCTGCAGATATTCCTTCAAGAATTCTACTAGCTTTTTCATCTCCTCATCCGTGCCGATGGTGATACGGAGATGATTGTCGATCCTGTCCTTCGGGAAATATCTTACATAGATATGTTTCTCCCTCAGTGCTGCGAAAAGCTCTTTTGCCGGACAGCTCTCATGTGTGGCAAAGATAAAGTTGGATCTGGAATCCTGGAAGGAAAATCCAAGCTTTCTGAGCTCTGCCTTCGTCCACTCTCTTGTTGTAATGATCTTATGGCAGCATTCCTCAAAATATGCCTTATCCTCCATAGATGCCACACCAGCTGCAATGGTAGTACGATCCATTGTATAGGAGTTAAAAGAATATTTCACATCATTGAGATATTTGATCAGCTCCGGATTTCCGAAGGCATATCCGATACGCATGCCTGCCAGGGATCTGGACTTGGAGAAGGTCTGCACAACAAGCAGATTATCATATTTTTCGATCAGCGGCAGTGCGGATGCTGCTCCGAAATCCACATACGCCTCATCTACGATCACGATACTCTCCGGATTCTTTGCCACGATCTCCTCGATCTCGGAAAGAGGCATTTCTACGCCGGTCGGTGCATTTGGGTTAGGGAATACGATCCCGCCGTTTTCACGGAAATAATCTTCCTTACGGATATGGAACTCCTCATCCAATGCCGGGCGTTCATATGGGATCCGTAAAAGATCTGCCCATACATCATAGAAAGAATAGGTGATATCCGGGAACAGGATCGGTTTCTCTGAATTAAAAAATGTGAGAAAACACATAGCCAGTACATCATCGGAACCAACGCCTGTAAATACCTGCTCGTCCTTCAGTCCGTAGAACGCGGCAATACTGTGTACCAGGTCTCCTGCTGTCGGGTCCGGATAAAGTCTCAGGGTATCGGCATCAAGGGCCTTCAGCGCCTTCTCCACACCCGGAGCCGGTGAATATGGATTCTCATTTGTATTCAGTTTGATCATGCCACTCTCATTTGGCTGCTCGCCAGGAGTATACGGCACTACTTTTCGTATATTAGCTTCCCATGGTTTCATGCTGTGCTTAACCTCCTATCATATTCTTTTGCTATTGTACTCACTGAGAGGACATTTGTCAAAGGGTAATACCACCTGTCAGATGCAAAAAGACACCCGTACCGGGTTACAGGGTACGGGTGTCTGATTTATTTTCTTAACTTATGAAGGGCTGTTCTGGTCTGTATCGGACGGATATCCGTGCTGTATCTGTAATCAGATACGTGCTACGCCTGTTGCTTTTGCTGCCTCTGCTACTGCTTTGGCTACAGCCGGTCCGACTCTCTTGTCGAATGCCTTCGGAATGATATACTCCGGAGAAAGCTCCTCGTCTGTGATCAGATCTGCAAGAGCCTTGGAAGCTGCGATCTTCATCTCATCGTTGATATCACTTGCTCTTACATCAAATGCACCACGGAAGATTCCAGGGAATGCAAGAACGTTGTTGATCTGGTTCGGGAAGTCACTTCTTCCTGTGGAGATAACCTTTGCTCCGCCTGCTTTTGCGTCATCCGGGAAGATCTCCGGTGTCGGGTTTGCGCATGCGAAGATGATGGCATCTTTGTTCATGGTCTTAACCATCTCTGTTGTAACTGCTCCAGGAGCGGAAACACCGATAAATACATCCGCGCCAACCAGCATCTCTGCAAGAGATCCCTGTTTCTTCTGAAGGTTTGTGAGCTTGCTCATCTCTTCCTTAACCGGGTTCATTCCTTCTGTACGTCCCTCATAGATGGCACCCTTTCTATCGCAGAGTGTAACATCCTTGAAGCCTGCTTTCAGAAGAAGTCTGCAGATAGAGATAGCAGCTGCACCTGCACCGTTCATAACGATACGAACATCCTCTTTCTTCTTTCCGACAACCTTCAGAGCGTTTGTCAGACCTGCAAGTGTGATAACTGCAGTTCCGTGCTGATCATCGTGGAAGATCGGAATATCACATTTCTCTTTCAGTTTTTTCTCGATCTCAAAGCATCTCGGAGCGGAGATATCCTCAAGGTTAACACCACCGAAGGATCCGGAGATCATGTAAATAGTATTTACGATCTCGTCTACATCATGGCTCTTAATGCAAAGCGGGAATGCATCTACATCGCCGAATGCCTTGAACAGTACACATTTACCTTCCATTACAGGCATACCGGCTTCCGGTCCGATGTCACCAAGACCAAGAACTGCGGAACCGTCTGTTACAACAAGACACATATTCCATCTTCTTGTAAGCTCGTAGGATTTATTGATATCTTTCTGGATCTCAAGGCAAGGCTGAGCTACACCTGGTGTATATGCAAGAGAAAGGTCGTCTTTATTCTCAACCGGCACTCTTGTAACAACCTCGATCTTACCTTTCCAATCTCCGTGCAGTCTTAATGACTCTTTTGCATAATCCATTTTCTTTTCCTCCTTGGATAATTATGATATATTTCATTTCAAAAGGATTACCTGAATTAATAATTACCATTGAAGAATTTACTGTCCTTCGGAAGCTCATAGCCTTCAAAATAAGAGCCAAAATCAAGCTTCAGATAACTGCAGAGATCAGCAAGCTCTACCATGGTATTGTCGTTGACCGGAATGCCATTCTCTTTTCTGTCTTTTTCAGCAGCTACCTCTTTCTCGCCGTGTGTATAGATCCTGTCCTGACCGTCTGCCTTCGGACTCTCACGAAGTGCCTCAAGATATTCTGAAAAATGCTTGCGGATCGCATCCGGATCTCCGAATGCCGCCGGGTTGATCGCCATAAATCCATGGCAGATACCGGTCTTGTCCGGGAATGTACAGCATTTGTCGGAGGTAACGCCCATGGAAAGAATAGAGCTGAACAGCTCACAGAGCATTCCATAGCCATATCCCTTATGGCTTCCGCTGACTTCCTCGTTTCCACCAAGAGGCATGATTCCGCCGCCCTTCTTGGCTACGATGTTTGCAAGTACATCCGGTGCATTATTGCTGGCATGACCGTTTTTGTCAAGTGCCCAGCCATCCGGAAGAGGCTTGCCCATCTTATTATACATTTCCAGTTTACCTCTGGTTACAACTGTTGTGGAACAGTCAAAGAAAAACGGATACGGGTCTGCAGGCATAGCGACTGCGATCGGGTTGGAGCCCAGCATAGCCTTTCTTCCAAAAGTCGGTACCATGATCGCCTCGGAGTTGGTACATGCCATTCCAAGAAGGCCTTCATGGCAGGCCATGTTCGCATAATATCCTGCAATACCGAAATGGTTGGAATTTCGTACACTTACGATTCCCACACCAGTTGTCTTTGCCTTCTCAATTGCCTTTTCCATAGCAAAATGGCTGATCAGCTGGCCCATCCCGTTATGTCCGTCTATCACGGCAGAAATCGGTGTTTCAAAAACAACTTCCGGTTTCGCCTGGGAATGAATAGTCCCCTTCTCGATTCCTTTATGGTAACGAACCATCCTCTGCATTCCGTGGCTCTCGATCCCATACAGATCAGCAGTCAGAAGAACATCTTTAATGATGCTTCCTTCTTCCTCAGAAAAGCCAAACGCTTTAAAAACGTCTCCGCAGAAATGGTTCAGTGTGTCATAACTCCATTTTACATATCCCATAATCGCAAGTCCTTTCTCCTGATATTTCCGGCAGGTTACCGCCCACGCTGTGGCCTGCTACATATTTTATATGATACTGCAGGGGGTACAGTAACCTTCATCCTGTGCTGTCTCGTCTTATGCTGTCCTGCCTCATGCTATCTTACCTTACGCTGTCTCATCTTATGCTGTCTCGTCATGAAGCCTTCAGGATGCTGCCATAATATCAAACTTTTTTGGTATTACCAATACAGTCCCTATTATAGCATGCGGTCTTACCAAAATCAATAGTGGTCTTACCAGATTAACGGGATTTTTACTGAAATTTTATTTAATTTTTTCAGGTGGATCAGCGATGAAATACAAGGCTGTTCTCCCCCTGCTGCTGCGCAATCTCCAGTATATATTTCTCAATGGTTTCCATATGTTCGCGCATCAGCTTCTCCGCCTGGTTCCGGTCTCCGGAAATAATGGCTTCCACCAGCCTTCTGTGCTGGTCATCCACCTCAAGAGCGGAATTATGTTTCTGCATAATATAGGCTCGGGTGCCGGAAATGATCTCCTCAGTCAGCTGCGCTGCCGCATCCAGGACATTGTAGATCATAGGATTCCCTGCGATCCTGCCAATCTTCGTATGAAGCTTCTTATCAAGACCTGCACGGGCTTTCTCGTCCTCTGAGCTCTCCAGCTGTGCCAGGATGGAACGCAGATCTAATGCATCCTTCTCCGTACAATTCCCGGCTGCAAGAAGCGCAGCCTCCTGCTCCAGCGCAGAACGAAGTTCCTGTACCTGCTGTACATGGCTGTTATTCAGCTGAAAAAGAAGGGCCAGTGGTGCAGAAAGCCACTGATCCATATTCTCGGTAATATAGTTGGCTCCGCCGCGGACCGTTGTGACAATTCCCATCAGCTCCAGTGCCCGCAGGACTTCACGGACAGCAGGTCTGGAAACTCCCAGTGATTCTGCCATAACACGTTCCGCAGGTAAAGTGTCCCCCGGCTTCAGTTCTCCCCGCCGGATATTTTCTATGATCTGCGCTAATATTCCGTCAAATGCTCGTTCTTCTGTAATCTTTGTAAACATGTCGTCCGTTTCGGCCGCCTTCCTTTATTATTGTGTTGCCTTCCTTTACATAAAAATCCCGGAATATAGACAAGTGGATATTTACCATTCTCAGTCATCATGCAGTTCTGCACCAGATGATCGCTCTGCAGCCATTCAGTCAGTCTGTGCATTTTGACTATTTGCCCTCTCTATTTTCCGGACTTTTATAGTAAATATTATACGATAATTCCCCAATTTAATCAATAGCAAATAATAAATTGGTAAGACATATTATTTTATTCCATTATTGAGAATATTTTCTACTTCCTCCATCTGGCCCAGAAGCATTTTCTGGCGGTCGTCAAAAAGAAGACCTTTATTATGCCTGTAATACTGGTCAGAACCGTTCTCCCGAATGAACCAGAGACTATAATAGTTGGCATTCAGTTCTGTGATAAATGCCACCATTTCCTGGCTGTCTCCAAAAGCAGCTTCCATGAAGTCGAAAACGTTCTGAAGAGTAAAGGATATTTCGTCAGTTCGGTTTTCGTAGGCTTCGGTTTCGGATTCAAAGAGGGCTTTCACAAACTCATAGTTCCGGTTTGATGATGGAACTTCCGATTCTGCTGCGGCACTTCCGCCTCCTGCCAGCTCTGAACCTGATCCGGTTTTATCTGATCCGGTTGATTCCGATCCAATTGATCCCGAGGTTGATTTCAATCCGGACGCATTTTCAAAAAATGACACAACACGTTTCTGTATACGCTCCTGCTGTTTTGTAAGAAGCTCACTCTTTTTGTCCTTTTCAAGATCCGCCTCTGCTTTTTCCATGAGATTTTTTGCTGTGAGGCTGTCCTGATCTTCTCTGAAGTACACCATATAATCATACAGTTTCGTGAGGTAGGCATCGGTAAGATAGCATTCTGTAAAAAGCTCGCTGAGCTTTCCGTTGAGAAGGCTTACAATGCTCAAATGCTCGTCCAGAGAGGCTGTGCGGATCTTACCCAGAGTAATGGGATCCCACTTTCCTTTCAGGATGTCCTCCACTTTATAGTCCGTTCTGTATTTATAATAAAGAGCCAGATAGCCTGCAAAATCCTTCGCGATCATCCTGTGCTGAATGTACTGACTGACCACCTCACGGTCTACGGTTTTTCCAAGGATCTCATAAACCTGGATCAGACGGGAAAGATCCTCCCAGCCTCTGGCTGTGGCAAAGATCTTTCCGTCTACGGTATTCTCCACCCTGTAGAAATTTTTTCTGCGAAGCTCCAGATAGGAGATCACCGCCGGATGAATTCCCTGCTGATAGGCATATTCCTTCCATACATCAAAGTCTGCCTCCACATCGATCTTCTTGATACGGTCCAGAGTGACCACATCGAATTCCCGGACGGATTTGTTATATTCTGGCGGGTTGCCTGCTGTGACGATCACCCAGCCTTCCGGCACCTTCTGGTTTCCGAAGGTTTTTCCCTGAAGGAACTGCAGCATCATCGGCGCTAGTGTTTCAGATACGCAGTTGATCTCATCAATAAACAGGATGCCTTCTTTCAGACCTGTTTTTTCCATTTTGTCGTAAACGGACGAAATGATCTCACTCATGGTATATTCCGTGACAGAAAATTCTTCCTCACCATAATTCTTTTTTACAATAAAAGGAAGTCCCACAGCACTCTGCCTGGTGTGGTGGGTAATGGTATAGGAAACAAGAGCAATCCCGCATTCCCTTGCTATCTGTTCCATAATCTGTGTCTTTCCGATTCCCGGAGGGCCCATAAGAAGGATCGGTCTCTGTCGGATCGCCGGGATCCGGTACTCACCGAATTCGTCCTTTGAAAGATATGCTTCTATGGAATCTCTGATCTCCTGCTTTGCTCGTTTTATGTTCATGGTATTCTCCTTTTCACGGCATATAAAAAACTGCCTGCAGGATTCTCCGCCTAAAACGGGTTGCCTTGCGCGACATCTACAAAAAATATGCCTGAATCCAATGATAAATCGAAAATTGAATTCAGGCAAGTTTTTCACTACTATATAATTTTTTTTATTCTGCTGTCAGTGTGTGTATCAGGTTCAGAATACGTCCCGCAGACATTCTGACAACTTCTTCCGAAAGCTTTCCGTCTTCAAAAGCTTTTCGGATATTTTCTGCATCGGCTGCATTACCAGGCATGATAATATCATTTCCTGCTGTCACGCATTTCCACGGAATACTTCCATCTTCCGGAACCGTTGTATTCCAGTCTGACATGATCACACCGTCAAATCCCCATTCTTTTCGGGCAATGGCTGTACAGAGATCAACACTGTTTGCAGCATGGACACCATTCAGTAAATTATAGGAAGACATGATTGCCACTGGTCTGCTTTCTTTAACTGCAATCTCAAAACCACGCAGGTAAATTTCCCTCAGGGCACGTTCTGATACCTGTGCATCTACGCCCATACGATTATCTTCCTGATTGTTGCAGGCAAAATGCTTAACGGTAACACCGCAGCCAGGTCTGCTCTGCACTCCTTTTGTCATGGCTGCTGCCATGGTTCCGGAAAGCAGCGGATCTTCGGAATAATACTCAAAATTTCTGCCGCACAGAGGGTTTCTCTGAATATTAAGACCAGGTGCTAGCCAGAGATCTATGTGGAATTCTTCCATTTCTTCTGCCACCGCTATTCCAACTTTTTCCACAAGGGCAGTATCCCAGGTCTGAGCCAGTGCAGTTCCAACCGGAAATGCCGTACAGAACTGATAATATCTGTCTGCGTTTTCGTGAATCTCATCTGTTCTCAGGTATCCGTTTTCCAGAGATCCAAGGACACCGATTCCATATACTGTGTCTGTTTCTCTGTCTACTTCATAATTCTGCTGAAGTCTCAGTCCTGCCGGCCCATCGGCCATGATCAGTGGGAAAACGCCATATTGCTCATAAAGAGCAGCCGTAGTCTCACCGGCAGAACCAGGAACACGGATTCCTGCCGCCCCCAGATTACTGGAGATTCCAGCAATATTCCCATAAAACAGCGGGAGCAGATCCTTTGCAGGAATCTTATTTTCCGGTTGGCAGGTGCATTCTGTTCTCTTCTCTGGTTCAGGATAATAGATATATCTTCCAATCTTCTCATTCTCTGCCTTCTCTTTCCATTTCAGAGTTCTGGCAGAAAGATTCTGGCGGTCATAAACTTCTTCAGTAATATCAGTCTGATTCTCAAGGATATTCGTTTTATCCAGGATCACACTCTCCGGCACTTCAAGCATTGCAGCCAGCGTAAGCGATGCAATGCTGTTTCCGACCCAGACAGCATAATAACCTTTTTCAGCAATCCAGGCATGCTGCTCTTCGGAAAAATATGCCAGTGTCTTTCTGTCGATCCTGATTTTCAGCAGTTCTTTTTCCCCCGGCTTCAGAAGTTTTGTTTTTGCAAAGCCAGCCAGCCGACGGTATTCCTTCCCTGATTCATCCTGTGGAAGAGACACATAGACCTGCACGACCTCTTTTCCCGAAAAAGTTTCTCCTGTATTCGTTACCTCTGCTTCAACTTCAACGCCATCCCCTGATGTTTTCATCCCATGGAAGCGTATCTGCATTTCTGTGTAAGAAAGTCCATATCCAAACGGAAACAGCGGTTTTACACCAAAAGTATCAAAATAACGATATCCTGTATAAATTCCTTCCTTGTACTCTTCTCTTTCAAGCTTGCCATTAAGATAGCTGTATTCCTCTGCACACGGATAATCCTCATACCTTCTGGCCCATGTTGCAGTCAGCTTGCCGCCTGGAGTTACCTTTCCCAGAAGGACATTGGCGAGGGCAAGTCCGCCTCTTTGTCCAAGCTGGGAAATATTCAGGACAGCACAGATATTTTCTGTTTCTTCCAGAATATCTGTCAGTTCTACCGGACCGCCGGAATTCAGGATAAGTACTGTAGGAATCTTCTGTGCATCAAGGAACCGGATATCCTCCCGCTCCCGTCTGCTCAGATAATAATCTCCCTCGACCCTGCGCCTATCCTTTCCCTCACCGGAAATCCTGCTTACCACATAGATTGCTGTCTGGGCATCGACAGTATCTTCTGCTGTGACTGCACGGCCTTCCGGCATTGCAAAGGGATTTTCCGCATAGGCATCAAAAGGATTTTCCACAAACTTTGCTTCTTCCAGTATTTTTTCTTTCCATGCCCGGCGTGCTTCTGCGTATATTGACTCATAATTGGCCAGCCATTTCTCGCTTACGATCTGAATACCGTTTTCTTTCAGTCCCTGATAAATAGAAATGTTACTTCTGTTATTCACATCACCGGAACCTGTTCCGCCTTTCACTGTCTTTCCCGCACCTGCGCCGTATAAACCTATTTTCGTGGAAATATTCAGAGGGAGTATTTTTTTATCATTTTTCAGCAGTACAATACCCTCCTCTGCTGCTTTTTCCGAAAGAAGACCGTTTCGTATTTCACGGTCTGACATGCTGTGTTTCTTTGTTCCGCTGTGTTTCCATTTCTTAACTGTCATATCTTACCTGCTACCTTTTGTTATTCTTTTACGCCTCCAAGTGTCACTCCTGCGATGATAAACTTGGAAAGAAGGAGATATACGATAATGATCGGCACAATGGCAACTGTGATCATCATGTAAATCTTACCCATATCAAAATTCATATAATCTGCTCCACGAAGTGTTGCAATCAGAATTGGAACAGTCATCTTGCTTTTAGACTGGATAACCAGAGCAGGAACGAAATAATTGTTCCAGGAGCCTACAAATGTAAAAATCGCCTGTACAGCGATTGCCGGCTTCATGATTGGCAGGACAATACTGTTGAAAGTACGGAATTCTCCGGAGCCGTCAATTCTGGCTGCTTCTACCAGTGACATCGGCAGTGAGGACTGCAGATAGCTGTACATAAAATAGAATACGGCCGGTGACGCAACAGACGGAATGATCAACGGAAGCAGGGAATCATATAATCCCATCTTTGTGATCAGACGAAGGAAGCCCATTGCAGTTACCTGTGTCGGCATGACGAGGATCGCCATGATAAATGTAAACGCTACATTCCTTGCCTTGAAATCATAGGCATAAAGACCATATGCTGTCAGTGAGGAAAAATATGTACATAATACTGCACTGCATCCGGACACGATAATACTGTTAAGAATTCCCCTGAACATCGGAAAGCTTCCGTCATTTGCAACATTCATCAGGTTTTTCCAGAAATATTTTCCAGGAAGAGCAGAAAATCCCTTCTGAAGCTCTGCATGAGAATGAGACGCATTCACGATCAGTACATAAAAGAAAAAGAGACACATAAAGGAAAGGATAATAAGTACTACATGTGCCACGATACTTCTGATCCTGCTGGCTGTCTTATCTTTCATCATTTTGTTTTTCTCCTTTCTGCTCTTGCTCTCTTTTTCGCTGCTTTCTTAGATCCGTCCGGATCATTGTCGTTAGTCATACGATATACAAAGAAGCAGAGGATTCCACTGATAATAAACAGGTATACAGACAATGCTCCGGCCATACCATAATTCTTGCTCTTCAGATGGCTGTTCAGGAACATAATCAGTGTCATGGATGTTCTGTCCGGATTACCCTGTCCGTTTGTGAGGATCTGCGGTACATCAAACATCTGAAGGCCACCGATGATGGAAGTGATCAGAGTATAGGAAAGAATCGGACGAATCAGTGGAAGCGTAATATAGAAGAAACGCTGAATGCTGTTGCATCCGTCCAGATCCGATGCTTCAAAAACATCCATACTGATTCCCATTACTGCTGCCATCAGCATGATGGTCGTGTTTCCGAACCACATCAGGAAATTCATGAAACCTACCAATGATCTTGTTCCCAGAACAGAGCCCAGAAAATCAATCGGTTCCTTTATCCAGCCCAGTGAACACAAAATGGAGTTTACAGGTCCGTTTGTAGAAAACATGGTAAAAAACAGAAGTGCAAATGCTGATGCCATGATCAGATTCGGCAGATAAATTACAACCTTAAAAAACTGCTTGCCATGAAGCTTCAGCCTGGCATCAGTAAACCAGCATGCAAGCACCAGTGCAATAACGATCTGCGGAACAAATCCGATCACCCAAAGGATCAGTGTATTCAGTCCGTATTTCAGCATGTCAGAATGCAGAAGACTGACATAATTGGCAAGTCCTATAAAATTAGGACCAATCTGCTTGATTCCAGAACGGAAATATTCAAAAAAGCTGTATCTCACTGTATCAAACAGCGGAATCAGCGAAAAGATAAAATAGATCACAAAAAACGGAAGAATAAATATGTATCCCCATTTTCCGTAATTAACGCTCTTTTTCTTCATAATGCTCTTCCTTTCCAGCAAGCTGCAGGATCCAAAGATCCTGCAGCATCAACAATTATCCTCATGTGGTATTTATTCCGGCCACTGGATCTCTGTGATCTCCGGATAACGCTCCTGAATAGCTGTCTCAAAGTTGGCTTTTGCTTTGTCAAAGTCTACTTTACCCTGGAAGTAATCACTGAAAGCGTTCTGGATCAGCTCTACACAACCCTGGTCATATGCGGAAAGCGGTGCGATCTTGATATTCTCTGCAACCGGTGCAAAATACTCAAACGGGTTCTGTCCACCAAGGAAATCAGATGCGAAATCTGCATTTGTAGCTGCATCTTTCATACCGGATTTTGTATTTGTAAAATCAGAGTATTCTTTGGAAATCTTAAGAAGATTATCCTGATTTCCCGTCATTGCCAGGATAATATCTTTGACATGTTCCGGATTATCTGTTCCTGTTGCAGCCTGAATGTAAGAGCCACCCCAGTTGTATTCCTGCGGAGGATTTGTAACAGCCCAGTCACCTTCTGCTCCATCCCAGTTTGGTTTCAGAGTAAAGTCGATACCCCATGCCGGGAAGAGGAATGCGAATACCTTGGACTCAGAACTCATTGCCTTGTTCCAGTCATCGTTCCACTGACCTTTTACAGTTTTGTTAAGATAACCTGCATCCAGCCACTCTTTGGAATCTTTTACCCAGTCCATGATCTTTGAATCTACTTTGATCACAGAATCACCGGACTCTACCCACGGATTCTCAATGCTGTTTCCATATAAACGAAAAGTGTCTGCATAAGAAGCAAATGTATAATATCCTTTTTCTTTCAGCTGAGCTGCTGATTCTTTGGCTGTATCCCAGTCTTTCATCTTCTCGCCAACTTCTTTCGGGTCATCAGTACCGAAAACATCTTTCGCAATGTCACGACGATATACAAGGACACCCGGGCAGCACTGCCATGTGGCGCCTCTCTGTACTCCATCCGCATCAGAAGCTGTTGTTTTCGTGAAATCATACTGATCTGCAAAATCCTTGTCCGGATCAATGCCAAGATCAGTAAGAGGCATTGCAACATCTGCATCTTTGTCTGTATATTTGAATACATAATCTGTCTCAGAAAGGAATATGTCTACCTTATCATCTGCACTTGCATCAGCCTGGTTGAGAAGTGCCTCATCCAGTTTCTGCTGATATACGCCATCCTGGTTCGGATTTACGACCCAGTGGATCTCTGTACCATCTTTCAGTTTTGTAACTGTACCATCTTTGGAAGTGGACTCTACTTCCGGATAAACAGCTTCCAGTCTCTGACGGAACTCATCATTCCAGGAATAAATATTGATCACTTTTCCCTCATCCGATCCTTTTGCAGATACACAGCTTACATTTGCTGCCATCATTCCACAAACCATTGCTGCTGCAAGGATCATAGATACCGCTCTTTTTTTCATAGTATAAATCCTCCTTTTTCTGTAGCATCCCCGATGCTTTACCTTTGATGATAAAAATATACCATTTTTTTATCTGCGATTATATTATTAATCTTAACAAAATGTCAGATTCATGTCATAATATAAGAAACCAATACATTCCTTAAACACCAACATATAAGGAGGATATCAATATGTCCATTTCCCAAGACTGGATTACTAATGAACTGGAAGATACAGAACTGGAAGCTCTTCATCGCTCTCCCTCTGTGGAATATTCTTTTTACAATGCCGTAAGAGCCGGTGATATGGAAACTGTAAACAAAAACTGCGAGGAAGACTCTTTTCTTCATCTGAAGGGAACCGGTATCCTCTCCAAAAATCCTCTGACCAACCTGAAGTATCATTTCGTTGTCACTACTGCCATGCTCACCCGTTACTGTATTGACGGTGGACTGGAGTCTGAACAGGCATATCGTCTCAGCGATTTTTACATTCTGAAAATGGATTCCTGCACCACTGTACGCCAGATTGCAGATCTGCATCATATTATGGCCAGAGATTTTACCGGAAAAATGATCCTCCAGAAAAAAAGCTCTATTCTTTCCAGACCGGTCATGCAATGCGTGGACTATATTTACGGTCACATTAAGGAGCGTATCACCATTCAGGATCTGTCAGAACATACCGGACTCTCTCCCAGTTATCTGTCCAGAGTATTCAAACAGAACCTTGGAGTATCTATAAGTGATTACATCCGCGAGAAAAAAATCGAAAAAGCCACTCACCTGCTCCGATACTCTGATAAAGCAGTCGTTGATATCGCCAATTATCTGAATTTCTCTTCACAGAGTCATTTTATCCAGATCTTTGAAAACTTCACCGGCCTTACCCCAAAGAAGTACCGTGACAAATATTACAAATCCATGTGGTAAACCTCTTTATTATTATGGCTGATATTTTTTATCAGCACCAAAAACGACATCCCGCAGCTTTTTACAACTGTGGGATGCCGTTTTCCTATTGATACTTCTGTTTCTGTAATTTAACAATTATGTATAACCGATTTCGGTTACATCAGTTCCACTTTGATCCTGTGTGTTTCTTTTACAGAAAGCTTTTCGAGCAGTTCCCGCTCTATACGTACACAGGTACTCTGTTTGTTTTTCATTTCCTGTTCATCGCACCATACTGTTTTTATTTTATATTCTGAAGGAAGTTTTTTCTCCGGATTGCAGATACAGATCTCCAGCTTTCTTCCGGCAAATTCCATAGTAAGAGATGCCTGTCCATTCTCATTATACTGCTCCGGCATCAGTGCCGGCGCGATCACCAGATCTCCAAGATCTCCTCTGACGCCAAATACCTCTGTGATCATAGTCAGCATATACCAGCTTGCAGCACCGGTAAGATATGCATACAATCCTCTTCCCTGATTATCAAAATATTCCGGAATTCCAGGATACATCCTGCTGTTCTCAAAATCCATGGCAGCGTCCAGAAGCGTTTCCAGAACCTTATGTCCTTCTTTTGCATAGCCGTTTTTATACAGTGCATTGCCATACATAACAGCCATATGGGAAAATACCGCTCCGTTTTCCTTTTCTCCATAAGCAAACCCGAACATTCTTCCCAGATCAAATTTTTCTTCATGGAAATTGGTATTCAGGCGATATCCTCCTGCCTGACGGTCAAAAAGATATTTATCCGCACTTTTACAGATAGACTCAATCTGATCTTTCTGTGCGGTTTTACTCATGATCGAAAATACCTGACTGGTAAGCATCATACGTACCTGGCTTTTTTCTGCCCTTTCCACAGGACGTTTATGATCATCATAATATCCGTTGAACCAGCCGTTTTCTCCGTCTTTTACCCATTCTCTTCTGCGGATGTTTTCCATCATCCAATCTGCCTTTTCATCCAGATTCCGGCTAAGCTGGTCCAGACGGATCACAATAGTATTTCCGCTGATATCATGTGCACATTTTTCTGTGTACTGTCTCAGAAGCTGCTGCTTTTTCTCCGGGCTTTCATAAAGCTCACGGTCTCCGGTAAACAGGATTTCCATTTCTTCCGCAACTTCAATCCTGTCAAACATTTCCTTTTCCTGAAGTTTTCTCAGATATTCTGCGATGTTCTTCATATTTCCAGCATATGCACAGGTAAATGCCACACTCTCACCATTTTCCCATGCCATATCTATGGCATCGTTCCAGTCTGCCCCGTGAAGTTTCATCTCGTTGTGCTCTCCTACATCATAAAAAGCACAGAGATTTTCCAGCAAAATGTGTTCCAGAACCGTTCCGTAATAAATCTCACCGGATTCTGTTTTCTGATTTTCTCCATAGGCACTGCTCCATTTTTCATCATGCGCAGTTCCTCTTTTTGTCTGAAGATCCTTGAAATATGGAATCTTCTCAAAAAGGACATTCATATCCCCGGTCTGATCCATATAAAGCTGCGTTGTCACAAATGGCCAGAAAGCATGATCCATCCACACGCGGGCAATGTTGTTGCGGTCTGCGATAAATTCACCCTGTCTGTTTCCGATGATCGTGGCATTGGTTCCATCGATGCGTACTCCACCGTAATTATCGACGATCATCTGACGTACAACAGAAGGCTCCATGATCAGAAGTGCCAGACAGTCCTGCCAGAGATCACGCCAGCCTCTTCCACCTTTTCCATAATCATGATACGGGAGGAATGAACAACCGTAAATTCTTCTTAATATCGGCTGGAAACAGATCCATTTCAGATAATTATCTCTGTCCTCATCACCTGTCTCAAAAGAAACATTCACTTTTTCTGTCCAGTGTTTTTTTACATGTTCAAATTCTCTTGCAACCTGTTTTTCAGTTCTGTAAAACCGTGCAGTCTCCTCCGGCAGCTGATTTCTTTCAGATATTCCCGCTGTCACAACATATACAGCTGTTTCATGTGGTCTCAGAACCCTGGATGCAAAACGAATACCACCGACAGCTTCCTTTCCTTCAATTTCTGTTCCTGCCGGAACACCTTTTTTCTCTTCTCTGACCACCTCCGGAATCAGGAAAGAACCGCCTTCTCCGATAAACATTTCCACATCAGGATAAAAGCTTTCCGGTTCCGTTCCCTCGCCTTCAGATCCATATACAAAATATGCAGTATTATTCTTCTGATGACCTCTTTCATCAAAAGAAAGCACCGGTTTTACTTCAACACCGTACTCCGTTATTCTTATCCTGTGCAAAAGGGAAGTCACATGCCTGTGATCTCTGAGATTGTCTGCACTTCTTCCATATACAGGTATTACAGCAACCGGTGTGATCTCCTGTTCTTCCTCTTCAATATTGGTAATCTTTACAAGATGGACCTCCGCATCACCTTTCACTGTCACAAAAGACAAAATCTCTGACTGAAGTCCGTATTTCTCAGAAGTTCTGTGCAACTTCTGCCACATAAATCCGGCTTCCAGGCTGCTTTTATCCTGTTTATCAGTATATTTCTGAAATTCCTGTTCTGCCGAAACTCCGCATGCTGACCAGTAACCTTTTCCTTTTATCTTGCACCAGAAATTTCTGGTGTTTCGATTATTATGAAGATTCTCAATGCTTACCGGTTCCAGCAGAAAATGATTCTGATCCAGTTTGCTGTCTCCTCCCAGAGAAGGGGTGATCGCGGATTTCAATCCGTTTTCTCCGGCCAGAGGTATATATAAACCGCTGTAATTCTCCGGATTTTCTATGGAAAAGCTTCCATTTTTATCCTGAAATTTTATATATTTCATTCTGTGATCTCCTTCCTGCCAAAATAAAACGGTATTTATATTCCATTTTACTTTGTATTCATAAATGTGATCTCCTCGCAATTTATATCCATTATGTCATGACATATAGAATTCAATTTCTGTCTCACCGGTAAGTTTCTCCTGCGGAATATAATTACCCGGAAGTTCTTCTCCATTTACATAGAGTTTTTTACATCCGGCTTCCACATGTCCCGGATTCTTCACAGTGATATGGAGATGACATCCACGGAAATCCTTGCTTATCTCAAACTTCTCCCATTCTTTTGGAATCGATGGTGCTATACGTAAGCCATAGAAATCCGGACGCATGCCAAGAATTCCTTCTACACATCCTACCATCACAGTAGATGCTGTTCCTGTCAGCCAGTGCACATGAGATCGTCCGAAATTCGGGCTTGCTTTTCCTTCTGTAAACTGTCCATAGCAGTATGGCTCCAGCTGTCTGATCTCAGCCCTGTCATTCTGCGCTGCCGGAGCATTCTCCAGGAAATAATTAAATGCACGCTCACCATGTCCGCAAAGTGCTTCTGCCAGAATGAGCCATCCCTGTGACTGTGAAAAGATTCCCGCATTTTCCTTTGTTCCTGCATTGTAGATAACCGCAAGTGCTCCGTCGAAAGCATTTGCATGATATGGAGGATCCATAAGGATTGCACCGTATTCTGTATTCAATCTTTCATAAACCATTTGAAGAGCCAGATCTGCCTGCCGCTCTGTTGCAAGGCCGCTGATCACAGCCCAGCTCTGTGGATTCAGCCACATATTTGCCTCCGGGTCAGTTCTCTTTCCGATAACCTCTCCCCGCTCCGTAAAACCACGGATAAAACGATCTTCATTCCAACAGAGTTCCTGGATCAATTTTCCAAGCTGCTCTTGTTTTTCTTCCAGGTATTTTATATATTTTTCATCTTTTTTGTACTTTGCAAACTCTTTCAGGATAGTCATTGCATAATAGAACTGTAATGCAACGAAAGTAGATTCCCCATCCTTTCCAAGTCTCAGACAATCATTCCAGTCTGCATAAAGTCCGGCCGGCATTCCATGTCTGCCAAGATGGTTCATGGAGAAGTCAATAGCTCTTTTCAGATGCTCGTATACAGTTCCTTCATCCTTGTTTGCAAACGGGATCACTTCATCGATGAATGCAAAATTTCCTGTCTCTGAAATATATTTGTATACAGTAGGGAACAGCCAGAGTGCATCATCTGCGCGGTATGCCGGATGACCAGTTTCCTGTACATAGGACGCATCATCCGGTGTATCCTCATGTCCCGGATTATGTGTGAATTTCACAAGTGGAAGACCGCCGCCGTTATCTACCTGTGCTGACAGCATGAAACGGATCTTATCCAGTGCCATTTGGGGTGCAAGATGGATCACACCCTGGATATCCTGTACAGTATCACGGTATCCATATCCGTTACGAAGTCCGCAATAAGTAAAAGATGCTGCACGTGACCAGATAAATGTCATAAAACAGTTATATGCGTTCCATGTATTGATCATGGTATCGAATTCCGGACTTGGTGTTCTGATCTGAAAATGTGCAAGCTGTCCGTGCCAGTAACTGATCAGTTCTTCAAGCTCCACCGCGCATGTTTTTTCACAGTCTGCATAATGTGCTATAATCTCCGCTGCTTCATTATCCTCCTTCATTCCTGCCAGAAAAGCCATTTCCCGACTTTCTCCCGGTTCCAGAGTAATTACAGCTGAAAGAGCTCCACAGCTGTTTTCATTATAATTTCCCTCATTACATAATACACCGGCTTCAACCCCTGCCGGATTGTTGTATCCGTGATATCTTCCAAGGAATTTTTCCCTGTCACCACACCAGGAAGAAACCTTCTCTCCAGCCAGGCCGAAGAATCGGTTGAACACGTTCTTGTTATCAACCTCTTCCCCATCCTTAAGGCCGTCCAGATTCGCATGGATCATCTGACGTACACGATCTCCACAGAATACTGTTCTTGTAATATACTGGGAATACTGCAGATTCACCTGATCCTGTTCATAATTGCTGTTATTTGTAAACTCTGCATATCCAGTCACACTGATCTCACGTTTTCTGTCTGAGCAGTTGGTAACTTTCAGATTCCACACCTCGTAGGACTGCCCAAGCGGTACATAGTATCTCACCTCTGAATGTATCTCGCTGTAATCTGCCATCATTTTAGTATAGGCTGTGCCATGATGACATTCACTTTTATACTCATTGAGATCTTTGCCAACCGGCTGCCAGGATGCTGACCAATAATCTTTTGTGTCATTATCCCTGAGATAAATATATCTTCCCGGCTGATCAAACTGATTAAAAATATATCTCAGGATTCTGCCGTTCGCCCCGGATTTTGCAAAGCTGTATCCCCCTGCATTATTGGAAACGATTGCTCCGTATTCCGGCGATCCCAAATAATTCACCCACGGAGCAGGTGTGTCCGGCCTGGTAATCACATATTCCTTTTTTTCTTCATCAAAATACCCATATCTCATGCCATACAATCTCCTGTTCTGTATATTTTCCGTAACATTGTCTGTTGTTACCTATTTTCTACACTATAACTGATATGCAGATAGCAATATACAAAATAAAAGATTAAAATATCAGATTCATGACATAAGATATGGATATAATTCTTTACAATTCTTCCTCCGTGATCACCAGCTTCATGGCCCAGGCCGGGATATCCACATCCTCAGGCTCCTGCTCCATAAATACAAATGCTGTCCGGTATGGCGGCATCTTTGCCGGAAAAATCCCGTATCCGTCTGTAAAATACACCAGTCCCTTCAGATTTTCAAACTCACGTTTTTCCATCAGCTCTTCCACATAAGCAAAAGCCGGACGGAAATCTGTACCTCCATCACCGTAAAGTTCCAGGCTGTCCATGTAATCCTGCAGTTCTTCTCTGCTGGTGATCTTCACATCCGAATGCACCTTCTCATCACACTGGATAATGTGTATATTTACCTTCTGGAAAAAATTCCCGCTGTCGCTTAAGATCCCATAGGTTTCCTCCAGAAATCTCTGTACCAGTTCTCCTGAACAGGACATGGAGGTATCGATCACAATGACAAATTCCGAAACTTTTTTCACTTCTCTGGTTTCCAGGGGTTCGATCAGCGGCATATTCCCGTAAAGGGAAAGCCCGTAGGTATAAAAATTATAATCAAAGCTGTCCGGATCTACAGTCAGTTCTTCCCGAAATACTGCAAACTTCCGCAGAAATTCCCGATAATCATATCGTTCCCGGTTCTCTATTTTCAGCTGGTCCAGAAAATCTCCGTCCTGCTCTCCTGACTCTCTGGAAAAAGTCCCAAGGTCTGTTTCGATCCCATCGCTGATATCTCCCCATTTTTTACTCATCAGGGGATTGGGTTTCCGGTCGGGCTGCTGGTTTGCCCAGTATTTATGGTCGTCCACGTAGAACTCTTTTTCAAGCTGTGCCAGTTCTTTTTCCTTCAGAAATTCTTCTTTCAGAATCTTGTAGATTCTCTCTGCATTCAGCGTCTTCTTTTCCTTTTCCAGAAGACGGTAGGTTTCTCTCCGGAGAAGACTTCTGGAATATCGGACTGAGCGGTGGTAGATCCCGTCGATCATATGCTCCACTGCAATATCGCAGCTTAAATTCCACAAACGCTTCTCTATTCCCGGCTTCCCAAAGTGCCGGAAAATGCAGTGAAATACCATATGGAGATATCCTCGATTCACAAGAATCCTGTTTTCTTTATAAAGCCCGCCAAGCTGTGCCGGATGGAAGTACATCACAGCCCCGTCTGTTCCAAACGGACTGACCGAACCATCCATCTGATAAATAAAGCTGCTCAGCGCCACATCCAGAAAACGCATGCCAAGATACAGCTCGTCTCTTGCCGCCCGGAGGATGCTGCTGCCGATGTCCTGGAGACGCTGGGCCGCCTCCTGGGGATTGGATCCCTGACCGGGCAGGAAGTTATTTTTATTTTTTTCAGTTGTTTCTATATCACTCATAACTGAAACTTCTTTCTCCTTTTAACAGGGCACCTCTCATTTTCTGTCTCCCCGGCAACCTTCTGCTCTTCCTTCAGCATCCGGCTGCGTTCATTCATCAGAAATGCGGAAATCTCCATATCCTTCTTCCCGGACACCACATCAATACTATGTTCCAGGCCCTCTCTGTTCCAGAGCTTTTCCCGTGAAAGCAGCTCCAGACCATTTAAGTTTCCGCTTTCCACCAGGTATTCCCCGATATCCTTAAGATTTCCCCGGATATAATCCTCATACTGCTTCTTCGCCTTTTCGCTCAGCTGCCACGGATAACGAAGCCGCCCAAAGCTCATATCAACCAAAACCTCCAGCTTATCCATTACCACTGCCATATCAAACAGGCTGTCATACTCTGCGAAATCCAGTTCTTTATTATAGAAGCATTGCCGGTAATTGGTCCCTGAACCATGATACTCCGTAAACAAAATTCTCGCAGGCGTGTTCTCCACCGCCTCATCATAATGCTCCGGAAAAACCATATGCGCACGTTTTCCACCTGCCTCACCATTTTCATACAGAAAATCCACATCGATCTTCTGCCACAGCTCACCGAGGATCTCCTTTGTACAGGACTTGAACCCTTTTTTCTGATGGATCACAAGCTCCTTCAGCCCGCTGCAGCCCGTAAACGCCCCGGTTCCCACCTGCATCAGCGTATCCGAAAATTCCAGTCGTTCCAGTTTTTTGCACCCATAAAAAATATATCTTCCGATTTCCTTCAGTGTATCGGGAAAAACGATCTCCTGCACTTCCTCCCCGGCAAGAAGTCTCTCTTCCCCGAACGAAATTACATCTTCGCTCTCCCAGGTTTCTGTATCTTCTTCTCCATCCTTGTGTGCGGAAAACGCATACGGCGCCGCACTGACTACCGGAAGGCCATTGATCTCTTCCGGCAGCACCACCCGGCTGTCTGTTCCGTAACAACGGATAATTTCTATTGTATTCTTTTTGACTCTGTAATGTATTTTCATAATTCTCCATCATACCAAGAAACAGATATCCGAAATCCATTTCCTGTTTTTATTCTTCAGGAATCATCTCATCTACTGCTGATCCCGATCTTCTATAGCACATCTGCATCTCATTGTAGTCTCATTATCCATTTCATGCAAGAAATTTTCCCTCGGCCCCAAATTCTGTCTAATACAGAAAACAGCCCGCCGGATACACGATGATCTTTGATCATCTTATATCTGACAGGCTGTATGCAACACAAAACGAACCTCTGTATTGTACTCTGTTTCACACTCATGAACACAATTTTATTTACTTCTTATAAATACTGGCTAAACTCCACCTTCTCCTTATTCGGTCCCTCAATAGTAAAGAACTTCACACCATTCTCCCAGAACGGCAGGAAATGGACTTCATCATTGATAGTATTCAGTCCGGCTGCTGTCACCATCTCGTGGACTTTCTCGATATCCTTCACATCAATGGCAACATGATCGATGGCACCGGATTCCATTTTTGCTGCTTTGTTCTCGTAAGTCTCGATCACAAGATTTCCCAGTTTCAGAAAAGCAACCTTCTCATTGGCCGCTTCGTTTACGGTCTGAAAAGCAATCTCAAATCCCAGTGCTTCATAAAATTTAATGGTTGTCTCAATGTCATTGGTCGGCACACCTACGTGCTGAACTCCGTTCATCTGATCTTTTAAATTCATTTCAAAACCCCATCCTTTCATAAATCCGGTGTTCGCATCCCGCTTTACTGCATGCTCAGAAATGCGATCACTCTGCAATTCTGCGTTCTACCTGTGCAAGCTCTGGATTTCTCTTTATTCAATACTTACATAAGCTATTTTCGTAACCCTGGTTTTATTTTACATATTTATGAATAGTTGCCTTTACAGCTCCAGGTCCTGCGATCATCTCGCGGAACATGTCCTCGATCTTTTCACCCACACCATCTTTGTAAAGATCTGTAAAGAACAGTCTCTCATTGGAAAGGATCGGCTTCAGCTGATCCTTGAAGGTTTCCGGTTTTCCGATCACGATATCGCCAAGCTGCTCTGTGATCTCCTCATTCATCGGGTCCGGTGCAAGCTCAAATTTGTTTCCTTCGTCATCTACAGCCAGCATGTATCTCAGCCAGCCTGCGATTCCCAGCGGGATTGCTGTCAATCTGGAAGCATCTCCAAATTTCTTCACATATGCTTTTACAGTCTCACCGAAACGGATACCTACCATCTGGGACACATCTACAGCCAGACGAAGGTTTGTATCTCCAAGATACTCATTCGGGAAACGGTCATTGAAAAGCTCATCCACAAATGCCTGCGGGGAAAGGATTCCAGGATCTGCAACTACCGGAAGTCCCTCGTCATAAGCAACCATACGGGCCATTTTCATCATATCTTCGTTCGTGTTCAGCATATGTGCAAACAGATCATAGCCAAGTACCACACCAAGAGGGCCGGTTGCGGAATGTACAGGATTCAGGCAAACGGTTACTTTCATTCTCTCGGAGAGATTGACGGTATTTCTGTCCGCCATATATACGCCGAAGCCTTTTTCCAGAGCAGGGCGTCCGTTAGGGAAGCTGTCCTCGATAACAAGATACTGTGGCTTCTCAGCATTGACAAATGGTGCAATGTATGTTTTCTTTCCTGTGATCACCGGCTGCATATCTTCAACGCCAAGCTTCTCAAGGTCTGCTGCGATCTGCTCACTTGGACGAGGTGTGATCTTGTCGATCATGGTCCACGGGAATGCAACCACCTTCTCATCCGTTACATAATCTACAAATCCATCATCTACAAAACCTGCTTTATGCCATTCCTCTGTCATAGTCAGCACGGACTCACGAAGCTTGGCGCCGTTCTGTGAGCAGTTATCCATAGATACCAGAGCGATCGGATATTTCCCTGCTTTATATCTCTCATTCAGCATAGCCACAAGAACTGCCATTGCTCCCGTTGCCTTATCCGGTCCGTTTTTAATATCTGCTTCCACAAACGGGAACCATGTTCCGTCTGCTTTCTGGAGTGCATAGCCCTTCTCTGTGATCGTGAAAGAAACCAGCTGCAGAGATTTAGCCGCAAAAATTTCTTTCAGGCGGTTCCATTGTTCAGCATCAGAAGACTGTGCTTTCACTGCTTCTGCAAGTGCCCCGAGAACTTTGTACTCACGGGTTCCATCACCGTGAAGGATGACATTTAAGCCAAGGTTGTCATATGGCGCGTAAATTTTATCCACTACGTCATAATCAAAAGTCTCTACACATGTGATACCTCTGTCAAGAACTCCCTCTTCCAGAAGACCATCTGCAATACCGCCGATAAATACACGGAAGATATTTCCGATTCCGAAATGTACCCAGCCTGGCTCTTTTTTCGCTTTCTCAGTCACAGCCTCTACATCGTATCCCGGAAGATCGATACCTGCTTTCTTCCATGCTTCACGTTCCTTGATTCCATTTCTTGTTAATTTCATAATCTTGAACCTCCCTGTTTTCTTATATTTCGTTATTATTTATGTCTTTCACTTATGCTTATGTATTAACTGTAAGTAGAGTATAAAACTATTTTTTTAAAAAATCCATTGACAAAACACCTAATTTTCCTCTTATATTTTTGTTTACTTTTACTCAGGCGCTCCTACATTGCATTTCCCGCAAATTTATACTAAAATATATTTAAGACTTAAACATATCTATAATGACTTTTATCAGGAGAATCTCATGAGTGAAAAAGGATTAACCACCATCAATTTAAAGAAAATAAACCGCTCCAAGGTTTACCAGTATATATACAAAGCAAAACAGGCTTCCAAAATGCAGATCGTCCAGGACCTGCAGATGGGACTTTCCACAGTAAGCCAGAACCTGAACCTTCTGGAAAAAGAAGGACTCATCGACAGAAACGGATATTTTGATTCCACAGGCGGAAGGAAGGCACAGGCCATCCAGATCGCCTCGGATTTTCGGATTTCCATTGGCATCGGGATCCTGAAAAACATGTTCCATATCACAGCCATCGACTTATATGGAAATGCTTTTTATACAGAAACCATTGCTCTTCCCTATTCCAACACAGAAGAGTATTACAGACAGCTGACCGATAAAGTACGGGAATTCATCGCAGAGAATCACTATCCGGAGGAAAAGATCCTGGGCGTTTCCATTGCCACACAGGGGATCACTTCTCCGGATAATTCCACTGTGATCTATGGAAACATCATGAACAATACCGGCATGAAGCTGGAGGATTTTTCCCGGCATCTTCCTTACCCCTGCCATCTGGAACACGATTCCAAATCCGCCGCTTTTCTGGAGCTGTGGAATCACCCGGAGCTTGACAGTGCTGTCGTGTTCCTTCTGAACCGAAACCTGGGCGGTGCCATTATCACCAACCATCAGATCCATCAGGGAAGCTCCATGCACAGCGGAACACTTGAGCATATGTGCGTGAACCCGGACGGTCCTTTATGTTACTGTGGAAACCGTGGCTGTCTGGAGACCTACTGCTCTGCCAATGCTCTGGAACAGTCTGCGGGGATGCCTGTGAAGGAATTTTTCCCGCTGCTCCGCGAAAAAAAATCTCCCCGGCTTGCTGAGCACTGGGAAGATTACCTGAACCATCTGGCATTTGCCATGAAAAACCTGAACCTGATCATCGATGCGCCGATCATCATCAGCGGATATCTGGCACCTTATTTTACGGAAGAAGACATCACTTATCTGCTGGAACACATCAACACAGGCGCACCCTTTACCCTGGATAAAGATCAGATTCTGGTCGGTACCCACGGACAGTATACACCTGCCATTGGTGCAGCTTTATATTATGTGGAAAAATTTATACAGAGCGTGTGAATACAGGCAGCTTCACCTGAACCGCTCAAAAAAGCATGTCATACACAGCCAGACGGATATAACTTGATCCGCTCTGTCCTAAGGTATGACATGCTTTTTTTTATTTTACTTATTATTTTTTCAGTTCTTTCAGCAGCTGCCCGATCTTTGACACAAACAGATCAAAGGCCACATTATTCTTACCGCTGTTGATCACAATATCTGCTTTCGCCCGTGTAGGCTCCACATACAGATAATGCATCGGTTTTACTGTGGTAAGATACTGATCGATGATTCCGTTTAAATCCCGTCCACGTTCCTCCACATCTCTGGAGATCCGTCTTAAGATCCTCTCATCTGCATCTGCTTCCACATAAACCTTGATATCCAGAAGATCTCGGATACGGGGATCTGCAAGAAGCAGGATTCCTTCTACCAGAATGACCGGTCTTGGTTCGATCTTCAGCACTTTGTCGGAGCGGTTGTGCTGACTGTAATCGTATACCGGACATTGGATGGTTTTGCCCTCCTTGAGTTCTTTGAGATGCTCGACCAGAAGATCGGTTTCCAGTGAATCCGGGTGATCGTAATTCACCTTCACACGTTCTTCAAAAGGAATTCCGTCCTGTCTGCGGTAGTAATTATCATGATAGATCACCACCACATCGTCTCCGAAATGCTTCTTCAGTCTGTTTGTAAATGTAGATTTGCCGGAACCTGATCCTCCGGCGATCCCGATAATAATACTTTCCATCGTCTCTTTACCTCTTAATCTAGAATTCTTCCGCTGTGGATCCCGCAGGCTTCCCGAAGAGTTTTTCCGTATAAAGAAGCTTTTTCTTACACAAAAGCTGCCCGGTCGGTGTGCATCTCCTGCATCCGGTTCCGGACAGCTTTTCTGGTTATTTTTTATAAAGCAATCGTTCTGATCAGATCTCAGCCTGCTCAAGAAGTGCCGGGATCTTGGATTCCCATCCAAGTGCCATGATATGTACACCCTGGCAGTATGGCTTACACTCTTTGATGATACGTGCAGCGATCTCAACACCTGTGATACCAGCTTTTGTCTTCTCTTTGTCTGCTTTCAGTTCCTCGATCATCTCATCCGGAACATGAATGCCGGCAACGTTGTTGTTCATGAACTTAGCCATTCCAGCGGACTTCGGAATGATAATACCAACCTGTACCGGTTTTCCGAACTGTTTTGCTTTTTCCATGAATTTGATGAATTTCTCCGGCTCAAATACAGCCTGTGTCTGGAAGTAGTCTGCACCTGCGGCAACTTTTCTTTCCATCTTTGCAAGCTGAGCGTCAACGGAATCGCTGCATGGAGATACAACGGCACCTTTGGAGAATTTCGGAGGCTCACCAACCAGCTGGTTTCCACCAAGGTCTACACCGGACTCAAGAAGCTGTACTGTATGAAGAAGAGATACAGAATCAAGATCAAATACCGGTTTTGCCTGTGGATGGTCGCCCATCTTTGTGTGGTCACCTGTGAGGCAGAGGATATTCTCGATACCAAGCATAGCTGCACTTAAAAGATCAGACTCCAGTGCGATACGGTTTCTATCACGGCATGCCAGCTGGAAGATCGGGTCCATTCCTGCATCTTTGAGGACTTTACACATTGCAAGAGATCCAAGACGCATTACTGAAGACTGGTTATCTGTTACATTAACTGCATGAACACCTTTCAGGTAAGTTTTGGCTTCTTCTACCAGCTCATCTACATGGATCCCTTTTGGCGGTCCTACTTCAGCAGAAACTACAAATTCACCACGGTCGAATAATTCTTTCATTTTCATATTATACTTTGCTCCAATCATTATAAATTTGGGGTATTGGCCGCCATGTTCCAGGCGGACAATATCATAATTTCATCAAGCTTCTTATTTCACTTCATCATCTGTAGCGAAATTATGGATCTGTGTCGGGCATTTCAGTGCGTCAAGGCGTCCGATCTCTTTCAGACGTCTGTAGATGCGCTCCCATCCACACTCCATGTCGCTGTCCACTTCGCATTTACCATTCTTGGAACCACCGCACTGGCCGTTGACAAGACTCTTGGAACATGCTGTGATCGGGCAGATTCCACCGGTAAGGTTCAGATAACACTCACCGCACTGGTCACATTTATATTCCAGTGGTGTTACACCCTGGAAACCAGGTACCGGGTATGTATCGCAGGCTGCACATACCATCTTGTCTTCCAGATATTCTGCGATGGTCTGAACACCAACGCCGCAGGAGAATACCAGAACCAGGTCAGCTTCCTGGATCTTGCTCATGTGTTTCTGGAGACGTAACTGCATATTTTCCGGATTACAGATATAATCCGTTGTCATGATCCCTGTCACATTTCCTTCAGCGGAAAGTTCCTTCTGAAGTGCAACAGCCTCTTTTTCCGGAAAACGAACTTCCTTGCATCCATGGCAGTTGATGATAAAAACTTTCTTTCCGGCTGCCAGTGATACGATAGTTTCTTTTGCTTTTAACTGGGTAATCAACATATCACTTCATCCCCCTTACTGCATTTTTTCCGGCTTTGATGCTGTTAATGATCGGAATCTTGGAAGAACAGATATACTGACAGCATCTGCACTCAACACAGTCCATAATGCTCATGTCTTTCATGCCCTGCCAGTTCTCTTCTTTCGCATATTTTACGAAATACAGAGGAGAAAGTTCCATCGGACATACGTCCACGCAGCGTCCGCACTTGATACATGGCTGCTCTTTGGTCTCGTCTGTATCAATGGCGATGATACCGTTGGAGCCCTTCATCATAGGTACTTCCAGAGTATTCAGAGGGAATCCCATCATCGGGCCGCCCATCTTGACCAAAACATCGTCATCTGTAAATCCGCCGCAGTAATCGATCAGTTCTTTTACGCTGGTACCGATCTTGATGATAAAGTTGCCAGGATTCTTGATCTTCTCGCCTGTTATTGTTGTAACACGCTCGATCAGAGGCATACCCTTCTGGATTGCATCGGAGATTGCTTTTACAGTACTGATATTATCTACGATAACGCCAACATCTGCCGGGAGACCGCCGCTCGGAACCTTTCTTCCCATAACGCGCTTAATGAGAGTTTTCTCAGCACCCTGCGGGTATTTGGTTCTTGCAACAAAAACTTCCATATTTCCGATATCGGCAACTTTTTCCTGCATTAATTCGATGGCATCCTGCTTGTTATCCTCAATGACAATGATACCTTTCTCGGCACCTGTTGTCTTCAGGATCGCTTTCAGGCCAAAAATAATGTCATCTGCAAACTCAAGGAGAACCTTGTGGTCTGCTGTTAAATATGGCTCGCATTCGCATCCATTGAGGAGAATAGTATCAACTGGTTTGGCTGGTTTCAGTTTAACACAGGTCGGGAAGCCTGCACCACCCATACCAACGATTCCTGCTTCTTTTACAATCTCAATGATCTCATCCGGAGTCAGATTATCCAGGTCACCATGTGGCTGTACGGATTCGTGCAGAGTATTTTTTCCATCCGATTCAATGACAACAGCCATGACTTCACTGCCTCTTGTGCCATGCATACGTGGCTCAACGGCAACTACGGTTCCGCTTACACTGGAGTGTACCGGTGCGCTGATAAATCCGGCAGCTTCGCCGATCTTCTGTCCGACTTTTACAGTGTCGCCTACCTCTACGATCGGGTTGGCAGGTGCACCAAGATGCTGGGACATGGAGATCACTACAGTCTTCGGATCCGGGAATTTCTTCAGTGCGATATGCTCGCTGAATTCCTTGTGCTCTGACGGATGAACGCCGCCATAGTATCCGTTCAGTCTGTCTTCTCTGATAGACTTCACGTAATCGTTGATCACCTTGAAGTTAACCTTGGAGTAATCACGTACCTGTACCGGCTGGTTCAGGAACTCTTCCAGACGGCCCTGTTTTGCCAGTCTCTGGTAGATCTTTTCCCATGCACAGTCTTTATTCGGGTCTACTTCACATTTACCGTTCTTTGCTCCGCCGCACTGTCCATTGACAAGACTCTTTGAACAGTCGACGATAGGACAGACGCCTCCGGTAATGTTCAGATAGCACTGTGCACATGCATCGCAGCTCTTCTTGGTAAGTGCCATGCCGTGATGTCCTCTGTAGTTAAGGGTATTACTTGCTGCAATCACCGGCTTGCCTGCCAGATCCGCAACTGTCTGGATACCAAGACCACAGGAGATCACAACTACATTCTCTGTACCTTCCGGAAGCAGATCCTGTAATTTTCTTTCTGTGTGCATCTTGTTACACAGAAAATCGAATTTCGCACTGCCTGTGACGGTTTTTCCCTGCTCCGCAGCAAATTTCAGGAATTCTTCGCAATCCGGTTCGTCAACGGTCTCAAATTCCTTGAAACACTTGTTACAGGCGATTACAAACAGATTGTCCCTGCCGTTCAGCACTGATGCAAGCTCATCACTGCTTTTCAGCTTGTACTTAGTATAGTTTTCCAATTGCTCACCTTCCTTATAAAGATTATATCCTTATGATTATCTGCTCTTATCCGTTCCCTCCTTCTCTGCACTCCCAGGAAAGAAACAATAAAACCAAATAAATAAGTTCTATGTTATTTGTTCAGCCCTTCGAAAATCCCGGTTCCTAAAAAAGGCCGCAATATTTCCTCTGACTGCTACAATAAATGTACCATAATTTGAACATATTATCCAGTTTTATTAGCTATTTTTATAAATTTATTCTATGATTTCATCCCAATTATCTATGGATGTACAGATATTTGTACAACTTCTGTTATGTTACATGCGTTAGTTATATGCAACTTATATAATTTTGTTTATAAAATATACTTTTTATGCATTGAGCATATTGCACAAGGATCTTACCTTTAACAGGGCAGATCCGAAAGGTGTCTTTTATCATGGAGTAAGACGCTGTCCGCAATATTCACAGGTGCTCAGACGACCTTTTATTACCTGATTCTTTGCACCGCAGCTGGGGCAGGTAACTGTAATATAGATCTTCTCATTTACGCGTCTGTTCGGTGCAGTGATCATAATATAATTTCCTTCTCTGTCTATCTGGATATTCCGGATATATCCCCCGG
>OGQK01000083.1_pt1 | contig 64397 bp, 53 predicted proteins | sample 1553221 | NCBI WGS metagenome assembly OGQK01 (sample SAMEA2579996, study PRJEB22360) | human gut metagenome | biome: human gut; feature: human-associated habitat; material: faeces | place: Denmark | collected 2008/2010 | reverse complement strand
CAAAAGTGTCCGAGGGCAGAAAGCGGCTGTCCGATGAAGTCCAGCTTGCCAATGACGCAAAACAATGGGTGGAAGCCATTCAGGAATACGCCAACATCACAGAGCTGGACGCAGCCACCCTCAACCGCTTAATCAAAGAAATCGTCGTGCATGAGCGCATTGACGAAGATAAAACAAGACACATTTCTATCGAAATTCATTTTAATCTCAAACCCATCCCGGAGGTGGAACAGGTCACTGCCTGACCTGTCCCGCCGGGACGGTTCTCTTAAAAACACCATATAGATTTTTTGTACGCCGCCGCCCGCCATCGAGCAGAGTTTTACACCTAATTGGGGATAAAACAGCTCATGGCTGGCGGCGGTGTTGCCCTTATCGGCACCACCCTTGTACCTCTGCTCTCCGGACTGTTCGGTTAATCACAAAACAAGGAGGTAATCGCCTTTGGACAGCATACTCCAACAGATCACAGACTGGCTGAAAGAAATGCTCGTTTCAGCCATTATGGGAAATCTGTCGGGGATGTTTGAGTCCGTCAACAACCAGGTTGGCGAGATAGCAACCTCCGTTGGCATGACCCCGGCGAATTTTTCGCCGGGTGTCTTTGCCATGGTACGAAACATCTCCGAGTCAGTGATTATCCCAATCGCAGGCTTGATTCTGACCTTCATTGCCTGTTATGAGCTAATTCAGATGATTATTGACCACAACAATCTGGCAAATTTTGAAACCTGGATCTTCTTCAAATGGGTGTTCAAGACTTTTGTTGCGGTCATGTTAATCACAAACACATTCAATATCACGATGGCTGTGTTCGATGTGGCACAGCACGTTATAAACGCAAGCGCCGGTATCATATCCGGAAATACTGCCATAGATGCTTCGGCATTGGAAACAATGGAAGAAACGCTGATGGCAATGGATTTGGGTCCTTTGCTTGGCTTGTTCCTACAATCCTTTATCGTGCAGGTCACGATGTCCGCTTTGGCAATCATCATCTTTGTGATTGTCTACGGTCGAATGATTGAAATTTACCTGATGGTCAGCCTTGCCCCGATTCCGCTTTCCACTTTTGGAAACAGAGAGCAAAGCAATATCGGGCAGAATTATCTGCGTTCACTGTTTGCAATCGGATTCCAGGGATTCCTGATTATGATCTGCGTAGGTATTTATGCGGTGCTGATACAGTCTATCGCATTCAGCGATGACATCATCGGTTCTATCTGGGGTGTTATGGGCTACACCGTCCTTTTGTGCTTCACCCTGTTTAAGACCGGTTCGCTTGCGAAGGGTGTATTCAGCGCTCATTAAAGGAAGGAGGAAATTGTTTGGCAGCGTATATTCCCGTACCTCGTGACCTGACGAGGGTAAAAACAAAAGTGTTCTTTAATCTGACCAAACGGCAGTTACTTTGCTTTGGTGCGGCGGCGCTCATCGGAGTGCCGATTTTCTTTCTGGTCAAAGCAACCGGAAATGTGAGCCTTGCAGCACTGTCCATGATGATCGTCATGTTGCCGTTGTTCTTTCTGGCAATGTATGAAAAGGATGGTCAGCCGTTGGAAGTGGTTGTAGAACACTTCATTCAGACTAAATTCGTTCGTCCCAAGGTTCGCCCTTATCAGACGGACAACTATTATGACGCCTTGATGCGTCAGTACAAACTGGAAAAGGAGGTTGAACGAATTGTTTTTCAAAAAGAAGCCGCAGGCAAGAAACATCAAAATGCCTGCAAATCTGAATCGGAAGCAGCAGCGAGAAATTAAAGCTGTTGTGGAACGGGCAAAGAAGGACAACGGTATTCCGCAGACTGCACAGCAGTCCATTCCCTTTCAGAGAATGTTCCCGGATGGCATTTGCCGTGTCACTGACAGCTATTACACCAAGACCATTCAGTTTCAGGACATCAACTATCAGCTGGCACAGCAGGAAGATAAGACTGCCATCTTCGATGAGTGGTGCAGTTTCCTGAATTTCTTTGACAGCTCCATTCATTTCGAGCTTTCCTTTATGAATCTGAGTACCGATGCTGAGAGCTTTGAAAAGAGTATCCGCATCCCGTTCAAGAAGGACAGCTTCAATCCTGTCCGTGCCGAGTATAGCCAGATGCTGAAAAAGCAGTTGGCGCAGGGCAACAATGGCTTGACCAAAACCAAGTACCTGACATTTGGCATTGAAGCTGAATCCATGAGGCAGGCAAAGCCGAGACTCAACCATATCGAAAACGATCTGCTAAATAACTTTCGTCGTTTGGGTGTCATTGCCACTACTATGAACGGCAAAGAGCGGCTGCATCTGATGCACTCCATGTTCCACATGGGCGATAACGATAAGTTCTTCTTCGATTGGAAGTATCTTGTGGAGTCCGGGCTGTCTGTAAAGGATTTCATTGCTCCGACGGCATTTGCCTTTAAGACCAATCGCACCTTCCAGATGGGCAGCATCTTCGGCTCGATGTCCTATCTGGCAATTACGGCATCAGACCTGTCTGACCGTATGCTGGCGGATTTTCTGGATATGGAATCCACGCAGATCGTGACCATGCACATCCAGTCGGTTGACCAGACTGCGGCGATTAAGACCATCAAGAGAACCATCACCGAGCTTGACCGTTCCAAAATCGAGGAACAGAAAAAGGCGGTGCGTTCCGGCTATGACATGGACATTATCCCGTCTGACCTTGCTACCTATGGCAAAGATGCGAAGTCGCTTCTGAAAGAATTGCAGAGCCAGAATGAGCGAATGTTCATGGTGACATTTCTGGTGCTGAACACCGGGCGCACCGAGCAGGAGCTGGAGAACAACGTGTTCCAGGCGCAGAGCATCGCCCAGAAGCATAACTGCAATCTGCGTCGTTTGGATTTTCAGCAGGAATCCGGGCTGATGAGTAGCCTGCCTTTGGCACAAAATCTGATCGAGATTCGCCGTGGCCTGACTACCAGTTCCACGGCGATTTTTGTGCCTTTCACCACGCAAGAGTTGTTCCAGAATGGTGAGGAAACGCTCTACTACGGGCTGAACGCCCTGTCGAACAACCTGATCATGGTGGACAGAAAGAAACTCAAGAACCCCAACGGACTGATTCTGGGTACGCCTGGTTCCGGTAAATCCTTCTCCGCAAAGCGTGAGATCACCAATGCGTTCCTGGTTACGGATGACGATATTATCATCTGCGACCCCGAAGCGGAATATGCGGCTCTGGTTCACAAGTTCAATGGTCAGGTGGTAAAAATCAGCTCCTCCAGTACCAACTATATCAACCCCATGGACATCAACCTGAACTACTCTGAGGATGACAATCCCGTAGCACTGAAAGCCGATTTTATCCTGTCCCTCTGTGAGTTGATTATGGGCAGTAAGGATGGCTTGCAGCCTATCGAAAAGACGGTCATTGACCGTTGTGTGCATCAGATCTATCAGAGATATTTCGACAATCCTGCCCCTGAGAATATGCCGATCCTTGAGGATTTGTATGATGCCCTTCTGAAGCAGGACGAAAAAGAAGCCCACCATGTAGCGACCGCCTTGGAAATCTATGTTAAGGGTTCTCTGAAACTGTTTAACAACAGAACCAATGTGGATATTCAGAATCGTCTGGTGTGCTTCGACATTAAGGAGCTGGGCAATCAGCTGAAGAAAATCGGTATGCTGATCGTTCAGGATCAAGTCTGGGGGCGTGTAACTGCCAACCGTTCTGCCGGTAAATCGACCAGATATTATATTGACGAGTTCCATCTGCTTCTGAAGGAAGAACAGACGGCAACCTATTCCGTAGAAATCTGGAAGCGATTCCGTAAGTGGGGCGGCTTGCCGACCGGTATTACTCAGAATGTCAAAGACCTGCTTCGTTCCCCGGAGATCGCCAACATCCTCGAAAACTCTGATTTCATCTATATGCTGAATCAGGCAAGCGATGACCGAAGTATTCTGGCGCAGCGGCTGAACATTTCGCCGCATCAGCTGTCCTATGTAACCAACTCCGGTGAGGGCGAAGGGCTTCTGTTCTATGGCAATGTGATTCTGCCGTTCATTGACCGATTCCCGACCGATCTGGAACTGTATCGCATTATGACCACGAAGTTAAACGAGGTGGCACAGGAAAAGGAGGCGTAATGTATGGCGAAAAGACCTACACGACTCCGTTTTACCGAAGATGACCTTGCAGATTCTCATGTGAAGAAAGCTGCCGACCGTGCAGATAAGGCGGTTGATAAGGCTGAGAAAGCGGCAGACAAATTGGCTTCCAAAAAGGCAAAGCCGAAGCTGAAGCTGGAAACAGATGCAGCCGGTTCCCGTAAAGCAAAGCTCCGTTTTGAAAAAACGGAGTTTACGGAAATCGAGCGCCCATCTGTGGCAAAGCACATGGCAAGCCGTGGTGCCGCAGTCACGCTCACATCCAAAGCACATCGGGCGGTGTCAGAATATGAGGATGATAATATCGGCGTTCAGGCTGTGCAGGAAACGACCAAGGCTGTTGAATCCACTGCCTATACCGTCGATCATGCCGTTTACAGCCACAAGCTGAAAGCCTACGACAAGGCAGATAAGCTGGTTGAGAAGTCAGATAAAGCAAATGCAAATGCCCTGTATGAGAAGTTCAAAAAGGACAACCCCGATGCAGCTTCCAATCCGTTCTCTCGTTGGCAACAGAAAAGGGCAATCAAAAAGGAATATGCTGCCGCCAAATCCGGCAAGAATACCGCTTCGACAACGGCTTCTGCATCCAAGGGTGCAGGTAAGGCAACAGGCAAAGCAGCTCAGGGAGCCAAGAACATCACAGAGAAAGTAACGGAGTTCTGCACCACACACTCTAAAACGATTCTGTTTGTTTTGATTGCCGGACTGCTTTTTATGATCCTCTCAGGGATGTTCTCGTCTTGTTCGGCTATGTTTCAAGGCGGCACACAGATCGTTCTTGGAACTTCTTTTACCGCAAAAGAGGAAGATATTATCGGTGCGGACAATGATTACAAGGCTTTGGAAGCTGCGCTCCGCAATGAAATCAATAATATCGAGCGTACTCATAGCGGATATGACGAGTACCGGTATGACCTTGATGAAATCAACCACAATCCTTACGAGCTTGCGGCATATCTGACGGTAAAATTCGAGGACTACACCAGAGATGAGGTGCAGGCTACCCTGCAATGGCTGTTTGAGCAACAATATGAGCTGACCCTCACAGAAGTAGTAGAGATTCGTACACGAACGACATCTTCTACTGATCCCGAAACGGGAGAGACAACAACAGAGGAAGAAGATTACGAATACTATATTCTGAAAGTGAAGCTCAGAAATAAGGGCTTGAACAGTGTGATTTCAAATTCCGGCTTGTCGGAAGATGATATGGAGCGATATAGAATTTTGCTTCAGACAAGGGGCAACAGACCGGATATTTTCGGAAATGACATTTACGCTACTCCTGGCGGCGAGTACACCGACTATGACATTCCGGGCGAAGCTCTGACGGACACAAGATTTGCCAACATGATTCGGGAAGCTGAAAAATATCTGGGATACCCGTATGTGTGGGGCGGCAGCAGCCCGTCCACCTCCTTCGACTGCTCCGGGTTTGTTTCCTATGTAATCAATCACTGCGGCAACGGTTGGAGTGTTGGACGATTGACTGCAAACGGTTTGATGGGCGTATGCGATATTATTCCCAAAAGCTCTGCCAAGCCGGGAGATTTGATTTTCTTCCAAGGCACTTATGATACCTCCGGTGCATCGCACGTTGGTATTTATGTCGGCAATGGTATGATGATCCACTGCGGAAACCCGATTTCCTACGCTTCTATCGAATCGAATTACTGGCAACAGCATTTTTACTGCTTCGGCAGAATCAGAAACTAAAGGAGGGATGGCGATTGAGTGCCAAGTTAGACAGAATAGGTGCAGACCTTGAAAAAGCCCGTAAGAAGCGGGCAGAATGGGATGCTAAGGTGAAAGACCTGGAACGCAGATACCGTGAGGAGGAAAATTCCGAAATCCATGAGATGGTTCATGCTGCGAACCTGAATCCCGAACAGCTTTCCGAGCTGCTCCGTATGTTTGCTGCGGATATGGCTCCGAAGCCTGATACGATCAATACTATGAATAAGGAGGAACCGCAGAATGAGATTTAAGAGATTCAGTGCCATGTTGCTGGCACTTGCGATGTGCATGGGTGTGTTTTCGACAACGGTGGTTGCCTACTCCGACGAGAGTGCAACAACCACTACTACGGGAAAGACAGAAGCCGTGGAAACTGTCCCTGTGAAAACCGAAGATAAGACTTCCGAGGAAGTTCCTTACACCGTGACCGTCAATGAAGATGGCACGGTGGTTTTCTCTTTCAATGGTAAAGAATGGACTTACGGTGCAGAGGAATCCGAGGATAATAATATGGGAACCGGCAAGGTGGTAACGAGCGGTTCCCGTTTGAATGTGCGTACCGGTGCAGGCATGAATTATGAGATCATCGACCAGCTCCGACCCGGCGAGGAAGTTGTGGTAGTCGGTGTTGAGGGTGACTGGTATCAGATCACTGTGCCTGAAAAGAACGGTTATGTTCACAGCGACTATCTGGAACTGATTGAAAAAGCCGAGCAGAACAGCGAAATGGATATGGCGCTGCTTATGGTGTTTATGAGTGCGTTCATGCAGAACACGGACACAAGCGAACCCGCCCTTACTCCTGACGGTAATCTGACTCTGGTTGACGATGTTGGTTCACCTACGAAAAGCGGAAAGCAATTCATTACTGCCGTTACCAAAAACGGAAACTACTTCTATATCATCATTGACCGTGATGATAAGGGCGAGGAAACCGTGCATTTTCTGAATCAGGTGGATGAAGTTGACCTGCTCAAGCTGATGGACGAGGAGGAAGTTGCAGAGTTCACCAAACCGGTTGAGGAAACAAAGCCGGAAGTGGTTGAAACAGTTCCTGAAATTACAGAACCTGCTCCGGAGGAAAAGCCGAAATCCACGAATATGCTCCCGGCGATTCTTACTCTGATTGTGCTTGCCTGTGGTGGTGGATTCTTCGTATTTAAGAAAGTTCAGGAAAAGAAGAAGGAACAGGAAGCGACAAAGCCTGATCCGGATGCTGATTATGTGGACGATGATGAGGACTATGGATACGATCCGGAGTTTGAGGACGATGATGCAGATAGCTCCGTCGATGAAGATGATAATGAACCTGTGTAAACAGGATAGGCTTGATGCCTGGGGCAATCTTCGGATTGCCTTTACATAGTCTCCACTTTCAAAAAATAAAATATTTTGTGTTTTTGAAAGCGGCCTCTTGCATATACTATTAGCAGACAGTATAATAAGTACATCGAAGCAGTTTCAAGAAATAAAAAATCTTCGACTTTTGAAAGCGGGTGACGATATGAAAACAATTATAAGAGCAAAGTATCTCGACAGAATCATTGAACTGAATGGTACTCCTGACATCAAGATCATCACGGGCATTCGTCGATCTGGTAAGTCCAAGCTGATGCAGGCATATATTGAGTATCTGAAAAGCCATTTTGAAAATATCAATATCATCTTCATTGACTTCATGGATTTGGCGTATGAAGAAATCAAGGAATACCATGCCTTACACGCCTATGTGGAAGAACATTATCAGGAAGGTAAAACGAACTACCTGTTTGTAGACGAGGTTCAGATGTGTCCCAAGTTTGAGTTGGCAATCAACAGCCTGTACTCTAAGGGAAAATACGACATCTATGTAACAGGCTCTAATGCTTTCCTGTTGAGTGCGGATCTGGCAACTCTGTTTACCGGACGCTATATTGAAATTCATGTGTTTCCTTTCAGCTTCCAGGAATATTGCCAATATTATGATGATATCAGTGACAAAGATAAGCTCTTTGATGAGTACGCTATCAAGGGCGGTTTAGCAGGTTCCTATGCTTATAGAACCGAAAAAGACAGAACAAACTATATCAAAGAGGTCTACGAAACTATTGTTACAAGGGATTTGGTACAGAAATATAATCTCCCTGACACTTTGGTTTTACAACGTCTGAGCGAGTTCCTTATGGATAATATCAGCAACCTGACTTCTCCTAATAAGGTTAGTCAGCTGCTGACAGCAAATGAGACTCCAACCAATCATGTAACCGTCGGCAAGTACATTAAGTATTTGTGCAATGCTTTTGTATTTTATGATATTAAGAGATACGACATCCGAGGTAAGAAATACCTTGAAAGCTCTGAAAAGTTCTATTTGTGTGACAGCGGTATTCGATATGCAATACTGGGAAGCAGAAATATGGATTACGGCAGAGTATATGAAAACATCGTTTGCATCGAACTTCTTCGCCGTGGATACGATGTCTATGTCGGCAAGCTCTATCAAAAGGAGATCGACTTTGTTGCTCAGAGAGGCAGCGAGAAGATTTATATTCAGGTCAGCGACAACATTTCCGGGCAGGAAACATTTGAGAGAGAATGCTCTCCTCTGCTTCAGATCCGAGATGCTTATCCGAAAATGATTATTGCCAGAACCAAACATCCAAAATATAGTTATGAAGGAATCGAAATCCATGATATAGCCGATTGGTTGCTACAAGAATAAACAATGCGAAATATCTCCGTCATTCTCTTTTGAAATGATGGAGATATTTTTATGTTGATGGAGATTCAGGGACAGAAAACTGTGTCGGGTTGCAAAAATTCTTTCCGAACTTTTTACATAGCAGTCATGCACTACGGTGTGTGGTTGCTTATTTTTTGCGAAAGGAGCAGATGCAAATGAAATTAGTTTTGGCTGAAAAGCCTTCGGTTGCACAGAGCATTGCCAAAGTGTTAGGTGCTGCCAAGCGTGAGGATGGCTACTTAGAGGGAAACGGCTATGTGGTCAGCTGGTGTGTGGGGCATTTGGTGGAGCTGGCACAACCAGAAGCCTATGATGCGAAGTACAGCAAATGGGCTTATGCAGACCTGCCTATCTTCCCGAAGGACTGGCGGTATGAGGTTTCTGCCGGTACGAAGAAACAGTTTGGGATTCTGAAAAAGCTCATGGCCAGAGAAGATGTTGCGAGTCTTGTGTGTGCAACAGATGCCGGTCGTGAGGGCGAGCTGATCTTTCGATTGGTGTACCACAAAGCCGGGTGCAGAAAGCCGTTTGAGCGGCTTTGGATTTCCTCGATGGAAGATGTAGCAATCAAGGAGGGCTTTGAAAATCTCAAGTCTGGAACGGAATATGATGCTTTGTATGAAGCAGCACTGTGTCGAGAGCGAGCCGACTGGATTGTTGGCATTAACGCTACTCGACTTTTTTCGACCCTTTACGGGCAGACCCTGAATGTCGGTCGTGTTATGACTCCTACCCTTGCCATGGCTGTTATGCGGGAAGCTGCCATTTCCGCATTCAAGCCCGAACCGTTCTACACAGTCCAGATTGGATTGGATGGTTTTACGGCTGCAAGCGAACGATTCAAAACCAGGGAAGCAGCGGAAGCTGTCAGACAAAGCTGTTCGGTGGCAATCGTTCAAAAAGCTGAATGTAAGGAGAAAACAGAAAAGCCGCCTGCGCTCTATGACCTGACCAGTTTACAGAGAGAAGCCAACCGTGTGCTGGGCTACACGGCACAGCAGACCTTAGACTATACGCAGAATCTCTATGAAAAGAAACTGGTCACTTATCCCCGTACCGACAGCAGGTTCCTGACGGAAGATATGGCACACAGCCTGCCTGACCTCGTAAATCTGGCTTTCCACACATTCCCCTCTCCGAGTGTGGATAACATACCTATTCATGCGGAACAGGTTGTGGATAACAAAAAGGTCACAGACCACCATGCCATTATTCCGACCAAGGAATTGCAGAAATGCAATCTGAGCGAACTTCCCAAAGGAGAACTTGCAATTTTGCAACTGATCTCGAATCGGTTGTGCGTAGCTGTTGGCGATCCGCACCGATACGCAGAAACAATTATTGAGCTGGACTGTGGCGGTACCGTGTTTTCAACCAAAGGCAAAACTGTTGTGCAGGATGGATGGAAAGCTCTGGTTCAGAAAAGTGATTCGACAAAATCCGGCGAAAACGTGCAGACACTCCCTTCTGTTTCCGTTGGTGACGAAATGACCGTCAGCGGCACGGAAATCAAGGAAGGGAAAACCTCTCCCCCTAAACACTTTACCGAGGATACTCTGCTTTCTGCGATGGAAACTGCCGGTGCAGATGAAATGCCGGAGGATGTCGAGCGAAAAGGTCTGGGAACTCCTGCGACCCGTGCCGGTATCATTGAGAAGCTGGTTCGCATCGGTTTTCTGGAGCGTAAGGGCGATAAGAAAACCAAACACTTGATTCCGACCCACAAAGGTACGGCTTTGGTAACGGTCATGCCGGAACAAATTCAGTCCCCCTCCATGACGGCGGATTGGGAAGAAAAATTGTTGCTCATTGAGAAAGGCGAATATGCCAGCGAGGATTTTATGGACGAGATCAAAGATGTGATTGCCGGTCTGATTCAGAACTATGAAGTAATCCGTGATTCCGAGGTGCTGATGTCGAAAGAAGCCAATTCTATCGGCAAATGTCCTCTCTGCGGCAGTGCTGTGGAGGACAAGCCCAAGGGGTACTTCTGTTCTAACAGAAGCTGCAAGTTTGCCCTTTGGAAAAACAATCGCTACTTTGCGAGTATCGGCAAGAGCATGACTTCTGTCACGGCGCAGAAACTGCTCGGTTCCGGCAAGGTAAAGCTCAAAAATTGCAAGTCCGAAAGGACGGGCAACACCTTTGATGCCACCGTCTTTATGGAGGTATCGGAGGATGGCAGGACGAAGTTCAGCATGGAATTTGATAATGGAGGAAAAAGCAAATGACGAATGAGTACAACCCGGAAGGTAAGGAAATCCGATTTATCGACAGCCATTATAAGGATTTGTTTCATATTCCCGATGGCAGCTGTGTGCAGATTCACTACCCAGATGAAACGGTTGTGAAGCCCTGCACCTTCATTGACGAGTACCATACGCAGATCGGATACAATGTGTTTCATATCTGCCAGTTTGCAGAGATTATGGAGCGCAACGGCGCAAGCTATTTGCCGGAGCCTGAGATTATGGGCGATGAAGCCGCATGGAAAGTTGGAAGGGACAGAATCCTTGCGGTACAGACCTGCGAAGATGGTTACGACTACACCCTGTTAGATGAAAACTACAACGAGATTGATGGCGGGCAGGTCGATAATCCTGAACTGTCCATGATCGAAGTCCGCCAGGATATTCTGGAATCCTTTGGACTGGAGCGCCGGGAGCTTCGGGCAATGTTCTATGAGGATGTCATGGAGCAGATGTTTGAAAACGGCAGGCTGGCGGTAGATGCACCCGAAAAACGAGAATCTGTTATGGAAAAGCTGATGCAGACCGGAGAAAAGGCTGCACCGAGCAGCCATTCTCATAAACCCAAAGACCCTGAACGATAAGGAGGAGACTGATATGAAAAACGAAAAATGGGATGATGTTCACGGAAATACCACCCCAGATGACAGAATGGTTGCTTTTCTGGAAAGCCCCACGGATTCTTATGCGATTCTTCAGCTGCGGGAAGATGTAGACGGTAATATCCCGCTCATGTTTGCAAATTACAGCTACCTTCAAAAGAAAGAAATGGAGCCTGAGATTGACCGTTACGAGGTGGTCTATCATGGCTCCATTTCTGTGTCCGAGGATGTGGATCGGCAGCTGGAAGATTTGTATGTGAAGTTCAATGTTGACCACCCGAAGGATTTCCGTGGTCACAGTATGTCGGTCAGCGACATCATAGCCTTAAAGGTAGCCGGTGAGGTATCCTTTCACTATGTAGATTCTGTCGGGTTTCAGAAGCTGGAAAACTTTATGAAGTCCGAAAACTACCTGAAAAACGCAGAGATGGCAATGGAAGATGATTATGGGATGATTGACGGTATCATCAACAACGGAAAAGCGCCTGGATTAGAGGAACGCCCTTCGGTATTGGAGCAGTTAAAGGAAAAGTCCGTACCGGATGTTTCCCATAAACCGACAAAGAGCCACCCGGAAAGGGAGATTGAATGATGGATTTCACACAAGATGAGCGGAACATGATGATGCTTTACAGCCCTGGCACAAGGTCAGGGCTGTGTGAAGCACTGACACTGATGAAGGAACAGCTTTCGGAGGACGAGTCAGAGCTTTTTGCTTTGGCAGACTCGGTTCTCCGTAAAGTTTCAGCCATGGACGATGCCGCCTTTGAAAAGCTGAACCTTTATCCGGATTGATAGGATTGGAGGGATACAATGAACGCAAAAGAGCGATTTTATTCCGGGTTAGCAAAAGAAACGATTGGGAAAATCACTTCGAACACAGATAACTGGACTTCGTTTTTGAGAACGATGTCCCGTAACTATGAGTTCACCTATCCGGAACAGGTGATGATTTATGCCCAGCGCCCCAATGCGACCTTTTGCAAGCCTTATGAGGACTGGAACGCTGAAAATTATCGCAGATATGTAAAGCGTGGCTCTACCGGTATTGCCCTGTTTGTGATGAACAGGGATAAACCGTATCTGCGCTATGTGTTTGATGTGGCGGATACCGGCGTTCGCCGTTCTTCCCCGGAACTGAAACCGTGGGAGGTGACGCCTGAAAACCGCTCCTATCTCATGGAAGCAATGGAACGCACCTTCGGTGTTGCCGCTGATGGGGTGCTGGAAGCACAGCTTGAAGATATTGCATCTGTACTGGCGGCTGAGTATTGGGACGATTACAAAAAGCAGCTCCTCGACATCGTTGCCAACAGCTTCCTTGAGGAGTATGATGAACTCAACATCGAAGTAGCTTTCAAAAATGCAGTGGCAAACAGCGTATCTTATGCGATGTATTGCCGGTTCGTGGAAAGTCCCGATAACTACTTCGAGCATGAGGATTTCCAGAAGGTGTTTGATTTTAACACCAGACAGACGGTAAATGCCCTTGGCACTGCGGTGAATGCCATCAGCACAAGGATGTTTCAGGAAATCGAAAAAGCGATTGGAGAACATGAGCAGATTAAAGCTGCTGAAAGGAGTGCAGATTATGAGCGAGATGACTTACAGACAGGCCGGAGATTATCAGATTCCGAACCTTCAGTTGGAGAACGAGGGAGAGAAACCTCTGGGCAAGTACGGCAGGATGCGTCGAGCATTTTTGGAACAGAACAATCCGATGCTCCTGAACGACATGATTCTGACGGAGAGCCTGTTCCCGCACCTGTGGGAGATCGAGGAAACGGCGAAAGCCAGAGTGGAATTTCTGATGGAGCAGTACCTGAAGGACAGCCCCGCACCGGACAAGGAAACGCAGCAGATGGCGTGGGTGCAGCACATGAACAGCCTGAAAGCACAGGCGGAGGAAGTCGTGATGATGGAGCTTATCAACAGCTGAGTCTGAACCTTTTCCTCTCCGAAAATGAACAAATCAGTTTTATCGACCGAGCAGAGAGCTTTACGCCCTCTGCTTTTTCTTTTGCCCAGGAAGAAATCGACCACTTCCTTCTGCTTGGCAGCAATACCGATGAAGCCCGAAAAGTCGTAGCGCTGGAATATATGAAGCAGAAGCCGTTGGAAGAAATCGTTCAGACCTTAAAGCAGGTCTATCACGGCGGCTATGGTCTGAAAGAAGATAGCGGGAATATCTGTGCGTGGTATGCCGAGGACGGTATCCACCTTGCCAAAGGTTCCTCTGCCATTGACAGCCCCAGAGCGCAGATCGCTTCTTGGGAAACGGTTGCCGAGCGCATTGGAGAACTGCTTGAAAATGGTCGATTCGCAACCAATGTGGAACTGGTAGAAGCTCCCGGATATGAGCGTCAGAAGCTGGCTGAATCCCTGTGGCATCTTTATCACGATTTAAATGAAGAAGCCCATACCGACAGCCATCTGGCAATTCTCCATCAGGAACCGTTTCGTGGGTTTCCTGATGAAACCGCAGACTTGGCTGAAAAGTTGGATGACCCTCGTTTCCACGCAACCTTGGTGCAGCAGTATTCGGAATTTAGAAAAGCCTTTGCGGAAAATCCAGATCTGCTTCGCTTTCACTATCACAAGCTGAATCTCATTCAGAAACAGCTGTATGAGCTGAATCTGCCTTTGCGTGAGTATCAGACCGATATGATGCAGATGCCCCTTGTCCGTCAGTTCATTACGGATGATGAAGTCAATGCAGACTTGACCCGTGGAAGTGGCTTTTCCGATGGCAAAGCCCGCATTTATAACTACTGGCAGGAGAATCATTCTGCCAAGGAGAAGATGGACTTCCTGAAGCATGAATACGGAACCGGTGGTCATTCCCATGCTTGCTCCGGCGCAACGCACAGCGGTCAGGATCATGATGCCAAGGGTGTTGCTTACACCAAGAGTGGTTGTGATAAATTGCAGATGTCCTGGGCGCAGGTGGTGCAGAGAATCGACGGTCTGATGCGAAAGGGACGCTATCTCAGCCCGGAGGAAGAAGCGGAACGACAGGCTATCGAAGAAGCCAAGGTTGATCCGTTGGAAGATGTTTATGACCGTTTTGCAGTAATTGATACCGAGGATGGCGAGTATGCAATCTGGGATAATCAGACCGATGACTACTATGTAGACCCGGAAGGCGTTACGGAATATTTCACGGACGAATGGCTTGCCAATGACTATCTGGTGGAAGTTCGGCAGTCCGTAGCCGCAATGGATTCGGTTCAGCCTGAATCACCTGCAACCGAGCCTGACGAAGTTGTGGAAGCCCCTGTTTCCAAAGAACTAACATGGAACTATCAGGTCGGTGACACGGTATATCTGGACGATACTGCTTTCCGTGTGGAGCAGATTACGGACAGAGAGGTTCAGCTGCGTGACCCTTCCCTTGCCTATCCGATCTTCCGTGCCGAGAATCGTGAAAACTTCGAGCGTATGCTCTCTCAGGACGAAAGAAACCATGCGGTAAGGGTTGATGCCCAAACCGAAGAAAAGCCCGTTACAGAGGAATTTCTGGGCGAAACCGAACCGAGGGACTACACCCCTGAGTATCAGCTGTTAGACCGTCTGCGTATGGATTGCGAATACTTCCTTGGTGCAGGACAGCACAGTGAAAAGCATCTGTGGGCAGGCAACCGCCATGCACAGATTGCCAAGATGCGTGAGCTGTATGAAATGATTCCCGACAAACCGGAATGGCTGACACCTGAGATGATTAACAGCTACGAGGAGCGCATGGCTCCCCGTTATTTGGTTGCCGCCTACCATCACTTTGAAAATGGCTTCGATGATAAGCTGGACTACTACACTCTGGAGGAAGCGGAAAAAGCTGCCCAGGGCTATGTGGACGGAACCATGGAGGATGACGGATTCAAGTACGATGGTGCTGCCGTTTACGATCAGCAGGAGCATAAGTGCATCCGTATCTATGGGGACTACCCTGACGAAAAGGCACACGCACAGGTCAAAGCCAGTGCGGAACCTGAACAGCAGGAACCGGAACACTTCATCGACCATTTTTATGTTGCCGAGGACATTCAGAAGCGTGGTGCGCTGGACATCAAGGAATACAGTTCCTTTGATGATGCCCTGCGAGCCTACTATGCACTTCCTGACACGCAGAGAAAAGCCCTGGGCGCAATGAACACCAGAGATCTGCCGGGTAGTCTGGACTTCGTACAGTGCGTAGATGGCAAGGACACCATCATTCAGGATTATGCCAAGGTGGACGGATGGCAGAATGCCGAGGTCATGGACATTATCGCTCAGCTTGAGCAGTCCATCACCACCAGAGAAATCCCGCCTGTTCCTGCGGTAAACTTCCACATCACGGATGACAACATCGGTGAAGGTGGACCGAAGCAGAAGTTCGCAAGGAACATCGAAGCCATTGAAACCCTGTTCAAACTGGAAAGCGAGAACAGGAACGCCACTACCGAAGAACAGGAGATTTTGTCGAATTATGTCGGTTGGGGCGGTCTGGCAGATGCCTTTGACCCGGACAAGGGAAATTGGGCGCAGGAGTATCAGACACTGAAAAACCTGCTTTCCGAGGATGAATATGCTGCGGCAAGAGCTTCCACCCTGAACGCACATTACACCAGCCCTACGGTCATTCGCTCCATTTACGATGCGGTCGGACAGATGGGCTTTGAAACGGGAAATATTCTGGAGCCTTCCATGGGTATCGGCAACTTCTTTGGTATGCTCCCGCCTGAAATGCAAAGCAGTCGCCTATATGGTGTGGAACTGGATTCCATCACCGGCAGAATTGCTCAGAAGCTCTATCCCAATGCAGAAATCAAAGTGGCTGGCTTTGAAACGACAGACCGCAGAGACTTCTACGATCTGGCTGTGGGAAATGTCCCTTTCGGTAACTACAAGGTATCCGATAAGCCGTATGACAAGCTGGGATTCTCCATCCACAACTATTTCTTTGCCAAGGCTCTGGATCAGGTTCGTCCCGGTGGTGTGGTCGCTTTTGTGACAAGCCGTTACACCATGGATTCCAAGAACTCTGACGCAAGGCGATATATGGCGCAGAGGGCGGAACTGCTTGGTGCAATCCGTCTGCCAAACGATGCCTTTAAGAAAAACGCAGGTACGGAAGTCGTGTCCGACATCCTGTTTCTGCAAAAGCGTGACCATCCGATTGACATTGTTCCGGAATGGGTAAATCTTGACCGCACCGAAGAAGGACACACCATGAACAGCTACTTTGTCGCTCATCCTGAAATGGTTCTGGGTGATACGGTAGAAGAAAGTACCGCCTACGGTATGGATATTACGGTGCGTCCCATTGAGGGCATGGAACTGTCCGAACTTCTGAAAGAAGCGGTTTCCCACATCCAAGGAACCTATCAGGCGGTGGAACTTCCTGAAGCTGACAAGGGCAAGGAAATCGAAACCATTCCCGCAACCCCGGATGTAAAGAATTTCTCTTATACCGTGGTGGACGGTGATGTGTACTTCCGTGAAAACTCTTTGATGCGCCGTGTAGACCTGAACGAGAAAGCAAAAGACCGTGTGATGGGCATGGTGGAACTCCGTGGTATCGTCAATCAGCTGATTGAATATCAGCTTGAGGATTACCCGGATGAAATGATTACGCAGAAGCAGGCAGAACTGAATGATGCCTACGATGCGTTTGCCGCAAAGAATGGGCTTATCAATAACCGAGCCAACGGTCAGGCATTTTCCGACGATTCCTCCTACTATCTGCTGTGTTCTCTGGAAAATGTGGATGAGGACGGCAATCTGAAAAGCAAGGCGGATATGTTCACTAAGAGAACCATCAAGCCGGAACGCAGAGTAATGAGCGTGGATACGCCGTCTGAAGCTCTGGCAATCTCTATCGGTGAGCGTGGCAAGGTGGATTTGCCGTTTATGGCACAGCTGCTTGGAACACCCGGAGAATACGATGCGATTCAGGCAGAGCTTCGAGGGGTGATCTTCAAAGACCCGATGGCTCCCGATGCTGTGGAAGTTGGATGGCAGACTGCTGATGAGTACCTTTCCGGTGATGTGAGAAGCAAGCTGCGTGTCGCACAGATGGCGGCAGACAGGGATTCTTCCTTCCGCATCAATGTGGTAGCCTTGCAGAAAGCACAGCCGAAGGACTTGGATGCGTCTGAGATTGATGTGCGTTTGGGAGCAACATGGATTGATGCCGATTATATTCAGCAGTTCATGGAGGAAACCTTTGAAACGCCGTATTACCTGCGCCGTTCCATTGAGGTCAAGTTCTCCGAGCTGACCGCAGAGTGGCGCATCAACGGTAAGAGTTCTCCCAACTACAACGATGTGGCGGCGTATGTCACCTACGGTACAGAGCGAGCCAACGCATATCGGATTTTGGAGGAAACGCTGAATCTGAAAGATATTCGTATCTATGATACGATTGAAGATGCGGATGGTAAGCAGAAGCGTGTCCTCAATAAAAAAGAAACTACCCTGGCGCAGCAGAAACAGCAGGCAATCAAGGATGCGTTCCGAGATTGGATTTGGAGAGATCCGCACAGACGAGAAACCCTTTCCACCAAGTACAACGAACTTTTCAACTCCACCAGACCTCGTGAGTATGATGGCTCTCATATCCGTTTCGGCGGTATGAACCCGGATATTACCCTCCGTGAACACCAGAGAAATGCTATCGCTCATGTACTGTACGGTGGAAATACGCTGCTTGCACACGAAGTTGGTGCGGGCAAGACCTTCGAGATGGCAGCATCGGCTATGGAGAGTAAACGGCTTGGACTGAGCCAGAAATCCCTGTTCGTTGTGCCGAATCACCTGACCTTACAGTGGGCAAATGAGTTCCTGCACCTCTATCCGAGTGCCAAGCTCCTTGTTGCCACCAAGAAGGATTTTGAAACAGCAAACCGTAAGAAGTTCTGCGCCCGTATCGCAACGGGTGACTATGATGCGGTTATCATCGGTCACAGCCAGTTTGAAAAAATCCCGCTTTCTGCCGAACGACAGGAACGGCAGCTTCGAGAGCAGATTGATGAGATCGAGGGTGCGATTGCAGAGCTGAAATGGCAGCGTGGTGAAAACTTCACGATCAAGCAGATGGAGAAAACACGAAAATCACTGGAAGCCAGACTGGACAAGCTCCTTGCCGCCGACAAGAAGGATGATGTTATTACCTTTGAGCAGTTGGGTGTAGACCGGCTGTTTGTGGACGAAAGCCATGCGTTCAAGAATTTGTTCCTCTACACAAAAATGCGAAATGTGGCAGGTCTGTCCACCTCCGAAGCCCAGAAATCTTCGGATATGTTTATGAAGTGCCGCTATATGGATGAGCTGACCGGCGGGCGTGGCGTGATCTTTGCGACCGGTACTCCCGTAAGTAACTCGATGACCGAACTTTATACGGTCATGCGCTATCTCCAGTACAGTACGCTCCAGCAAAAGAACCTGACCCATTTTGATTCCTGGGCATCGACCTTCGGAGAAACGACGACAGCGATTGAGCTTGCCCCGGAAGGAACCGGCTATCGTGCCAGAACCCGATTTGCAAAGTTCTTCAATCTGCCTGAGCTGATGAATATGTTCAAGGAGGTTGCCGACATCAAAACCTCTGACCAGTTGCATCTCCCTGTTCCCGAAGCAAAGTTTGAAACGGTTGTGGTTCAGCCTTCTGAGTACCAGAAGGATATGGTGGCTTCCCTTTCAGAGAGAGCGGCTGATGTTCATGCCGGTATCGTTGACCCGTCCGTCGATAATATGCTCAAGATTACCAGCGACGGACGAAAATTGGGATTGGATCAGCGGCTGATGAACCCTCTGTTACCCGATGACCCTGACAGCAAGCTCAATGCCTGTGTGGGAAATATCCTGCGTATCTGGCAGGACGGCCAGGCTGATAAATTGACCCAGTTGGTGTTCTGCGACCTCAGCACACCGAAAAATGATGGAACCTTTAATGTCTATGATGATGTCAAAACCAAGCTGATTGCGAACGGTGTGCCTGCGGAAGAAGTTGCCTTTATCCATGATGCGGATACCGAAGCAAAGAAAAAAGATCTCTTTGCCAAGGTTCGTACCGGGCAGGTGCGAGTGCTGCTTGGCAGTACGCAAAAGATGGGCGCAGGAACCAACGTCCAGGACAAATTGGTGGCAGTTCACCACTTGGATGTGGGCTGGCGTCCGTCTGATATGACCCAAAGAAACGGTCGTATTATTCGTCAGGGCAACCGGAACAAAGAGGTTCAGGTGTACCAGTATGTGACCGAGGGAACCTTCGATGCCTACCTGTATCAGACCTTGGAAAACAAGCAGAAGTTTATTTCTCAGATTATGACCTCCAAATCACCGGTTCGCTCCTGTGACGATGTGGATGAGCAGGCGCTGTCCTATGCGGAGATCAAGGCGCTGTGTGCCGGCAATCCGCTTATCAAGGAAAAGATGGACTTGGACATTGATGTGGCAAGGCTGAAGGTGCTGAAAGCTGACCACCAGAGCCAGCAGTACCGCATGGAAGATAAGCTCCTGAAATACTTCCCGGCTGAGATTGAAAAGCAGACAGGCTATATTCATGGCTTTGAAGCTGATATTAAAACCGTGGAAGCACACCCGCAGATTGCCGAAGGCTTTTGCGGCATGGAAATCATGGGCAAAGTCTACACCGAAAAGGCAGATGCCGGTGAAATCCTCCTTGCGGCTTGTAAGGACACGAAAAGCGCCGATCCGGTTCCGCTTGGCAGTTACCGTGGCTTTCAGATGGAGCTTTCGTTTGACAGCTTCCGGAACGAGTTTGATGTGACTCTGAAGGGCGCTGTGAGCCACAGAGTAGCCCTTGGCACGGATGCACGAGGAAATATCACCCGACTGGACAATGCCCTTGCAGGCATCCCTGAGCACTTAGAACGAGCCAATGAGCAGCTGAATAACCTCTACAATCAGCAGGAAGCAGCCAAGGCAGAGGTTGGAAAACCGTTTCCGCAGGAAGCAGAACTGACAGCAAAAAGTCAGCGGCTGGCAGAGTTGGATGCGGCTCTGAATATGGAGGACTCTGCGGAAAATCGTGACGAAAAGAGCGAGCCAGAGCGTCCTTCTGTGTTGGCTGATCTGAAATCCAAAGCGGAGCATATCCCACCTGCAAAATACTCTGAAACCCATGAGGAGGTGTTGTAATGGCAAAGCGAGACCAGGATGTTCATTTCCTTGCATCCAAAGAGGAAGTCGAGCGAATCCATGAGAAGATGGACGAGCTTGGCATCCGCAGCATGGGAGCCTATCTGCGGAAAATGGCTCTGGATGGTTACTGCATCAGACTGGATTTGCAGGATGTGAAAGCCCTGGTTTCGCTCCTGCGAATCTGCTCCAACAACCTGAATCAGTACGCAAAACGAGCAAACGAAACAGGCAGCATCTACCATGCCGACATCGAGGATTTGCAAAAACGACTGGAGGAAATCTGGACGGACATGAGAGAAGTTCTTGTCCGTCTGTCCTCAATCCAGTAATCCGACAACTTGTCGGGAAGTCGCAGTTTCGGCTGCGGCTTTTACATAAGGGTTAACATCATTGCGTTATTGCAGATACCCTTGTACAATATAGTTAAAAGAAAGGGGTTGAGCCTATGAAGCTGGTATTGAAGATATTGGCACTGCCGGTGCTATTCGTTGTAAAAGTGATTTGCGTTCTTGGAAATCTGCTTACAAATATTGTGTCCTATGTGATTGGCATACTGCTTTTGGTTATTGGCGGTTCTGCGATTTACTGCATTGTAAAGGCTTTGTGGCAGTCCCTGCTTATCCTTGTGGTTCTTGGAATTGCGACAATAGCAGCGGTATTCCTGCTCGTCTGGGCTGTTATGAAAGCTGAGAATATAGGAGAAAGCCTGGGAGCATTTATCAGGTCATAAGATAATATCAGAGAAAAGTCACCGACCGGTGGCTTTTTCTTTTTGGGAAGGAAGTGATGGGAATGGCAGCGACAAGATTGATTGCACTCCATGTGAATAAGGGAAAGACGGTCGCTCAATGTTTGGCAGACAGAACCGACTACTCACAAAACGCCGCAAAGACCAATGATGGTGAATTTATTAGCTCCTACGAGTGTGATCCAAAGACAGCGGATGAAGAATTTCTGCTTTCCAAACGGCAATATCAACATATTACCGGCAGACAGCAGAAGAACAATATCATCGCATACCAGATACGCCAGTCCTTTAAGCCGGGAGAAATCACTCCGGATGAAGCGAACCAAGTCGGCTATGAAACAGCGATGCGATGGACAAAAGGCAAACACGCTTTCATCGTTGCGACACATATTGATCGTTCCCATATTCACAACCATATTATTTATAATTCGACCTCGCTGGATGCTACACGGAAATTCAAAAACTTCTTCCTTTCCGGTCTTGCGGTGCAACGGCTCAGCGATATGGTTTGCCTGGAACACGGACTGTCCATTATTACACCGAAGCCGTATCGGGAGCGTCAGAAAAGAACCGTTTATCCCAAGAAGCGTACCCAGCGTGATGAATTATGTGATGTGATTGATGCGGTGCTGAAGCAGAAACCAAAGAGCTTTGATGACTTCATTCAGGCTCTGGCTGACATGGGATTTGAGTTCAAGGACGGAAAGCAGCCTGCGTTCAAGGGCAAGAAGCAGAAGCGTTTCATTCGGCTGCGTTCCCTGGGCGAAGGATATAGCAAAGAGGAAATTCAAGCGGTTATCTCTGGCAAGAACCTGCACAAATCAAAAGGCAGCTCTACCAAGGCTCCTGCCCCGAAGCAGTTCCAGATGCTGATTGATATTCAGGCAAAGATGGCCGAGGGTAAGACGGTCGGTTATGAAAAGTGGGCAAAGAAGTTCAATCGAAAAGAAGCTGCCCGAACTGTGATTTTGCTGAAGGAAAAAGGCTTGGGCAACTACGACGATCTGACTGCTCATATTGAAAATCTGTCTGCTCGGTTTGATGCGCTTTCTGATTCTATCAAGGCCGCAGAGAAACGAATGGTCGAGGTTCAGGCGTTGCAGCAGCACATCAAAAATTATCGCAACACAAGACAAATCTATATCGAGTATCGCAAGGCTGGATATAGCAAAAAGTTTTTTGAGGAACACCGTCAGGAAATCATAATTCATAAAGCGGCGAAGCAAGCCTTTGACGAATTGCAGATCACAAAGCTCCCATCCATGCAATCGTTGTATGAGGAGTTTCATCAGCTGGCAGTCCAGAAAAAGCAAGACTACGCTGAGTATCGTCAGATCAGAAAAGAGAAAGAAGAATTGCTGGTTGCCAAACGGACGGTTGAAATGATTTTGAATATCGACAGGCAGAAAGAGCAGGAAAAAGAACAAGAGAAAGAACAAAAGAAGAACTTACGTTAAAGCAAAAAGCCACGGTCTGCACTCCCCAAAGGGTGCGGATCGTGGTTGCTTTTTTGCTTTTCGATTTCGGTGCTTTCAACCATGGGCAAATTTTTATTCTACTGTTCTTTGGGAAACAATTGAAAATCGTGTAGCCATCATCGGCAGATGATGTTCAAAGGGGATTGGGGATGCTTCCCCAACAAGCAAATTTGCGAAGATTGCACCGAAGGGAAAATCGAGAAAATGAGTGAACCTGTACAGGTTTACACTGCTTGCCAATTTGTCTGGCTGATATAACTTACATTTCGATAGCGGGAGAAACTTCTTCAGTCATGAGCATATTTTCTTTCTGATGAGCCATGATTGCAGTAATCGTCAGAAAAATACCGCATACTGTTACGAGGACACCCACGATGGCAAGAATCGGATTTTTATTCTTCATAATAAAAGCCAATTGTGTTCATCTCCATTCCTCTGTAATTACATTTTAATCTACAACATTGCTGACTTGACCGATTGAGCCGAAGAAATATCCTTTTCCGAGCATACTAATCATTTGTATTAGGGCTGACATTTTCTTCACTGATTCAGATGAGTGGGTTTCCTCTAAACTGGTTGTATTAACCTGGGCCATTTTAATCACCCCCATTTTCATATAATTTGAGATCCAAATGGTGTTAACGAAAGTCTCGCCAGTTTGAAATACTGTTTTCCAAATGGAATACCAATTATGGTTAAGTAATACAATATTCCAAGAGAAGTAGCCGCTAACGCAAGTGGTAATCCAGTAAAACAAATCCACAATAAATTAAGAAAGAAGTTTCCAGTTGTGCTATTGGGAGCTACGATATACTTTCCAAAAGGAAAGAAGCAGAGGGATGCAATCTTAAAACATTGTTTTCCAGCAGGTATCCCAATAATAGTCAGTGACCATAGTACACCTGCAACAACCCAAGAAAGGCCCATTATAGCTCCACCAAAGAGAAACCAAATAAAATTTCCGAGTATTGTCAATTACATCCCTTCCTTTCCATACTTAGTCCACAATTTCATCAGGAAAAAAGTATATTTCATTTGCACCGTCATCAAGGAATGTATTTCCGTTTTCTGCGAGGAAATCCTCAATATAATCGTAGTCAAAACGCATTCCTCTGGCGGCTGGATATTTTGTTGTGTCCCACAGATGAGTGCCTTTCATCATAGTGTCAGGCTGCATTAAACCGCTGATGAATACACCATCATCTTTGATGCCCCAGGTAGGGTCAACATGATAGTATTGCCCATCGAGCTTTACCAAATTCCACATATGACCGGTTTTCAGATCTTCTTTTAGGAAACCACTTACACACAAACATTCAATATTTGCTTCGTCCATTAAGGTCTTGAATGCCCAAGCTAATCCTCCACAAATTCCTCTCTTTTCGACCAGTGGACCGTATGCAAGATGAGGGATAGGATCAGAAGGTAGAGACGATGGATTACTTTCGACCTCGTCGAATGCTCGTTGGTCATAACAGCATTCCTGGGTTATGTAACTTAATGCTAAAAATGGCTTTACAAACGGGGGAACTTTTGATTTTCCTAGGATACTTTTCCATATGTTCTTTGCTGCAAAGGCAGCTTTCCCCTGGAGCTGACGAAGCTGCTGTTGAGGAACAATGTAGGCATATGAAATCGTACAAACAGTATCAGTAGACAGCTTCTCAAAGGAAGAAAAATTTGTTTGCCATCCATAAATACCCTCATAACTACTAAGGAGCGTATCCATGATACCAGTCAGTTTTTTTGATACACTTCCAATGTCCGAAGTGATTAGCGTTAGTTCTTGGGGAACTCCCTTTTTTAGCACGGTTGTTGCATCCCAATCACCATTGTCTACAACCACATCGTTTATTGAGAGCGGTGTCGATTCCTGATATTGAATTGTTACGTCATAATCATAGCTCAGCTGAACTAAGCCTTTTTTTAAGTAATTAGCTTCATAGCTTGATAAGAAAGCTAAAAGCCTACGCTCTTTTTTTAGTGCATTTTTGAAAACGCCTTCAATAGAACCGATGCAATGTTCCAAACGAACTTGCGGTTGTTTGGAGGTCATTGCACTTATGAGTAAATCTTCAGGAGGTGTAAACAGTCCCATATTTACCTCCTTAAATTAGATATTGACTTTGCCAGTTCAAAACGAAAGAAGAATTATAGTCCTCGATTACATCATAGGCGTAATCAATATTGAATGTACCATCGGCCATCATGGTGAACGTCATGGCAGTCCAGTTGTCATTAACAGCGGAACAAATAGCTCTTATCTTTTTGCAGTTTCGCTGTACTTCAACGACGGCATCATCAAATTCATCCGAATCCCAAGATTCATCCATCAGATCAATATAATCATCTGAGGATGTCGTGATAGCGTGGAATTGCAAATGAGAAACATTACTTTCACCAGCAATAAAATAGCCAATAACAACACGTTCCCAATCTTTGAATAAAATGCTTGCGGCAGCATTGCCGAGTGCCTGAATAACGGTTTGCAGTTCTTGCTTGTTCTCACGAACATCATTCATTTGAATCGCCTCCATGTTTTATGTTGTTAATAATCTTGGTTTCATTTCTAGTGAAACCGTCCTGATCGGTTACTCTGTATTTTACAATGAATGCTGTTGGACGGGTAGATTCATCTTCATATTTGCAACGGATTTTCACATCAACTTTATTGCCTTTTTCGAGTTCCTTTGCCCAATCATCCTCCAGCTCCTTGTATTCATGGTGATTAACGTCATAGTCCATTGGCACGATATTATCGACTTTTTCAGAGCCGCCGAAGCGTCTGCCAATAAGATGCCCACCCTCATCATTTTCCAGGCGATACTCACCGCCAGCTCTGGTTTGATGTGAGGTGTTTCTCTTACCTTCTTCGAGACGCAGTGTTCCTTCACAGCGTTTGATACATCCGTAACGGTTAGTTTCATAGCTGTAATTATTAACCTCATACTGCTCATTAGGCTTTAAGCTGTATGTAGATTCAAAATGTGCTTTGCATTGTTTATCGGATTCTTGTTCGTTAGTTTCAGCTTCAACATTTTCGTTTTCTTCAGCTTCAACATCATTCGCATTAAATCGTCGCATATCGTATCACTTCCTTCCTGCTCTGTGAGAAAAGTGTTTAATGGAGTTAAGATACGAAAGGGCGTTTGCATAACGGAAGTCGTCTCGATAGCGTTGTGCAAATCGAGAGAGAATACCACCATATATCACATCGAAGTATTCTGCATCAGTGGCAGATAATGGCCATTTGTACGCTCTAATAGGGTCGCATTCTTCAGGCATATAGAGATACCTTGTAATGCCAGTCTTGATTTCATTTTCCCATTTAAGAACAGCTCGGACTTCTTTCTTTGTCAGTGGATCTAATGTCATCTTCGGATTTACACCAGACAGCGGGAAAATACGCATAACACTTTCTAAACGCAGAAACTCAAAAGCGAAATCGAAGAATACTCGTTTTAAGTCATTGGTACGATTACTCTTTATATACAGATCATTGTTTTCAACAAAAATTTGAATTTCATCAAGAAGCTCTTGTTGCTTCGATGGTGGCAAGAGAGGTTTAACTGCATTTGGGCCTTTGCAAAGCAAATCCAAAAGTTCTTGGACATCATCGTAAACGCTATAAAGATTCCCCTCAATTAGATCCCTGTACATTAACTGTATAATGGCACCTTGGATTCGAGTATAAGTACCGCTGTTGAGAACCGGCAGCGTTTTCAAGCGGTAACGCTTATCCCATATATCGCCCATTTTTGCCAGCAGTGTATCCGTCCACCCGGCATGAAATATTGCGGCAACACCAATGTCTAAACGGCTCAATTCTCGTATCTGATTGTCGTTCAGACTCAACGCAGCACCAATTTCTTCGCAGTCAGTCTTGGATGGTAAACGCATCACAATTTTGATTGCAGTGTTCTTAATTGCTGCTTCATCAACAGCTCCTGGAGACTGGTCGATAATCATAAAACCTTCGCCAGCACTTCGCATTTCAGCAATACATCGGCAGAGACTTCCAACAGCGGCACCCTGGACATTACCTGATTCAGCATTGGTTTCTTGAGAGCATCTTTTTAAGATGTTATGTGCTTCCTCCAAAACGGTAACATGAACGAGATTGTTATTGGGAGAAGTCGCCACGGCTTTGCGATAATTTTTCAATTTGATGATTAGAACACCCATTATGAGTGAGCGTGTTTCATCAGAACCGATACTACTTAAATCAATGATAGTGTTTTCGTTGAAAAGGGTACGATCTGGAATACCAATGCTTCTTCCAAAAATCTGACCTTCAAAACCATTACAGAGAGAAGAAATTCTATTCAGCAATGCGCCTTTATAATCGCCTTTCGTCTGCGCCGAGTAGGGAGATTCATTGATAATGCGTTCCAGAACGGTCACTAAATCCTTAAAGACTGGAAATTTACTACCTCTTGGAACAATTCTTTCGGAATGTTCTAAATCCCAACCGTGGTCAAGATATACCTGCTCAAATGCTTTTTTCAAAAGCCCAGGCATTGCACCATACAAAGGCCAACACGCACTTACAACCTGAAGAATATTATCGAGATGTTCTCGAATATGGATTCCAGGACTAAATTCAAATGGGTTTATCTGTAAAAGACGATAGGGAGATTCGTCTGCCGTGAAAATATTTATTCCAGACAGGCCAGCAAATTCGACTTTGTATTCACCTTTTGCAGGTTCAATCACCAGGAACGGAACCTTATTATCAATCAGCTTTTGTAGCAAATTATATGTAGTGTTACTCTTACCGGAACCAGAAGATCCGCAAATAAACATATGGGAAGCAAATGTGTCCAGGTTTAAGAAAGTAGGAGTCTTTTCTGCTTGTCCCATATGGTACACATTTCCAAAAAGGACAGGGCGTTTAACATTCTTCTTCCACAATTCAGGAATATTACGCCCAAACTCTGCCATGCTATCTACTACGATTCCGGGAACAGATTTACGGGGCAATCCCATAAGTGTGGGGATTTCTTTTCCGCTAATCATCATGGCAGGTGTAATTTGCTCGGTTTGATAGACTGAGCGAGTCTTGTTTCCGCTTGAATCTATCAGCTCCTGAAGCATGGTAAGATTGATAACAGGGTGTTGCAGGTTTTGTATATATTCTAAAATACTACTGCGTTCTTTGGGATTAGTGGCATCCCATTGGTTGTAGTATGCACGGGGAGCAGCCTGAGAATCACCAGAGAAAAGAGCTGCCAATGTACTAGTTCCCATTGTTGCTGTTGCTACGTCATCAGCAATCATGTAACAAGCACTGTTCCACATACCAAAAGTCTGACTGGCATTGATTCGCTTGATATGCTCCTCGATCTTTGAAAGCAGGTTTTGGACTGCTTTATTGTCTCTATTCATTGTCAACGAGCGATTAGTTCCAGATGTGCTACCGGTACTTTGGCTATCACCACTCCCATAGCTGTCGGAGATACTATCGCTGTGACTTGTTCCAGTGTTACTGCCGGTCGCAGTAGAGGTTCCAAATGAACTGCCTTCTCCAGAATTGAAGTGTATATCGAATAGCTCATAACATCGACCATTATTTGAACTACGTCCTTGAGAAACACTGCTCGTATGAGAAGTGCCAAATGAACGTGAGATAGAGCGACTAATCGAACTGTTTATATTACTGGAGATAGAGAAATTTACCGTGTCAGAATCGTTTTCTCCATAGGAAACGGTTTCCTTAGCATACGGAGAAAGACTTGTATAGAGGGATTCCAAGCCCTCCAGACATTCTTCCGTCGCATCAGGAGATATACTCTGAGACAGAACAACTAATGTGTACCTGTGACCGTTCATAGCATCAACAAACTTTTCATAGCCTTGTGCGCTGAACTCTCTATCATGTTGGCGTTCATCTTCACGACGACTTGGTATCATACTCAAAGAACGAACTGTTCTACTGGTAGAAATACTTCCGGTCATTCCGCATGAATCCAACAAAGTATTTTTCTCAGTTTCAGACAGCTTGTTGATTTCGCAACCAGGGAATTGACCATGCATATTGTTAGCAAGCAGTTCACCGGCAATTCGGCTATTTCCACTGGTATTAGTTGCAAGATATAGCTGTGTACTATTTCCATCACTCTGCAAAATTAAAGCAACAAGCCCGCCAAAACTGTTTAATGCAGAGTACACACTCACAAGTTTTTCAAAGCTGTTTTCATCATCGTTGTACATTAACTTTGTGATTTTGTAGACTGCAATTCCATTACGATTACACTGAGCGGGATCAAGTTTACACGCTTGGCTTGTGTAGAGACTGTCACCCGAAGAAGGAGCAAGCATCTCCAAATGACGGCTATTCACATAGAGTCCAATGATGCGAAGATCATTTTGCAATATGGCTAATTGGGTATTATCCATCAGCATTTTTCGTGCCTGTCTCTGGTTCTTACTATCAGGACTTGCCACAGGCATAGGAGTCCCAGTACCTGATGTAGGAGCCGGGAGAGTGCTACTTTTAGCACCACCGGAAGGACGTCTCGCAGCCCTGGATGATGAAGACGAATTTGAATAAGTCGGCATTCTTACTCCTCCTTTCTATGTTTATCTTGTTCTTCTTAGGACTTTTTCTGGCTGGTCAGGTTCTTCATCTTCTGATGTTTCTTGACCAACCACTTCGTCCAATTTTTCATCAAAGGCTTGTTTTTGCTCATCAGACATATCATCATATCCATATTGACTTTTAAGCTCATCTCTTAGCTTGTCTGAATCGGAGTGGTTATTGACGGATTCCGTATCTTCGGAAGGATCAATTCCGTCCTCCTTCTTAGCTACAACTTTATCAAGTCGTTCATCGAAGGCTTCTTTTTCTTCGTCAGACATATCATCATATCCATGCCGGTTTCTATAAGCATTCACCGCAGCGTCATATTCCTCTGAGTTCAAATATATTTTTTCCAATTTCAGAGCCTCCTTTATATCAATCAGTTAGCGGACATATTCATCATCGTCCCGGTCTTGTCCGGGATGGTCAAGTTCACGTTCTCGTTCCTCATCATCAGCGTTATCGGTGTTATCAGTTTTGTCAGTTTTATCTCCAACAACAGCTACTTGGTCAATTTTTGCATCAAAGTCCGCTTTTTCTTCATCGGACATATCTTCATAGCCATATTTATCTTCCATACGAGAACGGAACTCATCGTATTCTTCCTGAGATACTTTTTTAGGTCCTGCCATATATGCACCTCCTGTCAATTTTTAATGGGGCATAACCCGCCCCATTGTGGGGCAAGTTATGCACTTGATTATCGTTTTCCAAACAGATTGTTAAACAATCCACCCAACCCTTTAGGTGCAGCTTTTTCACCGGCGTCTTTAAGCATAAGAATGAGTCTTTTTCGTACATTCTGGTCACAGTTACCATACTTGGCAACTTGTTCCGCCAGAGCAGGCTTGTAGTATTCCACAAGCTGCTTCGTAAAGGAAGCATCAAGAGACCTCTGAGCATCACTAACGAATGTAGCAGTTCTTCCTGGAACCTTAAACTTATACATAGTTGCTTCGCAGAGGGATACTAATTGCGGAACCATGTTTCGGCTCTTGGTTATAGACAACACTCTTGTCAAGTATTCATCGACATAACAATCCATCGTTGCACCGTCGATTCCCTGGAAGAGACAAAGAAGTGCAATGTGAAGATCTGCATCACAGAACTCGGCAGATACAGCAACAATATCTGCAAAATAATTGCTTGCAAGGAATCTGTCGCTTACTGTGAATTTCATGTCAGCAAAGGCATAGGCCAGATTAACAGCTTTTTCAACTTTGAGTTCTCTCTCAAAGTTTCGTTTGAACTCATAGAAGGATACACTTTTCGAAACCAGATTAAGAGCGGTTGCCCATTGTTTTACATCACGATATATTGCGGGATTTACACTTCTTGCCGCATCGTAAGGTAATCTGGAGTCAATGAGCTGGAAAATTTCTTCTTCGACCCTCTGGTTCACAGCACACTTTTTAATGGTGTGAATAATATTTCCAAAATCATTTGGCTGGGAAATCTTCACCCAAGTACCAAACAGCCATCTTCCGGTATCAGGATTTTTCCCTAACGTGGTAATTGCTTCGCTAAATGCTCTTCCAAAATCAGGATCAAACCTGCGAACTCGCTCCATTCTATTGGCCAGTAATTGCTCTACCATTTCGATGCTAGCAGACTTAGAAGCACACAGTTTTCTGCATAATTCGAGTACACTACCACCGCAAATATCCATAATAGTATCCCACCAGTCAGCAGTCTTGTTAGACTCGTGCTTTTCGAGATACTGTGCCACAGACAGCGAAATACCATTGAACAAGTCAGGGATTGTATTGAGCTTTCTAAGCACACTAAGCAGACGGTCTTGATCGTTAAGCAGTCCAATAATAGCCATGCAGACGAAAGAATATTTTTCGTTCGTCTCACTAATAGAAGTAAGACCGAATTTTTCGCTGGACAGCATATAGAAGAACATATTTAATACTGTTTCCACGGATGCAGGGTCACTGTTCTTAAATTGCTTAGCATAGTCCGGCAACTCGGTATCATTGAACAAATCCCGGAGAGCAGGTTGGAGAGCTACGGCAATATTAGAAGTATTCAGTGCTTGCCATGTAGCAGCAATTCCGTTGTTGCGTTCTGTCAGGTTGTTGAGCTTGTTGCTTACAATATCTGCAATACAACCGGTAATATCTCGTTCTCTACCTACTGCCTTTGCGATATTCCACATATGTTTCAGCAAAGGATAGCCCTTACGTTCATCTTCAATACCAAAACGATGATAGATCATCAGGCATTCCTCAACCAGATAATTGTTCAGAGCTGGGTTGCTCGGAATGCCATACTGCAAGAGGACTTCAAAGTAGCGAACTGCATCAGTATAGCTCCATTTACTTGATTTGTGGTTAGAATCAAGCAGATACTTGTATGCATCAAATAATTCAGGTAAATTACCGGTCAGCTCACGGAATGGGAGGCTTGGTAGAACAACATTACAGAAATCCTGAATGTCTGCATCATATTGAACCGCTGCGGAATAGTATGGCATACGAATAGTATCATCAGGCTGAAAGCTGATAGTTTTTGTTGTGCCATCAATAATCACAAAGTTACTTGTAGGCATTTGTTTTAATGCAGAGCAGAAGTTATCTTTAGGATGATAGCCTACAATCATACAATATGGATGACGTGTTTGCGGAATGCTACGATTCATCATAGGATAGAACCGCCCTGTATCGTCAGTGTAATAGAATAATATGCTATCCGCCTGTGTACCGAGTTTGGAACGGTTAGTTGTGAATGTGACTTTTTGAGCCATAGTTGCTGAAAAACCATATTCGATTGCGGCAATCCACAATTCAACATTATCAGGAGTGTCCTTAATCAAAAGAACTTTGCGTTCTCCTTCGGGTTTTCCAAATTCCTGTAACAAGAACCAAATACCTGCTTTGACTGCGTTTGCTCGACCATCAGCGACGAATTTCTTTATCACCGATGTGTTAACATATCCGTTAGACGGGGTACTGCTCACCTGTGAAAGCAGAGCGGGTGTAGCATTGGGTTCATTATCTAAGTAGTAGTCATTTTCAGATTTCTGATGAGCGTCCCATGCCGTAGACCCAAACCATTCAGCAGGGTAGCCTTCAATATCACCGACAAAACTCTGCTTAATGTAGGTTCCGGTTCTATGGCCTTGACCATTTGCACGAGGAACTTTGCAGTGCGGACGAGCAACCTCATAAGAGAGCGAGTAAACACCCGGAGCAATCATAGAGTATTCATATGAGTTGAACAAACCAGCCGGTGAGGTTTCCTTTGCACCATTCTGTATGGCCAAACGAGCTTGTAAAAAATCATAGTTGGAGAGCCGCTCGTTAGAGAACAATTCAGGACTCATTGAAAAAACACCGAAGCCATCACCACGCACAACCTGTCCTTTGTTTTTCAGATCACGATGCGGTGAGCAACGTGTGTATATTAACTGATCTAACATTGTTTTACCTTCCTTTCTGTTCAGAGTATGCCCCAATATGCTTGCAATAAGCACTTTGGGGCTATTATTAGATTGTAGGTACGATGCCTTCCTTGGAAAGCATCCAAATCAGCGGATCAAGAACACGGTGGGGCATCACTCGTCCCAGCTGGTAGCTGCCTGTAGGTGGCTGACCAAAACTGGACACGCCAAAGAATCGCACACGATCTTTACGGAAGTTCGTTTCGATAGCGTTCAAGAATGTGGTTTCACCTCGGCTTTCGAGCCAGTCACGGATCTCTGCATCAACTGCATCAGAGTCGGCTTTTACAAAACCTTTCTGAGACAAATGAGGGCTGGGCTGCATTACAGTGGCAGAACCGAAACTGTCTTTAACGGCATCAATTTTTGTAAACACAACAGCAACATCACGGTTAATCAGTTTACCAGGAGCAATATTGCAACTCTGGCGAACATAGTTTGCTAAACCATCTACCATGTCGGCAGAAGCATCTGCATCGTGAGAAGCAGATGTAGACCAATTAAGGATGTCCGAAGAAATGGTTTTTGCGACGCCAGGAAGTGCAAGAGGGTCAATCAAAATTACAAGCACTTTTGAACCTTCAATATAGCGGCTTATAACAGGGTCTATATGTTCACAATCTTCGCCTGCACCGTCAAAAATAGTCATAGAATAGGACGGAATAACTTTGTCCGTCATTCTGTTTTTATCCTTGATTCGCCAAAGCTGTGGTGGTGGAGTGCTGCCAGCGGCTGTGGCCGGAACCGGCTGTCTCATATCATAAATTGCACTGTCATTTTCCTGGAAGATAGCGGTAGTTTGTGCGTCCATCGCAGCAATAACCCACGGAGATCCTGCGGTATGTCTCAGCTCATGAAGCATAGTAGTTAAAAAGTTAGTTTTACCAGAACCAGTAATACCAAGGATACTGAAGCGAAGATACTTTTCATAATCCAAGATGTCGGAAGGTAGCTTGCTACCGCAATAACTACACTGTCTGTCGCTTGCAAAGCCGTGACAACCAGGCTGTTTGCATTTGGGCAGTTTTTTGAAAAGAATTTCGGTTTTTGATGGGACAGCTTCAGTTCCACAAAGCTGACAAACCATCTTCAGATCCTTGCTACGCAATTCCTGTAAACAGTATGGACAAAGTACATCCGAGCGAAGTAGTGCCATATGTTCATCCTCCTTATTTCTGCGGTACTTTTAGTAATGCGATATTTTCAGGAGTGATTTCATACTCCGTTATATCGTCATCGGATAGCATTAGTCTTAACTCAGTTTGAGATTTGACTCTATCCCAAGTAGAGTCAGGGAACTCATACATATATTGTCCTGCGGGGAAACCTGTATCCGATTCAGGAATAGTGTGCAGTACAATCGTTTTGGGATCTAAGAGTTTCATTGGGATATGTCCGTCTGAACGGTAAACCAGTTTTAGCACCGGAGTTTCCTCTGCATCAGAAATGACATATAGTTTGCAATCTTTGGGTTTGGGTTTCGATGAGAACAAACCTCCACCCCAAGTTAAGCGGTACTTAATTTTTTTCTTTGGTTTATTGCTAATTCTCAACTTGGAGACATCAGAATAAACAGTACTACCATCAGGCATTTTGTATTGACCAATGATGGAAATGTACAAATCTGCCTTTGGCGGAGTTTCAATGAGAATCATACCATCTCTGATGTAGTCCTGAATCGTGATCATGTTAAGTGTGCTACGTTTAACATCTTCAACGGTAGCCCACGGAACCTTAGAATCCACTTTTCTTGCCACGATATAATGGATTTTGTCAAGATTTTTAGGTCTATTTTGCAAGATGATTTTTAGCCTGCCGCCTTCAATTCTGGTTTCTGCTTTATTAATTTCACATTTCTCAACGCTTGATGCTCGAATCACTTCCGAGATAATACCCTTTGCACCGGAGATGATTACAACTGCCAACGCAATCGAAGTATTAGGTGGAATGTCAAATTGACATTGTTGAGCAGAGCTTGTTGTGTTAGCGTATGTTTTTCCGTTGCCTAAAATCGAGTTAATGTCTGTTGCCGGAATAATCTGTCCAATCATATTGCTGATAGACGAGGAGGTTACTTCTCGAACCAGTACGGAACGCTGTGCTGTATCTGGAGAAGTCCATCGTACATATACTGTTCGTCCCTCTGTTTTTGAAGTAATATTCCTCAGAGCAACAGGTGGCTGTTCGGGGGTAAGCATTACAGTATAGCCTTCACTATATCTGAATCCATTTCCATAAGGATAGACACACTGCAATCTGTATCCATAGGTCTCGTTGTTAGATACTGAAGTGTCATCGTAATTTGCAGAAGCTCGTTCAGTAACTATGGTACAATTTGCAGACGGATATTCTGACGGAGTAGCATTTACACATCTCAATATTCTAACGCCAATGCAGTTTGTTGGGAGAACCCAGCTGAAACGACAAACGCCATTGTCTGCCACAACACGAACTCTCTTTACATCCAGTTCGCTGAACTTCTCAACTTCGCAAGTGATAGGGTCAGAATAAATACCATGACGATGAGCAAAAACAGCATATCCATAGCTTATACCCGGCTGAATAGATTTATCCTTGTATTCGAGAACATTCAAACTCTGGATGAGCATATCGCCGTCAGAGTGTCTTTGAGGTGTGCCGTTCTTTTTACGAACTACACAGTAAGATACACCTTTATCTCCAGCAGAGTTCCATGTCAAAGTACAAACCAGGGGTTCCCCAGAGCTAATTGCTCCGTGAAGATTTATTGGAGTATTAGGTCTGCAAAGTCCAAGCATATCAATGGCTGGTTGATAGTCTTTTACGTTATCAAGTATTTCTACACAGCGATTTGCACGAGCAGATACTGACAAATTGGATGTGGGCATCATTCTTTGTGCTTCAGAAAGCTTTTCTGCAATGATCTTGCGCTGACCTTCCAATTTGAGCTGGGGCATAGAAGCAGAAATCGTTGCCAAGAGTTTTTGAGCGTTATAGAAATTACCTGCTTCAATAAGAGACTGCAAATCATTTAACGGTTTCTGGTATTTATCATTTTCTTCCTGTATTTGCTTTTGAAGCGCACTGAGTTTAGGATGGCCTGGGTATGCGTTTTGTGCATTAGCTAATTGCTTTCGTGCTTCAGCAAGATCCATTTCTTTTAACGCAAACTGTGCTGCATTAAAATACTCATCGAAGAATTGCATTTCGCTGATATGGAATCCACAGGAACACCAATCGGCGGATGCTGGAACCTTCTTATGGCACTTAGGATTTGGGCACATGACATAAAGCTCAGCTCCACATACCGTACATTTTCCTTTTTCCGCTTCTTCGTGTGTTCTAAACTCCATCGGGTTTTTACAGGAGCGGCAAGTTACATGGATTAAGGCCTCGATTGGTTCATACGGGTCTTGCATTAAGCCCGCTTCCTGATTATACAAAGCCAGTGACAAATTGAAGTCTGGAAAACTCTTTTGTATGGTTTTGATGCATCTTTCGGCAAAGTAGCGATCTTTCTTAAAATCATCAGGAGCCGATTTCAAAAGAGCAAAAAACCCTTTTAATTTTTCACGTTCCAGAGACTGCTCGTATTTCTTTCTATTGGTTTCGGAATCAAAAACTTGTGTTGTACCGGCAGTAAATAAGTCTGCCAGGAGATGCCCTTGGGTACTCATATCGCTGGCCAACTGTGCTGCACCAGTTTCCATGATGCTATATAGTTCCGTTGTTCTTTTTCTTCGGAAACTGGTAGCTTCTGTTTCTGATCCTCCACTAAAATAGCAAGCTAAATCAAACAGATCAAAGACTTTAGGCGTCCATGGGTATTTGGGAATAGACATTGTTCGAAGCTGCTCGACTTTGCTGCTAATATTCCCCGAAACAACGGTTGTCAAAAACGCTTCATTCAAATTGATAGCTTTCTCTCGCTTTTGTACTACAAATCCCTTCTTCACATAGGTATCTTCGATAGTTTTAGGTGAAAGTTTTAGCTTCAGGTGGACATTGCGAATCTGAGCATTTGTCACTTCAGGGGTTCCAGACTGCCCGATAAGCATAATATCAATTAGCTTTTCAAGCTGGGCGATTCGTTGCTCTTTAAGCTCACGGGCTTCTGCGTTTCGGGACTTATTATCTTTTAGGATTTCTACGATGTTATCGTGTAAATCCAACTCATCAGAGAGTACGCTTCTACGAGTTGCAATAGTCTCGTTGGCAAGCATATCCTCAGTTCGTTTTTTCCATGCAGCGATGGCTTGTTGGATTTTTCTATCGTTTTTTTCAGGTGGATCGAAATCCAACCCTAACATTTCAAAATAGTTACGTCGTTCCATTACACACCTACCTTGTTCTTTGCTATAAGAGGATGTGTTGCTCCTTAACCTTCGTTAATTGCCAACCATGTGGCAACATTGGTTTCTCCGTTGGTACGTCCTCTCCTGGTGTTGGTTCCACCACCAATTTCTTGGGCGATTTTACCAAAACTTTGAGTCAGCTCACTTTGTTCAACAAGCATAGCTTGGACATCGCCAGAACTAATATCTTTTAAGAATTTCTGATCGGCACTTCCGAACCCAATACCTGTAATATCAATACCAAGACGGTGACAAGAGTGGGCCGCAGAAACAGCTTGATCTTGATAGGACCACATACCATCAGCGAGAACGATACCAATTTTTCTTCCCTTTTCTCTGGAAAGCATAGACTTAATATCATCAAAAGGATGGCCATCATTGCACACGCCAGTCATACAACTGGTAATGGAACGGATGGAGGACTTACACTTACTCAGATTACTGGTGAGAGATTGAACAATTTTAGAGGTATCCGAAACGGCGATAGCACCAATCTGTACATCGCCAGGATAATCTTCAAAATTATCAACAAAGTGGCACATGGCATCAAGTGCATCCTTGATAGGTTCGCCAGACATACTGCCAGAAACGTCAACTGCCATAACAACCGAAAGAGGCTCAGCGACAGGCTTCATATCTTCTGGGTCAATAGGCTGACCATATTTGCTCATGTCAGCAGGCACAGGTTCCTCACGGATAGGAAGATCCAGAGTAGAGTTTCCTTGACGAGCTTGTACATGAACCATACCGTTAATGTCATAGCTATATTGGATTTTGATAGTAGTCGGGTTGTCCTCTCGATTGTGGGAAATTCCTGACACTACATATTTGCCGATGATTTGGCATTCCAACGGTGCTTTTGTGCCTTGGAGCACATAAATTTCCACTTCGTTATCACCACGAGCAGAGGTGTAATAGTGGAATGCTTCCGCACATTTTACAGGGATCTTCTGGTTTGCTGGTACAATAGTCTTGTTGATATACCGAGTACCTTCAGCATTTACTGCAATCACACCCATAGCGTGTGCAACAACATCTACATGGCTCATGCAAAGAGCATTGCTCAATGCGGTTTCTTTACCTACAACACCAGGTAAAGAATAGGATGGTGCTGCCACAGGCTGCGATACCGTTTTTTTGAACTTAAAGGGACTGAACCCACTGGACGGTTTACTCTCACTGGCGGGAGCCATTGTAATAACGCTATATTCAGGTAACGGAAGATGGACTTGGATAGCCGCCCCCAAAGCAACTGCTTCATCGGGATTAACCTGAGAAAGAGGAGTGTGTCCACTGATTCTTTTCAAATAAGTCATTACCTGGCGCATTCTGGTTGAACCACCAACAAGGAGGATATCTGTGATGTCTCTCCATGTGATCTTTAACCCTCTCAAAAGGCTTTCACAAAGTGTACCTGTGCGTTCGATCAGATCGTTGGTATTTTGCTCAAACTCCTCCAACGAGACGGTTGTTGAATACCAACCATAGTCAGGAAGGTTGACTCTTACATTCGCAGCATTTCGGGTGGTCAGTTGTTTTTTTACGCTTTCTGCACTTTGCGTCACAACCTGATGGATTTCAGGATACTCTGACACAGATAATCCAGTTTCTTCTTCGATTTTCTCCTCGATAATCATCGAAATACGAGAGTCCCAATCCTTGCCACCCAAGGTATGATCGCCGGTGGTCTGTAAGGATTCCATCTGATTGCCTTTTTTCATCTGAACAAGAGTAACATCAAATGTACCGCCACCTAAATCGTAGACCAATACACGGGCATTTTCACGCCAGTGGTTCACGCCGTAGTTCATCGCTGCGGCGGTGGGTTCGTTGATAATCTGTCGAATATTTAATCCAGCCTTTTTAGCGGCATTCATAGTTGCCTGTCGCTCTTTATGGTAAAAATATGCTGGAACTGTAACAACAGCTTCATCAATCGTTTGATGTGTAACACGTTCAGCTTCTTCTTTCAGGTATCGAAGCAGAATGGCGGAAAGATCCTCCGCAGTATATCGTTTTCCATTGAAGGAACAGTATGTATCCTGACTACCCATACTTCTCTTAAAGACGGATGCACAGCCGGATTCACCAGCTTCAAACGCTTCCTTTGCTTCTGCTCCGACAATAATTTCATCATCTTCGGTAAATTGAATAACCGAAGGTGTAATTTTCTCTCCAAGTGTATTAGGGATAATTACCGGCTGTCCTTTCTTTTCGTCCATCATAGCGACAGCGGAGAAGGTAGTCCCTAAGTCAATTCCGACTTTAATTCCCATTTTTCTCCTCCTTACATTTTGAATACCAGATGATTTTGGTCAATATGTTGTTCAAAACACAATCGAATTACTTCAAGCAATGTATCATGGGATTTTTACGCTCCGATGTATCTTGTTATAAAGTAAGACGATTGAATCATTCCTCGCATATACATGGCTTAAAAATGCAGTATCGAAGTAAAGCAGTTTTTTTATACCATTGATTTCATACGAAATGAGTAAATTTTGATATTGAACAAAGTATGACGGCTTATAATAGTGTCTATAATCATAATCTCCATAAGAATCGTCCCAGTCATCCCAGAAGAAATCATGATTGCCATCCAAATAAAACTCTCCGAAAGATGAGAAGTTTTCAATTGTCCCGGTTATTTTTTTTGTAATTATCATATAGCACCTCCAAAACTGACAAGTTTTGAAGCAAGTGTTTTGATGAGCTTGTGCCAACTACACTTACAATGCCTCGATAGAAATTATTAGATAATATTTTTTTTCGTAGTTCTATCGAGATATTAGTAGAATTATTTATTCCCCCAAAAGGCATTGCTTCTTGAACTATAATGTTCCTGCTCTGACAAAAATTAATTAAATCTTCGCAAGCTGCTTTTGTTTCTGGAGTTCTGACAATTTGATTAACAGTGGGCATTTCTCCTGTTTCTTTATATATTTTTTTTAAATCGTCAATGCCAAAATTTGATACGCCTATAATTTTAATTAAGCCTTTGTCCCTGAGCTTCCTCATTTCGTTCCATGTTTTACAGTAATCACTATATCTCGGTGAGTGAATTAGATAACAATCAATATAGGAACGATGTAATGCCGATAGAGTATTGTTCAATGCACACTCAACAGTCATACTACATTGCTGTGAATATGATATTTTGCCAATATAGTGAACATTTTCTGATGGATAGCCACTTATAGCCAATGCGTCAGCAACACTCGTTTCATTCTCGTAACGAGAAGCAGTATCAATCCACATTTGCTCAAGGGTATACGCAGAAAACAAATTAACTAGTTCAAGTTTTTTCTTTTTGTACGTCCCTATTACATACATAGGAAAATAGTATTTGTTGTTTTTTAAGTCAATACTGTCTGATCTACTAAGGTTAAAGTCGTTCATATGCTTTCCATTCTACTGAACTGTGGGTAAAACTGAATAATTTTGTTTTGTCTAGCTTTTTGTCATCATAGTATTTATCTAGCCATTTTCTAAGAATGTCTCGACATTCATATAAAATCTCACATTGAGTGTTACCATATACCGAGGCTAATTCTGCAATTGTTCCAAAGCTATTCTGAAAAACAGAATTCATCTTTCTAAATGATTGTATGATATCAGATACATCTGTTTTTAGGATACTATCAATATTATCGGAGTCTATATATAGTACATAATCAACTATGTTAAACTGAGGAAAGTGAGATTTTTTTGCTAAATCAATCCATTCTCGTTCCGTTTTGAACTTGCTTATATATGAGGGCCTCATATGGACTTTAACAGACGGCGGCAGTGATTCGAAATCATCGTGTGTTAAAAAGTCGTTTTCCATATATTTGGCATTACCAGAGTATTCCATGAACGCAACGATGATTGATGTGCTAAACGTGTCCAGTTCTTCCAATAAAGGCACCATTTCTTTAATGATTTTTTTGTGCAGAAAAACCTTACTGATGACAGGAATCCCTTTGCTTCTTGCAATTTGTGCACACTCTTTTAGATAAGAAAAATACCCTTTTTTATGTACGAACTCGTCATGGGTTTCCTCACAACCGAACCAGGAAAAGGCAATTTTCTCAACGCCAGATTTCATTAAATAATCAATCCATGTTTCGATTTCCTTAGAGCTTTTTATTCTTGTTCCATTTAAATCCAATTGGGTATATTCGGTTCTTTCCATCGAAAGAGAATCATAAAGTGCTATTTGTTTTGCGATATAATCGTGTTCTGGGCAATTATAAATGAACGATCTCAATCTCATCCCATACTCTGATTGAATGTTCGCAAATTTGTGCAGTACATTTTCATAATCTTCGAAAGTAATCTTTTTGTTATGAGAATAGTCTCCTAAGCAGCAAAATTTGCAATGACAAGCACATGGAGCGAAAAAAACTCTAATGTGAAATTTATCTTCATTTAATTTTATGTTCAAGACTCTTACCTCTCTGTTATTGTACCCGTCGTTATCCATTCGTGAATCAGCTCAGTTAACGTGTTGAAATATGTTTTTTCTCTTGCACAAGGTGAAATTTCAGGACGATTTTCATACCAGTATTCTTTACAGCCACCTGAGCACATAGGAAGATATGCACATTTTTGACAATTTTCACGCTTAATAGATACATCTAGCCATTCCAAGTAATTTTGGTTAAAGACAACACCGGTTGTACAATCGCCTACTTTGTGAGATGCGTCCGTTGTATGCTGCAAGCATTTGAAAAGATTCCCATCAGAATTGATAAGCACTTCATTCATAACACAAGCCAAACAGTTGCCTCTTAATCTTAGTGGTAATATGTGCTTGATGCCATCATAAAATCCATATCTATACATTTTTCTCCAGATAATATCATATGCCCAGTCATAATCTTGAGCGAGAATATAGTCTTCTAATGGGGCATTAGGAGGCCTACGTAATGTCGTTGTATGGATATAAAACAGATCGCTGTGCTTAAATTGCTCCAAATCATGAAGAATATCATCAAGTTGTGAAATGTTTTTCTTATCAAGATTAAAGCGACAAACAACAAAGATACCTGCATCAATTAACTTTCGCATGTCACTAAGAAGTTTCTGATATGCATTGATGCTTTTGTCGTAATAATTTTTACGTTTATTATGTTCTTTATCATAACCATCAATAGTCAAATGAAACTTTTTAGTGTGCCATTTTTTTGTCGCTTTTTCTATCAGATCATCAGAGATATTGAAACCATTGGTTGTAACGATAGAATTGAATTTTAGTTTTCCATCAAAAAATGTATCAACATTTTCTGTGATGTAATCAATAATATGTGCACCAACAAGTGGTTCACCACCAAACCATCTGAACACAACTTCATCGTTAACGGTAATATTCTTAGTAATATATTCAACCACCTTTTTGGCGGTCTCTAATGTCATAGGTGTTCTTTTTTCGCCATTTTCAAAGCAATAAAAACATCGGGCATTGCATTCCTGAGTAGGATAAATTGTAATATTGATGGCATCGCTCGATGCAAAAGCGGATCTTTGCCTAATTACTTCTAATTTGAATAGTTCACTGTCATCTTCTTTAACTAAAAAACCCAATAAGAATAATTGTACAATCAATTTATCTGCATAAGAGTATGCAGCTTCAATATTTGCATATACTTCGTACTCAGCTTGAGTCAAAGAAATAACAGCTTCGGTCATTGTGTTAATCAAGATGGTTATGCCATCATAAAATGTTTTTTCTAAATTAAACTGCGAAAATATCAATTTAGAATCACCAATTCGTTTAAGCGCAGCTTCATATTCTTCAGCAGAAAGTAGAAGGACATTTTCTCCGGAAATCTCGTCAACATTTACGCCCATGATTGGCTTATACTGCCACTTTTCATGATGTTGGTAACCATCAATCTCTGCACTACCAGCTTTCAAACTCAGCAGTGAATAATCTGGTAAAGTATTTCCTCTTACAATAATCATTTTCAATCTCCTTATCTATAAGATTCGCCGTTTTCAAACACTACAAAAAGGGAACCATTATTTTGTTCTCTTTGCTGTAAATACCTTAAGATAAACTTGTTCAAGTTAACGCTAAAGATTTTATCTTTGCATAAATCATGGTCAAGAGCTTTAATACAAGGAAGTTTATTTGTTCCTCCACAAAGAAAGAGAGAATCACAATTCAAGCATTCATTATCGGACATTATTGTTTGTTTGTTCTTATCCTTCCAAAACGCCATGTCATCATTACAAAATTCTTTAACTATGCAAGAAAGCAAGTCTTTGTTTTTATTAAAAAAGGACATTGCACAGCTGCCTGCCGTTCCATCTGAGAATACTTTTAGGCTATAACGTGATCTAAATTGACATTCCTCTACAGAAATGATTGGTGAAATAGTAATTGGCAGATTAGCTTCAATTAAGCTGTCTATAGCAGAAGAACTACACCAGTCTAAAAAGTCTCGATATGATAATTTGTTGTCGTAGTTTTCCTCAGCAGCCAATTCAGCCGTATAATTGATACTTATAAGGGGTTTAAAAACCAACTTATCCGATATGTCTTTCAGAAAATCATTGAAATACTGGATATTATTATGATCTACATTATATCTAATTACTATTTTGACATCGGGTTTTGCTTTTTTTAGCTCATTTATATTGTTAATAATAAGATCGTATGTTCCGTTGCCTTTTGCATCAAAACGTACTGCATCATGACTATTTTTATAGGATAGTGGTATTGTGAATAGCAAGCTGTCGTAATCAGATAGAGTCAAAAAGTCAGCAATTTTGGTTCCATTAGTATCAATTAATAAGTTAAATTTAATACCGTGACTTTTGCACACCGCCAACACACCATTGTATAAACGGAGGAATTTTTTCCAAACCAATGAAGGCTCGCCACCTAATACTTTTATAAACAACTCTTTGTATCCGATTTTAGAATGTACTTTTTTTATATATTCAATGATGTTATCAATAACAGAGTCTTCAATGATTTGTCCATTGTGAGAACCAGATTGATAACAGTAAGGACACCGCAGATTGCAACTTAAATTCAGTTCAACGCTAATAAACAATTTATCTTCATTTACTAGGTATGTTCGTAAAGATTCTGCAATATTTGAATCGGAAATGCTGAGATACCCCATTTCTGATAAGGCATTAATTGCTTCGTTATCCAAATCATTGTTCAATTCATCCCCACTAAAAGCTTCAGAAGGTAGCTCGACAATTGCGTGATTTATTGAGTTATATAAAACAACGTTTTCGTTGTTTTCAATTTTTTGAATATATTTTGAAAGTTTCATATCAACCATCTCCTTAAAATACAGACCGCACTGTCGATTGACCGACAGTGCGGTCTGCCCGCTTGGTGATTTGTAAAATCAATAGTTAGCTAATGATTCCACAAGTGCAACAAAGAATATTCTTCTTGTCGGTAGCAGGTTTCACGATTTTAACAGTAATCTTTTTCATACTACGAACCTCCTTTCAGTAGTTTTATTAAACGCTCTACCATTATAAACGGAGAACGAATAATACTTTTCCCAAATTGCTTATTCTGCAGAAACGCTCATTTGATTTACAGCACTTGTAGCTACGTCTACATCAGATTCCATACGGAGCGTTGTTTCAACGATTTCTCCAGTAGCGAGGTTTACTGCTTTGACATAAACACCGATTGCATCTACTTGGAAAGTAACTTCAATCGGAGAACCTTTTCGGGTGTTAGGAGGCAGTAGCATATCCAGTTCGCCTAGGAGTTTAACATTATGTGCAGGGTCAGTAGCCTGCTCCTCACCATAATTGTTGACACAAGGAGTAAGCACATCATCCATGCACATATTTTCAAATGCACGAAGGACAATCTTTTCCATATTGTCAGCTGCGGTATAGTATGTTTTCACACAAGTAGCGGGCATAATCTCCCCCATCTTGATAATGTTATCAATGATGTATTCGCCGCTTTCGTTAAGTACACCAGGGCCAAAGGAACGAGGAGTCTGATCTTCAATAGTGATTCCAGGTCCCATACCAATACCGCTACCAGCACCATGGCCTTTTGTACCGCCAGTGACAGGCTTATCAGGTCCTTCAGGGTTTTCGGGATTAACAGGGTCGATAGGAGCATCAGGATCGGCCTTAGTTTCCTCTACAAGCATATTTGCGTAAATTGCAGCGCCCATGGCTACAGCTCGGTCAGGCTCATGAATCTGTACTTTGCCAGGGAATCTGGCTTCTACGGCATTGCGGATCATCGGCATGTAAGTAGAACCACCAACCAGAAGAACCATATCAATTTCAACATTACCGGCGTTCTGTAAGGTTTCTTCAACATAATTCATAGTTTGAGCCACCTTGTCAGAGGTAAGATTTTCAAAATCTTCTCTGTTGATAGCGATAGTGGTCATGGCACCATTTACATTGACTTTAACTTTGGCACTTTCGGCATTGCTGAGTTTCTTTTTAGTAGTTTCTACTCTACTACGAATCAGCTGACGAGTTTCGACATCAATCTCATCAGGAGTCAAACCATTCTCATCACAGCAAGCCTGAAGGATGAAATCAAACAGCTTGTCATCCCAGTCTTTACCACCGAGTTCATCGTTACCACCAGTAGCAACAACGGTAACTTTCTGAACCTCATTGCCATCAGCATTCATTACCAAAGCCATCTTAACAATGGTAACGTCGAACGTACCACCACCGAGGTCATAAACAAGGATCGTTCTTTCTTCTTGGAACTGACGAGCACAATAGCTCAGAGCAGCAGCAGTAGGCTCGTTGATCAAGTTAAGAACATTCATGCCAGCCATTTCACCAGCTTTCTTGGTGGCATTTCTTTCTTCTAAGCCAAAATATGCAGGGCAAGTAATAACGACATCATCAACAGAGCCACCCTGTTCTTCAACCATCTGTTTCAGACGCTTCAGGATAAGAGTGCTAATTTCAACAGGTGTATAAGTCTTACCATCAAATTCGTAAGTTCTTGCATTTGGCTTGCCGATTTCACGCTTCACAAACTGGACAACACGTTCACCGTCTGTTTCGACCATATCTTTTGCACTATTACCAATTACAACATTGTCAGCACTTTCAAAGAATACCGCAGAAGCAAGAGTGTCGCTGGCGTCTGCCTGATTACGGATTACTTCGGGATTACCGTTGCGATCCAGCGTTGCGATACAGGAATAAGTTGTTCCTAAGTCAATACCATATGTACTCATTATTCATTTCCTCCTAAGTTGTTTTTGAAATCAGATTCATCTACTGGCGTATCGGCTGCTTCTACAGCAGTATCCTGTGTGTTTGGAGTGAGATCCATCAATGTTCCTTCAACGTTCTCAGCATTGGGCATTTCAGGAACAGTCAAAGACGGATCAAAAACGAAAACATCTACAAATTCAGGATACAGAACGGAACGCCCACGCACTACACCTGGTTTTCTGCTGGCTGCAATCGTATTATGTTTTTCTTGGTAGCCAGTAGGGATTTTCTCAATTATTTTGCAGGTTCTAGTTTGTCGTACTGAACCAACTTCACTTCTACATACTTCTGCATCATAGTCACCCAACATATCTTCGAGTTGCTCAAATAGTGCGTGAAGATTTTTGCGTGATCGGTCAGAAGTGATTTCATCGTCCAACAGTGTCTGATACTCAACATAGACAGATGCAATTTCTTTTAGCAATGGGTTGAACTGTTCGCCGTTCATCTGTTCTTTTAGAGAGTCAAGATCTCGCTGCATTCCTTGGCGTACTTGAATCTGGAATGTTGCATTATCTCTGAGGGTCTGTGTCAGTTGACGATCATTTTTTTCCTGTTTTTCAATGACAGATTGGAGCAAGGCTAAGACTTTTTGCACGTCTCCATCACCTTCAGTTACCGGCTGTGCGGCAGTCGGCGTGATGAGCTTTTCAATGCTGACACGAGCAGAGTCAATTTTGGCAAAAACTGCACGAAAATCAATGTTTTTACTATCATTTACAGCTTGCCCTAAATCAAGAATACTTTGATTCAAGATTATTAATTGATTTTCAATGGACTTCAGCACATCAGGCTGCTCTGTTGTCGTGTCCGGAACTTTAGTTTGATTTGTTGCTCCAACTTCAGGAGTCGGCGTCATATCAGAGCTAAAATTAGGAATATTTAATGGTTCAATAACAGGCTTTTCGGCTTCTTTTTTGGGAGGCGTTTCGGCAGGAGTGCCTGTCATATCTGATTTGAGTTGTCGGCTTAAAGGCATTTCAATATCCTCCTTTGCATGTTATTTACTGACTACTGTTGGTGGAGTAATCAGGTCGGAAAGTTCTTTGTCTGCAAGCGGGAGCATCCATTCAATAGCATCCATAATGCCCCAAGGTTCATAAGGGGTTCCATCCGCCGAATGTCCCATTGCACTAACTGGAAAGTAATGGAGGTTAGAAAACTGAGTCTCCAAATTATCAACAGATGCAGCAAGCCCGATGTCAATTAAGAATTGACGGCATACGCTGTCACGAGCGTTTTCATATGTACCATATTGTTCTGTATTATTACGGAAAATGCTGTTAATCTTAGCTGGTCCGATTTCTCGTTTTACTTCCTTGATGTCTGCTTTTGCAATTAGAATCGCAATAGGAATATTGCATCGAGAATTTGCTTTTGCATGACCAGTTCGGATAAGGTAGTTAATAAAGTTGGTCGCAACATCTTCGACAGCCATATCACTGAAGTCGGAGACATCTTCACCTGCATTGATTTTACTAGCCCGCAACTCACCACTGCTGAATGGGTCAATTAAAAACAACAAGCCATCGCAATAATGGAACTGTTGTTGTTGAATTTCCGAATCGGCAGTAAACCCGTCAAACATTTCGCCTGCAATATCATAAATAGAGAACTGCCTTTTTACTCCTAGAGAGCTATCAATCAGGAGAGGATACATTTGAGAGTTAAGCTGTGCGGTGGCAGGACAGTCAATGCCGTTATACCACTCTTCAAGTTCATCGAAATAAGGTCTATACTGCTCAGCAATTGTAAGTTCGATATCCTTGCTATTCGATAACTTTTGCAAGTATTCGTGGAAAAAGGCGGACAGATAAACAGTCTTTCCTGCTTTACTGCCACCAATAAGTTGGAACACAATAGGTCTTGCATCAGACGCAACCAACGTTGAATTGCAATCAGGGCAGAAAGCCTCCAATTTTGAACGACCATTTAAAAATGTCGCAGGAATTTTTTTGCCACAGGCGCATTTGTGTTTCCATATGCCATAAGGACCTGGTACGAGTTTTTTGTGCATTGCGCCACAGTCAGGACACATAAACACAGGAATAAGAAATCGACTATGGCAATTAGGACAATCTGAGCGGATCTTGTTCTTGAGTAAGTAAATTCGGTCAACAATCCATACAATGGTGAAAATCACATAAGTAAGAATCATAAATACTGTTGTAATGGACCCGTGGATAAGACCAAGAATAGCACATAGTATTGTGCCAATCACATAAATACAGACATATCCGACTACAGTATAGATAAAACCGCCGATAGCTTTTGCCACTCCCCATACGCCCGTGCTCATCCCCTTGAAACTGCTACCAGTTTCGCTAACCTTAGCACCAGATGCCGCATTCAATTCAAATGCACTCTTAATAGTGGCAAAGAGTTGTGCATATCCAGGGCCAAAGAAATAACTACGACGTGCAGGTTCATCATCTTTTTCCCATTCCCAATGAAGGAAGTTCAAATTATTTCGGATTGCAGTAAAGTAATTAGTAACAGCTGAGAAGAATCCAACTATAACAGCTATACCCGCTGTAATAACTGCCGCTATTCCACTGACAGCAACGACAGCCGGAATGACAATAGTGACTAAAATATAAATCGCTAGTGCGATTAAGATTAATGCAATAATTACTTCCATAAGTCTTTCACTCCTTTTTGTCAATTATTAAACAATTAACACTTCATTTAGCAGTTCCAATAAGCTGCTATTCGTGTCCATCATTTTTCTGGTTTTCTCATTGCCCGCAAATAAGGTTACTAGCGCAATGCAGGTATTCCAATTCATATTTCTACGCTTACTTTCTATTGAGTTGTAAGTTTGGCGTGATACGCCTATTCGATCAGCAACTTCTTCCTGTGAAAGATTGAGTCTTGCTCGCAAGACGGGTAGTTCGTTGACAAGCTGAATCATGCATAAAGTCTTTTTTGCATCCATAATAATCGGATCTGTCATATAGCTATCTCCTTTTTTCGTAGAGTATCTTACTCTACGAAAAAGCATTGCAAAACACTGAGAAAGCAGAATTTTAAGACGCCGTTGACGGTTCTATTTGACGGCTAAAAGCTGCGAAAGCTTTTTCATGTTTGCTCTCTTTAATTCAAGAGTAGGATGAACATATCGGTTCATCGTGATATTTATTGTTGCATGACCCAGAATCTCGCTCAAACTTTTTACATCGAACCCAAACTCAATACATCTGGTCGCAAAAGTATGGCGAAGTGCATGAAAATTGGCAGATTCAATTCCGCTTTCTTTTAGAACCTTTTTGAATTGGTTTTGCATGGTCCTTGGCTCGATAAAGGACAAATCACTATTAGTTAACAAATAGCCTTTTTCTACAGTCTTATAATCTCTAAGGATTTCAACTAGGGGCTCAGGAAGTGGAATTAAACGTATAGAGCAAGCACTTTTGGGAGTTGTCAAAACAATTTTTGTTTTCCTTCTGTTTTCGGAGGTATTCTGTACTCTTTGCAAGGTGTGATGTACATATATAGTCTGCTCTGAAAAAGACACATCTTCCCAGCGTAATGCACAGACTTCTCCTATACGCAATCCTGTGAATAGTGAAAGTAAGATGCCTATTTTACAAGGATTGATTTTAGAGTAAAGATAATCGCATAATTGTTCTTGTTCAGATCTACTAAATACTCGCATATAGCGAGCTTCTTGCTTTATAGATACACCACTTCCGTCGCAAGGGATGATTTCCCCTTTTCGAATAGAAAATTTCAAAATGCTACGAACAACAGATAATGTGTCCGATACGGTTTTAGGAGAGAGTCCACTATGATTGGAACCACCATGCAAGAGTAATTCTTGGCATTGCTTTTCGATAAAATCATAGGTGATACTATTTAATGCAAGTTCTCCATATGCAGGTAAAATATAGGACTGGAGAAGATTACGATATTTGTTTACTGTCGAAATCTTAACCTGCGGAGTAATACTATCTAACCATTCTGTTGCCATTGTCAAAAATGAAACACAGTTCGTGGTTGGAGTTAATTTTGTTTTCTGCAACACAGAAACGGTTTCGTTTTGAAGTTTCGCTTTGACTTCACGATATGTTTTCGCATACACATATCCATATACTGCCTTCCCGGTGGATGTTTTGGACTTGATATATCTACCTTCCCATCGGCCGTCTTTTCTTTTGTAAATGTTTTCACCTTTTCTAGGCATAAAATAACCTCCTTTCATTATGACTATAATTTTGACGGGGAATAATGAATTTTTGGCAATCTGAATAATCCCCAATGAATATTTTCGTCATATATTTCTTGCTTACAGGTTGACAATCAATGCGACAAAATGTAAAATAAATTTACAATCTAATGAAACAACCAATGAAATCTAAATCGTAGAGTAAGATACTCTACGAATTTTTTATTTTAAAGAACCCCAAGATGGCTCATATGTCGTCTTGGGGTTCTTTTCATTCTATCATTTAATGCAATCTGCCTATAAAATTTTATCATATTGCATTTATAAATGCAACTTGCATTTGATGTTGGTTGTTGAGATTTTGGGCATATTTTATAATGCATAGTAGAATGATACAAAGCATGGAGGTGATTGAAATGCAACCGGAAATTGACTATATAAAAATCGGTCAGCGCATCAAAGCTGCTCGCCAGGAGAAGGGATACAGCCAAGCAGACTTAGGTGCGTTGGTTGGTTGCTCTAACAATCATATGAGCCATGTTGAAGTTGGACAGACGAAAGTTTCTTTGGCAATGCTTCTAAAACTGGCATTCGTCTTGGAAAAGAACTTTGACTATTTTTTACTGGATACCCCATACGCAAAATGCGACAGCATCATTGATGACGAGATTGCTGCAAAACTGAAAAAGTGCAATGTAACAACATTGATAACCGTAGGAAAGTTGATTGATGTGTTGATTGACCAACAAGAGATGATAAAAAAAGCGGAGCTTGATTGATATAATGAGAAAGAAGCCCATCGGCGGTTCTGAGTGAACTGCTATGGGTTCCTTTTTGCCATACAATACTAATCCTTTAAGAAACAATAAGTCCACCAGTCATGATGCACTGCACATCATACTGGTGGACTTTTTCTGTAAGAAAATAAAAAACTGATATTCATATATCGCCATAACCAATGTCGTTATCGTAGGCATGAAGATCTTCTTTCAAGAAATCTGCTTTCCGAATATACATCGAATTTACCAGCTCCCCCTTTTCGTGGAGCAGGCTGAATTTGTAGTCTAATAATGCTGCCGGTACATAGAGCATTTTAGCCGTTTCAAAAAATGTGTGTTCCGAAAGGCATTCCAGAACTTCCCCATCTTCTAACAGAAGCTCCGCCGCAAAGAAGTTTGCTTCATTTTCTTCGATTGATCTATCATCAAACACTTCCATTTCTTGAAAGCCGTGCATCATAGCGATTTTCGTATGCAGGACAGCGTGTCCTAATTCATGTGCGACTAAGATACGTTCCAGGATACCATTCACATTGTGATCTATCACGATATTCTTCTGTCTGGACTGGTAATAGAAGAAGCCCTTCAATTTCTTCTGTAAATCGTAATAATGGATTTTGATACCTAACAGCTGACACAACTCGTAAGGGTCTCTGGTGTGATATTTTCGCACAAGCTTATCGACAGTTTCAATGATATGCTCTGCCGTTTTCATTTGCTTCACCTCCGAATCGCACACAGAAAACATATTCTGTGCTTGAGGATTTTACTCTTTATCTTTATGCTTTCTGTATTTCTTCGGAGTGTACTTTTCCCGTGCTGTTTTCTTAGAGTCCATATAAACTGACATAATCGCCTGGAAGAATACATCTTTTGCGTCCTCGTCCAATTCTCCACCGGCAAACAGAGAATTTACACGCCCCAGCACTTCCTGAGCTTCTTTTGCTCCCTTTGAACCGAAGTTTTCCTTTGCCTCTAAAATAAACATATCCTGATCTATATGGCTCTGGCTATCCGTTTCAGATTCGTCCAAAAGATAGGACACAGAGATATGCAGCGCTTCAGCAAGTTTTCTGATGTTGCTTTTTCTGGGGAGTGTTCCGAGCTGCTCATAGGTGTAAAGGGATCTTTCGGAGATGCCGGTCATCTGGGCAAGCTCCGTTTGAGATAGATTCATAGCCAAACGAGCTTCTTTAATTTTTTCTCCAAATGTCATGGTAGTGTCCTTCCTTTCAAAAAATATTTATTCGTAACTTCCGATTATTTGTTGACAAACTTCTGGAAAATGCTATAATGAGAATCACAACAGAAGTTTTAATTCCACTTAATTATATATCGGAACTTTTATAAAGTCAAGAACTTCCGATTCTTACTTCTGTTTTTTAATCATATATCGGAAGTTATAGTCATTCTTGTCCCATGGTATTTGTTTCCCTTTAGCCAAGTGACAGGAGTTAGAAAGGAATTCTTATTTTATGGATTAGGCTGAAAGGAGATTCTGAATGAGCAGATATAATACACAGGTATTAAGCAATATTCGAATGCTTTGCCGGATGCAGAACATTGACGAGAAGGTTCTGTATGAAAGAGCAAAGCTGATTTTATCCATATATCGAGAGGTGTGCTGGTCTACCATTGATCGTGCGAATGATGTATGTGATACCCTTATTTGTACTTACGGTGACAGCTTAGATGGTGCATTGATTTATCTGGAGAACTTTGCTCCGGATGAAGCGAGAGAACGATTTGAAGAACGCATTCGCAGCTTATTTGAGACAAAGTGGATCATTGAACTGGTAGATATGGCTATGTTGAAAATCAGAGAATATCCAGATAAAGGCGCTCTGTACTGTGAGATTGTCTCAAAGGCATATCTCAACCGCTTCAAGTACAGGGAATCAGAAATGCTGGAGGTTTTGAATATGGAACGTAGCACCTACTATGACCGAAAGAAAGAAGCGATACTGTTATTTGGTCTGTCACTTTGGGGAACAGCCATTCCTAAATTGAAAGATTTTCTGGAAAGTGCCAGGGAGGAAGAAGCCTTGTGTTATTGTGAGTGCTAAGACAGGATTTTAGTCCGACTAAAATCCGATGAAAATACGACGGTTTCTCTACTGAAAGTCCGACTTGTTCAGTGTTAAAATGGCTATGCTGGGAGATAGCGGCATAAAAATGAATAGAGAGAGTTACGCCTCGTGCCTGTAATGGGTACGGGGCTTTTTTTATACCTGTCTATCTTCCTTCATTTTAACACAAAGGCATGAACGAGAGCTTGGAGTAATTTACTCCGGCTCTTTTTTTATGCCTGCAAGGAGGACAGGCAGATGGCAAAGGGCATTGAGAATCGGGCACGATCTCCTCCTGCTGTTTTTGATTTTGCAACTTCACAAATTCAAAAACACGGAGGAACGAAAATGTATTACGACTTGGTTGAAAGCGGAAAAAGAATTAAAGCCTTGAGAAAGGAACATGGGCTTACACAGGAACAGCTTGCGGAGCAGTTAGGTGTTGCTGCAAACACCATTGCACGAATTGAAACTGGCAACAGAGGTATCTCTATTGATTTGGCAATCGAACTGGTTGTGCGCTTTGAGACAACCCTTGATTACATATTTTTAGGTCGTGAATAACCTCAAAACTATACCTACGAGGCAATAAAAACTTGCATGAGGAACAGGTACAATTTAGATACAGCCAAAGAAAATCGGCTGCTTGATCCTTGAAAACTGAATATACAGTCATCGAATACGTTCCTGTTGCCGGTGCGAGAGCATCAGCCACATCAGCGGTACGCCGTGACGTATCGGACAGAGAAACAGAACGACTTTCTTCTATAAATTAAGCAGTTGTCTCTCTCCCGATGCCAGCGATCAATACTGGCTTGTAAATATTGGGTTGCTCCCAATACGGCCATGAAAGCAACAGGATTAAAGATACTTCTCTACGGAGCTGGCGGAGAACCCGGCAGAGGTTAGATTCCTATGGAACTGATTCGCAATCAGTCGTTCGGTGATTCCCTGAGGGCGTAAGCCCTCTTTCCCAGGGGTGCGTGGCAAATATGGGACACATAGACTTTTGGACTGACTGCCTGATTCCTTTCGGGCAGTCAGTTATTACATACCCAACGAAAGGAGGTCATGGCACATGATGAAAGAAAATTGGGTATATTGCCGTGGTGATATTTATTGCGCCAATCTGGACCCGGTAGTTGGGTCGGAACAAGGCGGCATCCGTCCGGTTATCGTCATTCAGAACGATACCGGTAATAAACACGCTCCCACATTGATTGTGGCAACGGTCACCACCAGAATCCATAAGAAAGCGAATATGCCGACGCACTTTGTTATTTACGACAATCCTGCATTCAAAGAAGCGTCCGTTGTTCAGTTGGAACAGATTCGCACCATTGATAAGAGCAGGATTGATAATTACTTAGGTAAGGTAACGCCCCGTGAAATGGTAGCGATTGAGAAAGCCTTATCCGTCAGTCTGGCAATGGAGCAGCTGAAAAAGCGTCCCACAAAACATAAAGCAAAGAGAACGAAGGAGTGAACATAAATGTTTGAAGAAAGAATCGCTGCCATGAATCAGCGCACCGAAGAAGCGATGGCTGCTAACGCAGTTCAGTTTGATAAGAGAACCTATACGGTTGATGAGATTCAGGATATTCTGGGCATCAGCAGAACCAGTGCATACAACCTTGTGAAAAAGAAAGTTTTTCACAGCGTCCGCATTGGTGGCAGCATCAGAATCTCCAAAAAGAGTTTTGATGAGTGGTTGGATCATCAAATGTAAGATTTGTCAAGGGTGTCGTACAACCCGGCGACAAACTTCAAAACATATTGAGAGTTCGATAAAATGTAGCCATGACAAGAAACACATGGCTACATTTTTTACATAGGAGGTTGTACGATGGCGGAAATGAGAAAACGCACGAGTATGTCTGTTCCGGAAATGGGCAGGATGCTTGGTCTTGGAAAAACGGAGTCATACTGGCTCATTAAGAAGAATTACTTCAAAACCATTCTTGTCGGCAACACCATGAGGGTGATGATCGACAGCTTTGAAGAATGGTATGCCAATCAGTTCAAATATCAGAAGGTCGATGGAACCCCTCCCGGAGAGGAACTGAAGAAAACTACATATTCAATGGAGGAGCTTGGACAGCGCCTTGGGCTGAAAGAAGCGACTGCTTACGAGCTGGTTGCCAAAGGGCATTTTGATGTGGTTGATGTCCTGGGCAAGCGCAGAGTGACCAAGGAGAGCTTTGAAAGATGGTATGCTTCTCAAACCGATTACCGCACGGTAGAGGATCAGGAACTGGATGCAGATATTATGGCATCCACCTACGGTCTGCCGGAAATGGCAAGAATGCTTGGGGTACATCGTCAGACCATTTACTATATCGTTGCCAATGAAGATTTTGAGCTTATCAAGGTTGGCAGATATAAGCGAGCTACCAAAGAGAGCTTTGAAAAATGGTATCAGAATCAGACCCGCTACCAGTTAGCGGAAGATAGACAGGAAAGGAGCTGATTACATGGCATCTATTGTTAAGAGAAAAAAGAAGTATTCTGTGGTTTATACATACACCGATGAGAACGGCAACAAGCGTCAGAAGTGGGAAACCTTTGAAACGAATGCCGAAGCAAAGAAAAGGAAGTTGCAGGTTGAATATGAGCAGGAGTCCGGAACCTTTATTCCCCCTTCTGCTAAAACCGTCAACGATCTTTTGGATGAGTATATGTCAATCTATGGTGTGAACACCTGGGCGATGTCTACCTATGAAAGCAGAAAGAGCCTGATTGCAAACTATATTCGTCCCCTCATCGGTGATATGAAGCTGGAGGATGTCACGCCGAGAATCATGGACAAGTATTACAGAGATTTGCTTTCTGTCAAAGCGTTTTCTTCTAAGTATGTAAAAGCCCGTACAGAATATCTGACTCCGCATACTATCCGAGAGGTTCACAAGACATTGCGAAATGCTTTCAATCAGGCGGTCAAGTGGGAATTGATGACCAGAAACCCTGTGGAGCACGCTACACTGCCGAAGGAAGAACACAAGACCAGGGACATCTGGACAGCAGAAGTGCTCCAGAAAGCTCTGGAAGCCTGTGACGATGATATTCTTCGTCTGGCTATCAACCTTGCCTTCTCCTGTTCCCTGCGAATGGGCGAGCTTCTGGGGCTTACCTGGGACTGTATTGACATTTCTCCCACCAGTATTGGACTTGGTCAGGCAAGCATTTTCGTTGAAAAGGAGTTGCAGAGAGTAAATCGTGAAGCGATGGCAGATCTGGACGGTAAGGACATCATGTTCAAGTTCCCGCCGACCTTCGCCAGTACGCATACGGCATTGGTTCTCAAAACTCCTAAGACCAAAACAAGTGTCCGCAAGGTATTCTTACCGAAAACCGTAGCGGAAATGTTGGTGCAGCGAAAGGCTGACATCGAAGAACTGAAAGACCTTTTCGGTGACGAGTTTGTAGACTTCAATCTGGTTTTCTGTTCTTCCAACGGCAAGCCGATTGAGGGACAGGTTATCAACCGTGCTTTCAATAAGCTGATTGAGGAGAACGGACTGCCGAAAGTAGTTTTCCATAGTCTCCGACATTCCAGTATCACTTACAAGCTGAAGCTGAACGGCGGCGATATGAAATCCGTCCAGGGCGATTCCGGTCATGCACAGGTCAAGATGGTAGCGGATGTTTACTCCCATATCATCGACGATGACCGCAGACTGAACGCTGAAAGAATGGAAGCTGCGTTCTACTCAGGCAGACAGGCAACGCCTGGGCCGGTTCAACCGGCTACAACGGAAAGCTCCGCTGATGATAAAGAACTTCTTCTGAAGCTTCTGCAAAATCCGGAAATGGCAGCACTCCTGAAGTCGCTGGCAAAAACATTATAATAACTGCAAGGGCAGATCCTTTTACATAGCTGCAATAGCTGTAGAAGGGTCTGCCCTTATTTTTTTGTTTTGGAGGTCAACGAGTATGGATAGAATCTTTATGGACGAGTATTACGAGCATCTGAGAGCTGACAACATCGAGGAATTTTCCAAGGAACGGAACGACGAATATGTTGGCCGAGCCGAGGAATACGAAGCAGCGAAGTCGGCATTGCTTGAAGGATTGGGACTTGAGCATTTGTTTGACCATAGCCATGAACTGACTCCGAAAGAAAAAGAAATATGGATGCTGTTCGATAGGGTTTATGTAGCAGAGCTTCTGGCAAGGGACGCTTTTGCCAAGGGTGCTTATATGCTCGGTGCTGAGGATAGAGAGATCATGCTGAAATAAAAAAAGACCTGCTTCGGCGGGTCTAAATTACATAGAATCATTGAGTCTGAAAAAACCTTTGAAATTCTTGATAATTCTGGTTGAAAAATTCGTTTTGAAATGATATATTAAACAGACTTAAATAGGTGTCCAAAACACCAGCGCCCCTGTACGAGAATGAATAGGATTTCCTATCATTTCGTATAACGAGAGGTTACATAGAGGAATTTGCTTGCACTTGCAACGTCCACCGAAAATCGAAAGCCTTGCTAATTTCGAGCCAATCGGACGGTGTAAAATCCCTATGAAAATGCTTATGAAGCGTGATACCAGATAGGATTTGAAACAGTGAAAAACCTTGTATTTCCAAGGATTTTCTTGCACTGTGTTGCACTTGGTTTCATCGTATCGGGTCTACTCCTAAGCGGGATGTAGCGTGTTCGAGTCACGCCGGGGGTGCCACAATCCCTTACGCCACAAGCGTTTGCGGGTTTTGTGCTTGCTAATAAAAGTTGAACGGTTAGCAAGCATTTTGATTGGTCAAGCCCCTTTTCATTAGCAGGATTTTTGCTAATATTAGCAGAAATTTTCGCTTTTGGAGAGGGGCTTTTGCTAATACGATATTTCGACAGGCTGAAATCTTTGCTAATCGGCTCTTCTACGGATTAGCAGTTTTGGATGGACTGGGCGACTTTGATTAGCAACTCAGGATTGCTTTGCAGGATCGCCTTGAGGGCAGCTTCGGCCGCTTCGGGCGACACATGAGGATTGGCGGGTGATGCAGTGTTTTCCATACTGCTTCCGCCGAGGAAGTCATCCATCTTCTGCGCGACATTGAGTCGGTCATTGGCGAAAGAGTGATTTCCGTACCGACGTGTCAGCATCTCAAGATTTGCCCACCCACCAGCGTGACGAACAGAGTTGTAATCGCCGTGCGACAGGGCTAGCTTTGCCGCTGCGCTCGTATGTCGGAGACTATGAAACACGAAGTCTTTCGGGTCAATATCCGGATCGCTTAAATCTTCAAGGATATCCTTGAACTTCTTGTTCAAGTGTTCCGTCATGATAGGTCGGCCGTTGGCTTGGCAAATTACAAGACCATAATCAGCATACCCTTCGGGGCCAAGCTCCTTTTTCAAATTCTCCTGTAACTCCCTCAGACCGGCCAATGCCTGCATGGTGCTGGCGGGAACATCAATTTCCCGGATACTGCCTTCCGTTTTAGGCTGCTTCAGCATAATGCTCGTTTTTGTTCCGGGATAAAGGTTCGGAAAGGTGAAAAGAATCTGCATTTTCGGAAGTTTTGCGTTTTCCTTGCCAATACGGTCAATAACGCGATCAATACTGACACGTTGTTTTACCATATCAACACGATCCCATTGCAAAGCACCAATCTCTCCACCGCGCAGAAATGGATTATCCCTGAGCAACCTGTACACAATGAAGAGTAGGTGCCCCGCCTCAAGGGCACCTGCTTTATCAAGCTGCTGCATGCACAAGAAACCCGCCTTTCAAACATCGAAAAGCGGGTTTTTTATATCTTACAGGCGGAAGCACTTTTTCAGCACCGTATACTCGCCCAGCACCAGCAGCGTCAGGCTGCTGTCCAGCACGGTTTCCGGCGAAATATTCACATCGGTTTTGTCGTTCCGCTTCACGCCGAGGATGTTGACGCCGTACTTTCGGCGGATGTCCAGCTCACCGATGCTGTGCCCCTGCCAGTCGTCCGGGACGGCGACCTCGATAATGGCGTGCTTTTCGTCCAGCTCTATGTAGCTGAAGATGTGGTTGGCGGTGTACCGGATGGCCGCCCACTTCGCCAGCTGCTTTTCCGGGTATGTCACCGCGTCCGCGCCGTTACGCAGCAGAAATTTTGCCTGTACATCCCGCTCGGCGCGGGACACCACATATTTCGCCCCCAGCTCCTTGAGAAGCGACGTCGTTTCCAGCGAGTTCTGGAAGTCTCCGCTGATGGTGACGTAGCAGATGTCATAGTTTCCAACGCCCAGCGAGCGCAGAAAATCTACACGGGTGCTGTCGCCGATCTGCGCGTTGGTGACAAAGGGCATACACTCGTTGACGCGCTCCTCGTCTTTGTCCACTGCCATCACCTGATGGCCCAGCTCGTTGAGCTGCATGGCAAGATGCCGCCCGAAGCGGCCCAGTCCGATCAATAATACCGTTTTCATCGTGTGCTCCTTTCAGCCTACGGTAATTTTCTCCTGCGGATAACGGGCGTAAGTCAGATCATGCCCGGAGAATGCGGCGTAGATCAAGGTCAATCCGCCGACGCGCCCGAAGAACATCAGCAGGATGAGAATGCTCTGCGACAGGACTCCCAGCTGCGGCGTCAGCCCCAGTGTCAGCCCTACCGTTCCGGCAGCGGATGCCGTTTCATAGAGGCAGGCACCGAGAGGCAGTCCCTCCGCCGCGCTGATGACCGCCGCGCCCGCGAAGGTCAGCCCCAAATACAGCAGCAGGATGGCGGCGGCATTCCGTACAGCGGAGGGCTCCAGTCTGCGCTTGAAAAGCTGCGGATCCTCCCGCCTGCGGAAAGCCGCGACCGCGTTGGCGGCCAGCACAGCCAGCGTCGTTACCTTCATGCCGCCCGCCGTGGAGCCGGGCGCGCCGCCGGTCAGCATCAGCAAAATCGTGACCGCCTGTGAGGTGTCGCTCATTTTCGTCAGGTCTGCGGTGTTGTAGCCCGCTGTTCGCGGCGTGACCGCCTGAAAGAGCGACGCCAGGATGCGCTGTCCCGCGGGAAGCTCTGCAAAGTCTGTCAGGAAGAAGAGTAATGCCGGAAGCGCGATCAGGATGACGGTTGCGCTCAGAATGACCTTGCTCTGCATACGGTACCGCCGCAGGTGCAGCCGGTGGGTGCAGACATCGTCCCAAGTCAGAAAGCCGATACCGCCCACGACGATCAGCAGCATGATAATGATGTTGACCAGCGGGTCGGTTATGTACGCCGTCAGGGAAGGGTAGAGCGTATCCGGCTGCCCCAGAATGTCAAAGCCCGCGTTGCAGAAGGCGGAAACGGAGTGGAACACCGCCATCCACACGCCCCGCAGTCCGTAGTCCCGGCAGAATACCGGCAGCAGCACCAGCGCACCGACCAGCTCCACAAGGAATGTTCCCTTCAGGACAAACCGTGTCAGGCGCACGATACCGCCCACCGCCGGAGCGGAGATAGCGTCCTGCATGGCACTGCGCTCCTTCAGCGAGATATTCTTGCCGGAGAGCATCAAAAACGTTACTGCCGCCGTAATGACGCCTAAGCCGCCGATCTGGATCAGCAGCAGGATGACGGACTGTCCGAACGCGGACCAGTAGCTGCCGGTGTCCTGCACCACCAGTCCCGTTACGCAGACGGCGGAGGTGGAGGTAAACAACGCCTCGTGAAACGGCGTCCATGTGCGGCTTGCGGTGGCGATGGGCAGCATCAGTATTAGCGCGCCCAGCAGGATCACGCCGGCAAAGCCGAGGATCATGATTTGGAAGGACGTCAGACGGCGTTTCAAATGGAAACCGGTTTCTGTCACGGGACTCACCTCTTAAAATCGACTGCATTCCCAATTGCGCGTACAGTATAGCACGGTTTTCGCGTTTCGGCTATGTAGATTTTGTTAAATTTTCGGCTCAAAACGACTGAGAGCGACGGTGAGCCCGCCTTTGCTTTGGGTATTATCTTCGGTGATCGTTACGGCACTTTTCAGTTTCTTCCGTCACGGCAAAGTGGTTTTTCTCGTACCGGATCAGCCCGTCCCGCTGCATGAGGGACAGCTCGTTGCTCAGCGCGCTGCGCTCCACGTTCAGGTAATCCGCCAGCTGCTGGCGGTTGTAGGGTATGTCGAATTCGTAGCTCCCGGTGCGCTTGATGCACTCTGAGAAATAGGACAGCAGCCGCTTGCGGATGGACTTGGGCGAGGTGTGCAGCACCCGGCGGGAGAGCTGCAAATTCTTCCCGGCGGAGAGTGTCAGCAGGTTTCGCAGCAGCCGGAGGTGGCGGGGACACACCTTGGCGCAGGGCTCCAGCACCTGCCCGATGTGCAGCAGCAGCACCTCCGTGTCCTCGGCGGCGGTGACGTTGACCATCAGCGGCTCACCCGGCGCGCAGGCATACGCCTCCGCAAAGATGCCGCCCGCGCCCACGCTGCTGAGGACGCTGTTGTTGCCCCACACGTCCCCCATCTCGATGATGACACGGCCGGACAGCACCACGCCCAGCTGCTCCGTAGGCGTCCCCTCCGGCAGAATGACCGCGCCCTTTTTATAGGTGCGCTCTGCGGCGCGCAGGCAGCGCAGCATTTCCTCGATGTCCGGCACCGTCATGCCGCGAAAAAGCGGGGTGTTCCCCAAATTGATCCGCATATTTTTCTCCTTTTCGTTGGCGTGCCAACAGACTTTCATAAATTATGATAGTAAAATGAAGCCACAAAGTCAAGAAGAACCGCAAGGAGGACAAAAATATGGTACGGAGAATCATTGAGATCGACAGGGACAAGTGCAACGGCTGCGGTGCCTGCGCCGAGGCGTGTCACGAGGGCGCCATCGCCATGGTGGACGGCAAGGCGCAGCTGATGCGGGACGATTACTGCGACGGGCTGGGGGACTGCCTGCCCACCTGCCCCACCGGGGCCATCACCTTTGTGGAGCGGGAGGCCGCCGCCTACGATGAAAAAGCCGTCATGGAGAACAAGCAGCGGAAAATGCGGAAAGAGGGCATGACCCTGTCCTGCGGCTGCCCCGGCAGCCAGTCCCGAAACATTCAGCGTGAGGCTGCGCCCGTCGTGGAAGCACCGCAAACCCAGCAGGCGAGCAGGCTTTCCCAGTGGCCGGTGCAGATCAAGCTGGTGCCGGTGAACGCACCGTATTTCGACGGCGCGCGGCTCCTCATCGCCGCCGACTGTACCGCCTACGCCTACGCCGCCTTCCACGAGCGGTTCATCAAGGGGCACATTACCCTCGTTGGCTGTCCCAAGCTGGACGGCGTGGACTATTCCGAAAAGCTGACGGAGATCATCCGGAATAACGACATCAAGAGCGTCACCATCGTCCGCATGGAGGTGCCCTGCTGCGGCGGGCTGGAGATGGCGGCGAAAAAGGCACTCCAGCAGAGCGGAAAGTTCATCCCGTGGCAGGTGGTCACCGTCACGGTGGACGGCCGGCTGAAGGAGGAGTAAAACACGGGAGAACACGAAAGGAGAAGTATTATGAAATACGTTTGCACCGTTTGCGGTTGGGAGTACGACGAGAGCGCGGGGTACCCGGAGGGTGGCATCTCCCCCGGTACGCCATGGAGCGAGGTACCGGAGGACTTTGAGTGTCCCCTGTGCCACGTGGGTAAGGACAGCTTCGAGGAGGCGTGAGCTTTCTGAAGGGCGGGACAAGCGATAAAGCCCGAAAACAGCTGCGCGGCTGTGGAGGAACGCTCTCCGCAGCCGCGCAGCTTTTTGGTTCGGTTCTCTTTCGCAGGGGCTTTCTTCTTGCTGCCCCTGCCTTTTTGCCCCAATCGCTTTATTTTCAGAGAATATAAGATATATTTCCATTAAATCCCCGTTCTTAACAAAGATTTTAACCCATTCACTTTATTATGGTAATAGAATGCAGCGTGTCTGTCCCACCGACGCCGCCCTCTTCCGCTGCGGCCGTGGAGACAGTAAAAATAAACAGTCCTTGCGGCAGAAACACCGCAGAAGAACGACGACAAAGAGCAAGGAGGCTATTATGAAAAAGAACTGTAAGCTGACGAGCATTCTGCGCGCCATTGCCCTGCCCCTGGTGGGCAGTGCCGGAGGGTGGCTGTACTACCGCTATGTGGGCTGCGCCACCGGTGCCTGCGCCATTACGTCCAGCCCGTGGCTCTCCACCGGCTTCGGCTGCGTCCTTGGGTCGCTGCTGTATACCGTCCTGCGGCCCGGCCGCGGCAGGAGGCGGGACGGTAACGGGGCGGAGTGACCCTCGCTCCCCCTGAAAGGAGGAAACGCCATGTATCGAAGCGTATTGGCCCTTCTTTTCGCCTCGGTACTGCTGCTCAGCGGCTGCGCCGCAGAACGGCAGCGTGTACCGCGGGAAAAGGACACGCAGGGAACGGACATGGCCGGACAGCCCTCGGATATGTCCGGCGAGGAGGGTATGTATATGGACACCACGGAAAATGTCATCTATCTGGCAGGCGGCTGCTTCTGGGGCATGGAGCAGCTCATGCAATCCATCCCCGGCGTCATCGACGCCCAGAACGGCTACGCCAACGGCACCTGCGAGGCGGACGCCACCTACCAGACCGTCTGCAAGGGCGACACCGGCTTCCGGGAGACCGTTCGGGTGGAGTATGACCCTGAGCGGGTGAGCCTGGACGCCCTTCTGCTGGCTTACTTCTATGTGATCGACCCCACGGTACAAAACCGGCAGGGCAACGACCGGGGCAGCCAGTACCAGACCGGCGTGTACTACACCAACGACAGGGCCAGAGAAACGGTGGAGCGCATCGCGGACATCGAGCGGGGCCGCAGCGAGAAATTCTTTGTGGAGATCGGTCCACTGAAGAATTACTATCCCGCCGAGGAATATCACCAAAACTACTTAGAAAAGAACCCCAACGGCTACTGCCACATCCCCCGGGCGGAGATGGAGCTGTTCTCCAGGCTTCGCATCGACCCGGGCGACTACCGGAAGCCGGCGGCGGAGACCATCCGGGACACGCTGACGGCGGAGCAGTACCGCGTCACGCAGGAGAGCGGC
>OGQK01000076.1_pt1 | contig 66071 bp, 57 predicted proteins | sample 1553221 | NCBI WGS metagenome assembly OGQK01 (sample SAMEA2579996, study PRJEB22360) | human gut metagenome | biome: human gut; feature: human-associated habitat; material: faeces | place: Denmark | collected 2008/2010 | reverse complement strand
CATGTGTTCAGCCTAGTTCATATAAATATGTGTCCAGGATTCTGGGTACATATCAACTGTTAAAAACAGGCAGCGGAGGCGTTTTTTTCCACAACACTTTTCAGAAGCTGACATGCAGGCAGGAAATCTTTTACAGGAATGGAAGAACAGGAAAGAACCAGTGTGATATCTTCCGGGGTTTCCTTCAGAATTTCCAGACGGAGGCCTTTTTCACGTGCTTTTTTTTTCAGTTCGCTGCCTGAAATTGTGCAGGGAATGGTAAGAGCCAGACTGGTTCCGGCAGCCCCTGTTTTGATCTGGCAGTCTGTACCGAAGGTTTCCCGGACAGCAGTGGAGAGGGCTTTCAGTTTCTGTGCATACAGACGGCGGAGTTTTCTTGTCTGGGAAACCAGGTGGCCGTCACGGATAAACTGGCAGAGAGCAATCTGTTCTGCCTTGGAAGCAGTCTGGTTGTAAAAGTCTGCTTTTTTTTGGTACCGTTCCCGGAGGGTGGGCGGAAGTACCATAAAGCTGACACGGATGGATGGAAGAAGAAGTCTGGAAAAAGATCCGATGTATACAACGTTTTCGCCTCCGGAAAGACCGAAAAGAGATGGTGTTGGTTTCTGCAGATAAACGAATTCATTTTCAAAATCATCTTCAATGATCAGGTGGCCGTTGGCCTGTGCATGGTGAATCAGTTCCAGACGGCGTTTTACAGTCATGATTTCACCCCATTTGGTCATATGGGCAGGAGAAACATAGATTACATCACAGTTTTTATCCCTGTAGTGGACATCAAATCCATAATCTTCAAAAATGGTACTTCCCTGAATAAAGGATGGGGTGGGAAAAGAAACGGTTTTTTGTTCCAGAAGCAGAGGGCAGAGAATCTGGAGAAGACTCTGCAGGCCTGCGCCCACAACAATATCATCCGGAGAGCAGATCACATTTCTGCGTTCCCGGATATAATCGGCGAGAACTTCCCGGAAATCTTTTTCCCCCTGGGGTTCACCGTAGGAAAGCATACGGTCACCCTGACGGAGTGCACTTTTGATGTAACGCTGCCAGAGATCGAAGCGGAAACTTTCCCGGTCTACGCCGGAGGAGGCGAAATCATAAAGACAGGGAGGGACGTCTGCCGCATGTTTTTCCGGAGCAGGAGGATGCTGTTTGGTTGCAATATCGGTAACGTAATAACCGCTCTGTGCCCGGGCGATAATATAACCATCTGCCGCAAGCTGAAGATATGCGTTTTCGATGGTGGTACGGCTCAGCTTCAGCTCCTGGGCACATTTACGGAGTGAAGGCATCTTGCTGCCCGGGAGCAGACGGTTTTCCAGAATCAGCTTCCGGTAATAATGATAAACCTCCAGATAGAGGTGTTCTTTTTTGTGTTCTACGGATATATTCAACATAGGTATGGTAATTTCCTTCCAAAAATGATTGCGTAAACCTGACAATTCATTCTATAATAATACAGAAAAAAACACAAGACTGGAGAATTATGATGAAGAAAATAGCCGTGATCAATGATCTTTCCGGACTGGGAAAATGCTCGCTGACAGCAGCCATTCCAGTAATCTCCGTGATGGGAGTGCAGGCATGCCCGTTTCCTACCGCTGTTTTAAGTAATCAGACAGGATATGAAACTTATTTCTGCGAGGATCTTACTCGGCAGATGACGCCATATATGGAACAGTGGAAAAAGCGGGGATTTATCCCGGATGGAATTTATACAGGTTTTCTCTCGGATGAAAAGCAGGCAGATAAGATCCTGAAATTTATGGATCTGTTTGCCGGTGAGGAGACATTGATTCTTACTGATCCGGTAATGGGCGATGACGGGGAAGTCTACCCGATTTATACAGAGGGACTTCGAAGCCGTTTCCGCGAACTGGTCAGCCGTTCCTATGTAATTACCCCAAACCTTACAGAGGCATTGCTGCTCCTTTACGGAAAAGAAGAAATGGAGAAAAAATGGAAAGTTCTGGAAACTATGCCGGAGGCAGAAAGGCTGGAGAAAATCCAGGAGATCGGACAGCGCCTTGTTCTTGAATTTTCTCTTTCCGCAGTGGTGATTACAGGTGTGAATTACCGAGAAAACAGCCAGACACCGAAAATGGGAAATCTTGTCCTGGAAAAAGAGAAGGTCTCCTGGGTATTTGCCGAAAAATCCGGTGGAAGTTATTCCGGAACCGGAGATCTTTTTGCGTCAGTGCTCAGTGCCGGGCTGGTGAAAGGATATTCTATGGAAACCTGTGCACATATGGCGGTGGAGTTTATTTCCACATCAATCAGAGACGCAGTATCAGAAGGAACAGACCGTAATGACGGGGTATGCTTTGAAGCGCATCTAGGTATGTTACTTTCATAATAAAGAAAAGGGGAAAAATCATGATTTCAGCAGAAGAACAGAAAAAAGTAATTGCTCTTGTAAAACAGACAAAAGAACTGATTTTAAAAGAGATGAATAACGAAGAAGTAATGGTAAAGGGAGCTGCTAACTATGTGACAAATGTGGATCTGGCCGTGCAGAACTTTCTGAAAGAGGAACTTGGAAAAGCATTTCCGGAGATTTCCCTGATCGCGGAAGAAAAAGAAAACCTGGGACTTTCCAGAGAAAAAACTTACTGGATTCTGGATCCTATTGACGGTACTACAAATCTTATTCTGGATTTTCATATGAGCGCAGTTGCATTGGGACTTTATGAAAACGGTGAGATTGTTTTCGGTATTGTATACAATCCGTTTTCCGATGAACTGTTCCACGGAGCCAAGGGAGAGGGCGCTTATCTCAATGGAAAGAGAATCCATGTATCCGATACCGAAGATTTTGGGGATGCGGTAATTTCCTATGGCTCCACTCCTTACACAAAAGAAGAAGCAAAAAATCTTTTTCCGATTTTTTATCACATCTTTATGAAATGTGCGGATTTCCGTCGTACCGGATCTGCAGAACTCGATATGTGTTATGTTGCCTGTGGAAGGGAGCATGGATATATTGAACGTGACCTGAAACCCTGGGATTATTCTGCGGGAACCATTATTCTTCGTGAAGCAGGCGGTATTGTGAAGAACTGGAAAGGCGAGGAACCGTCCTATCTGAAAAATGAGGACATCCTCGCCTGTGCGCCGCAGTTTGCGGAAATTCTTCTAAAAGAATTATAATTTATTTTTTTGTAACCGATTTTTGTGTTCAAAAAGGGAGATCAGCAGCGTGAGCAGGATTCCGGAAACAGAGAGAAGAATTCCGGCGCGGATTCCCGGGCAGATGTAACGAAGCTCGATCTGGTTTTTCCCTTCTGTCAGAGGAATAGAATACATGCAGTCATCCAGAAGGCCGGCAGTAATCTGCTGGCCGTTTCTGTATATTTTCCAGCCTTTGTCGTAAGGGATGGATAGATAAAGCAGGGAGCTGGAATCAGCAGCAGTACAGGAAACGGAAACATGCCCGTTTTCCAGCTGGAACTCTTCCACAGCTCTGCCTGAAATCTCCTTGGAAACAGCGGCAAGGGCATCCAGATCCAGCGCGTAAAACTGTTCGCCCCCATCCCGGATGAAATATCCATTGTCTGAATGGATGGAAACTTTTGCATAAGCGGCTTCGGAAGCTGCTGGAATATAAAAAGCTGAGGGACTGAGCCACCAGGAATAACGGCTGATATAGGAGTCATTTACATTTAAAGAAGCATTTTCCATAGGGGAATCCCAGGGTATGTTTCCATATAGTGCGTAATTTCCCTCTGGAACAGAAAGGGTGTATACCTGGTCAGTGCCGGAATCGGAATCTCCTTTGGAAGAACAGGTATAGGATAACGGCCGATACAGAGAAACCGGATGTCCGCACAGAATGCTGTACAGATAATTCTGGTATACAAACGGGTCATCGGTCTGCGGAGTCTGTATAGATTCCGAATTGTCATGATAGAGAAAGGCCATCGGCAGTGCAGACGGGTTACAGTATACGGACTTTCCGTTTTCCGCCTCTATAGAATCCAGTTTTGTCAGTCCGTTAACGGGATAGGCAGACAAGGTATATTTTACTCCCAGCAGAGCATCTGCAGCAATGACAGGAGAGTTGGTAATGTTCATATTCAGACCGTTTTCACGGTAACCGATACGTTCCAGAAATTCTCTCTGCGTATCGTCCGGGGAGGAAGTATAACCGGAAATGGAACGGTAATTATAAGCCAGAGCTTCGTTATAATTTGCAGTTGCACCGTCAGTGTACTGAATCTTTGTGGAAGTCTGTGAAATCCGGTAAATGGAACTGTCCGATTCCTTGATTTCGCCGATCTGTTTCTGGGAACCCAGAGAATAAGCGGTGTACTGGCTGTTTTCGTCAGCATGGTAATCATTCATCAGAAAGCTGGCGTTAACTGCCAGTTCTGAAAGGATGATTCCTGTACAAAGCAGAGTGATAACTGCTTTTTTCCATGATTTGAAATTCCGGCTGTACATAAAAAGTCTCACAGAAATCAAGGTAACTGCAGCGTAAAAAACGGTCAGATAGATTTTTGATGTATGTTCACCGGGGTGAATATTATCCAGAAAAAACAGAAGAACCGAAAAAATGATCCATCCTCTGGAAAGAAGAACTGCGGTATGGTCATCCAAGTAAATCAGATAAAAACAGGCAGCCAGAAAGATCAGAGCGGCAATTCCCACATAGGAATATCTGCACCAGTAACTTTCCACAGTTTTGAACAATGAAAATACCATATAAAAAGGTTTCCAGTAAAAAATCAGTGCTATGACAGCAAGAAAACAGGCCAGCATACTTTTTTTCTGTGCAGATAACGTAGAAGAAAGAAAAAGGGCAATAACCGCCAGGATTACCAGAGTACCACAGAACAGAGAAGTACTGTTTGGAGTACTGTGCGCGCCCAGGTGGTAACTTTCCAGAATGGTGGGAAGCTGTCCGACGAAAGAAAAATCCTTCAATGCTGCAAGGTCCAGAGAACCACGGTTGGAATTTCCCATGGCAAGTACAGTGGGTAAAAACAGAACCGCGCTGCACATAAGCCCCAGAAACATAGAGAGGCCATAACGGAATATCATGACCAGGGCTTTTCGTGGAATATGGCTGTATTTTCTTGATGATCCCAGAAAATATAAGGCAAGTTCAAAAAGAAACCACAGGGCGGAAAATACACAGTTGATACCACCGCTGTACCAGTTAAAAAGAATCGACAATGCCACCCAGACAGAAAGCTTCCAGATGGATGATCCATGTATGATCTGATAGGTTCCCAGAAGAATCAGCGGAAGAAGATAGACACCGTCAATCCACATGATATTACTGCTCTGGGCAATGGTATACTGGCAAAGACCGTAACAGCAGGATAAAAGGACAACAAAAAAAGTTCTTGCAGATTCCGTGTTTTCTGTCAGATATTTCCGGAAGCGGTTTACAAGAAAAATACTGAAGGTCATGGAAGCCAGAGATAATTTCAGCAGTACCAGGATGTCAAAAAATGAATGGAGATTTTCTTTTGGAAAAAAGACACTCAGAAGCATAAACGGGGAGGAAAGATAATAGCTGAAAACAGCGATATTGGTACCTCCCAGTGTTTTTCCAAATGTATAAAAAATGCTGTTTTTCTGCGCCAGAACATCCTTGAAATAAGCATAAAAATCCAGATACTGAATGCTGGCATCATCCACAGCCAGTGATTTGTTGCCAAAAGGGGCATAGCCACAGGTGATAAATAAAATCAGTAAAACTGCAAAAGTAAGACCAAATGCAGAAAAATAAATGCGCTTCTTTTTCACAGGTTCCTCCTCCGGGATGATTATAACAGAGCTGGCCGTCAGGCCAGCTCTTCCCATTTTTCATAAAGTTCTTCCAGTTCTTCCGAAATGGCAGCTTTTTCACGGCTTAATTTGGTACATTCTGCCACGTTGGTGCAGACATCCGGGAGAACCATGGTATCGTCAATTTCCTTATCTCTTGTTTCCAGTTCCTCAATGCGGGCTTCCACTTTTTTCAGTTCTGCTTCCCGTTTTCGTTTCTTCGCCTGTTCTTCTTTCATCTGCTGCCAGGAAAGTTTGTTTTCGGAAACCGTTTTTTCTTCCTGAGGGGCCTCGGGAGAATCAATTCCCGGAGCATAGGCGCTGGTCAGTTCTTCTTTTTTCTCCAGATAGTAATCATAATCGCCAATGTAATTGACCACAGCCTGATTGGTAAGTTCCATGATCCTGGTTGCGGTCTGATTGATGAAATAACGGTCATGGGAGACATAAAGGACAGTACCGGTGTAACTTACCAGTGCTTCTTCAAGGATTTCCTTGGAAGCGATATCCAGATGGTTGGTAGGCTCATCCAGAATCAGGAAATTGGCTTCGGAGAGCATCAGCTTGGCAAGGGAAACACGGCCTCGTTCTCCACCGGAAAGTGCGGAGATTTCTTTAAATACATCGTCTCCGGTAAAAAGAAATGCTGCAAGCATATTTCGGATTTCGGTCTCTGTAAGAGTCGGATACGTATCGGAAATCTCCTGGAAAATAGTCTTATCCATATGAAGAACATGATGTTCCTGGTCATAATAACCGATCTGCACCTTGGAACCAAGAGAAAATTTTCCGGCATCTGCTTCGAGAAGACCATTGATAATTTTCAGCATGGTAGTTTTGCCGGTTCCGTTGTTTCCGATCAGTGCCACACGTTCGCCACGTTTGATATCAAAAGAAATATCGGAGAACAGAGTCTGTCCCGGAAATGCCTTGGAGAGTTCCTCCACATGCAGGACATCGTTTCCACTTAATACACGGGGTTCCAGGGAAATCCGCATACGATCCTGAATTTCCAGAGGTTTTTCGATACGCTGTACACGATCCAGCATCTTCTCACGGCTTTCGGCACGTTTGATAGATTTTTCTCTGTTAAAGGACTTCAGTTTGGCAATGACTGCTTCCTGATGTTTGATGTCTCTCTGCTGATTTAAGTATGCCTTGTACTGGGCATCGCGTAGCTGGGCTTTTTTAAGAGCATAAGCAGAGTAGTTTCCACTGTAGACACGGGTCTGTCCGGCCTCAATCTCCACTACCTTTGTGACAACTTTATCAAGGAAATAACGGTCATGGGAGACAATAAATACAGCTCCCGGATAATTCAGAAGGTAGGTTTCCAGCCATGAGATACTTTCCATATCCAGGTGGTTGGTAGGCTCATCCAGAAGCAGGATATCCGGTTTGGAGAGAAGCATCTTGCCAAGGGCAACACGGGTTTTCTGCCCTCCGGAAAGCGTCTCGATCTGTTTGTCAAAATCCTCTTCTGTAAAACCAAGACCCTTTAAAACACCGGTCAGTTCACTTTTGTAGGCATAACCGTTTTCCAGTTCAAACTGATGGGTAAGACGGGTGTAAGTCTCCATCAGACGGTTCAGGTCCTCGCCCTGTACATGGTTCATTTCCTGCTCCAGATTACGGATGCGGCGTTCCATATCAATGATGTGCTGCTTGGTAGTAAGAAGTTCTTCATAAATTGTATGGTGCCCGTGAATGTCCTGATACTGGGCCAGATAGCCGATATTTTTGTCACGTGCAAGAACAACATTGCCGGAGTCAGCGGAAATTTCCTGCATGATGATCCGAAGAAGGGTTGTTTTTCCTGCACCATTGCATCCGATAAGGGCCGCTTTTTCCCGGTCTTCAATGTGGAAGGATGCGTCATTTAAAATTACTTTTTCGCCAAAGGCTTTGCATATATTCTGACATGATAAAATCATAAAAACTGTCCTCCTGTATAAAGAATTGTCTCTGTCTGGTCATAAAACAGGGAAAATCCTCCACCTATTATAACGGAAACCGCCAGGATTTCAAAGAAAAAATCATTTTTTTAAAAAAATATGAAGAAATTTGTACAGAACTCACAACTTTAATTGACAGGAAAATGTCAATTCGGTATAATTAACCTAGTGTAAGGTAAGGAGGAGAACTATCGTGGAGACAAAACAAATCTCGAAAGCGGTGATTAAGCGTCTGCCACGCTATTACCGCTACTTAGGAGAGCTGATGGAAGACAATGTGGAGCGTATTTCTTCCAATGAATTAAGTAAGAAGATGCATACCACAGCTTCCCAGATTCGTCAGGATCTCAATAATTTCGGCGGTTTCGGGCAGCAGGGGTATGGCTATAATGTACATTATCTTTATACGGAAATTGGTAAAATTCTCGGATTGGACATCGTTCATCCGATGATCATTTTAGGTGCCGGTAATCTGGGACAGGCACTTGCCAATTATGTGGACTTTGAGAAACGTGGCTTCAAGCTGGTGGGAATTTTTGATGTAAATCCTGTGCTTGAGGGTATTGCAGTCCGCGGACTTGAGATTCAGATGCTCAGTGAACTTCCGTTTTTCCTGAGAGAAAATAATGTAGAGATTGCAATTCTCACTCTTCCGAAGAACAAAGCCAAAGAAATGGCAGATATTCTGGTGGAGAACGGAATCAAAGCAATCTGGAATTTTGCACATCTTGATCTGGAGACACCGGATGATGTAATTGTGGAGAACGTGCATCTTTCCGAAAGTCTTATGACACTGTCTTATAATCTGAGTAAATACAGGCAGGAGCATGTGGAAAAGTAGAAAGTGTTAAGCTGCCGGAAACGGCAGCTTTCTCTATTAAGAGGGGAGGCAGGGCACAGCATGAAAAAAATTGTTACCTGCGAGGAGATGAAGAAGCTGGATGGTGCCACCATTCATCATATCGGAGTGGCATCAGAAGTTCTGATGGAGCGGGCAGCACTGAAAGTAGTAGAAGAAATAGAGAAATATCTCGAAAAAAATGAAAGAATACTGGTTGTATGCGGAAGCGGCAATAACGGAGGCGATGGTATTGCCGTTGCCAGACTGCTTTATCTGAAGGGAATCCGGGCAGAATTCTGCATGGTCGGAAACAAAGACAAAATGACCAGAGAAACGGTGCTTCAGTATAAAATTGCCACAGGATATCAGGTCCCGGAAGTGAATAACCCGGATTGGAGTGAATATACTACTATAGTAGATGCCGTGTTTGGCGTAGGCCTGGTGCGTCCGATCGAGGGACATTATGCGGAAGTTATTCATGAGATGAACAGTGCCCGGGCAAAAAAGATCGCTGTTGACATCCCATCAGGAGTAAACGGAGATACAGGCCTGGAAATGGGAATTGCCTTCAGCGCGGATCTGACTGTTACGTTTGGTTACCGGAAAAGAGGACTTTGCTTTTATCCGGGCAGATTGTATGCAGGAAAGATTGTTACCGCTGATATCGGAATCTATGAGCAGGAAGCTGTAAAGGCATCTGCATGTTGTCTGGAGCAGGAAGACCTGAAACTGTTTCCGGAGCGTGATCCCGGCGGAAATAAGGGAACTTTTGGAAAAATTCTATTTGTTGCCGGAAGCGAGGGAATGTGCGGGGCTGCTTATTTAAGCGCCAGTGCTGCTCTTCATGCCGGGGCGGGAATGGTAAAAATTCAGACAGTAGAAGAAAACAGGATTCCATTGCAGATTCTTCTTCCGGAGGCTATGGTATGCACCCGGTTTGATGAGGAATCCAACGAACAGCTTCTTTCCTGGTGTGATATCCTTGTGATTGGACCGGGACTGGGAACATCGGGGGCCAGCCGTGAGAGAGAACAGTGGTTTCTTACGGCAGCCGCCCGGGAGAAAAAGCCACTGATTCTGGATGCAGACGGACTGAATCTTCTGGCAATGCATCCTCAGTGGAAGGAATTCCTGGGTGAAAATGTTATTCTGACGCCGCATATCGGTGAGATGAGCAGACTTTGTGTAAGAACCATATCGGAAATCCAGGGAACAATTGCACAGACCGCAGTGGACTATGCGAAAGAAACCGGTACCGTATGTGTCCTGAAAGATGCCTGTACAGTAATTACAGATGGGAAAGGCGATCTGTATTTGAACCTTTCCGGTAATTCCGGTATGGCAACTGCCGGAAGCGGAGATGTGCTTTCCGGGCTTCTGGCAGGAGTATTATGTATGTATCTGAAAACGGAGGAACATCCCTCCATGGTTTTAAAGGCCGCGTTAGGTGTTTATCTTCACGGACTTTGCGGCGATCTTGCAGCCGCTGAAAAAGGAAAGCGCAGTATGCTGGCAGGCGATATCATTGAATATCTGCCCCAGGCTTTAGCGATAGGTGAAGAGGAGTCAAAATCATGAAAAAATACGAGAGAGTCAAGGCACTGGTATCTCTGGATGCCATTGCTCATAATTTTGAGGAAATGCACAGAAATGTGAAAGAAGGAACAAAAATCATTGCAGTGATCAAGGCGGATGGCTATGGCCATGGTGCGAGAGCAATTGCACATCTGATTCACGATTATGATTATATCTGGGGTTTTGCCACAGCAACGGCAGAAGAAGCGCTGGAACTGCGTCATGCAGGCGTTACCAAACCAATCCTGATTCTTGGCATTGTATTCGAAGAATATTATGAGGAGCTGGCTGCCAATGACATCCGGATTACCATTTCAGATCTGAATACAGCAGTGGAATATGCGAAGGCAGGAGAGCGTATCGGAAAAAATGTACATATTCATCTGGCATTGGATACAGGAATGACAAGGATCGGATATGCGGATATTCCGGAAAATGCAGTAAAGATTGAAGCGGTTTCCAAAATTCCGAATCTTGTAATTGAAGGAATGTTTACGCATTTTGCCAGAGCAGATGAGTTTGACCGTTCTCCGGCACTTGTACAGCTTGACAGATATCTTCGTTTTGCGGATCTTCTGGAAAAGAGAGGAGTCCATATTCCGGTACGCCACTGTTCCAACAGTGCGGGAATTATCCGTGTGCCGGAGGCAAATCTTAACGTTGTCCGTGCGGGAATTACCATTTACGGTATTTATCCGTCGGAAGAGGTGGAACGGGATGTGATAAAACTGACACCAGCCATGGAACTGAAAAGCCATGTGTCCTATGTGAAAAATGTGGAACGTGGAACTGCGGTAAGTTATGGTGGAACTTTTGTTACAGAACGTTTTACCAGAATGGCAACCATTCCGGTAGGCTATGCGGACGGATATCCCAGACAGCTTTCCAATAAAGGATGGGTTCTGATCCATGGCAAAAAAGCTCCTATTCTTGGACGCGTATGTATGGATCAGTTTATGGTAGATGTTACGGATATTCCTGAGGTAAAAGCCGGAGATGAGGTAACACTGATGGGAAGAGACGGAGAAGAATTTATCAGTGTGGAAACACTGGGAGATCTTTCTGGAAGATTTTCCTACGAGTTTGTCTGTGAGATCAGCAAACGTGTTCCGAGGGTTTATATTAAAGACGGAAAAGAATGCGGAGAAGAAGAGAGCTTTTTTCAGTAAATCAGTAAATTTCGGGTGACAGAAAACCCGGATCAGGCGTAAGACCGATAAAAAAGTACCACTCATGGTATACACAAGGAAATTATGGAAATACTTATCTGTAAAAAGGAATACGGCTTATAAATAAGCCGGACCAGAATCGGAGTGTGAATTGTGTGGTTATAAAAAGAGGGGATATTTTTTATGCGGACTTAAGGCCTGTAGTAGGCAGTGAACAGGGCGGTATCCGGCCGGTACTGATTATTCAGAACGATGTGGGCAACCGGCACAGCCCTACTGTGATCTGCGCGGCCATTACATCAAAAATGAACAAGGCGAAACTGCCGACACATATTGAAATTGATGCATCTGCCTATGGAATTGAGAAGGATTCCGTAATTCTTCTGGAACAGCTTCGTACCATTGATAAGCGGCGGCTGAAAGATAAGGTGTGTCATCTGGACAGTGTCATGCTTGATAAGGTAAATCATGCACTTGAAATCAGCCTGGAGCTTACATTTTAGGGCAATTTCATGGGATTTTTGACAGGTTTGGATTCTGATTCTTGACGAAATCTTCCATAAGTGCTATATTTAACCGAGTTGCAATTATGTAAAACGGTACCTTTGTAACAGGCAGGGGCACGAAAGAAAATATACGGTAACAAGGAGAGGAAGATAACATGTCAGGACATTCAAAATTTGCCAACATCAAACATAAGAAAGAGAAAAATGATGCCAAGAAGGGTAAGATCTTCACAGTCATCGGCCGTGAGATCGTTATGGCAGTAAAGGCCGGCGGCCCGGATCCTGCAAACAACAGCAAACTTCGTGATGTCATTGCAAAAGCAAAAGCAAACAACATGCCGAACGATACCATCGACCGTGGAATCAAGAAGGCAGCAGGTGCTGACTCCGCAGACAGCTACGAGAAAGCTGTATACGAAGGATATGGCCCGAACGGTGTTGCCATTATCGTAGAGACTCTTACAGATAATAAGAACCGTACTGCAGGTAACGTACGTAACGCTTTTACCAAGGGTAACGGAAGCATCGGAACTCAGGGATGTGTATCCTTTATGTTCGATCAGAAAGGCCAGATCATCATCGACAAGGAAGAGCTTGAGGATGAGTGCGGCGAGATGGATGCGGACGAGCTGATGATGACAGCTCTGGATGCAGGTGCTGAGGACTTCAGCGAGGAAGAGGACAGCTTCGAGATTCTTACAGATCCGGATGATTTCAGCGCTGTACGTGAAGCTCTTGAGAAAGCCGGAATTCCGCTTATGGAAGCACAGATCGCCATGATTCCGCAGACTTACGTAGAACTTACCGACGACCAGGCTATCAAGGATCTCCACAGAACACTGGATCTTCTTGATGAGGATGATGACGTTACAGACGTATGGACAAACTGGGACGAGTGATCTTAGAATAGAAAATAATATTTTGCATATAATACCTCCAGAATTTTAGATTCCGGAGGTATTTTTATGGAAAAAAATAAAGAAGAGGGAAAACAGAAGGAACTGGATCGGGAAGAAAGCCAGGACAAGCAGATCCAGGAAACAGGACAGGTAGTGCTGGATGGAAATTCCCGGAAACATAAGGTGGAACTTCTGACGGTAATCGGGGAGATCGAAGGTCATGAATCGGCCCCGTCACACAGTAAAACCACCAAATATGAACATGTACTGCCAAAACTGGCTCTGATCGAGGATGATGAGGAAATTGAAGGACTTCTGATTCTTTTAAATACAGTTGGTGGCGATGTGGAAGCGGGGTTGGCGATTGCGGAAATGATCGCGTCTTTAAGTATTCCCACGGTTTCCCTTGTGCTGGGCGGCGGACATTCCATAGGCGTTCCCATGGCGGTTTCCGCGGACTATTCTTTTATCGTGCCAAGTGCTACCATGGTCATCCATCCGGTGAGGCAGAACGGGATGTTCATCGGTGTGGCACAGACGTACCGCAATATGGAGAAAATCCAGGACCGTATCACTGCCTTTGTATCGAAGCATTCTGATATAACCAAAGAACGGCTGGAAGAACTGATGCTGGATACTTCCCAACTGGTAAAAGATGTGGGAACCATGCTGGAAGGAGAGCAGGCAGTGAAGGAAGGTGTGATTGATGAAGTCGGCGGGATCCGGGATGCCCTGGACAAACTGTATGCCCTGATTGAAGAGAAAAAATCACAGAAATGATCGCTTTTTTATGTGGCTTTTGGTTATATTGGTTAAACATAACTAACGTGGTTACGCTGTGCTGTGGTAAAGAAAATCGACAGAAATTGTAAATCTCCCCTTGCCATATGCAGATTTTTAGCGTATTATTAATAGAGGTTTATAATTTGCGCGAGGAGGAAGACCATGTATAAGGTTTTAAAAGCTGAAACGTTGGCAGCTAAGATCCATCTTATGGTTGTGCATGCACCACGTGTGGCAAGCCACTGTCTGCCAGGACAATTTATCATTGTGAAACTTGACGAGAAGGGTGAGAGAATTCCTCTTACCATCTGCGATTACGATCGCGAGGCTGGAACAGTTACCATCGTATTCCAGGAGATCGGAGCATCTACAATTAAGATGTCCGCACTGAAAGAAGGAGATTCATTCCGTGACTTCGTAGGACCTCTCGGATGTCCATCTGAGTTCGTACACGAAGATATCGAAGAACTCAAGAAGAAGAAACTGGTATTCGTTGCCGGTGGTGTTGGTACCGCACCTGTTTATCCGCAGGTTAAATGGCTTCATGAGCACGGTATCACAGCAGATGTTATCCTTGGTTCCAAGACAAAGGATATGGTTATTCTTGAGAAAGAGCTCGGCGCTGTTTCCAATCTCTACGTCACAACTGATGATGGTTCTTATGGACGTTCTGGTATGGTAACCAAGACTCTTGAGGATCTTGTAACAAACGAAGGCAAACATTATGATGTCTGTGTAGCAATCGGACCGATGATCATGATGAAATTCGTCTGTCTTCTTACCAAGAAACTTGGTATCCACACAATTGTCAGCATGAACCCGATCATGGTTGACGGAACCGGTATGTGCGGCGCTTGTCGTCTTCAGGTCGGTGATGAGATTAAATTTGCCTGTGTAGACGGACCGGAGTTCGACGGACATCTCGTTGACTTTGATCAGGCTATGAAGAGAAGTCAGATGTATAAGACCCAGGAGGGACGTGCATTACTGAAACTTCAGGAAGGCGATACCCATCACGGTGGATGCGGACAGTGCGGAGGTGACAAGTAATGGCAGATGCAAAAATGTTAAAAAAAGTTCCTGTAAGAGAGCAGGATCCGAAGGTACGTGCGACAAACTTCGAGGAAGTATGTCTTGGATATAATCAGGAAGAGGCAATGGAAGAGGCACAGAGATGTCTCGGATGTAAGAAACCGAAATGTGTAGAGGGATGTCCGGTATCCATCAACATTCCTGGATTTATTGAACATATCAAAGAGGGCAACATGGAAGAAGCTTACAAAGTGATCGGATTATCTTCCGCACTTCCAGCTATCTGTGGCCGTGTCTGCCCACAGGAATCCCAGTGTGAGGGACAGTGTATCCGTGGTAAAAAAGGTGAGGCTGTTTCCATCGGTAAACTGGAGAGATTCGTTGCTGACTATGCTCTGGAGCATGACATCAAACCTGCAGGAGCAGAGGGTAAGAACGGACATAAAGTTGCAGTCATCGGTTCCGGTCCTTCCGGACTTACCTGTGCAGGTGACCTTGCAAAGGCAGGATACGATGTAACTGTATTCGAGGCTCTTCATGAGCTTGGCGGTGTTCTTGTTTATGGTATTCCGGAGTTCCGTCTTCCAAAACAGAAAGTCGTTAAGAAAGAGATCGAGAAAGTTAAAGAGCTTGGTGTTAAATTCGAGACAAACGTTGTCATCGGTAAATCTACAACCATCGACCAGCTGATCGAGGAAGAGGGATTTGAGGCCGTATTCATCGGTTCCGGTGCAGGTCTTCCGATGTTCATGGGTATCCCGGGTGAGAATGCAAGTGGTGTATTCTCCGCAAACGAGTACCTGACAAGAAGTAACCTCATGAAAGCATTCGATGATTCCTACGATACACCGATTGCAGCAGGCAAGAAAGTTGCAGTTGTCGGCGGTGGTAACGTTGCTATGGATGCTGCAAGAACAGCTCTGAGACTTGGCGCTGAGGTACATATCGTATACAGAAGAAGTGAGGCAGAGCTTCCTGCACGAGCAGAGGAAGTTCATCACGCTAAGGAAGAGGGTATCATCTTTGATCTTCTTACCAATCCGAAGGAGATCCTTGTAGATGAGAACGGCCATGTAAATGGTATGAAGGTTGTCAAGATGGAGCTTGGCGAGCCGGATGCTTCCGGAAGAAGACGCCCGGTAGAGATTCCTGGTTCCGAGTATGAGATGGACGTAGATACTGTTATCATGTCCCTTGGTACTTCACCGAACCCGCTGATCTCTTCCACAACAAAAGGCCTTGATATCAACAAGAGAAGATGTATCGTTGCCGAGGAAGAAACCGGTAAGACATCCAAGGACGGCGTATATGCCGGTGGTGATGCCGTTACAGGTGCAGCTACTGTAATCCTTGCTATGGGTGCAGGTAAAGCTGGTGCAAGAGGTATCGACGAATATCTGAAAAACAAATAAAAAGAAGATTCGTTTTTAGATCCAGGCTTCCGGTTGCTGATTCACAGTAACCGGAAGTTTTTTGTATATACAATTATAATTTTAAGAAAAAGAACATTTGTTTGAATGATTGCTTAAGTGTGGATTGTAAGTTTCCGGTAATTATGCTATAATGTGTTGGAAAAATTTTTAGAAAAGGAAATATCATTATGTCAGTGATACATGCGATTATATTGGGAATTCTTCAGGGAATTACAGAATTTTTGCCGGTGAGCAGTTTTGGACACCTTTGTGCAGCCCAGGATCTTCTTAACGGATCAAGAGGTTCCGGGGTGCTTTTTGAAGTAATGCTTCATCTGGGAACCATGGTAGCTCTGATTCTCGTTTTTCTGAAAGATATCAAAAAAATCGGAATCGAACTGATCGGAATGATTTTGGATCTGATCGGAAATGCCAATATTTTTCTTTATAACAGAAGAACCGGTAAAAATTTGACCTATGCAAAAATTGTGCACGGAACTTACCGGAAACTTACTGCTCTGATCCTTGTTTCAACAATTCCTACAGCATTAATTGGATATCAGTGTAAGCGCCTTGTTGTACGCAGTGCGTCTTCACATATGTTTTCGGGAATTGGAATTCTGCTTACAGGAGTAATTCTTCTTGTTGTGGATTACAGCAATATAAACGGGAACAAGGGTACAAGGGAAGTAAATTTCGGAGATGCCATGTGGATGGGAATCTGTCAGGGAATTTCAGTATTTCCCGGACTTTCCAGATTCGGACTTACACTGAGCGTTGGACTTTTCTGCGGACTGAGCCGGAAATTTGCGGTTAAGTATTCTCTTTTAATGAGTATACCGGCTGTGATTGGAGCTTTTTTTGTAGAAATGGGCGAGTTTACAGCGGTAAGTATGACGGTGGGAAAAGGATTTACCTATGTCCTTGGAATGTTGGTGGCCGGAATTACAGGGTATCTGGTAATCCGGTTCATGCTTAAGCTTTCGAATCAGGTCAGACTGCGTTATTTTGCATTTTATTCCTTTGCAGCCGGTATCCTTATTCTGGCAGCAAATTATATTTGATATCAACTGGAGGGAGTCTGACAATGGCAGCTTCAAAAACAACAAAAAAAAGAAAAGGGAAAACTGCGACAAAACAGCAGAGCGCTGGAAACCGATTTCAGACAGAAATACTGATTCTGGTTATGTTTGCAGCCTGCCTGATTCTGATGATCAGTGCGTTTGGCATGGGTGGTATCGTAGGAAATGCCATCAGCAGCATCTGTTTTGGAATCATGGGATTGTGTGCATATCTGTTTCCAGTAGTTTTGTTTGGGGGAGTTACGTTTCTGATTGTCAATAATAAGAACCGTCTTGCTTATAAGAAGATTTTTGCCGGAATTGTGTTTTTTGCCTTTTTATGCGGACTTTTACAGCTTCTTACAGAAGGTTACACACCAAGTACAACTTTTGCGGATTATTATGCACTCAGTTCGGAGTATCATACAGGAGGAGGCGTGATTGGAGGTGCAGTATGTATTTCCACAGCTTCCGCATTTGGTACAGTTGGAGGCGTGGTGATCATTGTACTGGTACTGATGGTTTCCATGATTATTATTACGCAGAGATCTTTTTTCGGGTTTATGAATAAAATTCTGGATCTGTTTGCAGATGCTGCCCGGGAGGGAAGAGAGGCATATCTGGAGGCACAGCCGGACAGAGAAAAGCAAAAAGAACTCCGAAGGAAAATCCGTGCTGAGAGAAGAGCAGAAAAGATCCGTCAGCTGGAAGAGGAATTGGAAGAGGAAGAATTGGCGTTTGCGGAAGAAACCACCAAGAAAACATCCAGAAAACGTAAAGGAAAATCAAAAAAAGAAGAAAATAAAAGACAGGCAGCTGTAAAAGCCAACCGAAAAGGGGAATTTAATCTGCCTTCTTTTCTGGATGAGGAGAAGGCTGCGCTTCCATCGGATACAGATTTGCCAGAAGCAGAGGAAACAGAGGGACAGGAGGAAATCCGGCCGGCTTCCCATGAGAACATGGAATTTCAGATTCACAGATCTCAGCCGCAGACAGTGACTGAAGAAGTGGAAGAACCAGATTTTGAAAAAGATATCCAGGAAGTCTCAGAAGATGAGTATGACGGTTATGAAGATGTTGCGGTTCCGGAAATGTCTCCGGTTCTGGAAACAGAAAAAAAAGCTTCCACAAATAACCCCAAATCTTCACAGAAAGAAATTGAACATGGGATCAAAAATATTCAGCATGAGATCAGTCAGAAGGAAGTTGCAGAGAAAAAACCATATCAGTATCCTCCACTGAAACTTCTGAAGCGAGGTGATGGCAGATCTCAGGGAGATTCTGATGCACACTTAAGAAAAACAGCTCAGAAGCTGCAGGAAACACTGCACAATTTTGGCGTAAATGTAACGATTACCAATGTCAGTTGCGGCCCGACAGTAACCCGTTATGAGCTGCAGCCGGAGATGGGTGTTAAAGTCAGCAAGATTGTAGGTCTTTCGGATGATATTAAACTGAATCTTGCAACACCGGATATTCGTATTGAGGCACCGATTCCCGGAAAAGCTGCTGTGGGAATTGAAGTTCCAAATAAAGAAAACAGTCCGGTTATGCTTCGAGATCTTCTGCAGTCTGAGGAGTTCAAAAATGCCAAGTCAAAGCTTTCTTTTGCGGCAGGTAAAGATATTGCAGGGAAACCGGTTGTGGCAGATATTGCAAAGATGCCGCATCTTCTGATCGCAGGAGCTACCGGTTCCGGTAAATCGGTATGCATCAATACTTTGATTATCAGTATTCTTTATAAGGCAACACCAGATGAAGTTCGTCTGATTATGATTGACCCGAAAGTTGTTGAATTAAGTGTATATAATGGAATTCCACATCTGTTTATTCCGGTAGTTACAGATCCGAAAAAAGCGGCCGGAGCACTGAACTGGGCGGTTTCAGAGATGACAAGCCGTTATAATGCTTTTGCGGAGTATGGTGTACGTAACCTTGGAGAATATAATAAAAAAGTTGCGAATATGCGTGTACCGGAAGGGGAAAAAGCACCCGAAAAGATGCCACAGATCGTAATTATTGTAGACGAGCTTGCGGATCTTATGATGGTAGCGCCGGGCGAAGTGGAAGATGCCATCTGCCGTCTGGCCCAGCTTGCACGTGCAGCCGGCATTCATCTGATTATTGCCACACAGAGACCTTCGGTTAATGTTATTACAGGACTGATTAAGGCAAATATGCCGTCCAGAATTGCATTTTCCGTATCTTCCGGTGTGGATTCCAGAACAATTCTTGACATGAACGGCGCAGAAAAACTTCTCGGAAAAGGTGATATGCTGTTTTATCCACAGGGATATCAGAAACCTGCCAGACTTCAGGGCGCCTTTGTGTCTGACGAGGAAGTCAGCGCTGTTGTGGAATATGTTTCCGACAAAAATCAGGGAGCGGTTTATGATACCGCCATTGAGAAGCAGGTAAATACTGCCACGGTTCCCGGAGGAGCAGGTGGCGGTGACAGAGACGTATATTTTACAGAAGCCGGCAAATTTATTATTGAGAAAGAGAAGGCCTCCATTGGCATGCTTCAGCGTATGTTTAAAATCGGTTTCAACCGTGCGGCCAGAATCATGGATCAGCTCTGCGATGCAGGAGTCGTAGGTCCGGAGGAAGGAACCAAACCAAGGAAAGTTCTGATGTCTGCGGAAGAATTTGAGAATTATCTGGAGGAGAATGGCGGATGAAAATAAGCGTTCTGACAGTAGGAAAAATAAAAGAGAAATATTTACGAGATGCCATTGCAGAGTATTCCAAACGTTTAAGCCGTTATTGCAAACTGGAGATTATAGAAGTATCTGATGAAAAAACACCGGATAATGCCAGCGAAACGGTAGAAGAGGCAATCAGAAATAAAGAGGGTGAGCGCCTTTTGAAATATATCCGGGACGATGCTTTTGTAATTACACTGGAAATTGCAGGAGAACAGCTGACATCTGAGAAATTTGCAGAGAAAATCAATACTCTTGGCATCCGGGGAACCAGCCATATCCAGTTTGTAATTGGAGGTTCCATTGGACTTGGAAAAGAGGTGCTGAAAAGATCCGATTATGGACTTAGCTTTTCAAAAATGACATTTCCTCATCAGCTGATGAGGGTGATTCTGCTGGAACAGATTTACCGGAGTTACCGGATCATAAGTGGAGAACCTTATCATAAATAAAATTAAAAAGGAAGCCTTTCACCATTACTTTTAAGTAACAGTGGAAGGCTTTTTATGTGTGGGAAATTTCGCAATATGGATGAAGAATCTGTACTGCATGAGAAATTTTACCGAATAAGTAAAAATTTGCAAAAAAGATTGACGAGACTAACTCATTATTGTATAACAAAGTTATAGAGATATAACAATTATAGCAGAGGGAGTTATCTGGTATGAAAAACAGAAAACGAAAATCAGCTGCTGCACTGGCGGCAGGGATGTCTGTACTCCTGGGGGCCGGTACAATTGCAGGTGCTACAGAACAGACGGATAATAACAAGATCAGCAGGGAAGAAACGGTATATGTAAATACAGAAGCAGATGGAACTGTAAAAGAAGTTACAGTTTCAGAGTGGCTGAAAAATGTAAAGGCAGCATCTGGCTCCACGCTTGCGGATGTTTCAGAATTAAGTGAAATCAAGAATACAAAAGGGGACGAGGAATTTACTCAGGATGGAAAAAATATTACCTGGGAAACCGATGGCAGGGATATCCATTATGAAGGAAAAACAGATAAGGAGCTTCCTGTAACCGTTACTTTTACCTATGAACTGGACGGTAAAGAAATAAAACCGGAAGATCTTGCAGGAAAAACCGGTCATCTGAAAATTCATGTAACCTATGAAAACCGTGCAGTTACCACAAAAAAAATTAATGGAAAAACAGAAAAATTATATTCTCCTTTTATGATGATTACAGGGATGATTCTGTCTACAGATAATTTTTCCAATGTAACGGTTGATAATGGCAAAGTAGTGGAAGATGATTCCAGAAATATTGTACTTGGAATTGCAATGCCCGGATTAAAGGAAAGCCTGGATCTTACGGAAGATGTGGAAAAGGATCTCAGCATTCCGGAAGATTTTACTGTGGAAGCAGATGTGACAGACTGTGAAATGAGTTCTTCTTTTACAGTGGCAATGACAGATGTGCTGGATGAAGTTGATCTGGATGATCTGGACAGTGTGGATGATCTGCAGGATTCCATAAAGAAGATGACAAAAGCAGCGTCAAAACTGGTAAAAGGAACAAAATCACTTTCAGAAGGTGTGAACACCCTTGATGAAAAATATAAAGAATTTGATGAGGGAATTGCCGCATTAAGTACCGGTGTTTCCGCACTGGAATCAGGGGCTGGGAAACTGGATGACGGAGTGGGAACTTTAAGTACCGGTGCTTTTGCTCTCAGCGAAGGCGCGTCGCAGCTGGCACAGGGAATTTCCGCTTATACTGCGGGAACCGGAACTCTTGCGACAGGACTGAAGCAGTACACCGGCGGAGTCGATACTGTCAGCGACAGTATGGATAAAGTTGCAAACGGAGTCAATTCCTATACAGAAGGGGTCGACAGTTATGTTTCCGGTGGAAGCAGTCTGTCAGACGGAACAATGGCATATGTAAACGGTGCTTCCACACTGACCGGTTATATGAAGAAATACATAGAGGGAAGTAATGCACTTACCGGAGGAATGCTTAAATATTTAAACGGTATACAGACACTGCTTTCCGGTATGGGTACCGTAATTCCGCAGACAGATGAGACAGTAAAAAGTGCAAAGACGGCTGTGGAAAAAATGAAAGCAATGGCAGATTCTCTGGACAGTGATACTTTGAACGATTTTTCCGGAAATATGGAAGAATATGCCGGAAAAGTTTCCGCTTATAATGTACAGATGCAGGAATATGTGGCCGGTGTAGAACAGCTTGGAGAGAAGATTACAGCACTTCGGGAACAGATCGCAAAGACAACAGATACAGAAAGTACAGAAGAGATAACATCCGACGTTCAGGAAGCGGCAGATACTCTGAAAAATAATGCAGATACCATGAATGCACAGGCGGATATCATAGAAAACTGGGCAGACAATGCCGGAGAAACAACGACAGATATGACTGCAATTGAAGAAGGCCTTTCCGGTGTGAAAAATAATCTTTCAGCAGCAGAAAATGCACTTTCGGGAATTGATTACAGTACCATGGATGAAGGAACCGCAGCGGCAGTTCAGGAAGCCCTTGGCGCTATCTCAGCAGCCAGAAGCGCGGCCGATGGAATAGATACTTCTTCTGCAAACGGACAGATGGCGGATACTTCAGCGTTGAAAAACGCGGCAGAAGCTTTACGCAGTTCGGCATCAGAAGCCGATGGTGCAAAACAGAAAGCAATGTCCGCAGTAGAAAATCTCACTGCGCTGAATCACACATCTGCTTCTGCGGGAAGTGCATTGTCAGATCTTCAGAAAGCAGTCAGTCAGCTGGAAGAAGATGTGAAGAATCTGACAGAAAAGGATCAGGATCTGAAAAATACAGGAAATACACTTTCTGATACCGGCAGACAATTATCAGACACGGCCCGGAATATGGACGATGCTTTTGGTAGCTTAAGTGAACAGATTCCGGAAATTCAGTCAGAGATCAATAAATTAAAGGATACGGCAGATGCTCTTTCCAGTGCAAATGAAACACTTCAGTCCGGTTATCAGCAGAATCTGACCAATGCAAATGAGCAGTTTCAGAAAAATTCCGAGGATCTGAATGCTATGGGAAGTGCTGTGAATTCCGGAATTACAGACCTTCAGGGAAAAAAGAATGCCAATGCCAGTGCACTGTTAAAAGGTGCCAAATCTCTGAAAAAAGCAGGAAAGACACTGACCGAGGGAAGCAGCCAGATACAGGAGGCAATTACACAGCTTAAAAAAGGCATTCAGACGATTTCCGCAAACAGCAGTGCACTTAACAATGGAGCGGATCAGCTGGTTTCTTCGGGTAGTCAGCTGGAACAGGGGGCAGGACAGCTCTTTGCAGGAAGCAGCACCCTTGCGTCCGGAACGCAGACTTTAAAAAGCGGAACTTCCGCTCTTGCATCTGGCGTAGGAACTCTGCAGAGCGGAGCGGATAAACTGAAAGAGGCCAGCGGACAGGTGCAGGAGGGAATCAGCAAACTTGCAGATGGCGCAAAGACATTAAGTGACGGTCAGAAAAAGTTCTATAAAGAAGGTGTGAAAAAACTGGACGATGCAGTAAACAAAGATCTGAAAAATGTGATAGACCGTTTCCGTGCACTGAAATCGGAGGCGGTTTCTTATGACAGTTTCACACAGCGTGCAGAGGATATGGATGGAAGTGTAAAATTTATTTATGAGACAGAAGCAATCGAAGTCAGCGAGGAAGAATAATGACCGGAATTCTGCCGGATAACAGCAGAGAGAGTCAGGCGAATTCCTGCAAATATCTTGACAATTTCCAGATTTGTAGTATGATAAGAAAAGAGTAGCACTCATAAGAAAAGAGTGCTAATAAATACAGAAAGAAGGAAATAAACATGGCATTAAAACCAGTTGCAGACAGAGTGATCGTGAAATATTTTGAGACAGAGGATAAGACAGCATCCGGTATCGTTCTTCCGGACAGCTCCAAGGAAAAGACACAGCAGGCAGAAGTTATTGCTGTTGGTTCCGGTAAGATTGTAGACGGAAAAGAAGTACCGGTACAGGTAAAACCTGGTGACCGTGTAATCTACGGAAAATACACAGGAACTGAGATCAAATACGAAGGTGAGAAATATCTGGTTATCAATGCGGATGATATTATTGCCATTGTAAAAGACTGATGAAGAATTTTTACCGTAATTTTCTGAAATTATGCTCCATGCTGGTTTTGCAGAATGTAGTAACGTTAAGTGTCAACCTTGCTGACAATATTATGCTTGGCGCATTTAGCGAGACTGCATTATCCGGAGTAACCACTGTAAATCAGGTACAGTTCGTCTTTCAGCAGCTACTTATGGCGCTGGGAGACGGACTTGTCATATTCGGAAGCCAGTACTGGGGAAAGAAAGAGACAAAACCGGTGAGAAAGATCAGTGCCTGGGCCATGTGCACAGGCATTTTTATTGCTCTCATTCTGTTTATCCTGGCAAGCTTTTTTCCGCGTCAGCTGCTGGGGCTTTTCACAACAGATCAGACAATTATTGAAGCCGGTCTTTCCTATCTTGCGATCATCCGTTTTACCTACTTTTTCTTTGCAGTGACACAGATTTTGCTGGCTACGCTGCGCTGTGTGGAAATCGCGGGGATCGCTTTCGGGCTTTCTGTCATGACTCTGATAATTAATTGCAGCATTAACTGGATTCTGATTTACGGACATTTTGGTGCGCCCAGGATGGGTGCGGCAGGAGCAGCGGTGGGAACACTGACGGCCCGTATTGCGGAGATCTGCGTACTGATCACTTATATTTCTAAAAAACAGAGCTGGATCGGTATCCGTATCCAGGATTATCTGCAGGCAGATTGGAAGTTCGGACGGAAATATTATAAAGTGGTATGCCCTCTGCTTGTGATCCAGGAACTTTGGGGTGTAAATACAGCGCTTCAGACAGCAATTCTGGGCCACATGACGGCAGCAGCCATTGCAGCCAACAGTGCAGCGTCCAATCTGTTTCTGATGGTAAAATCCGCAGCTGTGGGAGCTGCTTCCGCCGCATCGGTTACCATGGGAAAAACCATAGGTTCCGGAGATCTGAAGCTTGCAAAACTCTATTCCAAAAAACTTCAGAAACTTTTTGTAGTCATGGGAATTATCTGTGGTGTGCTGCTTTTCTTTATCCGTATTCCGGTTTTAAGCCTTTACCAGCTTTCTCCGGAAACCAGAGAAATGGCCAATACATTTCTTATGATCTTAAGTGTGGTGATGGTAGGAATGTCTTATCAGATGCCTACCAATGGAGGCATTATCCGTGGAAGTGGCAGTATTGCCTATTCCATGAAGGTGGATCTGATCAGTACCTGGGCGATTGTGATCCCATTATCTATGTTTATGGCATTTGTGGTCAAAGCATCACCGGCCATTGTGGTGTGCTGCCTTAACGCAGATCAGATTTTTAAGTGTGTACCCGCATTTCTGAAATGCAATTACGGGCACTGGATCAAAACCATGACAAATATTTCTTGACGCCTGTCCTCCCTGTAGGTAGAATAAAAGATAAGGTTTTATGTGCGAAAGGGAAATTCCGGATAGAATTTCAGGATAAGCTTGACAAAAATATGAGGATATAGTACCATCGTACATATATCATAGTAACTCAGTGGGAAAACGGGAATACCCGCTGAGCCAGAGGAGGAACAAAGAGATGAGAAAAAAAGTACTGGCAGCGCTTCTGGCAGCTGCAGTAGCAGGAACGACTGTTATGGCAGGAACAGCAGTATTTGCGGCAGAGAACACCGAAGGAGCCAAGGCTGCCGGCGGTAATATTACAATTGCAGAAACCACAGATCCTCAGAATATCAATCCACTGTATGTTGTGGATCAGACAAGTTTTGATATGATGCAGGCACTGTACAGCCCGTTTTTTGAGATCGTGAACGGAGAGATGTATTACGGAAACGGACTTTGTGAGAGCGTGACAGCCAATGAGGATGCCAGCGAGTTTACTCTGAAGCTGAAGGACGGACTGAAATGGCATGACGGTGAGCCGCTTACTGCTGATGATGTGGTATTTACCATGCAGGTTCTGGTAGATGAGAAACAGAATGTGCCATATTCTTCTTACGGATATGTGAATGATAAGGCAGTAGAGGCAGAAAAAATTGATGATCTTACTGTAAAACTTTCCCTTGGATCTTCTTCCGCAGGATTTCTTGGCGGTTTAAGCCAGGTTTACTGTATTCCGAAACACATTTATGAAGGTGTGGAGAATATCGGAGAGAGCGATCTGAACAATGAGCCGGTAGGAAACGGACCGTTTAAGTTCGAGGAGTACAAATCCGGTGAGTACCTTAAAGTAACAAAATTCGATGATTATTATGAAGATGTAAATCTGGATTCCATCACTTTCAAGATCGTTAAAGATTCCAGTTCCGCCAATGCGGCACTTGCAAGCGGTGATCTGGATGCACGTCTGATCAGCGCGGATGATTACGATACAGTCAGTGCATACGACAACGTAAATATCAATACCTACAATTCCGGACGTGTTAATGCCATGTTCATGAATGAGCTGAATGAAGATCTTCAGGATGTAAAGGTACGTCAGGCTATTGCATACGCACTGAATAAAGAGGAATTCTGTCAGTTTGCATTCATTTCCGAAGATTATGCAGAACCGGCGGATTCCCTGTTTACACCGGATACTCTTTATTATGCAAAACCGGACAATACTTATGACAATGATCCGGCCAAGGCACAGCAGCTTCTTTCCGAAGCAGGAAAGACATCTCTTTCTCTGAATCTGATGTATATCTCCACAGACAAGACTATGGAGAGTGAGGCCCTGTATGTACAGTCTGCACTTGCAAATGTGGGAATCACGGTAAATCTTGTTCCGACAGACGAATCAACATTCAAGAATAAAACCAAGGATCCGGAATGTACAGATTATGACCTGGTATTAAGCTTTTATACTTTAGGTGAGGAACCGAGTCTTTATGCGGATATGTGCTCTTCCGACAGCCGTTCCAACTACTCCAGAATCAAAGATACGGATCTGGATGCACTGTGGGAAAAAGGAAACAGTATAGCGGATGAGACAGAGCGCAGCGACATATATAAAGAAATTCAGAATACTATCAACGATAATATGTATATTTATCCGATTGCGTATTCCAATGGATTCTATGCGGTAAATAAAGATTTCGGCGGATTTGATGAATGTCTGTTAAAGACGATTTATTATGATTATTCCAAGATCTACACACTGGAGAAATAAAACACAAATTTATAAAAGATAATCACGGAAAGGAAGTGGCTGACGCGTTTTTCGCGCCAGCCGATTTCCTGTTTTCGGGGAAAATAAAGGAGGTACATTTTGAAGAAAATCGCAAACCGTCTGGTACAGTGTATTCTGACACTGTTTATTGTCTCCGTTCTCTGTTTTGCACTGACAAAAGCAGCGCCCGGAGATCCGGTTCTGACTTATGTGGAGCCGAATATGAGTGAAGAATACATTCAGAATTTAAGGGAAAGCCTGGGTCTTACCAAGCCTCTTTATGAACAGTATTTTCTGTGGCTGGGAAGGATTTTTCACGGGAATTTCGGAAATTCCCTGATGAATAACCGTCCGGTACTGACACAGATGCTGGAGCGTCTTCCCGCAACAGTGATCCTGATGGGAACCAGTATGTTATTGGGATTTCTCATTGCCATTGTGTTGGGATTGTATTCCGGTAAGAATAAGAACGGAATTCTGGATAAAATCACCAGTCTTTTCTGCTATGTGGGAATTTCCATCCCCACTTTCTGGTTCGGTATCATGCTGATCTACCTGTTCAGTGTGCATCTTCATATCCTTCCAAGTATTGGTATGCATTCGGACGGGGACCGCTCTTTTGGAGATCTGGTGCTTCACATGGTGATGCCCTGTGCGGTGCTGACTTTTGCCAATGCATCCCAGTATATCCGGTATCTGAGAAGCAGTACCATTACGGAGATGTCCTCAGATTATGTTATGGTGCAGAAAGCCTATGGAATGAAAGAGTCCGGGATTCTGTTCCGCCATGTACTGAAAAATGCCATGCTTCCCATGATCACAGTTCTTGGAATGAGTTTGCAGTCACTGGTTTCCGGAGCCATTATTACAGAGCAGGTTTTTGCATGGCCGGGAATCGGACAGCTGGCGGTTACTGCCGTTATGCAGTATGACTATCCCCTGATCATGGGCATTACCATGTTTACAGCACTTCTTGTGGTGCTCGGAAATCTTTTGGCAGATGTTCTGTACGCTGTCTTTGATCCGAGAATTCGCAAGGCCGGATGTTAGGAGGTGAAGGGTCATGAGAGAAAATATCTGGAAAAACATTAAACTTGGTTTTAAGACAAATAAATTGGCAGTTGCAGGAGCAGTGGCTATCCTTCTTCTGGCACTGATCTCTATTTTTGCCTTTCTGTATCCGGTGGACCCCAATGCCATCAGCGCTACAGAGAGACTGAACGCCCCTTCTATGTCACATCTCTTTGGAACCGACGATATGGGAAGGGATTATTTGGCACGTTGTATTTATGGCGGAAGAGCTTCCCTTCTGGTAGGATTTCTGTCCATGATCCTCTCCACAGCCCTTGGAGTGATTGTGGGCTCTATCAGCGGTTTTGTAGGAGGAACCGTGGATGCAGTGCTGATGCGTCTGGTAGATGCATTGATGAGTCTTCCTACTTTCCTGATCATGATCGTTATGAACGCTTTTCTGAAACCGGGATTACAGAATATTGTCCTGATCATTGGATTTCTGACCTGGATGAACATTGCCAGGATCGTCCGTGGTGAGACGATTTCCCTGAATGAGAGAGAATATGTTATCTATGCAAAGATTTCCGGACAGAAAAAGTTTTCCACAATTGTGCATCATATTCTTCCGAATATCATGCCGACCATTATTGTTGCCGCAACTATGAATATTGCAAACGCGATCCTGATGGAGTCCGCACTGAGCTTTTTCGGCCTGGGCATCCAGCCGCCCACAGCTTCCTGGGGAAGCATGCTCAGCAATGCACAGCGTTATATCCAGCAGGCTCCGTACCTTGCCATCTTTCCGGGTATTCTGATCCTGATCACGGTTATCAGTTTCAACTATCTGGGAGAAGTGTTGAGAAAAGTATTTGAGCCCAAGTAAGGAGGACATGCACAAATGGAAAAATTACTGGAAGTAAAAGATCTGAAAGTGTCTTTCTTTACGGATCTTGGAGAAACACAGGCAGTAAAAGATGCCGGGTTTGCCATTGAAGAGGGAGATTTTTTCGGAATTGTAGGTGAATCCGGAAGTGGAAAAAGTGTAACAACGAAATCCATTCTCCGTCTTGGCCCGTCCAACTGCAGGATTATGGGAGGAGAAATCCTTTTTCAGGGTGAGGATATTCTGAAAAAAAGTGAGGCAGAGCTCCGGGAAATTCGTGGTGGTGAGATTGCCATGATTTTTCAGGATTCTCTTTCTGCACTGAATCCGGTTTATACCGTAGGAAACAAGATGGTGGAGCTGATCCGCCGCCATACTTCCATAACAAAAAAAGAGGCAAAGGCCCGGGTGCTTGAGCTGCTGACAGCAGTAGGGATCACAGATCCGGAAAAAGCCATGCGTAGTTATCCCCATGAGCTTTCCGGTGGTATGCGCCAGCGTGTAATGATCGCCATGGCCATGAGCAGTAATCCGAAAGTTCTCATTGCCGATGAACCGACGACAGCTTTGGATGTAACCATTCAGGCACAGATCCTTCATCTTCTTCTGGAACTTCAGAAAAAAAACAATATGAGTATTATTCTGATCACTCATGATCTGGGTGTTGTGGCACAGACCTGTAAGAGAGTGGCTGTTATGTGTGGTGGTTACGTGGTGGAAGAAGGAACGGTAGAAGAGATTTTTCTTAATCCGGGCCATCCGTATACCCAGGCACTGATTGCAAGTATGCCACGTGTGGGAGGAACTTTTGAACAGTTTCTGGAAAGAGATCTTTCTGACGGAAGCGGAAATTTATGTCCGTTTCTGAACCGTTGCAAATATGCGGATAAAACCTGCGAGGCCTGTCTTCCGAAATATTATGAATCTTCGGAGGGACATAAGATTCTCTGCCACAGAAGGGAGGAGGAAAAATGAGCAATTCTTTAATTGAAGTAAAAGATCTGAAAGTATATTTTAAACAGAAATCTCCGAAACTTCTGTCTTTTAAGCCGGGTATCCTGAAAGCTGTAGATCAGGTGAGTTTTTCTATTGAAAAGGGAAAAACTTTCGGTCTGGTAGGAGAGTCCGGAAGCGGAAAATCTACCATCGGAAAAGCAATCCTGCGCTATCATAAGCCTACAGGAGGGGGGATTTTTTACGGAGGAGCGGAAATTGGAGCCATGGGAGAAAAAGAGCTTCTTCCATACCGCAAAAAAATGCAGTCTGTTTTTCAGGACCCGTATTCATCCCTGGACCCAAGTCATACCGTGCAGGATATTATCTGTGAGCCCATGGAAATCCATAAACTGTATACGCCAAAAGAGCGGAAAGAACGTGCAAAAGAACTGATCCGGGTTGTTGGCCTTAAAGAGCAGGATCTTCTGAAATATCCTCATGAGTTTTCCGGCGGACAGAGACAGAGAATTTCCATTGCCAGGGCACTTTCCGTGCAGCCGGAGTTTGTGGTCTGCGATGAGCCCATTTCCGCGCTGGATGTTTCTCTCCAGGCACAGATCGTTCAGATGCTTCAGGATCTTCAGGAAAAATACGGACTTACTTACCTGTTTATCAGCCATCAGCTGCAGGTGGTACAGAAGATCTGCGATGAGATCGGAGTTCTCTATCTGGGAAATCTTATGGAAATCGCAGATGCGGACAAGCTCTATTCCAATCCGCTGCATCCTTATACAAAAATGCTGATTTCTTCTATTCCGGTACCGGACCCGAGAGTAAAAACGCTGGATCAGATCGTGACAGATACCGGCGTACAGTCCCGCTCCATTGGCGGATGCCGGTTCCATAACCGCTGCCCGTGGTGTGAAGAGCGATGCAGGCAGGAAGTTCCACTGCTTCGGGAAGCAGAGCCAGGACATCTGGTAGCCTGCCATAAATACTGATATCAGGAATTTCGGACAATACGAGAAGGGAAAAGAAAAAGGTGGAAAAAAATATATATGATAATTATCTGGCTATTCTGAGGGAAGAAATGGTTCCTGCCATGGGATGCACGGAGCCGATTGCTCTGGCTTACGGTGCAGCAAGGGCAAGAGAAGTTCTTGGAAAAGAACCGGAGCACATTGTGGCAAAATGCTCCGGAAATATCATAAAGAATGTGCGCTGTGTCATCATTCCAAACTCCGGGGGATTAAAGGGGATCCCCGCAGGAGTGGTTCTTGGTGCGGTGGCAGGCGATGCAGCGCTTGATATGGAGGTTCTCTCAAAAGTAACAGACGAGGGAAGAAAACGCTGCCGGGAACTTCTGGATGCGGATATCTGTAAAGTGGAACTTCTGGATACTCCGGTTGTACTTCATATTGTGATTGAAATGAGTGCAGGAGAGGATACCGTCTGTCTGGAGATCAAATACGATCACATTAATGTGACCAGAATTGAAAAAAACGGAGAAATCCTTCTGGATGCGGACCGTGCGCTGGAAGAAAAAGAGGCGGCAGATCGCAGTCTTTTAAATCTGGAAGATATCCGGGAGTTTGCTGATACCGTAGAACTTTCTGATGTAAAAATTCTTCTGGATACCCAGATCAAAAGCAACATGGCCATTGCCCATGAGGGAATGACCGGAAAATACGGACTTGGGATCGGACGTGTGATCCGCGAAAACTATTCCCATGATATGCTTACCAGAATGCGAAGCCTTACCGCGGCGGCTTCCGAGGCGCGTATGGGCGGATGTGACATGCCGGTTGTCATTAACTCCGGAAGCGGAAATCAGGGAATTGCCTGTTCCGTTCCACTGATCGTTTATGCAAGGGAAATGGAGCTGCCGGACTACAGTCTGTACCGGGCACTTGTATTTTCCAATCTTCTTACCGTGTATCAGAAACATTATATAGGCAAACTATCGGCGTTCTGTGGTGCGGTGTCTGCATCCTGTGCGGCAGGAGCAGCCATCACTTATATGGTAGGGGGAAGTATTTCCCAGATCAAAAAGACTATCGAGAACACCCTGGCCAATATTCCGGGAATCATCTGTGATGGAGCAAAGATCTCCTGTGCTGCCAAGATCGCGGCCAGCTTGGATGCGGCGTTTCTTGCTCACCATCTTGCCATGAACGGTCAGTCCTATGCTCCTTATACAGGAATTCTTCAGGAAGAAACAGCAGAAACCATCAGCTGTGTGGGACAGATCGGAAAAGACGGAATGAAAGAAACAGACCGGGAAATCCTTAAGATCATGCTGGAACACTGATGAAATTTCAGTTATACTGTTCTTAAAAGACGCCGGGGCGGAGACGGCACAGATTAACCGAATGCGGATGCTTTTATCCGCTTGACAAAGAAAAGGTTGGATTTATGGACAATGAATTAAGAATTGCAATACTGATCGATGCTGATAATGTATCAGACAAATATATCAAGATCATTGTGGACGAGGTGGCGAACATTGGCATCGCTACCTATAAACGGATCTATGGAGACTGGACCAGTGCCAGGCTTTCTTCCTGGAAAAATGTTCTTCTGGAGGATTCTATCATTCCCATTCAGCAGTACAGCTATACTACGGGAAAAAACGCCACGGATTCGGCCATGATCATTGATGCCATGGATATTCTCTATTCCGGAAATGTGGACGGATATTGTATTGTTTCTTCGGACAGTGATTTTACCAGGCTGGCAGCAAGGCTCCGGGAATCCGGAATGCTGGTGCTGGGCATGGGCGAGGAAAAGACGCCCAAACCTTTTATTTCCGCATGTAATCAGTTTAAATATCTGGATCTTCTTTACCGCAATCAGCAGGAAGAAGAGAAAAAAGAAGATCTGGAAACTGCGGCGGAGGCAAAGAAAGCAGGAAGCAGTAATAATAAACAGAACAGTTCCGGTTCAAAGAAAAATAAAGACTTAAAAAAAGTACGGAAAACCATTAATGCCATCATCGAGAAATTTTCTGACGAGGAAGGCTGGCTGTCTTCCGGACAGCTGGGCGATCAGCTGGGAAAACGTCTTCCGGATTTTGATGTGCGTAATTACGGGTATTCCAAGCTGACTCCGTTTATCAAATCCCTGGGCAGTTATGAAACCGGCAGGATTCCTACCGGCAGTGGCGGAAGGAAACAGATTTATTTCCGTATGAAGGAGGAACGGTAATGAAGAATTATATGGCACCCATGGAAGGTGTTACCAACTGGGTTTACCGCAATGCATATCATGAATGCTTTTATCCCATGGATAAATATTTTACCCCCTTTATTACCGCCAAGCCAAACAAGAGACTCAGCAGCAAGGAAATTAAAGAAGTGTCCCCTGACACAAACGGAAAGCTTCCGGTGGTTCCCCAGATCCTGACCAATAATGCGGAAGACTTTGTCAAAACCGCACATATTTTTCGGGATGAATATGGCCATAAAGAAGTGAACTTAAATCTTGGATGTCCTTCAGGAACCGTAACAGCCAAGGGAAAAGGGGCCGGATTTTTGGGAGAACCGGAAAAGCTTGACCGTTTTCTGGACGAGATCTTTGCTAACACAGGGATGGAGATTTCCATTAAGACGCGCGTGGGCACCGATTACGAGGAAGACTGGGAAAGACTTCTTGAAATTTACAGCAAATATCCAATAAAGGAGTTGATCATCCATCCACGCCTTCTGAAGGACCATTATAAGGGAACTCCGCGGTATGGATTATACGAAGAGGCACAGAGAAAAATCAAAGTTCCGCTGGGCTATAACGGAGATATTTTTTCCGTGGAAGCTTATCAGGAAATCCAGGAAAAATTTCCGGATGCGGACAGCTTCATGTACGGACGGGGGATCATTGCAAGGCCTTACCTTCTGGATGAAATTATGTGCGGAACCAGAATGAAAAAAGAAGACCGTCAGTCTCAGTATAAGCAGAAAATGCGCCAGTTCCATGACTGTCTTTATCGGGAGTATCAGGAGTACCTTTCCGGAGAACGAAATGTGCTTTTTCGTATGAAAGAACTGTGGAACTATATGGCACCGGGATTTACCAATTACGCAAAATACCTCAAAAAGATCAAAAAATCCCAGCATTTGGGTGACTATGAGGCGGCAGTTATGAGCCTTTTTGGAGAACAGGAGATTTTGTAAGTATGGATATAAAAGAAAAATTCGAAGATTTTATTGCCCAGTATCCGATTTTTGAGTATCGTCTGCTGGACACAGCTGATATCAAAGTGCAGGAACGTGTACGGACAATCTGCAAACAGGAATGTGAGCGCTATGGCAGCACCTGGGCCTGTCCCCCGGCAGTAGGAGAACTTCCGGAATGTGAGAAAAAGATTCACAGTTTTCCCCAGGCAATCTTTTTTTCCAGTGTGGCGGAAGTATCGGACATGATGAATATGGAAGAGATGCTTTCCACACGAATGGCACACGAAGATCTTACAGAAAAAGTCCGGGATTTTCTGGAGGGAGAAGGATATGAGACCTTTACTCTTTCCACGGAATCCTGTGATTACTGTAAACGATGTGCGTATCTGGATGGAAAACCCTGCCGTTTTCCGGAACATATGCATCCCTGTCTGGAAAGCTATGGTGTCGTGGTAAATGAGATCGTGGAACGGGAACAGATGGAATATAATCTGGGGGGAAATACCATTCTCTGGTTTTCCATGGTTCTGATCCGCAAATAATACATATGAAGAAATCCTCTGGCATAGATTAATGATAAATGCCGGAGGATTTTTTTATGAAAAAAATGTCGGAGTTTCTGGATCTGCCGGTGGAACCGGCGTTTCGTGAAACACAGGTGATCCTTACCGGAAAACGCCGGGCGATCGTTGAAAATTACAGGAATCTTCAGCGCTATACAAGAGAGGAGATCATAATTCTGACTCCGTCCGGCAGACTTGTGATCCATGGAAAACGCCTGGAAATTTCCTGTTATACAGCATTTGAAATGTGTGTCTGCGGACGGATCGAAAGCATTCTGCTTGAGGAGGGAAAGAAAAAATGATTCCTGGTTTTGTAAGACTGTCCGTTACAGGCGAACAGCGTGAACGGTTCCTGAATCTGTGCAAAAGCCGTGGGATAATGTTCAGGAGAATCGTTCAGACAGGAGAAAAAGAACTTCTGCTGACAATGCGGGTGAAAGATTTTTTTCTGATCGGTCCTCTTCGGAGGAAAACGGGTGTACATATTCATATCCTGAAAAAAAGAGGACCTGTTTTTTTTCTGCTGGCGTGCAGACGGAATAAACTCCTGCCGGCAGGAGTTCTGACTGTGATCGGAGTCCTTTTTTTTCTGTCCGGGAGGGTCTGGAACATTCATATAGAGGGGAATATTTTAAATCCTACGCCACAGTTGGTAGACTTTCTGGAAGAAAAAGGCATCTGTTGTGGAGTATTCAAAAAGAAGATCCACTGCAATGCACTGGCAGAAGAGATGCGGCGGGAGTTTCCGGAAATTACCTGGGTATCGGCAAAACTTTCCGGGACCAGGCTGAGTTTTGAAATCCGGGAAGGCGATACGAAATTATCTGAAGAAACATCAAAAGCTGCCTGCAGCCTTTTTTCAACTGTGGATGGAATTGTAGAGTCTGTGGTCACACGACAGGGCACTCCCCTGATCAAGAGTGGTGAAGAAGTAAAAAAGGGACAGGAACTGATTTCCGGTATTGTCAACATTACAGATGACAGTCAGGAGGTAGTCCGTTATGAGTATGTTCAGGCAGATGCAGATGTTTATGTACGCTATACCATTGATTATTATGATACATTTCCACTTACTATAGAGAAAAAAGTTTACAGGGAAAAAGAAAAACGGAGTTTTTTTATCCGAAATAAAAACTGGATCCTGGATCTGTCTCCTGCTGCGAAGAAGAATGAGGATCGTCTGATCTGTGAATATCCGTTTGTACCTTCTGAAAATTTTCGACTCCCCATTTCCGCGGGAATCATCACCACCAGAAAATATGAGATCAGAAAAGAAAAACTGACAGAAAAGGCCGCAAAAAAACAGGCCATTCAGAGGCTTTATATTTATGAAGAAAAATTAATAGAAAAAGGGGTTCAAATATCTGAAAATAATGTTAAAATAGAAATAAAACATCAGGACTGCGTCAGCAGAGGTTCCCTTACTGTCATAGAAAAGACAGGAAAGGAAGGGTCTACAGAAAGAAAGACGCAGCCGAAAGAAAGGACACCAGAGGATGGCTAGCAGCATTATCGAATTATATGTGGATGTGCCGGCAGACCGCCAGGCGAATATTTTCGGACAGTTTGACGAGCATCTGAAGCTGATCGAACGTACTCTGAATGTAACGATGATTTTCCGGGATGGCTCTCTGAAGATCCTGGGAAGCCAGGAGGGAGCCACACAGGCGAGAGCGATCGTGGAAGAGCTGAATACTCTTGCAGGCAGAGGCAATACCATTACACAGCAGAATGTGAATTACGCACTTTCCCTTGCAATGGAGAAGATCGGTTCCGTGATGGAAGAGATCGACAAGGACTTTATCTGTAATACCATACAGGGGAGACCAATTAAACCCAAGACACTTGGACAGAAGGATTATGTGGAACAGATCCGTAAGAAGATGATCGTGTTCGGTGTGGGGCCTGCAGGAACCGGTAAGACATATCTTGCCATGGCTATGGCAGTAACCGCATTCCGCAATGAAGAAGTTTCCAGGATTATTCTTACCAGACCTGCCATTGAAGCCGGCGAGAAACTGGGATTTCTTCCGGGAGATCTCCAGAGTAAGGTCGATCCGTATCTTCGTCCCCTGTATGATGCACTTTATCAGATCATGGGGGCAGACAGCTTTGCAAAAAATATGGAAAAAGGCCTGATCGAGGTTGCTCCTCTTGCCTATATGCGAGGTCGTACTCTGGATAATGCATTTATCATTCTGGATGAAGCACAGAATACCACTCCTGCACAGATGAAGATGTTCCTGACACGAATCGGTTTTGGGTCCAAGGTTATCATCACAGGCGATGCTTCCCAGAAAGACCTTCCGAAAGATGCGGCGTCAGGCCTTGATGTGGCCATGAAGGTTCTGAAGAAGATTGATGATATCGGGTTCTGCCAGCTGACCAGCAAGGATGTTGTGCGTCATCCTCTTGTACAGCAGATCGTGCAGGCCTATGATGATTATGAGAAAAAACAGAAACCTGCCAAGTCCCGGAAGGATGACAGGTATGCTGTGAAGAATAAGGAGTACAGAAGATGACCATAAATATCGAATATGAAACAGACCAGGAACTCGGGATCGATTATGCTGCCCTTGCATCCCAGGTTGCGGATAAAGTTCTGGAAATGGAGAAATGTCCTTATGATGGACAGGTCAATCTGGTTCTCACAGATAATGAGGAGATCAAGAGAGTAAACACAGAATTCCGGAATATTCAGGCACCTACCGATGTATTGTCTTTTCCGATGATCCCTTTCGAAACTCCGGCAGATTATTCTGTGGTGGAAGAGGATGAATCGTATTTTGATCTGGACAGTGACGAACTTCTGCTTGGAGATATTATGATTTCCGTGCCCAAGGTTTTTGCACAGGCAGAAGAATACGGACACAGTGTAACGAGGGAATTCTGTTTTCTGGTTGCACACAGCATGCTGCATCTTCTGGGATATGACCATATGACAGAAGATGAGGCGAAAGTTATGGAAGCCAAACAGGCTGCGGCACTTAAAGAGCTTGGGATTAACCGTTAAAAATGCCGGGTAAACCGGTATAAGAGAGAAGGAAAGCGGAAAATTTTTTCCGCCTGAAGAAAAGGAGGTAATATATGAGAATGAAAAAGACAGGTATTCTGGCAGGTATCATGGCAACATGCATCTGTATTGCCCAGAGTGTTCCGGCATTTGGGGCACAGCAGGATCTGGTTGGTTTTGTCCCCAGTGAGGGAAACCAGACGGAAACGCAGGTAAAGAGTTATCTTACAGGCGAGAGTGTTCCCGAGAGCATTGGACGTCGGAGACCTGTTGCCGTAATGATGGGAAATAACATTTCCGGTGCGCCACAGAGTGGAATCGGACACGCAGGTGTAGTATATGAAGCACCTGTGGAAGGAAATATTACCCGTCTTATGGGAATTCTCGAAGATTACGATGAGCTGGAACGGATTGGCTCCGTGCGTAGCTGTCGCGATTATTATCTCTTTTATGCCAATGAATTTCAGGCAATTTATGCACATTATGGACAGGCAGCCTATGCACTGCCTTATCTGGAGCAGCACGTAATTGACAATCTTAACGGGATTCAGATGGGAAATCTGGCGTTTTTCCGAACAACAGACAGAAAAGCCCCCCACAATGCCTATACCGATGCAGCTCATCTTCAGGCAGGAATTGATGCCATGGGATACAGTCAGGAATATAAGGAAGACTATACCGGCCATTATCTATTTGCGGAAGATGGAACGGAAACAGTTCCGGATGGAATTACTGCGGCAATTGTAAAACTTGATAATTTCACAGATAATCATCCGTGGTATGAATATGATGCAGAATCCGGAGAATACCGCCGTTTCCAGTATGGAAAAGAGCATGTGGACCAGCTGGATAATGAACAGCTCACCTGTGATAATATTATCCTTCAGTATTCTTCCTGCCCGGCATATGACGGCAATGGTTATCTGAATATTGATGCCATTTCCGGTGGCGAGGGAAAATATATTACCAGAGGAAAAGCTATGGATATCCGCTGGGAAAAAGATTCCCCGTGGGGAATCACACATTATTATGATGGAAATGAACAGGAGATCCGTCTGAATCCGGGAACTACCTGGGTGGAGATTATACAGAATGACCGGATAGATTCCGTCACTTATCAGTAAATATACAGCTATCAGGAGAAACAGAAACATGAATGCAAACTACAGGGAACGTCTGAAAGACAAGAAACGTATTGTAATCAAGATTGGATCTTCATCACTGATCCATTCAGAAACAGGAAGACTGGATTTCCGTAAACTGGAAATTCTTGCAAGAGAACTCAGCGATCTTCACAACCAGGGGAAGGATGTGGTTCTGGTATCCTCCGGTGCCATTGCTGTAGGAGCTGCGGCCCTTGGGATGAAAGGCAAGCCTGCAGAACTGGAAAAGAAACAGGCATGTGCGGCGGTAGGACAGGCAAGGCTGATGACCATATATCAGAAGCTTTTTGGAGAATACAACCAGATGGTAGCGCAGATCCTTATGACAAAAAATACCATGGTCAATAACACCAATCGCCGGAATGCACAGAATACATTCAATCAGCTGCTGGCAGAAGGAGTCATTCCCATTGTAAATGAAAATGACTCGGTATCCTCCTACGAATTCCAGAATCTGGTAAAATTCGGAGATAATGACACACTTTCTTCCGTGGTTGCGGCGCTGATCGGTGCGGATCTTCTGATTCTGATGTCTGATATTGACGGACTTTTTACCGATGATCCCAATTCCAACCCGGATGCGGAGTTTATTGATATTGTGGAGAACATGGATGACAATATGCGTAAGCTTGGAAAATCTTCTACAGGAAGTAACGTGGGAACCGGTGGCATGGCAACCAAACTTACCGCTGCAATTATTGCGACAGCAGCAGGTGCGGATATGGTAATCGCCAACGGAAATGATTTTCATAATATCCACAGAATTATGGAAGGGAAAAACTGCGGAACTTTGTTTGTAGGAAACAAGAAAGAGGAATTTTTCCTCATTGATTATATTGAGAAACTGCTTTAAGGAGAACAGAAATATTATGATGGATAATATCAAAATTGACAGAATTAACGCACTGGCACACAAACAGAAGAGTGTGGGCCTTACAGAAGAAGAGAAAGTAGAACAGGCAAAACTTCGCAGAGAATATCTGGATGCGGTGAAAGGAAATCTCCGGGCGCATCTGAATAACATTGATATCAGGGAAAAGGATGGCAGCATTACCAACCTGGGAGAAAAATATGGAAGAAAAAAAGGAAATTAGAAAAAAAATATTTAAAGCCAGAAAAGAGCATGAGGATGCCTGGATTCAGGAAAAAAGCCGCAAAATTACGGAAACTCTGACACAGCTTCCGGAATACAGAAACGCAGATCGTATTATGGCCTATGCGGATTATAACCATGAAGTAATTACCCGTTATATTATCGAGCAGGCCTGGAAAGATGGGAAAGAAGTTGCAGTACCCAAAGTCTTCGGGAAAGACATGATATTTTACAGGCTGACGGATTTTTCTCAGTTGGAAGCCGGTTATTTTGGTATTCCGGAGCCGAGAGAAGACGGACAGGTCGTTTCCTGGGAAGAGGCAATGATGGTCATGCCAGGGGTGGCTTTTGATGTGAACTGTAACCGTGTAGGTTATGGTGGCGGTTTTTATGACCGTTTTCTGGAAAAACATCCGAAGATTCAGCGGGTTGCGGTTGGATTTTCTTTCCAGATGCTTCCGGAAGTACCTACAGAGGATACGGATATCTGTCCGCAGGTTATTGTCACGGAAGAACAGGTATACCGGGATATTCAGTAAGATGGACACCGAATTGATATGAACAGAAAGAAAGGCAGGAATATTTGGAAATGAATGAAATGCTTGAAAAACTGGGACAAAATGCAAAAGATGCAGAAACTGTCCTTCGAAATCTTTCTACAAACGACAAAAACAAAACTCTTGAGGCTGTAGCATCAGCTCTGGTAAATCATACAGAAGAAATTCTCAAAGCCAATGCGCTGGATGTGGAAAATGGAAAAAAGAACCAGATGCCGGAAGGTCTGATTGACCGTCTGATGCTGACACCGGAGCGTATTGAGGGAATGGCGGACGGACTTCGCCAGCTTACAGGTCTTGAAGATCCTATTGGAGAAGTAACCGGTATGAAAAAACGTCCCAACGGACTTCTTATTGGACAGAAACGTGTTCCGTTAGGGGTAATTGGAATTATCTATGAAGCCAGGCCGAATGTAACTTCTGATGCGTTTGGACTTTGTTTTAAGACCGGAAATGTTGTGATTCTGAAAGGTGGAAGTGATGCCATTCATTCCAATACTGCAATTGTAAAATGTATCCGTGAGGCAGTAAAAGATTGTGGCATTACAGAAAACGCAATTCAGCTGATCGAAGATACTTCCAGAGAAACAGCTGCGGAATTTATGAAAATGAATCAGTATGTGGATGTGTTGATTCCACGAGGTGGGAGAGGGCTGATCAAGGCTGTTGTAAACCAGAGCACAATTCCGGTAATTGAGACAGGAACTGGTAACTGTCATATTTATGTGGACGAGACAGCAGATCTTTCCATGGCAGCAGATATTGTCATCAATGCAAAAACACAGCGTGTGGGAGTCTGCAATGCATGTGAATCCCTTCTTGTAAACCGAAAAGTGAAAGATGCTTTCCTGCCGGTACTGGCAAAACGTCTGGATGAGAAACACGTGGAAGTCCGCGCAGATGAGGCAGCCGGTGCCCTGATGCCTGGAGCTGTTCCTGCAACGGAAGAGGACTGGGGAACGGAATATCTGGATTATATTCTTTCCGTAAAAGTGGTGGATTCCGTGGAAGAAGCCATTGCTCATATCAATAAATATAATACGAAACATTCAGAGGCGATCATTACCAATGATTATACTCATGCACAGAAATTCCTGGATGAGGTAGATGCGGCAGCGGTCTATGTCAATGCATCTACCAGATTCACAGATGGAAATGAGTTCGGATTTGGGGCTGAAATTGGAATCAGTACACAGAAACTTCATGCCAGAGGACCTATGGGACTGCTGGCACTGACAACAACCAAATATATCGTATATGGTAATGGACAGGTGCGTCCATAAGAATACATAGAGTGAAGCGGATTGTTGCGTCCGCTTTACTTTTTTGAAGTGTTGTGCTATACTTTTCCCAGTTAACTGGGGGTTGAGAGAGAGACTAACTCAAACAGGAGGACATATAAATGAAAAAAAAGCAACTTTTTGCAGTTCTGCTTGCCGGTTCCATGACAGTGGGAATGGCACCGGCCGCTGCCTTTGCTGCTGAAGATACAGCAGTTACGGAAGCACAGCAGACTGCAGATGATAATACAGAAGCTGCAGAAGGAGCAGATGCAGGAGAACAGGCTGCAGAAGAAACTCCTTCAGAAGATACACAGGCACAGAGTGATGCCGGCGAGCAGACCGCTTCGGAGGAACAGGCCCAGGCGGAAGAGCAGGCCGCAGTGGAAGAAGCTGCACAGACCCAGGAAGAAGTTCAGCAGGAGCAGACAGCTGCGGAAGGAAATGTTGTTACAGACGAAGCCGGACTGGTTGCTGCCATTAATTCTGCAGCCAATCTGGAAGATCCAAATAACGCTGCTGAAGCAGACCTTACCAAAATTGTTGTCAGCGGGACCATTTCGATTACCAATACAATTACAGTTCCGGCAGGAAAGGGAATTGTGATTTTAGGTGCAGATGAGAATGCCCAGATTAATCGTGCAGATGGATTTGCCGGTGATCTTTTTGCTGTAAATGGTGCCCTTTATATGGCAAAAAAAGACGCAACAGAAACCGAAAGTGCAGGAACTCTTTCTGTTGATGGATCTGTTGGAGATTCGACACAGGTGGCAGGCTCCCTGATTCATGTAGCTGCCGGTGCGAAGTTTTCCATGACAACAGGAATCAAACTTATCAATAATACAACTTCCGCATCTGGTGCGGCTGTTTTCAATGAAGGCGGAATTGTTCAGATTACAGGTGGTACCATTACAGGCAATAAATCTGATAAAGGTGCCATTTACAGCACTGGTTCCATCTTTGTAAAAAAAGGTGACGGAGCAGCGGATACAGAGCCTGCTGTTACCGGAAATACAATGACAGACGGACAGACTCCGGCGAACATTGTTCTGGCAGGTACCGATGGAAAGATCGTTGTAAGTGGAGCGCTTACCTCCCCACAGATTGGTTTTTCTGTTGAAAATGTGGCTGAGAATTATGTGGCAGTTGCAAAAGCAGACGATGTATCAGACAGTGATTTTGCCAGTGCACTTACAATTCTGGCATCCCAGTATGAGGGAGATAAGAACTATAAAGTCGATTCCGAAGGAAAACTGGTTTCCAACAGACCGACTGTTCAGATTACAGCGACAGAGTGGAAGAGCGGTGCAGCCACTGCAACGGCAACCATCAGTTCTGATAAGGCAGGTACATACTGTTATGCGTATGTCAAGAAGGGCGCGGCAGCTCCATCTATTGAGAACAGTACCGAAGGCGGACACGTGGATGCCAATGGAACAGCCACAATTAAACTTGATAATCTTACAGACAGTGCCATTGATCTGTATGTATGGGTAAAAACGGATGATGGTGCAGTAAACGCAGAACCTGCAAAGACAACCATCACAAAAGCAGCAGATCCGGTAGTCAAACCGGTGATTAAGGCAGTTACCTCCAAATGGGCAAGCCGTACACATGTAACTGTAACACTGAATTCCACCAAGGCCGGTACCTGCTATTATAAATGGGTGAAACGTAATGCTTCAGCCAAGAACGATAAGAAGAATAAAGTTTCTGTCAGCAAGGCTGGTAATTTCAAAGTTACTCTGGAAAATCTTGATGCAAACAGCGCCATTGATCTGTGGGTATGGTTTGTAGACAATGACGGACAGGAAGTTTCCAAGCAGATAAAATTGAATGAGTCCAGACGTCCGAAGGCAGAAACGCAGACAAAAGCGTCCCTTCGCTGGACAGGCTTCAGCTGGAGAGATCACTCTTCTGCAACTGTTAATCTGATTATCGGAGCAGATGGTACCTGTAATTATACCTGGAAGGAAAAAGACTCCAATAAAGATGGCGGAAGTGGAAAAGTAAGCATGAAAAAGGATAAGTCTTTTGCCATTGAGCTGAATAATCTTCCAGATAAAGAAATTGAGCTGTATATTACAGCAAAAGATTCCAAAGGAAATGACATTTTGTTACAGCCGACCATTAACGGCGTTGTAAAAACTGCGAAATCCTTTAAGATTACGTTATCTGAAAGCAGCAGACCGGCGATTCCGACTCCGTCTCCGACAAATGTGCCGGATGCCTATGTACCGGATGTCAAAGAAAGTGTCGTACAGGGACTTGACGATGCATTACAGTTCTATCCGAATACATTCTATGAGTTTACTGTTATCGGTGCAGGAACAACTAACGAGAATCCTAATGAGGGAGATGTAAAATGGGTTCCGATTTACTGGAGCACGGTTGCAAATCCAACTTCCAAACAGCAGCATACTGCATGGAAGATTGGTTCCACATCCGGAATCAATAAAGAGGCTACTTATAATCTGTATATCTTCTTCCAGAAATATATTTATACAGGTGGCCAGTGGAACGCAATGGATACGGTAGAATCCGCAGTATACCAGTTTAAATCCGCAACACTGACGCCATCCGGAACTCCGGGAGCAGACGGAACAGATGGAAGCGGCGGACAGACCGGTTCTGATCCGGATGCAACGGTAACAGGAGAGGCATCCGCAACTTCTGCCAATGGTGATGGAACCAGCTCCAGAAATGCAGTATCCACAGCAGATAATTCACCGATTGGAACCATGGCTGCACTTGCAGGCGCATCCCTTCTTGCAGGAGGTTATGTACTTGTCAGAAGAAGAAAAAAAGAGAATTGATTGCACAATAGCCAGAATAGCATAAAAAGATAAAAGAAAATCACCGGTTTCTTGTATTTCAGGGAAACCGGTGATTTTTTATGAAATGAATGCAAATGTTTTTTACAGATTTTTTTTCTTATAGATAAACCAGGATGCTGCCACACTGAAAGCAGCAAGATAAACAAACAGTATCAGAATACTGAGGTAATTGACGGCTCCTCCGGAAGCGATAGTCCGGATTAAATGGCTGGTCTGTGACAGGGGAAGTGCTGCCACAAAGTTTCCAAGAATTCCCGGAATCTTTTCCGTAGAAAAGAAAGTATTACATAAAAATGCCATTGGCATAATGATATAGTTGGAAAAACGTGGTACATCAGCATGGTTTTTTGCAAGGAAGGAAACGACCACTCCAATAGCGGAAAAGACAGCTCCATTCAGGAACATTACCAGAAAAGACCATCCGTTAAATACAAGGCCTGTTCCGATAGGCATAGTCAGAAGAAGAATAATGCCACCTGCATAAAGTCCACGAAGGCTGCCGCCGATAATCTGTCCGGCAATAAACTGCCAGAGAGGTGTAGGTGAGATCATAACCTGATCAAAGGCTTTTTCATACAGACGTTGCACATTCAGATTCTGTGCAATTGCATTGAAACTTCCGTTCATGGTAGTCAGTGAAACCACACCGGGGATCAGAAAGTTCAGATAAGGTTCTCCGTGCGAAGAAGTCTGAATTCCCATCCCAAAGACAATAAGATACATCAGAGGTGCAATCATGGCAGCCAGTGTGATCTTATAGAAATCTCTTCGAAATTCGACCCATTTTTCCCATAAAATAGTAAGTATACCCATGATAATTCATCGTCCATTCTATTAAATTGTATATAAGTATGTTATCGTTGCATCAGATGTCTGCCTGCCCGTTCCACAAAAACATCTTCCAGAGTTGTTTCGCGAAGTGTGCACTGTCCGTCCAGAGCGGACAGGAATGTAATAGCTTCTTCTCTGCTATGGAAATAATGGCTTTTGGCTCCCGAAGAAGTTTCCTGATCAACGGTATATTTTCCAAGACTTTCGATCAGACCGGATGGAGTATTAATTTCTTCCAGTTTGCCATGGTCCATAAGAGCAACCCGGTTGCAGAGAGACTGGGCTTCCTCCATATAGTGGGTAGTAAGAAGGATTGTGAGATTTTTCCCGTTAAGCTGACGAAGAAGATTCCACATCTGTCGTCTGGAAAGGGCATCCATTCCTGCAGTCGGTTCATCAAGAAGAAGAATTTCCGGGCTGGTGAGAAGTGCGCGGCATACCATAAGTTTACGTTTCATACCACCGGAAAGTTTACGCACCGTTCGTTTCCGGAAAGGAAGAAGCCCGCAGAAATCAAGAAGTTCCTCGGTTTTTGCCTTGATTTCCTTCCGGGGCATAAAATACAGACGGCCCTGATATTCCATAATTTCATCCATGTTCATGTCCTGACGCATGGAATACTCCTGCGTGATGACACTGATTTTGCGTTTCAGATCCGGTCGGTTGCGTCCAAGTGTCTGCCCGTCAATCTGGATTTCTCCTTCCGTGGGCAGAAGCAAAGTGGAAAGCAGACTGATCGTAGTGGTTTTTCCTGCACCGTTGGGGCCCAGAAGTCCAAAAAATTCGCCGGTTTCTATACGAAGATTCAGAGAATCCACAGCAGTGAAATTGTCGAATTTTTTGGTGAGATTTTTGGTTTCGATCATCTCTATTCATTTCCTTTCGTTTGTATACAAATTTCTCTCTATTATACTTGAAAGAAAAGGATATTTCAACAACCCTGGTGGGTTCTTTACAGAAAACAGCCGGTGTGATATAGTTGTACAAAATGACTTATGGGAGATGGAATGAGAGATGAAATACAGAACAGGAATAAGAATGCTGACGCTTGTGATGCTGGCGGTGATGTTGTTATGTCCGGTACAGATACTGGCGGCAGAAGGGCTAAGCGGAGTGAAAACAGATCTTACGGATGGAGAATATTCCATACAGGTAGATCTGGAAGGCGGAAGTGGTAAAGCCAGTGTCTCTTCACCGACACTGATGATTGTGAAGGATGGCAGAATGTATGCAGAGCTTCAGTGGAGCAGTTCCAATTATGATTATATGATTGTAGACGGTGAGAAATTTCTCAATGAAAGCGAGGAAGGCAGAAATTCTGTTTTTACAATACCGATTACGGTGTTGGATGATAAAATGGAAGTAATTGCGGATACGCTGGCGATGGGAGCACCTCATGAGATTAATTATACGCTGACTTTTTATGAAGATTCCATCGGATCAAAAGGACAGCTGCCTCAGGAAGCTGCAAAAAGAGTGGTTGCAGTTGCATTGGTAATTATTTTCGGTGGAGGAATATTGAATTATTTCGTAAATAAAAGGAATCGGTGCTGAGCCGGTTCTTTTTTTATGTGTTTCCGCATACATAGATAATAGAATGGCAGTACGGAAATGGAAAAAAGAAAAATATCCAACTGCGGCTTTATGGATCGGAGGAAGGAAAATGGATATGATACAGGAGAAAACTTACGAAAGCATTTATTATCAACTGTGGGAATTATCACAGCGATATAAAACTTTTACACAGTTTCGTGTAATTGGAAAAAGCCATGACGACAGAATGATTCCCATGCTGGAAATAGGAACAGGAGATACCTGCATTTTCTGTGTGGCCGGTTTTTCGGGTGTAGATTGGATGATGTCGGACAGGCTAACAGAGGTGACAATGGAACTTTGCAGGAATTACGAATGTGGTTGGATGGTAAAGGAGTTTTATGAAGTAAAAAAACTTCTGGATACGACAAGGTTATGTATCATTCCGGTAGTAAATCCGGATGGTTATGAAATCTGTCGCAGAGGATATGGTGCTGTGCGGAATCCAATTTTCCGTCAAATGTTAAAAATGCAGGATATTCCATGTGATGAGTTTGTGTGCAATGCAAGAGGAATGAATCCGGTTTTAAATTTCCCAACCAGTTTCAGCAGCAGAAAAAAGATTCATCAGCAGCCGGCAAGTGAAAATGAAACCAGAGCTTTGATAAGGATTTTTCAGGAATATGGAGGCAGAGGGCTGCTTGTTTTTTGCGGATCAGGGAAAAAAATTGTGTATTATCGACAGGACCAGAAATTTTCCACAGGACCACGATGTCATCGTCTTGCCAGACATTTGAAGAAATGCACAGATGGAAAATTGGAGCGGTTTCATACAGAGAATGAAAAAAGAAGTACTGGAAGACCGGAACAGTTTTATGGAGAGATTATTCATCAGCCGGCATTCCGGATCGAAATTCCTGTTACAGGGAAAAACCGGGAAGAGGAGAAAATGGAAATACAGGAACTGATGCTGCTTCCATTAGAATATATTTATTCTCTTACACAATAAAGAAATCCGCCGCAAACAGATCTCACAGTTTGCGGCGGATTTGGGGAATGTCGAATTCTGTCGGACGAATTTCATTGACTTCTCCTGAAACAAGTTTTATAATGACAACATCTGAAAAAGATCTTTTAAATTTTCTATACCGTCTTTACCAGGCGGACATTCCGGAACGGTTCCGTTCCATAAAATTCCTGATTTATTATTAAGTAACCATTTATTATCTGTATTTGAAAAAGAAAGAGGATTTTTTATGTACTGCTATGTTGGGAGCAGATCGCCACCATTTGGAGACGGGCAGAAATCAAGATACTCTTTTTCCGTAAAAATGGAAGTCATCATCATGAAAAAATTTTTTCGCTGTATTTTTAACACGGCTCTGGGAATAATGTTTGTGACTGCATTCATTCTTCTCTTTCCAGGTCTTTTTGGAATTCGGCCATATGTGGTCTATTCCGGTTCCATGGAGCCGGAAATCCAAACAGGAGCTGTTGTTTTCACAAAGGTGGAGAAGTTATCTCCTGAAAAAGGAGATATTATTACGTTTCGCAACAGGGATACCGTTATCACGCACAGAGTGGTAAAGAAACAAAACGGTACCTGGATCACAAAAGGTGATGCGAACAAAACTGCGGACCCTGTCCCTGTGGAAGAGTCGCAGATTATCGGGCGGGTAGTCTTTTGCCTGCCTTATCTGGGCTATGTACTTTATTTTCTGAAAGCCCGGATTCCGTTTGCTGCCGTATGTATTGCGGCAGGTCTGTCAGTGATCTCTGATCTGGCATATACCCCTAAAAAAATTAAAAAAGAAATATCTGGAGGATTAAATTATGATGAAAAATAAAAAAATGGTAAAAGGAATCGCACTTGGAGCAATGATCGCAGCACTGGCAGCAGGAGGAACTGCGGCTTATCTTACAGATTTTGAAACTGCTACCAACAGTTTTACCGTAGGAAAAGTAGATATTGCTTTGGAAGAACCTGGATGGAAACCGGAAGAAAACACCAAGATTGTACCTACTCAGGTAATCAAAAAAGATCCTTATGTGGAAAACAAAGGAGTAAATGAAGCTTTTGTATACCTGGAAGTATCTGTTCCTGTGAGAGAAATCATTACCGCAGCCGCAGATGGAACCAGAAATAATCTGGAAAAAACGGAGTTGTTCAGTTATTCCAAGAACAGTGACTGGACACAGATGGAGAGAAAAGAAATCGGACAGAATATGGTGTATACATATGCCTATAATCATATTCTGAATCCCGGGGAAAAAACAACAACACTGTTTGACACCGTAACATTTGCCAATATTATTGAAGGGCAGCTGGATATGCAGCAGTTGGATATGCCTGTAAGAGCCTATGCAATTCAGGCTACCAATACAGGAGACGGCAGTACAACTGTTCTGGAACAGGCCAAAGCTGCTTATCAGAAATATGTAAATCAGAACAAAGGACAGGCTGGTGGTGTCACTAAATGAGAAAGCTGAAAAATCCGGTGCTGTTTCTTTTTATAGCCGGAACTATCTGTGCAGCAGGGACAGCGGCATATTTTTCGGATTCCGATAATAGGATAAATGAAGTTGCTGTGGGAACTGTGACAACAGAAATTGAAGAAAATTTTCCGGACCCTACCCCCACACCAATGGAGAATAATCCATCTTACAGAAAAGAAATCTGGACAGGAAATTTTTCCAGCAGTGAAAAAGGATTTAACGCAGACTGTTATGTAAGGATGATGGTTTCCTACTCTGATGATGATATAGGAAGAGGAGTAGAAATTCTGGGAATGGATACAGTAAACTGGGGGTACAGCAATGAGGATGGCTATTATTACTACCGTAATGTGGTTGCGGAAGGAGAAAAGACGACGCCCTTATGTACAGGTTTTCGGATTGATTCAGCAAAAATTGATGATACATATAAAAATAGTCTTTCAGATTTTGCAATCAATATATACGAAGAATCTGTACAGGCAGAAGGATTTGAGGATTTTAAAAGTGCATGGAGATATTTTGATAATCCGATATCTGGAAATGCAGAAAGGGGGAGGAATGGTTGAAAAGAGTTCTTAAAGTTCTGCTTGCGGGAATGTTTGCAGCTGGGAGTATCGCAGTCTGTGCTGTTGCCTACGGAAAATTTTCAGATTCTGTAACGGTAACCAATCATATCTCCACGGGAGATATCAATATCTCATTAAAAGAACTGGAGAAAAAGAATGGCAGAGAAATTGTCTATCAGGATAATAAAACAATCCTTCCCGGAGATAAAATATCCAAAATCCCAAGAATTACCAATCAGTCGGAGCCCTGCTGGATAAGGGTAAAGATTACATATACAGATAATCTGGAAAACAGGAAAGGGCTTGACGACAGTAATCTTACCGGCATGTCAAAATACTGGATAAAAAAAGGAAAATATTTTTACTGCACCAGAAAACTTGAACAGGGAGACAGCATAGACGTTTTTACAGGGATTTCGGTTCCGGAAGAATGGGAGCAGCCATATCAGGAAAAGAAACTGGGAATTACAATTGTTGCAGATGCCGTGCAGGCGGCAAACTTTTCGCCGGATTTTAAAGATATGACTCCATGGGGAAATCAGAAAATATTAAGATGTATTCATGATACCAGTGGACGGATTGTACAAAAAAAGAAACCGGTAAAATTGAATGTGGAATTTGAGGGAAATGCACATAAACTGATTGCGGCGCCGGAGGATTTTTTTGCCGGATTTTCCGCAGCTATGCCAGGAGATGTATTTGAGGATTCCGTAGAAATACGAAATACTACGGAACATACAGCAGAGATCTATTTTCGAACAGCACCGGAGTGTAAATCTGTGAAGGACCAGGAATTTCTGAAAAAATTGAAACTGGAAATATCCGTAGGTGAAAAGAAACTGTATTCGGGTGATCTTCTTGCAGCATCCTTAAATAAGCCGGTTTCGCTCGGAAAAATTAAGTCCGGAAAAGGAGAAAGCATGAAATTTCAGGTTACAGTTTCCAAAGAACTTGATAATACATATGCTCTTCGTGACGGAGATGTAAAATGGATTTTTTCTGTAAATGAAGAAGAAAAAGAAAACACAATTTTATCTCCAACGCCCGGACAGACTGAAAAAAAAGAAAAGTCTGACAGAGGTGATTCACAAAAAAACATTTCCTCAGAAAAGTCAGCTCCTGTAAAAACCGGAGACGAGACCGGAATTCTGTTTTTCCTGTTTATAGGAAGTACAGCGTTTTTTACAGCAATTCTGGTGCTTAGGAAAGGAGGAAGAAAAATTTGAAAAAAAGAATGACAGGGGCTGTGATGTCACTGCTGATTCTGGCTTCCTCCCTTGCAGTGTCAGACAGTTCCACAATGGGAAGTGCTCTGGAAAATGAAGCGGCAGAACATTCAGAAAGCATGTTTCTGGAAGAAGATGAAGATCAAAACAGTCAGGAAAATGTTGAGACAGATTCCGGCAATACAGATGTGGAGGAAGAGTTTTCGGAAGGGACAGGATCAGAAAGTGTTCTGGATGAAGAGATTTTTTCTTATGATGAGGAAACAGATGTGGAGGAAGAGCCTGAATTTACTTTGTTTTCTGAGGAGAACGCGGAAATACTGACAGGTGACAGCGAAGAAGCTGATCAGCTGATTCAGGAAATTGAAAACGGAGAAGTTTTTGCACTTTCTCCGGCACTTCCGGAAAGTTTTACAGGATCAGAAAGTGTTACAGTGTCTGCTTCTGATGAAGAAAACCTTTCCACCACAGCCTTAGACCCTTCACAGTATTATCTGGATGTCTGGACGAGAGTTTATTGTGATGAGGTTTGGACAGAGGCAAATGATTTTATAGGAAACGGAAACAAAACTCGTATGGGATGTACTTATCGTTCGGTACATTATATTGATGATACAGGAACAGAAAAAGTTTCTCCGCTGTACTGCCTGAAGGCAACCAAAGATGGTATGGATAGTACCATGCTGAAAGATGAAGCAGTTAAAGTATTGAAAAATGCTGTGATTCAAAAGCTTCTTTACTTTGGATATGGTGGTCCCGGAGATCTTGGAACGGGGTATGATCCATCCTGCAGCCATATAAGCTGGTCAAAATGGCAAAACCGATATGTTTTTACACATATCGCCCTTTCCATAGCTTATTTCAATGACCGTGGATATGCAACAGAAGCGGAAGTGGAACATGTGGGAATTAACCGCCTCATCGACAAGATAAAAACATTGACAATCCCTGCGAGAAACAAGGCATCTGTGTCTGTGAAAGGTGAAAACGGATGGGTGTCTGCAGTAGGACAGACGGTTCCTTTGAGCGTGTACCGTTCCAGGCCGGATACACTTCCTTATATACCGGACAGCATGAAAGACGGCTTTCAGATGAGCAACCTTATGAGAGTTACCGATGGTGCAAAGGCCGGGAACGGGATTACCATAACCAGGAATTCCACAGAAAAATGGCAGCTGGCTTACTGGACAAGCGCGTCAGAGTATAATTCCCAGAGAACCAGCCCCAAAATGATGACAGGAACCAGTCTTAGTTTAAAAGAAGGTGCGTATTTGTATCTGATTTTTCCTCTGAATACGACAGCATCCAGAAAATTTTCATGTAAAATGCTGCTCCAGCCGGTATCATATATTCTTGTAGATGGAAAAGCACAGTCCGGAAAAGACGGAATGCAGGATTTTGGGGCATATGTATACCAGGGGACAAGAGGAAAGGTTGATTTTACGGTAAAACCTTCTACATATGGAAGTGTCAAACTGGTAAAAACAGAAGCAAATACAGGAAAAAAAGTTGCAAATGCCAAATACGCAATCTATGCAGGGGAGGATGTGAAATCTGGTTATCGTGTTATGTACAAAAAAGATCAGAGAATTGAAACCGGAATTACGGATCAGAATGGAGAAATCACATATCTGAAATTGCCGCCGGGACAGTATTATGTAAAGGAGATAAAAGCCCCTTCTGGTTATGTACTGAGCACAGTAATAAAAAATGTTACGGTAACTGCTAGTAAGACAGCATCTGTTGCAGTGACAGATATTATGAATATAAGCGGAACGGCAGTTATTACAAAAAAAGACGGAGATACTGGTGATCCTCTTGCCGGTGCGGAATTTACGTTGTATGAGTGGAGCAAAAAGACCGGAAGTTATGGAAAGACAGGAACGCTCCTTACATACAACAGCCAGAATCGGGTATATGAGTCGGGAGAATTTTTTTATACAGAAGACAATCAGGGAAAATTCAGGATTCGTGAAACAAAAGCTCCCGCAAATTATACAGGAAACTGGCAGAAAGATTTTCAGCTTACAGAACCCGGTACGCATAAAAAATATTCCTTTGAAGTTCTGAATTATCAGGCAGATAAACGCAGAATAGAGATTCGGAAAACAGACGAAAATACGGGGGATGTTCTGAAAGATGCACAGTTTACACTGTATGAGTACAGTATTTCTCAAAACGGTTACAAGGCAGAAGGGATTGTACTGAAATATGAAGAAGAAAGTCAGATTTATGTCAGTGAGGAACTTCTGGTAACTTCGGACAATAATGGAAAATTTAAAATTGTGGAAACCAAAATTCCGACGGGCTATGAGGGTAGCTGGGAACAGGAAATTGATATCACAGACAAAAATGAAAGTCTTGCATTTCATGTAACCAACAGACCATTGCCGGAGTATAAAGGCCGGATACGTCTGAAAAAAACAGATGTTTATACAGGAAAATCTCTGGAAGATGCGGAGTTTACCGTATATCAGTGGAACCGTAGGAAAGGATTTTATGAAGATAATCTGGGTGAAAAAAGACTTTTGAAATATGATAGAGAAGACGGCTATTATTATACGGAGGCTTTGATGATCACAGATGAAAATCTTGGAAAGTTCCGGATTATAGAAACCAGAAATCCTGCAAATTATACAGGAAAATATGAAAAAGATGTTGTTTTTCAGAAAAAAGCGGATACGGATATAGACGAAATTCTGCTTCAGGCAGAAAATACCCCAATGATATTACCACTGGGAACAATAACTGTAACCAAAAAAATAAAAGAAAATGATATTACATGGGCTCATGGAAATCCGACCTTTTTCTTTGTAGCAGAGGGAACCGATCTGTCGGGAGCTGCTCATCGTTATGAGGATTATGTGACTTTTGTGCCGGATAACTATGAAACAGATGGTAACGGCTATGCAACAGTTTCTGTTACACTTCGAAATATTCCGCTGGGACAGTATACAATCTGGGAGAAACCAGTTCTCAGATATTATCTGAAAGATGTGTGGGCAGATACAGAAAATGTACGGATCACAAAAAAAGCAGAAGCGGCTTATGGAAAAGATCCAAAGGAGACAGCAGTGGGAACTGCAGCATTAACGGTGGAAAAACCGGACGCAGCGCTTACTTTTTTAAATGAAAAAGCCAGATACGACAAATTTTCTCATACGGACTGTATAAAAAACACAATCCCGTTGTTATTTTCCTGATAAAACAGACCGGAAGACAGAAAGCAGATTCTGTCCTTTCCGGTCTGTTTTGGGATTTCAGGTATATTTCAGAGAAAAACTTTTTACAATAGAACAGAGAGAAACAGGTCAGGAGTGGGTCTATGGACATCAGAAAAGTTCGAAGAAATATTTTGGTCTGGATTATGATTTTTTGTTTTGTTTTTGCTCCGCAGAAAACATGGGGAGAAATCACAGAAAATCAGGAAAAAGTACAGCAGGATCTTGTGGAGGCACCAGGAGCTGTACTGATGGAAAAAGAAACGGGAACTGTGATTTACTCAAAAGATCCGGATACCAGAAGAAGTCCGGCCAGTATTACGAAAATTATGACATTAATTCTGATTTTTGATGCAATACAGAGCGGAAAACTGCATCTGGAGGATACCATAACAACCAGTGCTTATGCAAAATCCATGGGAGGCTCCCAGGTTTTTCTGGAAGAAGGGGAAACCCAGAAAGCGGAAACCATGATCAAGTGCATTGTGATAGCTTCCGGAAATGATGCCAGCGTGGCTATGGCCGAACATCTTGCGGGAACGGAGCAGGCTTTTGTAGAGCAGATGAATGAGAGGGCAAAAGGGCTGGGGATGAAAAATACCCACTTTGTGGATTGCTGCGGACTGACAGAATCGGAAGAACATTATACAACCCCTTACGATATTGCACTTATGAGCCGGGAACTGATTTTTCGATATCCGGAGATCCTTACATATTCATCCGTATGGATGGAGGATATCACTCATGTTACCAGAAAAGGTTCTTCCACATTTACATTGACGAACACCAATAAACTGTTACGTAGTTATGATGGCTGCAAGGGGCTGAAAACAGGAAGTACCAGTCTCGCAAAATACTGTCTCAGTGCGGTGGCAGAGAAAAATGGGATTACATTGATTGCAGCTGTGATGGCGGCACCGGATCCCAAAACAAGATTCCGGGATGCAGCGGCACTTTTGAATTATGGCTTTTCAAAATGTACCTTATATCTGGATGAGGCGCTGGAACCATTAAAACCCCAGAAAATTCGAAGAGGAGTAAAACAGGAGGTGACGCTTGTATACAAAAATAAATTTCGATATCTCAGCACAGATGGAACAAAACCAGATCATGTAAAAAAGAAAGTGATTCTTCCGAAAGAACATACTGCTCCGGTGATAAAAGGAGAAAAAGCCGGGGAACAGGAATATTATCAGGATGGAAAAAAGCTAGGGAGCATTGATATTCTGTATGGGGAAACCGTAAAAAGAGCAGGATATTATGACTGGCTGAAGCGGACCGTGCAGGCAGTTTTGCTGTGAAAATTTGTTGTGAATAGACACCTTGCTGACACACATATTTTGACAAAGAGGTATCTCAGGATGTATAATATAACAGATTGAAGAAATAACAGCGCAGAGAAGGGATTTTGGATGAAAGAAATCAGAACAGAAGATGCGGTAGGACATATTTTATGCCATGATATCACGCAGATCATAAAAGATGAAAAAAAAGGCGTTCTTTTCAAAAAAGGGCATGTAGTAAAAGAAGAAGATATTCCACTTCTGCTCTCTGTAGGAAAAGAACACCTTTTTGTGTGGGAGAAAAAAGAGGGAATTCTTCATGAAAATGAAGCGGTGGAGATTCTTTATAAGATCTGTGCGGGAAATTCTTCCAAAGTACATGGAACTGATATCAAAGAGGGTAAGATTGAAGTAATATCAAAAATAGACGGTGTTCTGAAAATTCGCCGAAAAGCACTTATGGCAGTGAATTCTCTGGGAGAGATGATGATTGCATCCAGGCATGGGGATTTTCCGGTAAAAAAAGAAGAAAAAATTGCAGGAACCAGAATTATTCCGCTTGTAATTGAAAAAGAAAAAATGGATGCTGCAAAGGCAGCAGCAGGAGAAACGCCGATTTTTGATATTCTTCCCTATCAGAAAAAGAAAGTGGGAATTGTCACAACTGGAAGCGAAATTAAAAAGGGACTGATAAAGGATACCTTTACTCCTGTACTCAAAGAAAAGCTTTCCGAGTTTCCGACAGAGATTCTGGGGCAGGTAATGCCAGGAGATGATAAAGAACAGATTACAGAGAAAATTCTTTCTTTTGCAGACAGGGGAGCGGACCTGATTGTCTGTACTGGTGGGATGAGTGTGGATCCGGATGACCGTACACCTGGAGGAATTCGTGATACAGGAGCCAAGATTGTGACATACGGAGCGCCGGTACTTCCAGGGGCGATGCTTCTGGTTGCATATCTTAAAAGAAATGAAAAGACCATACCAGTTCTTGGACTTCCAGGATGTGTTATGTATGCAAAGAGAACGGTGTTTGACCTGATTTTGCCAAGGGTGATGGCAGATGATGAAATAAAAGCAGAGGAAATTGCGGCACTGGGAGAAGGCGGGCTGTGCCTGAACTGTCCGGTATGTACATTTCCCAATTGTGGATTTGGAAAATAGGATGAAAGATTTCAGAGTTAAAAAATATCAGATTCATACAGATAAGATTCAGAATCCGGAAGGCGTGCGTTTTGTATTGCTGGCAGATCTTCACGGGATTTCCTATGGGAGGGAGAATGTACGACTTGTGGAAACAATCCGCAGGCTGAATCCGGATGCGATACTCTCTGCCGGTGATATGGCTGTGCGTACTCAGCCTGATACGCTTGTCACGGCATGCAAATTACTGAAAAAACTGGTACATGATTTTCCGGTATATTATGCATTGGGAAATCATGAGTATAAAATGACTCTTTCTGGGGAATATCGGGGATATTATGAAAAATATGAAAAAATGCTGAAAACAGCAGGTGTGCATATCCTGAGAAACACCCATGAGCATGCAATTTTTAAGGGAGAACATTTTTGTTTCTGGGGTCTTGAACTTCCCATTGAGTATTATCATAAACCCAAATCACCGAAACTTAAGACAAAAATGATGGAAGAACTGATTGGAAAGCCCGGAAAAAATGGAATGCAGATTCTTCTGGCCCATAATCCCAAATATGGAAAAACATATTTTGACTGGGGAGCAGATATCATCCTGTCAGGACATTATCATGGAGGAGTTGTCCGCTTAAGTGAGCACCATGGTCTTTCCTCTCCACAGTACCTGGTGCTGCCTCCTTTCTGCTGCGGAGATTTTCATAAGGGGGATCAGCATATGTTTGTCAGTGCCGGGCTTGGGGAACACACGATTCCTCTGCGGATTCATAATCCCAGAGAACTGCTTGTAATCGATGTGAAACCTTTCGAAAAAACGAAATGAGGAAACCATATGGCAATATCTGTTAAGCTGAATGTATTTGAAGGCCCTCTGGATCTTCTGCTTCATCTGATTGACAAGAATAAAATAGATATTTATGATATTCCTATTGTAGAGATTACCGACCAGTATATGGAGTATCTGCATTCCATGGAAAAAGAAGACCTTGGTGTTATGAGCGAATTCCTGGTTATGGCGGCGACACTTCTGGACATCAAGTGCAGGATGCTTCTTCCCAAAGAAATCAACGAGGAAGGAGAAGAGGAGGATCCGAGAGCAGAACTGGTGCAGAAACTTCTGGAATATAAAATGTATAAATATATGTCCTATGAGCTGAGAGACCGACTTGGAGACGCGGCAGGAGTTTATTACCGGAAACAGGATCTTCCAGAGGAAGTGATGCAGTATACGCCGCCGGCAGATCCGCAGGAACTTCTTCGAGGACTGACACTGGAAAAAATGAGTGCGATTTATCAGGCACTGATCCGCAGACAGGAAAATAAAATCGATCCGATTCGAAGTAAATTTGGGCGTATTGAAAAGGAAGAGATTTCATTGTCAGATAAGCTCCTTGAGATGCGGGAGTATGCCAGGACTAACCGGAAGTTCAGCTTTCGCCAGCTGATGGAAAACCAGCATTCAAAGATACAGCTGATTGTTACTTTTCTGGCAATTCTGGAACTGATGAAAATGGGGCATGTTCATGCAGAGCAGGCAGATCTTTTTGATGATATTCATATAGAAGTTATGACAGATCCGGAAACATGGAAGAATCTGACAGAGTTTGCGGATGAATAATACAGCAGGAATGAGGACGATAAGTGGAAATCAAACGAATTGAAGGAGAAATTGAAGCAATTCTTTTTGCAATGGGTGAAGCAGTAGAATTAAACCGTATTGCCAAAGCAATACAGCAGGATGTCACGACAACAGAGAATATCATTCGCAATATGATGATTCATTATCAGGAGGAAGATAGGGGGATTCAGATCATTGAACTTGAGAATTCTTTTCAGCTTTGCACAAAAAAAGAATATTATGATTCCCTTATAAGAATTGCCGCACAACCCAAAAAACCGACATTAACGGACGTTATGCTTGAGACTCTTTCTATTATTGCTTACAAACAGCCGGTTACAAAAGCAGAGATTGAGAAGATCAGAGGAGTGAAATGTGACCATGCCATTAACAAACTGATGGATTATGATCTGGTGCGGGAACTGGGCCGACTGGATGCACCGGGACGTCCGATTCTGCTTGGAACCACAGAAGAATTTCTGCGCTGCTTTGGGGTTCAGGGTCTGGATGAACTTCCGGAAATGGATCCTGTTCAGCTGGAAGATTTCAAGGCAGAGGCAGAGGAAGAAATTCAGCTGAAACTGGATGTATAAAGGAAAGCACTGACAGATACCAGAGCATCGGGAGCAGCCGGACAGATCAATGGGAACAGAAGAGGAGGAACAGAAAATGCCTACGACATATACACATGATCTTTTTGGAAAAAGGGTTTATCGGAAGCTTCCTGCAAAATTGCAGCACCTGATTCGAAGCAACGGAAATCTGTATCGGATTGGACAGCATGGACCGGATATTCTGTTTTATTATTTCATATCCAAAAATCCGGTGACGCAGTACGGAGTGCGTATGCATGGCCAGAAGGCCAGGGATTTTTTTGAAAAAGGAATGAAAAAAGTCCGGGAGGAGAAAAATCCTGCACTTATGGCATACATGCTGGGATTTGGATGCCATTATATTCTGGATTCCACCTGCCATCCTTATGTAAATCAGGTGGCGGCAGAGGGAAAAATCTCCCATACGCTTCTGGAAAAGGAATTTGACCGTATGCTGATGTATGAAACCGGAAAAAATCCCCTGCGCTTTTATCCGTCACATGGTATCTGTGCCAGCTTTTACAGCGCCAGAACCATTCATCAGGTACTTCCGCTGATCCGTACATGGAATATTTACCTTTCCCTGAAAATGATGAAAATTTTTACCTGCATCCTGGTATGTGATGATGGAGGAAGAAAAAAACGTCTTTCCGAGCATGCTCTTTCTCCGGCGGGTCGGAAACGGGCTGCGTTTATCACAGAGTTTTTTATGAGTCCGGAACCGGAGGTGGACTGCAGAAAAGAACTTCTGAAACTGGACAGCCTTATGGAAGAAGCTCTGGAAAAAGCACCGGATATGCTGGAAGAACTGGCTGTGCTGGCAGTTCGTCCGGGACATCTTTCTGAACGGTGGAATCTGACCTTTAATGGATAATGAATTTGACGGATAAAAATAGAAAGTTATATCACTGGGATACTCCTGCATAAAATATAATGGTTACTGCAAACAATTATAAAAATGTATGCGGGGTGATGGGATGAAAAACAGGCGTATGGCCGCTGTCGTGCTGATGACAGCGGTCCTTATTATTCTGCAGATATTTCCTGTCTGGGCGAAAGAAGAGCAGCTTTATGCGCTTTCGGCAGTTCTTATGGATGGAGAGACTGGACGGGTACTGTATGGAAAAGAGGCTTATAAAGGACGGCCAAATGCCAGCACTACAAAAGTCATGACCTGTATTCTGGCTCTTGAGATGGCCTCCGGAGATGATTATGTACAGGTCTCCAGGAATGCGGCATCACAGCCACAGACGCACCTGGGGATGCGGGAAGGTCAGCAGTTTTATCTGGAAGATCTTCTGTATTCGCTGATGTTGAAGAGTCATAATGATACAGCGGTGGCTATTGCAGAACATATCGGTGGTTCTGTGGAAAAGTTTGAAGTTTTGATGAACGAAAAAGCAAAGGTGCTGGGATGCAAAGATACACATTTTGTGACACCGAATGGTCTGGATGCAGAAGATGAAGGGGGAATTCATCACACGACTGCCAGGGATCTGGCGCTGATTATGGCGTATGCCATAAAAAATGAGACCTTTGTTCATATCACGCAGACCAGAGATTATACATTTTCGGATATTTCCGGAAAGGAACATTACTCGGTTCATAATACCAATGCTTTTCTGGATATGGAGACCGGCGTGATTTCCGGAAAAACCGGCTTTACCGGAAATGCCGGTTACTGTTATGTCTGCGCTGTACGGCAGGATGAAAAATTGTTTGTCGTGGCACTGCTGGGATGTGGCTGGCCTGGAAACAAAAATTATAAATGGTCTGATACAAAAAAACTGTTATCTTATGGCAGGGAAAATTACAATTATGTGCTGCTGCCGGATCTGCCGGATCTGCCGGAAATTACAGTGACAGATGCCGTGCCGGAGGAAAACAGTCCATACCCGGAAAAAAAGAAAGGGTCAGGATATTCGGAAATATATAGGAGATTAAAAGTACATGTGTCTCTGCCGGAAAAGGAGCAGGTGAAAAGATATCTTCTGAAAAAAACAGAAACAATTATCTGGAAAACAGATCTCCCAGATAAAATAGCGGCACCAGTGAGGGAAAACCAGAAGATCGGTACACTTCGAGCAGTGCTGAATGGAAAAGAAATAACTTCCTGTTCTGTGACAGCGAATGAGAAAATCGGCAGGATTACCTATAAATGGTATGTAAATAAGGTTTTTCAGGATTATTTTCACTAATCCGTCAACCCCTGGCATCTGCCAGGGGTTAATTTTTTAACATTCATGACGAAAAGTATTGAATTTTCGGTTAAAAAAAGGTACAATTATACTCGGCTGAATTTTTGGTTATATTAATAAAAAAATGGAGGGCATAGTATAATGAGTAATGCGACACAAAGCGTAGCGGCTGCAAGGATTAATTCCCTGCTTGACGCCAACAGTTTTGTTGAGATCGGACAGGCTGTTACAGCCAGAGCTACAGATTTCAACATGACTGAAAAAAAAGCACCTTCAGACGGTGTGATCACCGGATATGGTGTGATTGACGGCAGTCTGGTGTATGTATACAGCCAGGATGCATCTGTACTGAACGGAACAGTTGGTGAGATGCATGCCAAAAAGATCGCCAAAATTTATGATCTCGCTCTGAAAGTTGGAGCACCTGTTATCGGTCTTGTAGACTGTGCGGGACTTCGTCTTCAGGAGGCTACCGATGCACTTGAGGCATTTGGTGAGATCTATCTGAAACAGACACTGGCATCCGGTGTTATTCCACAGATCACTGCTGTTTTCGGAACATGCGGCGGTGGAATGGCAGTTGTACCGGCTCTTACAGACTTTACATTTGTAGAGGAGAAGAAGGGCAGACTGTTTGTAAACACTCCAAATGCGCTGGAAGGAAACAGAGTGGAAAAATGCGATTCAGCTTCCGCACAGTTCCAGAGTGAGGAGACAGGACTTGTTGACGGCATCGGAACAGAAGAGGAGATCCTTGGACAGATCCGTACTCTGATCAGCATGCTTCCTGAGAATAATGAAGACAATGACAGCTTCAAAGAGTGCACAGACGACCTGAACAGAGTATGTGATGATATCGCAGGCTGCACAGGTGACACAGCCATCGCACTTTCAAGAATCGCTGATAATGGTGAATTCTTTGAGACAAAAGCAGCTTACGGACAGGATATCGTAACCGGTTTCCTTCGCCTGAACGGAGCTACTGTTGGTGCTGTTGCAAACAGAAGCGAATCCTATGATGCTGATGGCAATAAGACTGAGGTTTCCGATGGAACTCTTTCAGCCAGAGGCGCAAGAAAAGCAGCAGATTTCGTAAAATTCTGTGATGCTTTTGAAATCCCGGTACTTACTCTTACCAATGTAACAGGATTTAAAGCCACTCTCTGTAACGAGAAGATGATGGCAAAATCCGTAGGTGAGATGGTACATGCTTTTGCATCCGCAACGGTACCGAAGGTAAATGTTGTAGTTGGTAAAGCATATGGAACCGCATACGTTGCCATGAACAGCAAGTCCGTTGGAGCAGATATGGTTTACGCATGGGACAGTGCAGAGATCGGTATGATGGATGCTTCCCTTGCAGCAAAGATCATGTATGAGGGAGCTGACGCTTCTACACTGAATGAGAAGGCAGCTGAGTACAAAGAACTCCAGAATGGTATCGCATCTGCAGCAGCAAGAGGATATGTGGATACTGTGATCAAAGCAGAGGATACAAGAAAATATGTAATCGGTGCTTTTGAGATGCTGTTCACAAAAAGGGAAGACCGTCCATCCAAAAAGCATGGAACAGTCTAAGTGAGGTGAGCGTATGAGACAGTTTTATAAAAAGATCTCTTCTGTCTGCATGGCACTTCTTTGCATAGCTGCACTTCTGATCGGATGCACAGCTACTGCATGGGCTGCTGATGAGATTGATGATTCTATAAAGAGTCAGCTTGTCACAACAACCAAGGGCCTGACGGATGCGATCATCGCAATGTCCGAGGATGATATCCAGGGATATCTGGAATCAGAGGATGCTTTCACACAGAGTGCTGCAAGTGCATGGGATGGCTCCAGAGAAGAGCTTGGTGAGAAAAAAGGTGATATCGAGGAGAAAGATATCACAGTGGAGTATTCCGATGATCAGTATACCGTTGTTGTTCCGGTATCCTTCGAGAAAAACAAAGCGAATTTCACTTATGTATTTGATAAATCAGGAACCCCGACTTCTCTTACAGTTGATGTGAATTATACACTGGCACAGAACATGGAGAAGGCAGCGATGAATACAGTGATGGGTCTCGGAACAGTATTTGTGATTCTGGTATTCCTGATCTTCGTGATCTCTCTTTTCAAATATATTCCCGGACTTGTGGAAGGAAAGAAAAAAGAGAGCAAACCGGCTCCGGCAGCCGCAGCACCGGCTCCGGTTGCAGCACCAGTTGCTGAGCCTGCTGTTGAGGATGTGACAGATGATGGTGAGCTTATTGCCGTGATCGCTGCAGCTATCGCTGCTTCTGAAGGCAAAACAAGCACAGACGGATTCGTAGTACGTTCCATCCGCAAAGTCAACCGCAGAAAAAGATAATCATTATTTAGGAGGATTTTAAAATGAAGAGTTATACAATTACTGTTAACGGAACAGCATATGAAGTTACTGTAGAAGAGAACGGAAACGCAGCAGCTCCAGTTGCAGCAGCACCAAAAGCAGCAGCTCCGGCTCCTAAGGCAGCTCCGGCAGCACCAAAGGCAGCAGCTCCGGCAGCAGGCGCAGGTTCTGTTAAGGTTTCCGCAGCCGTTCCTGGAAAAGTTGTAAAAATCGTTGCATCTGTTGGACAGAGCGTAAAAGCTGGTGACAGCGTAGTGATCGTTGAGTCCATGAAGATGGAGATCCCGGTTGTTGCTCCTCAGGACGGAACAATCGCCAGCATCGATGTTGCAGAGGGTGCTGCCGTTGAAAATGGAGATACTCTTGCAACAATGAACTAAACAGGAGGTAGACAAATGTCTTATGTAACAAATACCCTGTCAAACCTGATCCATCAGACAGCATTTTTCAACCTTACCTGGGGAAACTACCTGATGATCGCAGTGGCATGTGTGTTCTTATATCTTGCCATTAAACATGGTTTTGAGCCGCTGCTGTTGGTTCCGATCGCTTTTGGTATGCTTCTGGTAAATATTTATCCGGACATTATGCTGAGCATTGAGGATTCATCCAATGGCGTTGGCGGACTTCTTCATTATTTTTACTTAATGGATGAGTGGAGTATTCTTCCTTCACTGATCTTCCTGGGTGTCGGTGCGATGACAGACTTCGGTCCGCTGATCGCAAACCCGATCAGCTTCCTGATGGGAGCAGCTGCACAGCTTGGTATTTACCTTGCATACTTCCTTGCAATTTTCCTTGGATTTAATGGTAAAGCAGCAGCAGCGATCTCTATCATTGGTGGTGCTGACGGCCCGACTTCCATTTTCCTTGCAGGTAAGCTTGGACAGTCTTCTCTTATGGGACCGATCGCAGTGGCAGCATATTCCTATATGTCCCTGGTACCGATCATCCAGCCTCCGATCATGAAGGCGTTCACAACAGAGGAAGAGCGTAAGATCAAAATGGCGCAGCTCCGTCCTGTTACAAAACTTGAGAAGATCCTTTTCCCGATCGTTATCACAATCGTTGTTTGCCTGATCCTTCCGACAACAGCTCCCCTTGTTGGTATGCTGATGCTCGGAAACCTGTTCCGTGAGTCCGGAGTTGTTAAACAGCTTTCTGAAACAGCTTCCAACGCTCTTATGTACATCGTAGTAATCCTTCTCGGAACATCTGTAGGTGCTTCCACAAGTGCTGAGGCGTTCCTGAACGTAGATACACTGAAGATCGTAGTTCTTGGTCTTGTTGCCTTTGCCTGCGGTACTTTTGGTGGTGTTATGCTTGGTAAGCTTCTCTGCAAGGTTACTCACGGAAAGATCAATCCTCTGATCGGATCAGCCGGTGTTTCTGCCGTTCCTATGGCAGCCCGTGTATCCCAGAAGGTTGGTGCTGAGGCAGATCCTACAAACTTCCTGCTGATGCATGCGATGGGACCGAACGTTGCAGGTGTTATCGGTACAGCAGTTGCTGCCGGTACATTCATGGCGATCTTTGGCGTCTAACCCATTGTCTTATAAAATTTTGTAAGGAGAATAATTATGGCAGAAATAGAGAAAAAACCTGTGAAAGTTGTGGAAACGATCCTGCGTGACGCTCATCAGTCCCTGATCGCTACACGTATGAGCACAGAGCAGATGCTTCCGATCATTGAGAAGCTTGATAAAGTCGGCTACTATGCAGTAGAGTGCTGGGGCGGTGCTACTTTCGATGCTTCCTTACGTTTCCTGAAAGAGGATCCGTGGGAAAGACTTCGTAAACTCCGCGACGGCTTCAAAAATACAAAACTTCAGATGCTGTTCCGTGGACAGAATATCCTTGGATATCGTCCATATGCAGATGATGTAGTAGAATATTTTGTACAGAAATCCGCAGCTAACGGTATCGATATCATTCGTATCTTTGACTGTATGAATGACCTTCGTAATCTTCAGACAGCTGTAAAAGCAGCAAACAAGGAAAAAGCACATGCACAGGTTGCAATGGCTTACACACTTGGAGATGCTTACACACTTGATTACTGGACAGACCTTGCAAAACGTATCGAGGATATGGGTGCAGATTCTATCTGTATCAAAGATATGGCAGGTCTTCTTGTTCCGTACAAGGCTACGGAGCTTGTTCAGGCCCTGAAAGAGACTGTAAAGATCCCAATCGATCTTCATTCTCACTATACATCCGGTGTTGCTTCCATGACATACATGAAAGCAGTAGAGGCTGGCGTTGATATCATCGACACAGCTATGTCTCCATTTGCTCTTGGAACATCCCAGCCGGCAACAGAGGTTATGGTTGAGACATTCAAGGGAACACCATATGATACAGGATTTGATCAGCAGCTCCTTGCTGAGATTGCTGACTACTTCCGTCCGATGCGTGATGAGGCTCTTGATACAGGCCTTCTGAATCCGAAGAACCTTGGTGTAAACATCAAGACTCTTCTGTACCAGGTACCAGGTGGAATGCTTTCTAACCTGACATCACAGCTGAAAGAGCAGCATGCTGAGGATAAATTCTACGAAGTAC